>Ga0310811_10010188_pt1 | contig 12138 bp, 13 predicted proteins | sample YCmetagenome_FD_207642 | JGI IMG/M metagenome (GOLD analysis project Ga0310811, IMG submission 207642) | Soil microbial communities from experimental microcosm in Duke University, North Carolina, United States - YC | ecosystem: Engineered > Artificial ecosystem > Soil microcosm > Unclassified ...
GCCGATAGGTTATCGCTGTACAAATTCAACAAGCATCGCATCGATCATCAATTCTGTTCCACCTGCGGTTGCCAGGCTTTTTCCTATGGCACCGACCCGGCCGGCAACGAGATCGCCGCGATCAACGTGCGTTGCGTGGAAAACGTGGACCTTGGCACACTGCAACGGCATGCCTACGACGGCAAAAGCGCGTAAGTCTGTCGCTCACGGATAGGCGACCGGCCTGCCGGGCAGATCGGGGAGCGGGATGAATTCTGTTTCCTCCGGCACCTTTGCAAAGCGCTGTTCCTTCCAGTCCTGCTTGGCCTGCTCGATGCGTTCGACCGAACTGGAAACGAAGTTCCACGTCAGGTAGCGTGCCCCGTCCATCGGTTCGCCGCCCAGCAGCATGACGCGTGTGCCGCCAGCCACGCCGCGCAAGGTGACGGCCGCATGGGGTTTCAGCACCAGCAGCTGGCCGGCTTCATGTACGCCGTGTTCACCGAGATCGAGCCGGCCCTGAACCACGTAGATTGCCTGTTCAGGATACTCGGCCGGCATTTGCAGCGCGGCACCCGGTTGCAGCATCACGTCGACGTAAAACAGATCAGATAGCGTCGGAGTAGGCGACTGCTTGCCGAAAAAACTGCCGGCAATAATCCTGGCGGTGGCACCGTCGCCTTCCAGCACCGGCAGCCGGTCGGCACCGAGATGGTCAAAGCTCGGTGCGACTTCTTCATGCCGCTTCGGCAGCGCCACCCAGCATTGCAGCCCGTACAGCGAGGAGCCGCTCGCGCGGAGTGCGGCGCCGGTACGTTCCGAATGCACGATGCCGCTGCCGGCGGTCATCCAGTTGACTGCGCCCGGCTGGATTGCCTGCACCGAGCCGACGCTGTCGCGATGCACGATTTCGCCATCGAACAGATAGGTCACGGTGGCCAGGCCGATATGCGGATGCGGTCGCACATCGATGCCGCCTCCAGCCGGGAAACTGTGCGGACCCATCTGATCGAGGAAGGTAAAGGGGCCGACCATGCGCCGCTGCCGGCTAGGCAGCGCACGCCGCACGATGAAGCCGTCGCCCAGATCGTGCGTGTGCGGTACCAGCACCAGGTCAATTGCCTGGTCCAGATCATCGTTCATGTCGTGTCCTTTAGTAAAGCGGAAGCGTTCAGCTTTGCATGTGCCGTTAGTTGCGTCAATTGTGTCAAGCGCAAATAAATTCTGCAGGGCATGCCAGTGCAGGCGAAAAGTTGGCAATAATCAGTCTTGCCATATTCGTTCGCTACCGGGCGGCCGGCTTTCTCCACATCTCACAAATGAACAAGACGGAACGACTGTTTGCATTGCTTGACGCCCTGCGCGGCCACCGCCGGCCGGTGACGGCAACGCTGCTGGCCGAGCAGCTCGCAGTATCGGTACGTACCATCTATCGCGACGTGCAGGACCTGATTGCGATGGGCGCGCCGGTGGAGGGCGAGGCCGGCGTAGGTTACGTGCTGCGCGCCGGCTTCTTCCTGCCTCCGCTGATGTTCGCGGAAGATGAAATTGAGGCGTTGGTACTGGGCGCCCGCTGGGTCCAGAAGCAGGGCGACGACGCGCTGGCGCAAGCGGCGGCAGCCGCGCTGGCAAAGATTGCTACCGCCACGCCGGAAGATCTGCGGCATACGATGGCTGACGCCGGGTTGCTGATTTTTTCCGAAGGCAGTCGCAAGGAAACTGCATTGGCAACGATACGCAAGGCAATCCGTTGTGAATGCCGGCTGGCGCTGGACTACACCGATGAACACGGCATCTCCACACAACGCGTAGTGTGGCCGTTCGCGCTGGCTTTTCTCGAAAACAAGCGATTACTAGCGGCATGGTGCGAATTGCGCGGGGGCTTTCGGCACTTTCGCACCGACCGCATCGTCGCCGCGACGATCGATGCCGCACGCTATCCACGCCGCCGGCACGAACTGGTCAAGGCGTGGCGGCTGGAACAGAACATCCCGCCGGACTGCTGACAGGAACTGTCAGAGCACGCTTGCAGAATGCTTCGTCATTCATTCGAACGGAGAAACTGCATGCGGCTCTATCACAACGCCTATTCGTCCAATTCGCGCCGTGTCGTCATGACCGCGCATCACCTGAACATTCCGCTGGAACTGGTCAGCGTCGACCTGATGAGCCCAGCCGATCGCGAGAAGCTGGTGCGCATCAATCCCAATTCAAAGATTCCAGTCCTGGAAGACGGCGAGCTGATGCTGTGGGAATCCTGCGCGATCATGCAATACTTGGCCGAGCAGACGCCTGGGCAGACGCTTTATCCGGCGGAAGTGCGTGCGCGCGCGGACGTGCATCGCTGGCTGTTTTGGTGCGTCCAGCATTTTTCGCCCGCGATCGGCATTGTGGTGTGGGAAAACTATATCAAGGGCATGATCGGCGCCGGCGATCCCGATCCGTACGAAGTAGCGCGGGGCGAATTGCTGCTGGCCCAGTTCGCACGTGTGCTAGACGATCACCTTGCGCGCCGCGAATGGATTTGCGGTGATGATTTGACGCTGGCCGACTTCGCCATTGCCGCACCTTTGATGGCGTCTGAGCGCGGCAGGCTTCCGGTGCGGCAATATCGCAATCTGCAAGCCTGGTTTACCAAGGTGCAGGAGCTTGATGCTTGGAGACAAACTGCCTTCAGCTGACGATAGTACTTCGGGCCGCTTGCGCGACCGTATCACTTCACGTATTTCTCTTCCTCAAGACGCGATTTTTCTTTCGTTCGCGTCGGCAACGTCCTACATCTTGCGGGAAAACATCCACAAAACCACGTTTGTGGAGCGTTTATTCCAGCGGAAACGAACTTTTGTTCGGACCGGGGGTCGTATTTCGCCTGGCTTTGCGCCACGTCCGACGTTTCGTCTGTCGTTTTCCCCGCAGGAAGTCATAATGATCAGCTCTGAAGAGATTCTTCGCGCGAAGATTTTGTTGGTGGACGATTGCGAAGACAATTTGTTTACCATTGCCGAAAGCCTGCGGATGGCGGGATATACCCACGTCAGCACAATCAGCAATCCAATGCATGTGCGGCAATTGCACCAGCAAAACAACTACGACTTGATCGTGCTCGATATGCAAATGCCGCATATGGATGGGCTGGAAGTCATGGAAAGCCTGCTTGATGTCGAGAAAACGCCTTACCTGCCGGTGCTGACAATTACCGGCAACAGCGATTACAAGATTGCGGCACTAAAGGCCGGCGCCCGCGACTTCCTGACCAAGCCATATGACCTGACCGAATTGCACCAGCGCATCCACAACCTGCTGGAAGTGCGCCTGCTGTACAAGAGTGTGTCGGAACAGAATCGCGTGCAGCAGGAACTGGCACTGCGCGATCCGCTAACCAATTTGCCGAATCGCCGCCTGCTGCTGGATCGTCTTGAAAAAGCGATTCAGCGTGCCAGCCGTGACGATCAGTCCGTTGCGCTGTTCTTTCTTGATCTCGACGGTTTCAAGCAAGTCAACGACGTGCACGGTCATCCGGTCGGCGACCTGCTATTGAAGACCGTCGCCCAGCGTCTGCAGAACATGACGCGCGAACACGACACGGTGGCTCGTCTCGGCGGCGACGAATTCGTGATGCTGATCTCCGGCATTGCCGACCCCGCCGATGCGGTGCGGCCAGCCTCGGATGCGCTGTCCATCCTGTCGCAACCATACAAGATCAACGATATCGAAGTACAGGTCACAGCCAGCATCGGCATCGCGTTTTATCCGGCGCACGGACATGATGCCGAATCGCTGATCGCGCACGCCGACCGTTCGCTGTATGACGCCAAGAGGTCTGGCAAGAACCGATTTCATCTGGCCAAGGTGATCGAACAGAGTTCTGCGTCCGTTTAAGGTTGTTTGCAGTTGCGCCGGCGGCGCATTCGCGTCCGCCTCAATGCCATTTCTCCTTTTCCGCCATACCGGTCCGCCGCGCGCGTGCACTCGCGTTATGATGCGGCTGCGCTCGCCTGGCGGGCCGATGTCACACCTTGCCGATCGATCTCGGGTAATCTTCGCATCGCGCACTTCAACTAAAAATGGAACAAGCATGGGTAGTCTGGTAATCGTTCGGCACGGTGAATCGCTATGGAACCGAGAGGGCCGCTTCACCGGCTGGACCGACATCGACCTCACCGAGGCCGGTGTGGCGCAGGCCAGACGTGCCGGTCGTGCGCTGGCTGAAGCGGGTTTCCGCTTCGATCTTGCCTTTACCTCGATGCTGAAACGGACCATTCGTTCGCAATGGCTGATCCTCGATGAAATGGACGCGATGTCGACGCCCATCATCAGCCACTGGCGTCTCAACGAACGGCATTACGGTGCCCTTACCGGCCGCACGCGCAACGAGATCATGGCGGAGTTCGGCGAGGAACAGGTGTGGGCCTGGCGCCGCGGCTACCAGGTGCGTCCGCCGCTAATGACCGCTGCCGATCCGCGCGCGCCTTCGCTGGACAGGCGTTATCGGGAAATTACACCAGCGTTGCTGCCGCTGGGCGAATCGCTGTCGGATACCGTGGAGCGCGTGCGCGTCTTCTGGGATGAAGCGATTGCACCCGCCTTGATGGCCGATCGCAATGTGCTGATCTGCACGCATGGCAACAGCCAGCGTGCAATGGTCAAGCTGCTGGAAGATCTGCCGCAGGAAGAAGTCGCCGCCTTCGACGTGCCGAACGGCGTGCCTCTGGTTTATCGTCTGGACGCCGCGATGCGTGTACTGAGCCGCAGTTCGATGAGTATGCCCTTGCCGGAAACCTCCGTCATTTTGTAAACGGCCGCGCCGGTTCAACCGGCCTCCAGTCCTAGGCGCGCATGCCACTCGGCGAGCGACTCTTCCGGATATTCGCCGAACTGTTTGTCCTTCCTATCCGCTTTTATTTCTACCCAGGGTGCCTTGAAGTCCAGCATCAGGTGGGTGTGTTCCGGCGGCACCGGCAGCGGTGTATCGATTGCCGACGCAAATGGATGAATCAGGTCCGGCCAGCCCGGATCGAACAGCCACAGCGCGCTGCCGCAACGCCGGCAGAAATGCCGCTCTGCCGTACTGGCGTGCGCACGCTGTCCCGGCGTGCGCATCACCGCGTGATATACGCTGACATCGTCCTGTCCTTTCACTTTCATCGTGTGCGCATCACCGCCGATATTGACGGCGTATCCGCCGCCGCCCTGCGTCTTGCGGCAGATCGAGCAGTAGCAGCGCTGGTACGGATAAGGCGTTGCACTCTCCAGGCTGAAATGTACGGCGCCGCAGTGGCATGATCCTTCGAGATGCATGATGCGCTCCTGACTATGGTTCGGAGAACTGCCTACTGGTTCAGCCAGCGGCCGGGCTTGCACAGAAAGCGACGATGCGGTCGACGATCTCGTCGGGCGTCAGCCGTATATCGAGCTGAAGGAAGCGTTCGTCGGCCTGCGGCGGTTCCAGTGTCGCCAGTTGGCTATCCAGCATCGCGCTCGGCATGAAGTGGCCGCGCCGCTGCTGCATGCGCGAAGCGAGAAGTTCGCGGTCGCCGTGCAGGAAAAGAAAGATCAGGTCCGGATTGCCGTCGCGCAGCACATCGCGGTAACGCCGTTTCAGCGCCGAGCAGGCAAGCACCACCGGCTGGCCGGCCTCGGCAGCCTGGCGCAGCTTGCGCTGCAGAAGCAGTAACCACTCGCCCCGGTCTTCATCGTCCAACGCGATGCCGGCCGACATCTTTGCGATGTTTTCCGGCGGATGATAGGCATCGCCTTCTATGCATTCGAGCCGCAGCCGCGCAGCGAGGCGGCGCGCGATCTCGGTCTTGCCCGAGCCGCTGACGCCCATGACGACCCAGCTTCGTGGCGGATGGACGTCATCCATGTCGGTTTCCTTGGCGAGTTGCATGCCTGTCGGACACGATTGCAGCATGACAGTTCGATGAACGGAATTCCCCTTTTTGGCCCCGCGCCCCATTTCATCCGCGCTTAATGTGTTTATGCCAGGATAGCGCGGATACAAGGGCGGAATTTTTACCGGTTCCGGTAGTCAATAAAAAGATCGACGCAATGTCCGTTTCCTTCTGGAGAAAAAAGCTTATGCGATTGCGCTTACGCACCCTGTTGCCGCTGGCCTTGCTGGCGACCTTGAGCGCTTGTGTGGGGCAGAAGCCTGTCGTCTATCAGGAAGAAAAATTCGACACGACGAATATCTATACCCATCATTTCGCGGCGCCGGCCGATGCGGTGTGCGAAGCTGCGCGCCGCACGCTGTTAAGCCAGGGCTATATCATCAGTGCCGCCACTACCAGCCAGATCGATGGCCGCAAGAGCTTTCAGCCGGACAATGACGTGCATGTGCAGATCGCCTTTCGCGTGGTCTGTGCCGCAGACCTGCCGCAAGGCAGCAAGAGCTCTTCACTCTTTGCCAATGCGGTGGAGGATCGCTACGCCTTGAAGAAGATCAACCAGTCGGCCAGCGTCGGTGTCGGTGCGCTTGGTTCGCTATCCCTGCCGTTTTCATCCAGCGACGATTCGCTGGTCAAGGTTGCCAGCCAGACCATCGGCGCGGAGCAGTTCTATGCGCGTTTCTTTCAACTGGTCGAACGCTATTTGAACCACGACGCCAGTTTGTTGGAAGCGGGCAGGGAAGATGCGCGGGAAGCCGCAAAACCTCCGGCGCAGCAAGAGACGCTTCCCACACCGGCCCAGCCGCAGCAACCCTGAATATCGCGTATTGCGCACGCGGAAGCGAGGCTTGCATGATATCGATACGCCGTTTTGGTGAAAGCGACTGGCCCTGCGTCTGGGCTTTTTTGCGCGCCACGTTTGACGCTGGCGATACCTGCGTCTTCGCACCGGACAGCGCGGAGGCGGACATTCATCGTGCATGGATCGAGTCGCCGTCGGCCACCTATGTTGCCACGGCGGAGGACGGCCGCATTCTGGGCAGTTACTATCTCCGCCCGAATCAGCCGGGACTCGGCTCGCACGTCTGCAATTGCACCTACGTAGTGGCGCCGCCGGCCCGCGGACAGGGGCTCGCCACGCTGATGTGCGAACACTCGCAACTGGAAGCGGTGGCCATGGGGTTTCGTGCGATGCAGTTTAATCTGGTGGTGTCGACCGATGATCGCGCGCTGCGCCTGTGGCAGAAACTGGGGTTCGGCGTGATCGGCACGCTGCCGCGTGCTTTTCATCACCAGCGTTTCGGCTATGTCGATGCCTTTGTGATGTACAAGGAGTTGGTGACGCAGGTCTGAAGGCCTGGTGGTGCCTTGTACGGCTTTATTGATAGATCGCGAAGAAATCCTTTTTCAGGAAGGCTTCCAGTTCGGCATCATCCTGCGGACGCGCGGACAGCACTACAACACGGCCCAGACGACGCGACTCCCAGTTGAAATCGCCTTTCTTCTGCTGCCGGATCAGCTCAATCATCTTGCGTACGATCGCGGTATCGATATCGCCGTTCAGACCGGCATCAATCTCGAATGCCTGGCGCGTGACATTCCTGCGCCGCACATCCCACCCGCGGAATATCAGCTCGGCGGTACGCACGCCTCTCGACGTGACCTGGAATACGCCGCCGCTGTCATTGCGGCCGCGCGACTGCATGCTGAAGGCGACATTCTCGCGTGCGACGGCATCCGGGTCCTTGTCGGCCGGGGCTTCATCCGGCGCATCGTTCGCATCCGGAATACCTGCCGCACGGCGCCGATCGCGCGCGGCGGCCAGCATGTCCATCATGTCAGCCGGAACGGCTTGACTGCGGGCGGGCGGTGCTGCGCTCGGCGCGGGCGCCGATTTCTGTGCGAGTTGCGGTGCGGGATGCTGGGGCGGTTTCTTGCGGATCGGCGTGGGGTGCGCCTTGCTGGCCGGCGGCGGTGTGCGGGCCGGTCGTGCTGCGGCCTGCGTCGCGCGCGATGCATCGGCCGGCGGCAACAGGTTCACCACCAGCGGCGCATCAGGGAAAAAGCCGCTTTCCTTTAGCGGCGTGTTCACCGCATGCTCAAGCGCAAACAATAGCAATGCCGCATGCAGCAGCAGCGACAGCGCGAAGCCGATCGCGCTGCGGCGGCGTTGACTTTCGAAAATACGGTGGAATTTCATCTCGGACAGCGAACAAATACAGCTGCCATTATGGCCTTGTCATCAATCATGCGTGCGCCCGGCCGATTTCGCAGATGCTGAATCGCCTGTTGCGGCGCTGCGGCGGACGCTGCTTCGAGTGCTTGCGGGCCGCTGAGTTCGTCCACAGCAGAAAACACGCAGCACATTACAGCCGCCATTTTGCGCGCGAAGCGCGCTGCCCCAAAGCAGAAATGTGTGAATGCAATGTAAAAAGCCGGTACCTCAAGCGGCCGCAGGCTGCTGCATGAGCTACGTATTTTCCACAATAGTCGGCCCAATTGGCGTGCGTAGAATCTCGCCCAGTCTTAACGCATTCTTAACCCACCCATAACGTGGAATTAAGATCGCTGCAGGCTCTTTACCCTGTTGCCGCGCCAGAAACGGTGTGGCAGCGGCAACAAGTCCGTCCGCGGCCGTACCCCGGTTCGCAAGGCGGCAAGGCGGAACGGCGATCGACCGGGCCATTCATGGCCGCCTGATACAAAAAAGCACTCTGTAGAGGTTGCGCGAGCGGCATCTCCATCCGCCGCTGCAGCCGATCGTTAATCTCAATCATTGATCTGCGACCGCAGTTATCGATGGATTGGACTTGAGGAACAACATGACTGAATCACCAATTGCCCTGGCGGGCGGCGCCTGTGCGTCCCCGTCCCTCGACCGTGCCTGCCTGGCGCAGGTTTTCGCAACCGTCCTGGGAGGCCTCAAATGAGCAACATGCCATCCGCAACACTGGATCATCCAGTTTCCAACAAACGCTGGCTGCAGCTAGTGGTTGGCGTGATCTGTATGATCGCGACCGCCAATATTCAATACGCATGGACCCTGTTCGTGCCGGAAATCCAGGGCCATTTCGGCTGGGCCCGCGCAGAAATCCAGATCGCCTTCACGATCTTTGTGCTGGTGCAGACCTGGCTGGCGCCGATCGAGGGTTACTTCATCGATAAACTCGGCCCGCGCCTGATGGTTGCGTTTGGCGCCGTCTTCATCGGCATCGCGTGGATCATCAACTCGCAGGCGACCTCGCTGGGTGGCTTCTACGTTGGCGCAATCTTCGGCGGTATCGGCGTCGGTTCGATCTATGCAACCTGTATCAACAACGCGCTGAAATGGTTCCCGGATCGCCGCGGCTTGGCAGTCGGCCTGACCGCTGGCGGCTACGGTGCGGGTTCCGCTGCAACGATTCTGCCGATCGCGGCCATGATCGAATCGTCGGGCTTCCAGGAAACCTTCCTGTTCTTCGGCATCCTGCAAGGCTCGATGGCCTTCATCGCGGCATGGTTCCTGCGTTCGCCAACCAAGAGCGAAGTCTCGGTTTCGGGCAAGCTGGCGCAAGCCACGCGTGACTATACGTTGAAGGAAGCGCTCAACACCAAGCTGTTCTGGCTGATGTTCTTCATGTTCATCTGCGTCGTTACCGGCGGCATGATGGCCGTGGCACAGCTGGGCGTGATCGCGACCGACCTTGGCGTCAAGCACTTCGAAGTCAATATGTACTTCTTCACGATGGCTGCGTTGCCGCTGGCACTGATGCTGGACCGCATCATGAACGGTGTATCGCGTCCGCTGTTCGGCTGGATCTCGGACAACATCGGCCGCGAAAAGACGATGGTGATCGCATTCACGCTGGAAGGTCTTGGCATCATCGCGCTGGGCTACTTCGGCTCGAATCCATGGGCTTTCCTGATCCTGTCCGGCGTGGTGTTCCTGGCGTGGGGTGAAGTGTATTCGCTGTTCTCGGCACTGGCCGGCGACGCGTTCGGCACCAAGCACATCGGCAAGATCTACGGCGTGTTGTACACCGCAAAAGGTATCGGCGCGCTGTTTGTTCCGGTCGGCAATCTGATGATGGAAGCGACCGGTACGTGGTCCACCGTGCTGTACACCGTTGCCTGCATGGACTTGACTGCGGCCTTCCTCGCGATCATGGTGCTGCGTCCAACGCTCGCCAAGCACGTGAAAACTTCGGCCGAATTGATGCAAAAGGAAAACGCTGCAAAAGGCAATGCCGCAGCAATTCCTGCCTAACGTATTGACCTTGTAAGTCTCCTTATCTCTCAACTTTCAGGGCTCCTTCGGGAGCCCATTTTTTTGGCCTTTTCTTTCACTGAACCGGTTCAGCCAACGCGACTCCAATTCGCTTTACAACCAAACTGCGATTGGAAATGCAATATGGTGCATCAGCCAGCCACACCGTGGCATTCCGTCAAACGGTCGTCGATCCACGGAAAAGGCGTATTTGCAAGGCGCCGCATTCCGGCGGGCACCTGCATCATCGAATATCGTGGCGAACGTGTGTCCTGGCCTCGGGCCGCGGCCCGAACGAAAGAGGACGCACCGTTGAACTTCACCTACTTCTTCAGTCTGAACGACGGTCGCGTGATCGATGGCGGCCGCGGCGGCAACGACGCGCGCTTCATCAATCATTCCTGCGAACCCAATTGCGAGGCGCTGGAACATGAAGACGGGCGCGTATTCATTTACGCGCTGCACGATATTCCGCGCGGCGAGGAATTGCGCTATGACTATGCGCTGGTCTATGAAGAGCGGCATACGGCAGCGGTCAGGCGCGCCTTTGCCTGTCATTGCGGCGCGCCGACTTGCAGCGGTTCGATGTTGATGCCGAAGAACTCCGCGCGTTACCGCGCCAATGTGAAAGCGGTCAGTCAAGCGGCTGCGGAGGAAATCTGAAGCGGCGGCCGCGTGGAGAGCTTGCCGTTACGTCGATGTGGACAAATCCTGTATTGCGTTGTCCTCGGCGGCAGCGACATGCTGCGCGATCTCGCTCAGCAGCGCGGACAGGGCTTGCGTATCCACGGGTTTGACGAAGTGGTAGTCGAAGCCACTAGCCCTCGCCAGCTTGCAGTCACCCTGCTGCCCGTAGCCAGTGACGGCGATCAGTACAATTTTTGACGTACGGTTCTGTACGCGCAGCCGGCGCGCCAGTTCATAACCATCCATTTGCGGCAGACCGATATCGAGCAGGCAGACGTCGGGCAGATCAGTCGCTGCGCGCTTCAAGGCCTTGCCGGGGTTGTATTCCACAATCGGTGAATGGCCAATCGCTTTCACGATTTCTCCCAGCATGTTCGCGGCGTCTCGGTTGTCGTCCACGATCAATATGCGCAAGGCTTTCGGCGCGGTGCTCGGCGACACGTTGCGGCTCTGCGCCGGCCTGTCGCTATTGGATGCGCGCGGCAGCGTAACAGTGAACGCACTGCCTTTACCGACTCCTGCGCTGTGCGCGCTGACCTTGCCGCCATGTGCGACGACCAGGCTTCTGACCAGCGCTAGGCCGAGGCCAAGTCCACCCTGCGAGCGCTCCGATGTGCGTTCCGCCTGCGCGAACAACTCGAACGCGCGCTCGAGCAGTTCTGGCGCCATGCCAATGCCATCGTCCTGCACCGTGATGACAACGTTGTCGTTTTCCGACTGTACGGTGAGTGCGATATGGCCGCCTTCCGGCGTGTACTTGGCGGCATTGCCGAGCAGGTTGGTAAAGATCTGTACCAGCCGCTTGTGATCGCCCATCACGAAGATGTCCCCGTCTGGCATTGAGGAGGTGAAGTGATGATGCAGCGCGTTTATTGACGGCCTTACCTGTTCCAGCGCGTCCGCCAGAATGCGCTTCATATCGAGCACATCGCGATCGAGCTTGATGAGGCCGCGCGTCACGCGCGATACGTCAAGCAGGTCGTCGACCAAATAGGTCATGTGCTTGACCTGCCGGACGATAATGCCAGTGGCGCGCTTGATGCGTTCCTCATCGACGCCGCCCATCGCTAACAACTGTGCTGCCGAGCTGATCGGTGCCAGCGGATTGCGCAGTTCGTGGCCCAGCATCGCGAGAAACTGGTCCTTGGTGGCGTTCTTTGTCTCTGCGCTATTGCGAGCTTCGCGTTCTCTTTCCAGCAGATCGGCACGTTCTGCTTCCACTTTTTTTAGCACCAATCCTGCTTCATGCAACGCACACTGCAGTTCCTCGAATTCACGAATGCCGGAATTGCGCGTTGCAGGCAGAACGCCCTGGCGTAGTGCCGTCGCTGAATC
>Ga0310811_10010189_pt1 | contig 12138 bp, 6 predicted proteins | sample YCmetagenome_FD_207642 | JGI IMG/M metagenome (GOLD analysis project Ga0310811, IMG submission 207642) | Soil microbial communities from experimental microcosm in Duke University, North Carolina, United States - YC | ecosystem: Engineered > Artificial ecosystem > Soil microcosm > Unclassified ...
ATGGCGTACTGCCGGTCGAAGAAGTCGCGCAACGCGTCCCGGTCGAGCGTGTCGGCGTCGCTGTAGGGCGTGAGAAGGACGTCCGACTCGTGCGTCACCCTGCGCTCGACCACTATGTAACGGTTATCCCGCCGCTCGAGGACGAGTTGGGACAGCACCATGTGCGTGGTGGACGAGCCGATGTCCACGCCGACGCTGAGAAGCCGGATCTCGTCCTCGAACTCCATGCTGCGCCCGCCGCTGGTGAACACGCGACCGCCGACGGGTTCGGGCTGTGCCAGCCCTTCGGGCTCACTGGATCCCATCGGCCATACGCTGCCTGCTCGGGTCCCAGTCGATGTCCTCGGGCCGCTGGTACCACGCCGGATCCATGCGGAGGTCCACGCCGTTGGTCTTGAGCGTCTCCTGGTACTCCGTGCGGATGTGCGGGTCCTCCTGCCAGTACGCGATGGCGGTACCGCCCTCGTGCAACTCGCGGGCCGTGTAGTCGGTGTGCTTGGCGCCGGGGACGCCCGGGTCGCGGCCCGGGTTGTGCGGGCCGAACCAGGCGCTCAAGCGGAACGGCTCCTTCGACACGCTGAAATGCTGGTGGTACCAGCGCGCACCGCCCGGCGCGGCCGTGATGAAGCCGAAGGGTTCGTAGTCGAGGCGCTGCACCCGGTCGCCGTTGCCGTCCGCCCACGGAGTCGGGCCCAGCTCCTCCGGCCAGGTGTAGGTGTAGCCCTTGCCCTTCAAGCAGATCAGGATCGCGGCCGAGGTGTGCGCGTGCGCCTTGGAGTAGCGGCCGTTCTCGTGCTGACCGATCCAGTAGTAGAACTGGTTGTTGGTCATGAACGGCTCGACGCGCCGGTAGCCGGGGGAGCGACGGTTGTCGAGCGGAAGGTCGCAGTCGACGACATCGGGGATGAAATTCGTACGGCGCATCGCAAGGCCGCGCACCGGGTCGGGCTCGATGTCGTCGCGATACTTGAAGAAGTCGTCGGCCCCGCTGAAGCGGTCGCGGAAGATGAAGGTGTTGTTGAACACCGCCTCCACGTTGTTGATCTGGTTCAGCACGTTGGGTGCCGTATTGCCCGCCATCAGGACGGCAGGCTTCGACGTGGCGTTGACCAGCCGGAACCAGGCGTTCATCGGGATCGAGAACATCGAGCCCTTCTGCCACTCGAACACGTGCTTGTTGACGTCTCCCTCCTGCCAGACCTCGCAGGTGCCCCGGCCCTCCACGGCGAGGTAGATCTCCTCGAACATGTGCTTCTCGGCGTTCAGCGCGCCGCCGGCCGGGATCTCGACGACGAAGTGACCCCACTTGGTCTCCGTGCCGTAGGCCTGGATGTAGGAGCCGCGACCACCCTTGCGCTCCCAGTCGGTCATGGGCAGGTCGGTCACCGTACGGACGCCCAACCCGCGGAACACCGGCACGCCCTCGGACTCCATGAACGCGTCGTACGGCGTGGGCTGCTTCTGGAAGTCGCCGAAGCCTGCGCGCTGGTGCGCGGTCGGCTCCTGCCAGACCGTCTCGGCCCTGTCATCGTTGCGCATCAGCGAGCCTCCAAAGGGAAGTGCGAAGACGAACGGCATCCTGCTGCTCGTTACGGAACGGTGTTCCCGCAACGACGCGAGTCATAGGTTAGACCATTATGCCGCTCTGCGTAACCACTTACTTTCGGACGCCGGCCCCGGGACGACCTCGGCCTTCGTGACGCCCGAGATCGGATGGTGGGCTGCGCACGCGAGGGAGACGGTGATCGGCTCGCCGCAGGTCTCGTGGATGAGTGTAAGGGTGCGAGTGACGCCGGGCTGTGGCTCCAGGCTGGGATCTCTGCAAGTCCGGAGGAAGCCGAGTTCGGTCCCAGGTTCGGCGGTGTACGGCCTCATCCGTCGCCCGACGATGCAGACTCACCACTCGCGATCGCCGCCGATCGCCCACGGACCCGGCAAGCCCCGTGACCAGCATGGACAGGCTACCTTCGTGCGCCAGTCACCACACGCGAAAATCGAAACTGTCCCTGAGGAGCGTCAGGCGGTCATGTGTGCGTAGACGATCGTGTTGCCCAGGTACTCGTGCGTCTGCTTGTCGTAGTCGCCGCCGCAGGTGATCAGGCGCAGCCCGGCATAGGGCGTGGCCGCGTATACCTTGTCGGTCGGGAAGTTCGCCTTGAGCGTGGTCTGTACCTCGTCGATCGTGAACACGGCCACGCTGTGGTCGGCCCGCGTGACATCGATCGCCATACCGGGCTTGGCCAGGCCGAGATAGAAGAACGCGCCGCGGTAGTCCGACATCAGTGCCGAGTCCACGTGCGCGTCCAAGATCGCCGAGCCCATCTGGCCCGGCGTCGGGCTGCGGTCGTACCACGCGGCCACCTTGGCATTGCTCAGCGAAGGTGTGCCGATGGTGTCATCCGCGTTGAGGCCGACGGTAATCACGTCAGCGTGCAGGTTGACCGCGGGAATGTCGACGTGCGTCGGGACCGAGTACGGCAGCGTCGGCGGGGTGTCCGCTCCGGGCTCGGTGGATGCTGGGGGCAGCTCACCCAGGACAGCCGCAGAGGGGCGCGGCGGCCCGGACACGGCGTTCACATTTCTGAGCTCGACGACTCCTGCTGCGGCGAGGACCACCGCGATGAGGATCAACAGTCGGTTTCCGCCGGCGGCGTGGTTATGGTGCGCCATCGAGGACTCCCAGATTAGGTCGTATCTTCGGATTTGCAGAGATGCGGCGGTATGGGGCCACGGCCGACGGCCAGTGCCCCGGCGAGCATCGCCAGACCGGGGCGCCCGCACCGGTGCCCGGGCCGAGGAGCGGGCGCCTCCCCGATGCCGACCGCCCCGTCGGCCGAGACGACCAGAGTCTCGAGGTTCGGCTAGGAGGACTTTCCGCTCAGCCCGTGGAACTCGATGCTGCTGGTCGGCTTGGCGAAGTGACGGGGAGTCAGGGGAAAAGCTGACGGTCCGCGGGCATCAAATGGCCTGATGCCCACGGACCGTTCGAGGTCGAGACGGATTCGACCCGACGTCACTTACCCTGCGCGAAACGGCGGCGGCGCAGCGCGAGGGCGCCGATGCCGAGGCCCGCGGCAGCCAGCGTGGCGCCCGTGGCGACGTTGCCGGTCGAGGAGAGCATCGAGGCCCCGTCACCGGTGTGCGGCGCCCCCTTGGGCCACTCGCCGTGGCTGTTGCCACCCTTGCCCGAGCCGTTGTCGCCCTTCGTCCACGAGCCGTTGTCGCCAGAGTTGGTGGTGGTGGACGAAGACGGGGCGTTGCTGTTGTCGCCAGACTTGGTGGTGGTGGACGAAGACGGGGCGTTGCTGTTGTCGCCCTTGGTCCATGAGCCGTTGTCGCCCGGCATGGTGCTGCTGGACGAAGACGGGGCGGGGCTGTACGCAGTGCTCGCGGCCTCGGCTACGGTGCCTCCGGCCAGGGCCAGAGTCGCAGCGACGAGTCCAGCGGCGGCGAGGCGTCCGGCGCGCGTCATGTTGATGCTCCCTTCAGATGGTTTCTGCTGTGGCGAGCCCACGCGCGCCACGACAACTTTTGGCAGCCATGCGGCTACGGCAAGCTGATTCCATCTCAGGTCTGGTCTTAGTATCCGATGACGTGTCAGTCCCTCGTTCGGCCGGACACTTTCACTCATCCGGCGCTGGGACTGTATGGTCTTCGACTACACAGTCCAGTGTCAGGACCGCAGACCACACCGATCCAGCGGGCCTGCGCGTCGCTGCGCTTCAGCGCGCGTGCTCACGGGCGACGCAAAACCCGGACCGTGCGCGGGCCATCGAACCCATGGAACATAAGATTATCCGACTTCGGACACATAATTTCTCCCGCTGAGAGCTGTGGGATGGCAGTTCTCCTTGGCGTATGAGCTGGGTCCCCCCATCCGCCGGGTGTACTCGCCGCACCGCAACAGCCCGCTGTACCGGTAGTCGTGCACCTGGTCCGGGCGCGGGCTGTGGATGCCCTGGACGGCGACGACCAGCGTGCGCGAGCACTCCTATCCGGCGGCGTCTGGGTGGGCGGAGTCCGGCGCCAGCGCTACCACGCTCGGGAATCAGTGCCGGAATCCTCCCTTATCGGCGTCGCGCGTCTTTGCTCTGTTCCGGAACCGAGCCAGCCCCTTGACGTTAGTTGTCCGCGGCCACAATACTCCCAACCACTGCCCGTGAGGCTCAGCAGTTGAGGGTTCGCAACCGTTCGGAAACGCTTCCACGGTCAACGAAACGACCGGTTACGGACACGGCACTCCGGTGCCGCGGCGGCCACCTCGGTCAAGGGCTGAAGGCACGACGATCCGGGCGGCTCGGTGCGGCCGGTCGGGCGAAGGCGTCCAACGCGGGAGGTCGAGTGCCATGTTCGAACAGGCGCTGGTCGCGCCGCTGCCTGCGGCCCAGGCCGACCTTGCTCGCCGATCCCCGCTCTTTGACAACGCCGGCCGGTGCGCCTCCCGATCGGGACGCGCGTCCCGATCAGGAGCCGCACCGGCGGCTCTGACCCTCAATGGAGTCTTCTGCAATGTTCTCCCTCGTCTCTCATCGCAGACGGTCCCGCGCCCGGCGCCGCACACCTGTCTTCATGGTGGTGCTGGCACTGCTCGCGGGCCTGCTCGGGCTGGGATCCCAGCAGATCGCAATGGCCGACACGGCAGCCGATACGAACATAGCCCTCGGCGCCGAGGCCACCGCCTCCTCGGTGCAAAGCGCCGACAACCCGGCCTCGGCCGCCGTCGACGGCGATGCCGCCACGCGCTGGTCCTCAGCGTTCAGCGATCCGCAATGGCTGCAGGTCGATCTCGGCGCGAACGCGGCGGTCAGCGGCTTCTCCATCCAGTGGGAAGCCGCGTTCGCCACCGCCTACCGCATCGAGGTCTCCAGCGACGCGACGACGTGGACGCAGGCGTACTCGACCACGTCCGGTGCGGGCGGCACCGAGTCCGTCTCGGTGCCGCCGGGCACCACCGGCCGCTACGTACGGCTGACCGGCACCGCGCGCACCACCATCGGCGGCGCGCAGTACGGATATTCGATCTATGAGTTCCAGGTGCTCGGGCACTTCACGCAGGAGGGCGTGAGCACGGGCACCGACTCCGTCAGCCTGCAGCAGGGCACGTCCATCGACCTGCCGGTGAATCTGAATATGCCTTCCACCGCGCCGGTCACCGTAGATTACGCGACCTCGGACGGCAGCGCGGTCGCAGGCACCGACTACACCGCCGCCGCAGGAACGCTGACGTTCGCTGCGGGACAGACTTCGCACACGATCCACATCACGGCTCTGCCCGACCCGCTGAACGGGCCGACCAAGACGTTCAGCGTGACGCTGGCGAACGCGGGCCCGTCCGGGACCTCGGTCGGCCCGCGTGCGACCACAACCATCAGCATCCTGAACAACAATCCGGTGCCGACCGACGGCGCTGTGCAGACCATCGACGGGTTCGAGGGCACCATCCCGTTCAGCACCGGCAACCCGGGCCTGTTCACCTTCGGTTCCGACGCCGCCTCCAACCCGGCTCTGACCCAGGTCGCGGCGCCGGACGTGCCCGGCGCGGCGAGCGGCAACCAGGCTTTGCAGGTCGCCTACAAGATCTCCGGATGGGGCGGCTTCTCGCACGACTTCGCCACCCCGCAGGACTGGAGCGCTTTCGACGGTTTCAGCTTCTGGGTCAAGGGCACCGGCTCCGGCCAGAAGATCGAGTTCGAAGTGAAGATGGGCGGCACAGACGGCGAGCACGCCGAACTGTGGCAGTCCTTCTTCACCGACGACGTCGACGGCTGGAAGAAGGTGCAGGTCGGCTTCGGAAATCTGAAGAAGCGAGCGGATTACCAGCCCTCCGGCGCACCGAACGACGCGCAGATCTCGTTGACCAGCATGTGGGGCTACGCGGTCAACCTGCCCGGCAATTCCAGCAACACGCTGGTCTTCGACGACGTGCAGGTCTACCAGTCCCTGCACGTCCTGCAGGACTTCGAGGGCGCGAATCCCATCACCGACACCAATGGCGCCCTCGCGAACACCGGAGTGTTCTCGTGGGGTGGCAACACCGACAGCACCCCGACGCTGAGCATCGCCCGACTGGATCGGCCGGGCGCGACGAACAACCACGCGTTGCGCGGCGCCTGGGTCAACGACAGCAGCTACGGCGGCATCAGCTACGACCTGGCCACGACCGCGCCCCAGGACTGGAGCCCCTACGCCGGCATCGAGTTCTGGTTCTACGGCCACAACCCGAGCAACGACGCCGTACCGGGCTCCGGGCCCAAGTACGAGTTCGAAGTGAAGATGGGCGGCGCGGACGGCGAGCACGCCGAGCTGTGGCAGACCTTCTTCACCGACGACTGGCAGGGCTGGCACCTGATCCAGATCCCGTTCTCCTCGCTCAAGCACCGCACCGACTACCAGCCCTCCGGTGCGCCCACCAACACCTCCATCGATCTGACCGAGATGCGCGGCTTCGCGCTCACCGAGCCCGCGGGCGCGACCGACGGCGAGTTCGACGTCGACCAGTTCGCGGTCTACGGAATCAACACGGGCACCATCAGCGCCCACGTGAGCACCGCGCAAGCGGTGTACGCGGTCGACCCCGGCGGCGCCGCCACGGTCGGCGTCACACTGGCCACGGACGGCGCCAAGGCGCTCGATCACGACGTGACCGTCGGCTACGCGCTCGGCGGCGGCACCGCGGCGGCGGGCTCCGACTACACCGACGCCAGCGGCACCCTCACCTTCGCCGCCGGGTCGGCCTCGGGCAGCACGCAGTCGTTCACCGTCCAGACGCTGCCGAACGCGACCGCGTCCACGGCCAAGACGATCCCGATCCAGCTGACGCCGACCGGCGCGGACGTCACCGCGGACAACCCGGTCGTGGTGATCAACGCCCATGGTCTGCCGTATCTGGACTCCTCCCTGCCGATCGCCACGAGGGTGCAGGACCTGCTCTCGCGGATGACTCTGGACGAGAAGATCGGCCAGATGACGCAGGCCGAGCGCGGCGACCTGGTGCACCAGTCGGACATCACCACCGCGTCGCTCGGCTCGCTGCTCAGCGGCGGCGGTTCGACGCCGACCCCGAACACGCCGCAGGCGTGGGCCGACATGATCGACTCCTTCCAGGCCCGTGCACAGGCCACTCCGCTGCAGATCCCGCTGATCTACGGCGAGGACTCGGTGCACGGGGACAACAACCTGGTCGGCGCGACGGTCTTCCCGCAGAACATCGGGCTCGGCGCCACCCGTGACCCGGCGCTGGTCAAGCAGGACGGTCAGATCACCGCGACCGAGACCCGGGCCACCGGCGTCACGTGGGCGTTCTCGCCGTGTGTGTGCGTGGCGCGCGACGAGCGCTGGGGCCGCACGTACGAGTCCTTCGGTGAGGACCCGGCGCTGGTCAGCCAGATGGAGACGATCATCGACGGCCTCCAGGGCGACGGCGCGCTGAACAAGGACACCAGCGTGCTGGCCACCGCCAAGCACTTCGTCGGCGACGGCGGCACGACGTACGGCTCGTCCACCTCGGGCTCGTACAAGCTCGACCAGGGTGTCACGACGGTGACCCAGCCCCAGTTGCAGGCGCTGTACCTGGCGCCGTTCCAGGCGGCCGTGCAGCAGCACGGCATCGGTTCGGTCATGCCGTCCTACTCGAGCCTGCAGATCATCGGCAAGGACACCGCGCCGATCAAGATGCACGCCCGCGCCGACATGATCACCGGAGTGCTCAAGCAGCAGTACGGGTTCTCCGGCTTCGTGGTCAGCGACTGGCAGGCCATCAACCAGCTCGGCCCGGACTACGAGACCGACATCGAGACCTCGATCAACGCGGGCCTCGACATGATCATGGTGCCCGATCAGTACACGAACTTCGAGAACGATCTCAAGGATCTGGTGGGCAAGGGCCTGGTCGCGCAGTCGCGGATCGACGACGCGGTCAGCAGGATCCTGACGCAGAAGTTCCGGCTCGGCCTGTTCGGGCAGCCGTACGCGGACCGGACCAACGCCCCGACGATCGGCGACGCGGCCCACCGGGCCGTGGCGCGGCAGGCGGCGGCCGAGTCGCAGGTGCTGCTGAAGAACTCGGTCTCGAGCGCCACCGGCACCGCGGCGCTCCCGCTCCCGCCCACAGCGAACATCTACGTGGCAGGCAGCAACGCCGACAACCTGGGCAACCAGCTCGGCGGCTGGACCGTGACGTGGCAGGGCGGCTCGGGCGACACCGACGTCGGCACCACGATCCTGCAAGGCATGCGGGCGGATGCGCCGAACGCGCACATCACGTACTCCGCGGACGCGTCCGCGCCGATGACGGGTTCCGATGTCGGAGTTGTCGTGGTCGGTGAAACGCCGTACGCGGAAGGCGTGGGCGACGTCGGCAACGGTCACAGCGTCGACCTGTCGGCGGCGGACAAGGCGGCGGTGGACAAGGTCTGCGCGGCGATGAAGTGCGTCGTGCTGATCGTGTCCGGCCGGCCGATGAACATCGTGCCGATCCAGTCCGAGGCGAACGCGATCGTGGCGTCCTGGCTTCCGGGCAGCGAGGGCGAGGGCGTGGCGGACACGCTGTTCGGCAGGTCGCCGTTCACCGGCCGCCTGCCCGACACGTGGGCCAAGCAGGTCGATACGACGACCACGCCGGTCGACGTCGGCATCCCGGTCACGACCGGCGCGTACGACCCGCTGTATCCGTATGGCTGGGGACTGCGCACCGACTCGGAGCGGGCCCGGATCACGACGGTCCGCGACGCGCTGGCCAAGCAGCCGGCCCTGCCGGCGAAGGTCGCCGCGACCGTCCTTACTGCGCTGCTGAACGGCGAGGGCAACTGGAAGGCCGACGGTTCACTGGCCCACCCGGGTGCCGCGCTGGCGCTGATCGCGACGGCGAGTCCGGCGGTCCAGGGCATCTCGCAGTCCGCCGAGGCGAACGCGAACCTGCTGGTGTCGGTCGTGCGTGACATCGTGCAGAACGCGATCGTCGCGGGCGGCGCGAAGGCGATGAGCAAGACCGCCGCAACGACGGCCGATGCCGAGCACGCCCTGATGAGCGGCGACGCGACGACCGCGATCGCGAAGCTGACCAAGGCGTACCTCATGGTCGCGGCGTCGGAGAGCTGAGGAGCTCCACTAAGGCGAGTCGCTGCGCAGAGGCACACCGCTGAGGCGCGGCGCTAAGGAAAAGCTCCGAGTCACCACGGCAGGCAAGAAAGCAAGGGCGGCGTCCTTCGGGGCGCCGCCCTTCGCATCCGCCGGTGCGCCGCCGCAGCTCGGTCGGTACGCGGCGAGGAACGCGCGGGCTCGGGCATCGGCGTACAGGTCGGCGTCGGCGGGCTCGGCCAGTCGGCCTCGCCGCACAGCATCGACTCAGTGACAGGCGGAATGAGCCGTGACGGACACCGTTTCGTGATCGGCGTTCGCCCACGGGGGAGTACCGTCAAGATTATTGCGCCCGATGAAGACCGATGTGGACCTATGTCGGACGGTTTTCTCGGGATGACTCAGTGCAGGTTCGGTCACTGGACCGGCCGCGACCACAGGAGATCCACCCATGGCACGCAACAGCGCCCTTCGCGGTAGCAGGATCGGTTCCGGCCCGATGGGCGAGTCCGTGCGCGGTGACCTCATCGAGCGTGTCGCCGTCACGTTCTGGTGCGCCAACGGGCACGCGACCCGGCCCCAGTTCGCCGTCACGGCGGTCGTCCCCGACGTCTGGGACTGCCAGGGCTGCGGTCAACCCGCGGGTCAGGATCGGGACAACCCGCCGCCGGCCGCCACCGTAGAGCCCTACAAGACGCATCTCGCCTACGTGCGCGAGCGTCGCGACGACGCGGATGCAGAGTTCCTGCTGGGCGAGGCGCTGGCCAAACTGCGCGCGACCTACTGACGCGAGGGACGCTGCCGCGCCCGGGTGAGCAGTCGGGCGAGCCCGCGCTTCGGCGTGGGATCGAACGTCAGCGAGTCGCCGCCGTCCGGGCGACCGGGACGCCGCCCGCGCATGGATCTGCGGAAGCGGCGGGCCTGCCATGCGGCCTTGGCCGGTTCCCATCCCTCGAATACGTACGCTGCGATCATACCGCCGGAATACCGTGACTCGTCGAGGACCTGCTGCAGTATCCGCGGTCCGTCGTCGGTGAGCCGGAACGTGTAGTCGTATCCGAGCGGTCGGGTCGGGTCGAGGTGCGTCGGCGTGCCCGCCACCACGGCCGAGCCGGCTCCGGTGCCGAGGAGCACCTCGATGCTCTGCTCGACGGCCTTCTCCGAGTCGTTGCACTCGCGGCGCATGGCGCGTGTCGTCCAATCCCGCTCGGGATGCCGCAGCATCGCCTCGAGCACACGCCGCGTTCCCACGCGCAATCGCCGCGATTCCCCCACACCCACAGCATAGGACGCGGCCGAGACAACTCAACCGGCCAGGACGTGGGCTCGACCGGTCAGGGTGAACAGCTCCTAGGTCACGGGATCTCATCCCAGTTCCATGCCGGGATCCAGTGGAGTTCCTGGCGCAAAAACTCGGCCGACATGTTCGAAGGCGCACATTTGCCTGGCTGTACGGGACGTAGCGCCGTGGTGGCGGCCAGGGCCGCGTGGACGGCGATCCACAGAGAAAACACAGTCTTCGTGTTGCATGACCGGCTCGGATGGGCCCCTGGTCGATCTCGACGCCTGCGTCGCCGATGGGCGGCACGGAACCGCCGGCGTTCTCGGGGCCCAGCTTCGCAATGTTCTAATGTGGACGGTGGTTCGCGGCGCCTGTCACCTTGACCTCATCCATTGCGAATCGCAACTTACTAGGTAGGCGCCCGCATGTCGTTCCGCGATGCCGGCGCTGACGCACAGACGGCACGTCCGTCGGCCGAGCCGCTCACCCCGAGTCCGACGCCCTCGCGCGCGCGGTCGGCAAGCTCGCCGGACGGATCGGGCCCCGTCCGATTCTCGCCGCCGGAGCGGTGTGCTGGGCGATCGGGGCCGCCGGCTTCGCGGGCGCGGCGGGGGCGACGCCTCACTGGGTCGGCGAGTGGCTGCCATGGACGCTGCTCATCGGCCTGGGAACCGGCCTCACGGTACCGGTGCAGTCCGCAGCGGCCGTGCGATCCTTGCCACCGAATCATTTCGGACTCGGCAGCGCGATCAACGCGAGTTCCCGGCAACTCGGTGCTGTTCTCGGTGTGAGTCTCTTCGTCGCGATCCAGGCTGCTGCGCCCGCGGCGCTCGACGGTTATCACCGCAGCCTGTGGTTGTTCGCGATACTGGGTCTCGCCGGTGGCGCGGTCCTGTTCGTTCCATGGCTGAACCGTTCACGCGACGAGTCGTCGGCGGGATGAGCGGAGCCGATGCCGGGCGGCGTGGCACACACGCCGTTCCGCGGCGTGCGCGGCGGTGTCAGTCTCGCCTCTCCGGCAACTCCGGCAACGTGACGTTGTGTCGTGTGACCGGGCCGCCGCAGTGCCTGCAGACGTGATCCACGCTTAAGGCGTGTCCGCAGTCGTGGACCACCGATTCCTCGGGAAGGCCCCATACCCACTTCGTTCCCCACATCGCCAAGCCCAGCAGTACGGGGGCGAGTTCCGCGCCGGCCGGTGTGAGATGGTACTCGAAACGCGCGGGCCGCTCGTTGTACTGCCGCCGTTCGATGATGCCCGCCCGCTCGAGTTTGCGCAGCCGGTCGGCGAGTTTGTCGCGAGAAGCGCCGGTGTTCTGCACGATCTGCTCGAACCGGTGGACACCGTAGTTCAGCTCCCTGATGGCCAGGAGCGTCCACCGTTCACCCAGCACTTCAAGCGATGCCGCGATGGGGCAGTCGCGTGGCGTCGTCTTCTTCTCCACTGCCGTCGTCTCAACCACACGATCAAGGATAGTACGTACGTTGCACTTCGCAACGTCCCAGGGTAGGGCCATGTCCACGGCTATGACCGCGAGGCTCAGCGTCGCGAGCGCGAGATAGTAGCCGCGCAACCTCAGGAACGGCCGGCCCAGCAGGAACGCGAGTATCCCGGACACGGCCGCGGATATCACCAGTGCCGCCAGCGTCGGGACGTCGTATCTCATGGACAGGATGCCTGCCCCGTACGCGCCGATCCCGAAGAACATGGTCTGGCCGAGCGAGACCTGCCCTGCCTGGCCTTCGAACAGGTCCAAACCGATGACGACGAGATAGCAGAG
>Ga0310811_10010190_pt1 | contig 12136 bp, 12 predicted proteins | sample YCmetagenome_FD_207642 | JGI IMG/M metagenome (GOLD analysis project Ga0310811, IMG submission 207642) | Soil microbial communities from experimental microcosm in Duke University, North Carolina, United States - YC | ecosystem: Engineered > Artificial ecosystem > Soil microcosm > Unclassified ...
GCTGACGAAGAGGCCCTGAAGGCAGCGCCGCTGGCTGCCGGCTGGCAGGTCGCGCCCGGTCTCGTGCGCCATGTCTTCACGCATTTCGAATTGCGCCTGCGCTTGGCGCAGGTGGTCGTGCCGAAAGTCGCGATGAACGGACTGCCCGATATCATCTGGGTGTCACCGGATCGGCTCGACGATTACGCCCTGCCGAGCGTGATGCGCAAGGTCGTGGCGCATGCCTTGAAGTCCCTCGCTGCATAGCCAGGCCCGCGACCGTATGATGCGATGGTGATGTCCGTTGCGCTTCGAATGAATACTTGCCACGCTTATCGACACCGCTCACCAAATTATTCGCTTCGTGAAAAGCTTCTGCGCCGGGTGAAAAAATACCGCAGCTTATGAAGTGCACGTGGGGAAACCGCGGAACCAAGTGCCGAGCCCGTCGTTCGACTGGCAACTCTTCTACCTTCACTCTTTTACCTCTACCTGTAAAACGGCTCCGGGCAGGCCGCACGCTCTTGCACAAATCAGACACGGATCACAAGAACCGCGGCGATGGCGCCATCTCCACGGGCCATCGGTTGTTGCATCTCGATGGTTGGCGCGGCATCTCCATCCTGACGGTCTATCTCGGGCATTTCCTGCCGCTCGCCGTCATCGATAACGGGCGCATGGGTGTCGAGCTTTTCTTCGTGCTCAGCGGCCGGCTGATGGCGGAAATTCTCTTCGTCGAGCGCTTCCCGCTCGGCCTTTTCTATCGTCGTCGCATCTCCCGTGTCTGGCCCGGTATGCTGGCTTTCGTACTGATCATGTGGCTGGTTTTCTGTCAGCCCGGTCCTCTGCAAGTGCATCCCGTCGATGTGGCGAGCGCACTCACCTTGTCGCTCAATTATGCCGCGCTCTATCTGCACCGCATGCCGGTGCTGGAGCATGTCTGGTCGCTCTGCATCGAGGAATGGGCCTATATCCTGCTCGGCCTGCTGGCCTTGGCGAGCCGGCACCTGCGCCTCGCACCGCTGCCGATCATCACCGCGACCGCAATGCTCTGTGTCGTCAATGCTGTGATCCAGAGCGCCATGGGGCATGACTACTATATGGTCTATTGGCGGACTGATACGCGTATCGCCTCGATTCTGATGTCTTGCGCCGTCTATCTCGCGGTCCAGCGATACGCACGCGCCGTGCCTGACTGGCTGCCAATTCTTGCCGGTTGCATGGGCGTGGTGCTCAGCCTCGATTATTTCCCCGACAGCCTGCGCTACAGCTTGGGCACGCTCTGCTTCGCACTGGCCGTGGCGACGATCGATCAGGCGCCGGCCTGGCTGCGGCAAGTCTTGTCGCTGCGCCCGGTGCGCCAGATCGGCCTATGGTCCTTCTCGCTCTATCTCTGGCAGCAGCCTTTCTACAAGCTCATGCCACATGCGCCACGCCCGGCCATGGTGGCAGCCGCGATTGGTGCAGGCCTTGCCTGCTTCTATCTGATTGAACAGCCCTTGCGGCGTTTCCTCAATAGCCGCTGGCGCAAGCATGGTGCACAGCGCGCGCAGGCCGAGGCACGTTTCCGCGCCGGGCAGAGCCAGGAAGTCTAAAGCTGGGAGAGTGTGGGCTCAGGAAGCCTGGCGCTTGGCTGCGGCAATGAACAGACCAAGCCCGATCATGGTGGTGCCGGAGGCCTGGCTGAGTCGCCGCTGGGCCTGCGGCCGGCGACGCAGATAGCGCCCAAGCGGCGAGGCCGCCACGCAGGCGACGATATCCGCACTACTGTTGAAGGTGACGACGATCAATCCCAGCAGGATCAGGCGCGGCGCCAGAGCTGCCCCGTCCAAGGCGACGAATTGCGGCAGCAGGGCCAGAAAGAAGAGCGCTGTCTTCGGATTGAGCGCCTCGGTGAAAAAGCCGTCACGGATCGCCGGCCAGGTCGGTTTCGGCGGCTGCGCGGTCAAGGTATCGGGCAGGATCGCCGCCTCATCGCGTCGTGCCGCCAGGATCTGCTTCACGCCGAGAAAGATCAGATAGAAGGCGCCGACCCACTTCAGCACCGCGAAGGCTGTGGCCGAGGTCGCCAGGATCACCGACAGGCCGAAAGCCGCGGCGACCACATGGACGAGCCCGCCCAAAGCCGTGCCGAGGGTCGAGAGCAATCCATCGCGGGCACCGGCCTGCAGGGTACGCGCCAGCACATAGAGCATGCCAGGCCCCGGAATCACCGCCAGCACGAAAGCCGCGATCAGGAAAGCCTGCCAATGGATGCCGGAAAAGATGCCGTGGATCATATCTACCTCGCTGATCCTTGCAGCATGTCGGTATCGCTGCGGAAGGGCCAGGGCCGGAACGCCGTCTGCCGGGAGTCCAATTCCGCGAGGCTCCAATGTCGGATGGCGTCAAAAAAAGATGCCCGGCTGGTCTTGCGACCGGCCGGGCAGTCAGGCACCTAACGGAGTACTGGAACTGCCGGACGTGATTACTCGGAGACCGTGGTCTGGGAGCTGCGTCCGCTTGTTTCCCCTATACGCATACGCGATCAGTGCAACTCGGCGCGCAGCTGTTGCCGCAGATAGTCGATCGGCAGCAGCTGCCCCTCGCGCTGGATGCACCAGAATTGCCAGCCATTGCAGGCTGGCGCCCCCTGAACGGCTGCGCCCACTTGGTGGATCGAGCCGCGGTGGTCGGCAGAAATCAATGTGCCATCGGCGCGGACCTTGGCGGTCCAGCGGCCATTGAGGCTGTGCAGCACTTCGCCCGGTGGCAGCAGGCCGCGTTCGATCAGCCAGCCGAATGGGATGCGCGGTTCTTCGCGCTTCGAGGGCGTATGCAGCAGGCTTTCATCGGCGATCTGCTGCACGGCGGCGATGCGCTTCTTGGCGAGCGCAATGTATTTCTCATCGCGCTCGAGGCCGATCCAGCGGCGGCCGAGACGCTTTGCAACGGCGCCGGTGGTACCGCTGCCGAAGAAAGGATCGAGCACCACGTCACCGGGCTTGGTCGAGGCCATGATCACCCGGTGCAGCAGGGATTCCGGCTTCTGGGTCGGATGGCCCTTATTGCCGGCCTCGTCCTTGATGCGTTCATTGCCGGTGCAGATCGGCAGCAGCCAGTCGCTGCGCATCTGCAGATCGTCATTGAGCGCCTTCATGGACTCGTAATTGAAGACGTGCCGGCTGTCCTTCGACTTCGAGCACCAGATCATCGTCTCATGGGCATTGGTGAAGCGCCGGCCGCGGAAATTCGGCATCGGGTTGGTCTTGCGCCAGACCACGTCATTCAGCATCCAGTAGCCGAGATCCTGCAGCTTTGACCCGACCCGGAAGATGTTGTGATAGGAGCCGATGACCCAGATGGTGCCGTCATCCTTGAGGAGCCGCCGCGCCGCCTTCAGCCAAGCCTCGGTGAAGCTGTCATAAGTGGCGAAATCGGCGAACTTGTCCCAGTCGTCATCCACCGCATCGACCTTGCTGTTATTCGGCCGATGCAACTCTCCCTCGAGTTGCAGATTGTAGGGCGGGTCCGCGAAAATCATGTCGACCGAGCCGGCGGGCAGGGCATTCATGGCGGAAATGCAGTCGCCCCGCAGGATGCTGTCCAGCGGCAAAGTGGGGGCAGAGGATTTCGGCTGCGTCTTTTTCATGCGCCGATCCTGAGTCAGGCGACTCGGCAAGTCAAGCGCGAAAAGTGATAAGAGTCAGTCTGTTATGCTAAGACTCTGAGAAATAGGTCTAAAAGATTTTCGGTGATGTTCGGTGACCCCATGGGTGGCAATGGCGGCCAAATGGGCCTCGGTTCCATAGCCCACATTGGTCTCCCACCCATATACTGTGTGCTGCTCCGCAAGCTCCCACATGATCTTGTCGCGTACGACTTTTGCGATAATAGAGGCGGCGGCAATCGACAGGGAGAGTGCATCGCCGCCCACCAGGCACTGGGTTTCGCAGGAAAGTTTCGGCGGGCGGTTGCCGTCGATGAGGGCGATATGGGGCACGAGCGGCAATTGCTCGACCGCCCGGCGCATGGCGAGGAAGGTCGCCTGCAGGATGTTGATCTCGTCGATTTCGGCCACGCTGGCCGCGCCGATCCCATAACTGACGGCATCGCGCAGGGCGTCATGCAGCTCCTGCCGGATCTTGGCCGTCAGTTTCTTGGAATCGTCAATGCGGCGGGCGAGTTTGCGGTTGAGCTTGGCGGGATCGATGATGACGGCGCAAGCGACGACGGGACCGGCCAGGGGCCCGCGTCCGACTTCGTCGATGCCGCAGACGATGCGCCCACCCGTCAGATTGGGCAGCAGACCCAGTGCCCGTTCATGCGAAAGATCCGGCATGTCGCCGCCGCTTATTGCCAGTGATCGTAGAAGTCGAAGTAATCCTTGAGCTTGTCATAGGGCAGGCCAAGCGCATCGCAGAGTGCCGCATCATTGACCTTGGTTTTGCCCTGCAGCTCGCGCATGCCCATGAAATAATCATGCGCCGCATCCTGCAGCACATTGGCTGATTTCTCCGCTGCCGCTTTCTGGTCACCGGTGGCCTTGTCGGCGGCATCCATCGCCTTCAGCGACTGCAGGTTGACGAGCAGCCAGGATTGCGCCTCCAGGCCGAGGCGATAGGCATCCGCCTGACCCTTCACCGCCGGCGCCTTGGCATGTTTGCCGATGCAGGACCGAAATGCGTCGAAGGTCGCCTTGTTGCCCTGGGGCAGGCAGGCCGTGCCGTCGACGGAACCCTTGTTGATGGCGTCGCTCACCGGCTTGCTGATCGAGGCCGCGGTTGCAGGAAAGGACAGGGCGGATAGGCCCAGGAAGCAGGCGGAAAGAAGCAGGCGACGCATCGGCTCGGACTCGCTGTGACGGAGGATCTGGCTGATCCGCAGCCTTGCCCGATTCAGCCGGTCAGCGCAACCTTGCTGACGGTCCTGGGGAGGGCGTTATATCGTCACTCAAAAGCAGTCCGGAACGGGGGCCTCTTGCCGCCTTGAATCAGTCTGCCTCAGGGAGGGCAGAGAACAGGTCCGGCTGGCTCACGGTGCCCAGCGGCGGTTGGAAGCGCGAGAGATCGAGCCGCCAGTCGCGGCCGCCGACGCCGAGGCGCTTGGCGATCTGTTCGACGCGCTGCTTGATCAATTCGGCATAGGGACCTTCACCCCGCATGCGGGCACCAAAGGCACTGCTATAGATCTGGCCACCATGGCATTCGCGCATCAGGTTGAGCACATGATTGGCTCGGTCAGGGTAATGCGCCTGCAGCCATTCCTCGAACAGGCCTTTGATCTCCAAAGGCAGGCGCAGCAAGATCCAGTTGACGCCGCGCGCGCCGGCCTTGACGGCAGCACCGATGATGGCCTCGATCTCGACATCGGTGAGGCCGGGAATGATCGGCGCCACTGAGACGCTGACCGGGATGCCGGCGGCGGTCAGTTCCTTGATGGCGGCGATCCGGCGATGCGGTGCGCTGGCACGTGGCTCCAGGGTGCGGGCGAGCTCGGCATTGAGCGTCGTCACTGACATTGCCACATGCACCAGGCGTCGCCTCGCGAGTGTGGTGAGGAGATCGAGATCGCGCAGGATATTGGCGGATTTCGTGGTGATGCCGATCGGGTGCTGAAAATCCAACATCACCTGCAGGATGCTGCGCATGATGCGGTAGCGCCGCTCGATCGGCTGATAGGGATCGGTATTGGTGCCGAGGGCGATCAGCTGCGGCCGGTAGCCGGGACGGCGCAATTCCTTTTCCAGCAGTTTGGCGGCGTCGGGCTTGTAATAGAGCCGGCTCTCGAAATCGAGGCCCGGCGAATGGCCGAGATAGGCATGGGTCGGGCGCGCAAAGCAGTAGATGCAGCCATGCTCGCAGCCACGATACGGATTGATCGACTGGTTGAAGGGAATATCCGGCGAGTCATTGCGGGCAATAATCGACTTGGTGGTGTCGAGGCTGACCGTGGTGCGCAGAGGCGGGAGATCACTCTCCTCATCCTGCATCAGCCAGCCGTCATCCTCCAGCGGCCGGTCGCCGGGCTCGAAACGGCCGGGGCGATTGGTGACCGCGCCGCGTCCCTTGCGTGCCTGGGCAGGCAAGGTGGTATCGGGCTGCGGCGCCAGATCGCCGAAATCGAAGCAGGTATTGGCTGGTCGTTTCAGGGCACTCATGATGCCGAAATCTTGGCATCAAAATGAGAACAAATAAAGAACAAAAATCATTGGCGCCCATGAACCTCTGGGGCGATAGCGATAGCCTATAGCAATCGATGGCATGGTGCCATGCAGGCATCACGCCAGGGCCCGGCTCCATACCATGCTGCGTGGCGCGAAGCCGGCGGCATTGTAGAAATCCATCGCCGAAATGTTGAAGGCATAGACATTGAGCTCGATCGCCGTTGCCGCCTGTTCCGCGGCCCAGTGTTCCGCCGCCCGTAACAGGGCATAGCCGATGCCCTGGCCCCGCGCCTGGCGGCCGACGATCAGTTCCTCGATCCTGACCACGCGCGAGGCATGATGGGCGCGGCCTTCTCGGTTTTCCTTCAACTCGGCACGCACCAGTCCGACCAGCATGCGGTTTGCCTGGTAGCCGCGCAGGAAGATCGAGGGATCCTCGAGACGCTGCCGGAACTCGGCATCGCTGACGCGGGCCTCGGCCGGCGGCTTGATCAAGCCGGGCAGGGCCTCGTGATGCAGCATATCCAGCTCCGCCACGAGGAAATCATGGGCGCGCCGGTCGCGCGGCCGCAAGGGCCGGATGGCGGGGTTGGGGTGATCGGAAGGTTTAAGCATCGTCGGGTCTCCGTATCGGGCCGGGAGGCCGGAGACCGCTTCTTCTGCACTTATCGCCGACCTTGCGGCGGCTTCAAGTGTCAGGTCATGACCAATCGCGCCGCCCTATTTGGACGACGTAAAATACTTCTGTGCGTGGGACAGGGACTGGTTCATGACTGTAACGATACCCGCGACCGCCAACGGGAGTCAATGCGCGAGCGGCAGCCAGGCATTCGTCGGCAACTCGGTCCTGCCCCCGTCCGGCCAGCCATCGCCTCAGCGCGGATCGAATGCGACTTCAATCCGATTGCCGCTCGGTTCGGCGAACATGCAATGGATTTTAGGGCCCTTGCCGGACAGTTCCGGCGCGAATTCCACGACCACGCCGGGCCAGTGGGAGATCTTATCAAAGACCGATCGCAAATCCGCCTCGCTCGCCACTTTGAAGGCAAGGTGATGAAGGCCGATATTGTTGCGGCGATCGAAGCCGATCGCGGTGGTGGGATTGCTCACCTGCCAGAGGGTGATCATGGTGACACCATCGCTGACGAAAGCAGCGGGGTAGGATTCCCGCTCGCCGATCAGCTTGAAGTTGAGGCAGTCGGTGAAAAAAGCGCGTGTGGCGGCGAGATCCTTGACCGCGAGACCGACATGGTCGACTCCCCGTGTCAATGGCCCCGGTGTCGATGACTCACTGCTCATCTGTCAGTCTCCGTGAGTTTTCCACTGCATGGGTGATCTGAAGATAGGCGATCCCAACTGTCAATGTTGTTCCATCGCCGATCGCTGGGTTAGGTCAGCCATGAGCCTTTGGCGAGACCCTGAGGGGGCGCGCCACCGAATCATGTGATGGATCTATCTTGTTGGCGGGCGAGCTTAACCGAACGGCGCGTCGATGCTGTGCTGCGGCTGGGTGAACCAGGCGGCACCCGTCTCGGTGACATACATGTGGTCCTCGAGACGGACCCCGAACTTGTCCGGCACCACGATCATCGGCTCGTTGGAGAAGCACATGCCGGGCGCCAGCGCGGTATTCTCACCGCGCACCAGATAAGGTGCTTCATGGATGGCGAGGCCGATGCCATGGCCGGTGCGATGCGGCAGGCCGGGCAGGTGATAATCCGGGCCGAGGCCACCTTTGGTGAGTACCGCGCGGGCGGCATCATCGGCGACATGGCAGGGCAAACCGGGCTTGATGGCATCGAAGGCGGCGGCTTGCGCCTCATGTTCGAGGCCCCAGATGCGCTGCTGCTCCGCTGTCGCCTTGCCGAAAATATAGGTGCGGGTGATATCGGAATGATAGCCCTGGACGCGGCAGCCGGTATCGATCAGCACCATGTCGCCTTCCTGCAGCTTCTGCTCGCCGGGCAGGCCGTGGGGGAAGGCGGTGGCGCGCCCGAATTGCACGATGCAGAAGCTGGAACCGCCACCTGCCCCGATCGCGCGGTGCGCCTGGTCGATGAAGTACTTCACCTCACCGGTGGTGATGCCGGGGGCGAGGATCCGGGCAGCGCGGCGATGCACCTCCAGCGTCATGTTCTTCGCCTGCTGCATGACAGCAAGCTCGGCCGCCGATTTGCAGGAGCGGCAACCGTCGATGATGCTGGTGGCATCGATGATCTCGATCGCCGCACCTGTGCGCTTCAACCCGGCATAGATGGCAAAGGCCGCCTGCGGATCGAGGGCGAGGCGATGGGCGCCATGTTCCTGCAGCGCATCGACCACCAGCAGATAGGGATCTTCATCTTCCTGCCATAGCTTGAGATCGGCCCCGATCACCAATTCCGCGGTCAGTGAGCCGCGCTCGAAAGCCGGGCAGATGACAATCGGTTCGCCCTCGAGCGGCAGGATCATCGCCACCAGGCGTTCGCTGGCACTCCAGCTAATGCCGGTGAAATAGGCGAGGCTCGCACCGGCATTGATCAGCAGCGCATTGGCGCCAGTTGCCGCCATCAGGCGCCGCGCCTGATCGATGCGGCGCTGACGCTCCTCGACCGTAATGACCGGTGCCTTGTCGCGCCAGGCTTCCAGGCTCGCCAGCTCGGCCGCCGCCGTCGATCCGCCAATTCCCTTGCTCATGATCTGTCCCCGTTGCCTTCCGGCATTGCGTTCAACGAAGGCGCTCTTTCAGCGCAGATGCTCCTGCAGCCGCGGCATCAGTTCCACCAGGTTGCAGGGGCGGAAACGGTTGTCGAGCTGATGTTTCAAGATCTCGTCCCAGCCGTCGCGGCAGGCACTAGGCGAGCCGGGCAAGGCGAAGAGATAGGTGCCCTTGGCGACGCCGCCGACGGCGCGCGACTGGATCGTCGAGGTGCCGACCTTCTGATAGGAGATCCAGCGGAAGAGTTCGCCGAAGCCGTCGATCTTCTTTTCGATCACCTGCTCGAAGGCTTCCGGCGTCACGTCACGGCCGGTGACACCGGTCCCGCCGGTGGAAATGACGACATCGACCGTCGCATCTGCGGTCCAGCTGTTGAGCTGGGCAGTGATCGCCGCGATATCGTCTTTGACGATCTTGCGCGCAATGACCTTATGGCCATCGCGGGTGATAAGATCGATCAAAGCCTGACCAGACCGGTCATCGGCTTCCGTGCGTGTATCCGAGACGGTCAGGATGGCGATATTGACGGCCAGGAACGGCCTTGTTTCATCGATTTTTGGCATGGGCGCCACCTTCCACCGATCCCCCCATCACGTCAAGCCCGGGGCGCGAAGTCGGCGGCGCCGAATCCAGGGACGAAAGGCGTCCGGATATTGCGCCGGATGGCGGGCGCCGATATCAACGAGATCCCCGTTCATCCAATCAGCGAGGCGTTCGGATCATCATGCCCCATGTCATCGTCAAGCTCCTTGCGGGTCGCACCGTCGAGCAGAAAGCCAGGATTGCCGAAGAGGTCACCAAGGCCCTGATCGCGGCGATAGATTGCCCCGAGACCTCGGTCTCCATCGGTATCGAGGATGTCGCGCACGAAGCCTGGACCGAGACGGTCTATAACCCCGATATCCTGGAAAAGCCGGAATCGATCTATAAGAAGCCCGGCTACGATCCGCACTGAAAGATGCGGCGCATGAAAAAGGCCGGAGCGGTTTCCCGTTCCGGCCTTTTTGCTTGATCTGCTCGGGCTCGAGCCTACTTGGTCGCTTTCGCCAGCTCCTGGTGCTGGTATCTCGGCCATTCGCCGCTGGCCACCGCTTCCAGCGATGGCGCATCCTGGCCGAGGCGCTGACGGTAGATCCAATAGGCGGCGATCACCCGCTGGGTGAAGAGCCGGGTCTCGTCCGAGGGCAGCATCTCCAGGAACAGCAGCGGATCTTTCCGCGCGTCACTGGCGGCAGCCCATTTCGCCAGATTGCCGGGGCCGGCATTGTAGGAGGCGATGATCTTGATGAGATCATTGCCGACATTGCCGTCCTCGGTCAGGGCATTGACGTAACGCTGGCCGATATCCATCGACACGATTGGATCGGTGATGGCGGCGGCCTGGTCCTTGCCGGCGACGATACGTGCTGTCGAGGGCATCAGCTGCATCAGGCCGGTGGCACCCGAAGCCGGATTGACCGCCCCGGGATTGAAGCCCGATTCCTGGCGCATGATGGCGAACAGCAAGGCGCGGTCAACGTCGAAGCCGGCGGAGGGCCGCCAGGACGGCAACGGATACAGCGCCGCAGTGATGATCTTGTTCTGCAGCATGCGGGCATTGGCGCCGATGCGCAAAGCCAGCGATGGCATGCGGCCGGCCTGCGACAGCGACAGCAGGGCCTCGGAGAGTTCATCGTCGGCACTCTGCTGCAAGACCAGCAACTCGCGCTCGGCGATATTCACCTGGCCGACCTGCAGCAATGCCACGGCGCGCTTGCCGGCGCGGCTCGACATCACAACCTCGGCCTGCTTCTGGTTGAAGGTCGGGGTGCGCCAATCGAAATCATTGTCGGCACCGAGGGCATGCATGGCGAGCTGGCCGTAGAAGGTACGGGGCTGCTTCGCCGCCTTCACCAGCCAGGCGCTGACCTTGGTCGGTTGCTTGGCGCGCAATTCCGCCCGGCTCGCCCAATAAGCGGCGGCGGATTTGTTCCAGGGATCGGTGACATTGTCATAAGAGGCGGCGAAATGGCTAGCCGCCGTGCCGTAATTACGCGCCCGCCAGGCATCGAGACCCGCGCGCCATTCCGGGTCGTTATCGATGACGCTTTCGTCCGGCGAGCCCATCCGCACCACATTGGCGACATGCGGCTTGGTGACGTTGCCGGCGCCCTTTTTCTGGGCCAGGGCATAGACATCGCCGGCTTCGGCGAGATCGCTGTACTGCTTCAGCCAGTCGGCCAGTTCCTTGGGCTTGGTCCGGTAGGCGACGCCGAGATAGCGATCGGACAGGACTTCGCCCAGTAGCGACTGATCTGTCAGCTGGCTGATAAGATCATCGGCGGCGCGGAAGTCACCGCGCGCCTGGGCGCGAAAGATCTCGCGATAACGGTCGGCATTGACGGCGTCGATCGGCTGCGGCAGGCGCGCGCCGTTGACGTCCACAGTGTCGTTCGGTGACGGCAGCGACGCTGTCTTATCCGCCGATGTGCTATCGGCGGATGGGTCCGCTGCCAAAATCGCATAAGGATTACGATGCGCAGCCGCGCTATCTTGTGCGAAAGCAAGGCGCGACGAGGTGGCGGCACTAAGCACACACACTGTGATCGCGGTCGCTGCCAAAATGGCTCGACGGCCGTATCTGCAATGATGTCCGATCAAGGCGTCGTCCCCTTGATTGACGTCCCGGCCCGGCCAGGACGAAGGTTGAACCAAATCTCTACGTGCGTTTCCCAGAGTCAGAACTAGAGGATCGAGCCGGCTGAGTCCAGCCTCTCGCCGGTTCGTGATGTCTATATGTTGTGTTTTGAGTAAAAAATCCTACTACATATTGTGGTAAATAAATAAATTCTTCGTGTGACCGCTCTTAACTATAAAGTGAGAGACCGGATTTTCCTGAAGATCGGCTCGCTGCGCTGGTATTCAAGCACCGCTTCGCTGCGCGATGAAGTTCCCCGCATCTTCGCGCTATGACTGTTGTCTGCTGCTAGCGGCGGAAGCTCGAAATTTTTGGCTGCAGCTTCATCAGATCACGCCAGGCTTCACGCTTGAGGCCCGGCTGACGCAGCAAATAAGCGGGATGGAAGATCGGCAGGGTCGGGATCGGCGCCGAGAGATTGGGTGACGTATAGTCGAACCAGCGTCCACGCAGTCGCGTGATGCCATCATTCAGGCCCAATAATCCTTGCGCGGAAGAGCCGCCGACCAACACCAGCACTTTCGGCCGCACCAATTCTATGTGGCGGGTGACGAAAGGCAGTTGCGCCGCCAGCTCCGCTTCGGTTGGCTTGCGATTGCCGGGCGGCCGCCAGAAACAGACATTCGTTATATAAAAG
>Ga0310811_10010191_pt1 | contig 12136 bp, 11 predicted proteins | sample YCmetagenome_FD_207642 | JGI IMG/M metagenome (GOLD analysis project Ga0310811, IMG submission 207642) | Soil microbial communities from experimental microcosm in Duke University, North Carolina, United States - YC | ecosystem: Engineered > Artificial ecosystem > Soil microcosm > Unclassified ...
GCAGCGTACTTTTGTTTGCTCTATCATTCTACTATACTCAATTCAGAAATATGGTCATTCTTGAGTGGCAATTTTGTGATCATCGTATTCCCTTTAACTTCCATGAGCGTAATCTACACAGAAGAGTATATCAGAAGAATAGTGATACTGTTATGTCACTTTTCGCCCCCTTCTGTGAAAGCGAGGGCCAGGAGGTACCTCTTCCCACAGAAGATCAGTCTAGATCACAAGGCCAGATTGTTCGGCCCACTTCATGATATCGCTGAAAGTGGCATTCCCACCACATAAGACGAGCCCGATGACACATTCAGGCCCGACCTGCTCAATCACCTTCCTGGCCGCAGGCACGAGGCATCCGGCAGCGGGCTCTACCCAGCATTTCGCCTCTTCAGCGATGATCTGCACGCCTCTTATCGCCTCTGCATCGGAGACCACAAAGACCTGCTCAACCAGCGCTTTGACGTGCTCAAGCGTGCGTTCGGTGACCCGCGGTGCTCCTAACGTAGACACGAGGGAAGAGACGTGAATCGGGACCGGATGATCAGCGGAGAGGGCCTGGGACATCGCATCTGCGCCAACCGTTTCTACTCCCCAGATGCGTATGCCCGGCTTCAGCGCCTTCAGCGCAGTCGCTACGCCCGAGATGAGCGCGCCACCGCCAATACTGACCAGCACATCGGTCAGATCAGGCATATCTGCGAGAAACTCGAGGCCGAGCGTACCATGACCGGCGATAATCAAAGGATCGTCGTAAGCATGGATGTAGGTAAAGCCTTTGGCGCGCTCCTGTTCTGCCATTGCAAAGGCGATGGTCACATCTGGTGCCAGCAGGAGGTTCGCTCCATTCGCTCGCACCAGCCCGATTGAGCGTGCAGGTGCCGTTTCTGGCATGATGATGGTGGCCGAAATCCCCATCGCGTGCGCAATGCTCGCCAGCGCCAGACCGTGATTGCCGCCACTGACCGTCACGAGACCGGCTGCTCGTTCGCTCTCAGAGAGCGATAAGATCTTATTGATAATCCCTCTTGGCTTGAAGCAGCCGGAAGATTGCAGGGTCTCGAGCTTGAGCGCAACCGGCGCGCCCAGATAATTGCTCAGGCCAGGGCTTTTCACACTCGGCGTCTTGAGGATGTATCCCTCAATCGTCTGTTGCGCTTCGCGTATCTGTTCTAGGGTAATTCGCTGATTCGTCATGAGCGTGACACCTCGAAAATTCTTGTAGCGGGCACAGTATACCATTCTCCTCCTATTGTCGTGGTAAGCATAGTATGGCACAAGAGCCAATAAGACGAGAATGTCGCCAGCCATTGAGATCAGATTGCATGTATACCCATTCGCGTTGCAATACGTGGTAACCACATAAATATTATTTTCCCTTCCAACTTGCTATGTTTCTTCTATTTATTGCGAATAGTCGAGTTTTCTGTAAAAAAAGTCGAGTTTCCTTATCGCTTTCCATCCATGAAGCGAGCCTCGTGTACAGGGAAAAAGGGGGAGGAGCGCATACTCATAGTAGACTGCCTATCGATTTGTATGCTACAATATTTACCTATATGCATAAAGAAAAGAGAGTTCAGGAGAGATCTAATAGATGTTGCTATTCGGAAAGCAAGCTGAATATTTATTTAGAGGAAAACTCCTTCTCTTTTGATAAAAAAATTCTCATGGGAGTATATGTATGCTGGAACAGGATAAAAAACCAAAGACCACCATGCAAAACGTGGCCTCAGAATTGCTTGAACTGGGCTCTCGCGTGATGCCGTTTAGCAAAGAGAGCGTCACCAAAGCCCCACGTATTCGTGAGGCAAAAGTCGTGAAGAGTGTTTGCCCCTATTGTGCTGTCGGTTGCAGCCAGAACGTCTATGTCAAAGACGGCAAAGTCATTGACATTGAGGGCAATCCAGATAGTTTCATCAGTGAGGGGAAGCTCTGCCCAAAGGGCTCAGCCACGTTCCAATATACCGTAAACTCCAGCCGCGTGACACAGGTGCTCTATCGTGCGCCTTATAGCGACCATTGGGAAGTGAAAACGCTGGATTGGGCGATGGACAAGATCGCTCAGCGGGTCAAAGATGCTCGTGATGAAACATTTGTGGAGACGCTTGAGGACGGACGTATCGTCAATCATACCCTGGGTATCACGTCCCTGGGAGGCGCAACCCTCGATGTCGAAGAAAACTATCTCATTAAAAAGCTTTTCGCTGGTGGGTTAGGGATCTCCGGGATTGAGAACCAGGCCCGCATATGACACAGCTCCACAGTACCCGGTCTGGGTACATCACTCGGTCGTGGTGGTGCCACTTCGCCGCCAACTGATCTTATTAATAGCGATAGCATTCTGATCATGGGCAGTAACATGGCAGAAGCGCATCCGGTTGCCTTCCGCAACGTGATCAGGGCTAAAGAGCTCGGTGCAAAAGTTATTCATATCGATCCTCATTACTCGCGCACCTCGGCGCTGGCTAATCTGTACGTGGCAACACGTGCTGGTTCCGACATCGTCTTCTTAGGGGCGATGATTCGCTATATCCTCGAACAGAACGCGTACTTCCATGAGTACGTTGCCAGCTACACCAATGCGGCGATGCTCGTCAGCGAAAACTTCATTGATGCCGAGGATTTACACGGCATCTTCTCTGGCTATGACGCTGAGACGGGTACCTATCCCGATATCAGTAGCTGGGACTACGAACGCGACGAGTATGGCAAGCCGAAAACTGATCCTACCCTGCAACATCCACGCTGCGTATTGCAGGTGTTGCGACGCCACTACGCACGCTACACGCCCGAAATGGTGGAGAGCGAGTGCGGTGTGCCCCAGGAAACCTTCCTGACGGTCGTGAAGACCTTGATTGAGAACTCCGGTCGCGAACGGACAACCGCGCTTGTCTATGCCGTCGGCTGGACACAGCAGTCAAAGGGACCACAAATTATTCGTGCTGGCTCAATGCTGCAATTGTTGCTGGGCAATATCGGTCGTCCCGGTGGTGGCGTTCTCGCGTTACGCGGGCATGCCTCGATCCAGGGCTCGACGGATGTCCCGACCCTCTATGATCTGCTTGGCGGGTATATGCCGCAGCCAGCTGCATTACTCAACGCCATCCCAGAAACGCAGCAGGCTCCCAACGTAACTGCGTGGGCGAAGGATCATGGTAAGCAAACCTATAAACATTCGCAGCAGACCCTGGCAGAATATATTCATGTCAACGGCAAAAAGACTGGCTGGTGGTCGAATATGCCAAAGTATATGGTCAGCCTGCTCAAATCCTGGTATGGAGATGCTGCAACTGCCGAGAACGACTGGGGCTATAACTGGCTGCCGAAGATTACCGGCGACCATTCCCACGTCACGATGGCATATGACATGGTGGATGGCAAAGTTAAAGGCCAATTCTTGTTTGGTCAGAACCCTGCTGCTGGCAGCACCGATTCGCGCATGATGCGGAGAGCATTGGCGCAACTCGACTGGATGGTTGTCCGTGACCTCTATGAGGTCGAGTCTGCAGCTTTCTGGTATAAAGGTGTTGAGGAGGTTGATCCAAAAACGGTCAAGACCGAAGTCTTCTTCGTGCCAGCGGCCGCCTCTACGGAGAAAGAGGGCAGCTTCACCAATACGCAGCGCGTCATTCAATGGCGCGATAAAGCCATTGAGCCGTCTGGAGATGCCCGTTCAGATCTCTGGTTTGTCTACGAGCTGGGCAAACGCCTCAAGGCGCTCTATGCTGATAGCACAGAAGCGAAGGATCAGCCCATTCAGAATCTCGCCTGGGACTACGAGTTCGAGGAAGTGAAGGATGGTGCGCTACCGTTTGGTACTGAGCCCGATGCGTTGCTTGTCCTCAAAGAGATGAATGGTTTCTATGGTACGCAGAAGGATGAGCATGGAGAGATCAAAAAGTACACTATCCATAACGCACCACATGTGCCTGCCTTTGTCGATTTGAAGGATGATGGCAGTACCGTGTGTGGTTCGTGGATCTATACAGGGGTCTATCCCGAGCCCGGCAGAAATCTGGCGGCCTCGCGTATCTCTGATGGTGGTACCAATCTGGAGTGGGGCTTTGCCTGGCCTGCGAACCGACGTATCCTCTACAATCGCGCCTCAGCTGATCCACAGGGTCGTCCGTGGTCCGAACGCAAGAAATACGTCTGGTGGGATGAAGAGCAGAAGAAATGGGTTGGCAAAGACGTACCCGATTTCCCGGTGACGAAAGCGCCCGATTATCGTCCAGCACCGGATGCGACCGGCATGGACGCAATCTCGGGAACCGATCCGTTTATTATGCAGGCCGATGGTCGTGGCTGGCTCTACGCGCCAACCGGGCTCAAAGATGGACCATTGCCTACGCACTATGAGGCCATCGAATCGCCGCTGATCAATGCCCTGTACAAACAGCAGAGCAATCCAGCCGCCAAATATCACAGAGATAGGAAAGAGAATCCGCTGTCACCGCCGGGCAATCCCGACTATCCCGTGATCATCACGACATATCGATTGACAGAACACCACGTCAGCGGACCAATGTCCCGCTGGATGCCCTGGCTCAATGCCTTGCAGCCTGCTCTGTTTGCCGAGTTGAGTCCCGAACTGGCGGCTGAACGCGGCATTCAACCGGGGGGCTGGCTGGTGATCAGCACGCCGCGTGGCGAGATCGAAGCGCGTGCCATGGTGACGCGGCGCATGCAACCATTGCGTATGCGCGGCCGTGTCATTCATCAGATTGGTGTGCCATTCCACTGGGGCTTCCAGGGGCGGGCCACCGGGAGCATCACGAACGATCTGGCACACGCCGCCCTGGAGCCAAATGTCAGTATTGAAGAAGCAAAAGCTTTCACCTGCAATGTCCGTCCAGGACGGCTTCCATAGAGGGATAGGAGAGAGAGAATGGTCGTAGCAAATGGGCGATTAAAACCATCGCCCATTGCCAGTGCGGCAAAAGAGATTACCCAGCTGTTCAAACCGCTGAAAAAGGAAGCGCCGCTTCCATCTCAGCCTGCTATGGGTTTTTTTACCGATACCAGCGTTTGTATCGGTTGTAAGGCCTGTGAAGTGGCCTGTAAACAATGGAACGAACTGCCCGCCATTGATCCCATGTGGACCGGTACCAGCTACGATAATACGCAGCGGCTCGGGGCCACCACGTGGCGGCACGTTCAGTTTATTGAGAAAATTGAGCGCCGTGTCCCAAAAGAGCTGAACGTCATACAACCAGTGCCCGCAACAACGGCAACATCTGGACCGATGCCCAGCCTGCCTTTATTTGACAGTGCGTTTGCTGACACCAAAACGCTCAATGCAACCTTGAATGCCATGGACTCCCTGGTCGAAGCCGATTCGCAGCCAGATGGTACAGCGTTGCCTTTCTTTAACACTGATCGCTGGCTCATGCACAGTGATGTCTGTAAACACTGCCGTCATGCGCCTTGCCAGGAAGCGTGTCCAACCGGCGCGATTATTCGCACGGAGTTCGATACGGTATATGTGCAGCAAGATATCTGTAACGGTTGTAGCTACTGTAATCTTGCCTGTCCATTTGGGGTGATCGAGCACAGCCATGAAGCCGGAAATGATGGCACCTCGCACAAATGTACGCTCTGCTATGATCGTATGAAAGATGGAATTACACCGGCATGCGCCAAGGCGTGTCCGACAGAGTCAATTCAATTTGGCAACGTCGAAGAACTGCGGCAGCGTGCGCGAGATCGTGTGGGACTGCTGCACGAGCGCGGCCTGAAAGAGGCGCGCCTCTTTGGCGCGGATGACGAGGTCCTCGAAGGGGGACTCAACTCGTTTTTCCTTTTGCTCGACGAGCCTGAAGTCTACAATCTGCCGCGCAACCCATTGCGTCCGATCAACAACGTGATTCCCACATCGTTGCACGTAATTGCCGCTGCCGCGCTGATGGGTATTGCAGGCATTCTTGCTTTCAGGAAAGGCTAAAGAGTAGGTAACTTTATGGAGAATTCTCGTGTCTCCCATGCGGAGACACCCTATAGAGATGAATATCAGGGTACACCTGAACATACTCCCTATGAGCGGATGCTGGCAAAACTGGCGATCCTGACCACAGGATATACGCCTGATCCAGCAAAAGAGCTTGAGGAGAAGTCCTATTATGACTATCCTTCGCTCAAAAGTCATGCCTGGGGCTGGGAGATTATCTGGTACTTCTTCCTGGGTGGTCTGGCGGCTGGCAGTTATGTCATTGCCAGCATTGCCTCTTTCTTTGGCTCAAAGGAAGATCGCCAGGTGGTACGCTTCGGCTACTATCTCTCGCTACTGACCGTCCTGGCCTGTCCGATCTTGCTGATCAAAGACCTGGGACGTCCCGAACGCTTTCTGCATATGTTTCGCGTCTTTAAGTTCAAGTCACCCATGTCGGTGGGAAGCTGGGGACTGACCGTCTTCTCGATTTTCGGCACGCTGACCGTGGCTATTCAGGCCGCGCGCGATGGTCTGCTTGGCAGATGGTGGGCTGTACGACTGCTCGCAAAGATGCCACAAAAGCTGATCGCCGTTCCGGGTACGCTGCTGGCAACCTTCGTTGGTGGCTATACCAGCGTCCTGCTTTCAGCCACCAGCATCGCAGTCTGGAATCGCAGCCGCATGCTTGGCGTCGTTTTTGTCGCTTCGGCCTTCTCATCCGGCACGGCCCTGACGTCTCTGGTCTTGCGCGTTGTGGGCGCACCCGCCTCAGCACTGCACAAGCTGGAAAAGTTTGAGTGGTTCTGCATGCTGATCGAGATCGTTGGCCTGCTGGGTTTCCTGCGCCAGACGGGGCGGGCATCCAAAGCGCTGGTCGGTATAGGACCTGAAGAGAAGGGCCGCACATTCTGGCCTTTCATGTTTGGTGGCGGTCTGGTCCTGCCCTGGCTCCTGACCAGCATTGCATTGCTGGCCGGGAAGAAGAAGCATCACAGTGGAAGCAAAACCAGGCGCGGTGGCTTTGGCCTGCTGATCGCCCTGATTGCGTTGATCGGCGGCTACTTTCTGCGCAAAACGGTGGTCGAGTCTGGTCCAGTCTCCGGCGATGACGCGCGTACTTCATTGTGGAACGCGAGACGGTAACGTTCATCGATTGCATGTGGCGGGGGTCTTGAGGAAGAAAAACAAGAGAAGAAGAAGACGGTATGCACATCGTTATTGTACATACCGTCTTCTTCTTCTCTTGTTTTATAATGGCATTTCCATGCCCAGAGCCGCCAGAACCTCAGCTAGCAGATGGGGCCTGCTATCCAGATCAATCTCCTCGATCAACTCGTCTTTGACCGTGAAATCCATATGATGGAGAGGAAGCGCGATCCTGATCCCGGTAGGCGGAATTACGGGCAGTTCTGCGATGAAGAGATCGCCCGTATGCGTTCCGCTGATCTGGATGGCAAAATGGACCTGTGTCCTCTGGTTCCGCGTTGGATGCTCGTTTAAGAAGCTCGCCTGAAAGGACCAGTCTGGTATAGCGCGCATCATGGCCTGCATAAAACGAAGGGACGACGCTTTCCCTATCGGTTGTGGCAGCAGATTTCGGCAGACCACGTTCTCGGCGAGGCAAGAGGACAGCTTCTCGACGTCGTTGCTTTCCCAGGCTGCTATGGCGGCTCTGGCAGATGGCGTTGCTGACATCGAAGACCTCCTTTCTGCTAGCAAGCAGTACCAGACAGTGAATAGTCGGTCCATTACTCTATTCTATAAGCATTGCAGACGAACTAATCAACCTCTTCCAACTCCAGGTACACCTTTAAATAAATCTCTCGTACTGTGAAGGAAACTCCAATGCTTTCCAGATCGATCACATCATCTTCCTGTTCATACAATGCGTCCTTCCAAAGAAACGTTCCAATACGATGATAATGCTTCACCTGACAACGACGAGAGTCAACGAGCAAAATTTCCTGGATCGTAGAATAACGCTGATACGCTTCAAGCTTTTCGGTTTTATCCGCTTTCTCTGTGGAAGGAGACATCACCTCAACAACCACACCAGGAGCCTCTAATGCCTTTTTTCGTGTCCAATCAGCCGGATCGCACGAAACAGAAACATCTGGATAATACAGACGGTTTTCCGTAAGCTGTAAAGCCGCATCAGATGAATAGACGTTACACTCTTGTGAACGCAAAGCAACACCCAGTAAGATACCAATATTCATTGCTATTTGTGCATGGGCAGGACTCCCACCCGTCATCAGACGAATATCACCATCAATATACTCGTACTTATACTCAGGAAATGCTTCAACCAGACGCCAATACTCATCAACTGTATATTTATGCTGCGGATCAAACATTTTCACCTCTCCTTTACCACCTTTCGCAAAAGCCCTAAACATACTCAGAAAACAATAGTGCCCTTACACTAAGCATAGCACATTCTTTGAAGAGACAAAATAGCCAGACCTATGTCCAATTCTCTGTAGAGACGCGGCTTGTCAGCGCCGGGGTCGGCTATCCACTTGACAATCAAAGGATACGTGTATATACTCTTAATTATGGAAAAGGAAACACCTCACATCGAAGCGAACACGTTGGCCGAAGTTGCGCGTAGCTGTCTCTGCCTGGGCGTGCGTCAGACCGCACGCGTCATCACGCAAGTGTACGATGACATTCTCCAGCCAAGCGGGTTGCGCACGACACAATTTAATCTGCTGGTCGCCGTCGCGTTAGCGCAGGAGATGCCGCTCACCCGTCTGGCAGAGATACTACTTATGGATCGCACGACCCTGGCGCGGAACCTGAAGCCGCTGGAACGTCAGGGGTTGCTCGCTATCGAGACCGGGATGGATCGGCGTGTCCACTTAGTCAGGATGACGTCGCACGGACTCCAGATTTTGCAAGAGGCTCTTCCTTATTGGAGGCAGGCGCAAGAACAGGTCAAAGCGCGTCTGGGGCAGGAAGAATGGGATACCTTTTCGGCTCATCTGCAAGTCGCGATGGCGCGTATTCCATCCTCGTAGTGTTTCTTTTTTTGTGAAAATAGGTGTATATACTCCTTTTCCTCAGGGGAATGCCCGGAGGAGTGCAAAGATAGCATCAGGTACTTTTTGTCTACTCAAAGCATAGAGCTATGTGAAAAGGATGTGATTATGACTTCTCTTTCTGATCACCCGACCGTGAAAGCGTTTCAGGCAAAGCAGGCAGTGTCTGCTCAACAATCGCCTGTCTCGTCTCTGGATGCGAACTGGTTACGGACGCTATGTCTGGAGGCGGGAGCAGACGATGTGGGCTTTGTCGAGGCCGATCGTCCCGCGCTTGCGGATCAGCGTGCTGACATCTTGAAGCTCTTTCCCCCGACTAAAGCCTTGATCAGTCTGGTTTTGCGCATGAATCGCGAGAGCATTCGCAGTCCTGCCCGCTCGCTTGCCAATCTTGAGTTTCATCATGCCGATTACCGGCTTGAGGAGATCGCGCGTGAGATTGTCGCATCTCTGGAGAAGCAAGGGGTGCGCGCATTGAATCCCGCGGTTGGTTTTCCCATGGAGGTGGACCGCTTGCCCGGCAAGACCTGGGTGATCTCGCATAAGCCGGTTGCTGTGGCGGCTGGCCTGGGGCAGATGGGGATTCATCGCAACGTGATTCATCCCCGCTTAGGCAACCATATCCTGCTCATGACGATTCTGCTCGATGCGGAAGTGACGGAGTACAATCGACCGATCAATTATAATCCCTGCCTGGAATGCAAGCTGTGTGTGGCGGCCTGTCCGGTGGGCGCGATCGGGGCAGATGGGCAGTTCAATTTTTCCGCCTGCTATACGCACAATTACCGTGAGTTCATGGGCGGATTTACTGATTGGGTCGAGCAGGTTGTCGAGAGTAAAGATAGAGCGGAGTATCGCGCAAAAGTCACGCCTGCTGAGTCTGCGTCAGTGTGGCAGAGCCTTTCTTTTGGCGCTAACTACAAAGCGGCTTATTGTATGGCTGTATGCCCGGCGGGTGAAGATGTGATCGGGCCATTCCTCACCGAGCGTAAGGCGTTTCTCAAGGAGGTCGTGCGCCCCTTGCAGGAGAAAGTCGAGCCGGTCTATGTCACGCCGGGCTCGGATGCAGAGGCATATGTGGCGCGCCGCTTTCCCCATAAAACGGTCAGGCGGGTTGGCAATGGTCTGGGGGGCCGTCAGACTTCGATTAGCAGCCTTCTTGTGGGGTTGCCACGTGTGTTTCAACGTGAGCAGGCGAAAGATCTGGATGCGACCTACCGCTTTACTTTTACGGGGAAAGAGAAACGCCAGACGACGATTATCATCAAGCAGAAAACGCTTCAGATATTGGATGGTCATGTGGGCACGCCCGATATCGCGATTCAGGTGGATAGTCAGACCTGGCTCGGGATCGTGGCAAAGCAGCAATCTATTTTCTGGGCGTTGCTGCGTCGGAAGCTGCGTATCAAAGGCAACCCACGACTCCTGCAAGCATTCGCACGGTGTTTTCCGTCGTAGGAAAGTATTGCTCTTGACATAGGCGTCAAGTGAAGCAACCAGATCCCATTGTAGAGGCGGGATGTATCTCCGCCGGGGACGGTCACCGACCATCTTCGCCCTGTCAGGTCGCGTATGGCCGAGGCGTTGGCGGAGATACACCCCGCCTCTACAACGACGATGGATCGGTTTCTTCCCTTCACTTGACGCCTCCTCTACTCTTATTCCTTTTTCCTAGTAAGAGGCCTCCTCACGATGCAGTATGCGTTTCTTATATCCATGTGCTGCGAGCATTAGCCCCACAATGACGTGAGAAATTTCAGCTTTTCGAGCATCTGATAGCTTTCGCCACCCTCATGATTGTTGTAGGGCCAGACGTTGATCTCTTTCTGCCCGGCATAGTGGTTGTACGCGGCAAAGACCGTCGAGGGGGGACAGATATCGTCCATCAATGCGACTGAGAAGAGCGCGCGAGCACGGGCGCGCGTGGCGAAGTTGACGCCATCGAAATATGCGAGGGTAGAGAAAACCGTGTCAATGTTGTCGCGATGGATGTGGCAATATCTGGCGATCTCCTGATAAGGTGCGCTATTGGTAATCTGCGTTGCTCGCTGATAGTGGCAGAGAAAAGGCACATCGGGCATTGCGGCCTGAACGCTGGGATCGAGTCCACTCACGGCAAGCGCAATACCACCACCCTGGCTTCCCCCGCTGACCGCGATACGCTGAGGATCGATGGCGTCGTGCGCTCTGGCCGCTTCGACGGCACGCACGGCATCGGAGAACACGCGGCGATAATAATAGGTGTGAGGATTGAGAATGCCACGGGTCATAAAGCCGGGAAATTGAGGATTGGAGCCGTCCGGTTCGCGATCGGGCGTATCACCGCGACGCCAGGAACTGCCCTGCCCACGCGTATCCATGATCAAATGGGCAAAACCAGCGCTACTCCACGTGAGCCAATCGATAGGAAATCCTCTACCACCACCATAGCCGATATATTCCACAACACAGGGCAAAGGCTCGTTGCGCTGGGCCGGGAGGAGCAGCCAACCTTTAATGGGTTGCCCATCATAACCATTGAAGGTCACATCGAAACTTTCGACGGTCCGCAGATGATAATTTGCAGATTCAAAGCGTGCCTCAAGCGGATACTGGCGTACGGCGTGCAGTGTCTCCTGCCAGAAGGCAGCGAAATCCTCAGGTTCGCGACGTGGTGGTACATAGTTTCGCAGGTCATCTAACGATAGATCAAAAAAAGCCATGAGCCCAACCTCTCATCTTAAACGGTTTTTCAGGTGGTAGAACAGCCTGATTTACTCATTTTATCATAGATTTAATTTTTGCATTTCTGTTCTTTGCGCGGATAACGTCTATGCAAGAGTCTCTCAATGCTTGTTCAAATCGTGTCTAATATAGCCATTGGTGAGCATGCAATTTTTGTGACATGCTTCACTCAAGAAGAAGAGATGTATAATGGCAAAGCTTATGAGCGATTTTGAGCGTAAGAAAGTCATTGTTTTATGTTTACGAACCTGTTGGCGGCGCGAGCTCAAATGGGCACTTCCCTGGCTTTTCATATCATCTTCGCGGCCCTGGGCGTGGGATTACCCTTGCTCATATGTATTGCCGAGGGGCTGGCTCTCTGGAAAAGAGATGGCACGTGGATGGCGTTAGCGCACCAGTGGACCAGAGCCTTCGCGATCCTGTTTGCCATTGGCGCGGTCTC
>Ga0310811_10010193_pt1 | contig 12134 bp, 10 predicted proteins | sample YCmetagenome_FD_207642 | JGI IMG/M metagenome (GOLD analysis project Ga0310811, IMG submission 207642) | Soil microbial communities from experimental microcosm in Duke University, North Carolina, United States - YC | ecosystem: Engineered > Artificial ecosystem > Soil microcosm > Unclassified ...
CCGAGGCCAAGGTGCGCGGGTACCAGCCGGGCCGGTTCTCGTTCAACGTCAAGGGCGGCCGCTGCGAGGCCTGCGCCGGCGACGGCACGATCAAGATCGAGATGAACTTCCTGCCGGACGTCTACGTCCCGTGCGAGGTGTGCAAGGGGGCCCGGTACAACCGGGAGACCCTGGAGGTGCACTACAAGGGCAAGACCATCGCCGAGGTGCTGGACATGCCGATCGAGGAGGCCGCCGGCTTCTTCGAGCCGATCAACGCGATCTACCGGCACCTCAAGACGCTGGTCGACGTCGGCCTCGGCTACGTGCGGCTGGGCCAGCCGGCGCCGACCCTGTCCGGCGGCGAGGCGCAGCGCGTGAAGCTGGCCAGCGAGCTGCAGAAGCGGTCGACCGGCAAGACCGTGTACATCCTGGACGAGCCGACCACCGGCCTGCACTTCGAGGACATCAGCAAGCTGCTCGGCGTCATCTCGGGCCTGGTCGACAAGGGCAACACGGTGATCGTGATCGAGCACAACTTCGACGTGATCAAGACGTCGGACTGGATCATCGACATGGGCCCGGAGGGCGGCTCGGGCGGCGGCACGGTGATCGCCGAGGGCACGCCCGAGGACATCGCCGAGCACAAGAAGAGCTACACCGCCGAGTTCCTGCGGGACGTGCTGAAGAACTGACCGAGTGCGTGAAGGGGGCTTTCCTACACTCGGAGTGCAGGAAAGCCCCCTTCCGAACAGGAACCCGCGCGACTACTGGACGAGCTTGCCGACCGCGTTGGCCTCCTCGACCTGACGCGACAGGTAGTTCCACGACAGGTTGATGAAGCCGCTGTCGCCCCAGCTGGTGCCCCACGAGTTCTGCACGCGGACGCCGTTGGTGTCGTAGCCGATGATGGTGATCTCGTGGCCGCCCATGTACTGGTCGCCCGAGGTCGGGTAGTAGCTGTAGTCGGTGGCCTGCTGGCGGGAGATCCGCTCGAAGCTCATGTACACCGGGATGGAGATGGCCACCGGCAGGCCGCTGGCGATGGCCTGCTGCACGCCGGCCTTGATGCCGCTGCCGGTGCTGATCGGCGTGTAGCCGGACAGCTTCCAGTTCGCCGCGTTGGCGCGTTCGTTGGAGTCGGGCTGGGTGGTGTAGTCGAAGTTGCCCTGCCAGTAGTCGTCCATCGTGTCGACGCCCTGCGAGGTGAGGATGTCGAACGTGTCCGAGGGCGTGCTGCCCTGGTCGTTGCCCCGGGCCAGCTGGGCGTAGGTGTACATCGGGGCCTGCGGGTGGCCGCTGATGCCCTGCTCGTTCTCCAGGATGCTCATCGCCGAGTAGTCGATGGCCCAGGACACGCAGGAGCCGACCTGGCCCTGGTCGCCGGGGGTGACCGCGTACTGGGCCAGCGAGGCGCTGGTCGGCGCGTTCGGGATGGACCGGAACGCCAGGGCGTCACGGTGCTGGACGCGGTGCTGGGAGGGCAGCGCGCCGTTGGCCCGGTGCAGGGGGTGGGCCGGGGCCGCGGTGGCGATCGGGGTCACCATGGCGCCGACGGCGCCCGCCACGGCGAGCGCGATGACCACGCGTGAGAGCGTGTTGCTCATGGACTGTCCTTTTCAGATCAGGTGCAGGGAGATCTGGAAAGGCAAAACTAAGTGTGAGCAACGCTCGTGATGTAGCTACTTTGGTCTGGTGGGGTTAACTGTTAATCGTTCGCCGGTCAACGATACCCAGCACCCCGACCAGCACGGCCGCCGCGCACAACAGAGGAATCGTCACGTGGCCGTCGCCGAAAAGTACCCCGCCCTGCTGGCCGGCAAACGTCACCGTCGACCAGAGAATCAATTCCGCACCGGCCGTGACCGCGACAGCGAGCAACGGTCCGAACACAACCGGTGTTGATCGGCGGCCGCGGAGAGCCGGCAAGGCCGACGCGGCCACACAGGCCAGCGCGGCGAACACGACAAAACCGCCGGTGAACGCCGAAATCACGCAGAGCGCGGCAGCGATGAATGCTCGGAACGGCAGCAACGACAGCGCGCAGCCCGCGACCACGCCCAGGATCGCCAACGGCCACAGGACGCCGGTCGGCAGGCCGATGCCCAGCACGACCAGCGTCGTCGCCACCAGCCAGGCCAGTGATCGCCACCCGAACAGCGAGCTGAGGATCAGGGCCGCCGCGGCGAAGGAGAATCCGGTCACGCCCAGGGTTTCCTGGGCCGAGATGCCCTGGAGGAGCAGGGGAATCAGGGAAAGCAGGGCAGCGATCACACCGATGACCAGCGCGCGCAGGTCCACAGTGGACCGGACCGAAGTGGACCCGTCGGCCCGTGGCGCGGGCGTCGGACGAGAAACAGCAGGCCGCCGCACAGTAGCCGCCAACAGCCCGCCGACCGCACCCACGCCCAACAGCCAGTGCGCCCCGGGCAGATAGCCGCCCAGCACGTACCCGCCGACGGCGAAACCGGCCAGTGCCGGCAGCCCCACGTCCTGAGCCCCGGCCAGCACGGCCAACAAGGTCACGATCCGCACAGCCGTGGCCACGACCACCAACGCCAGCCGGAAGTCGGCCGGCGGGTCGAGGGCGGCGACCAGCAGGGCGATGTCCACCGGCGCGGTGACCACCAGCACATCCGGCCAGCGCCGGCCGAACCCGAGGCCGGCTCCGGTGGCGCCGACCACGGCTACCAGCACCAACAGGGCGTCCAGCCAGGCCACGCCGGCCCCTAATCGGCCGCCGGCGTACACGACCAGCTCGCTCTGCTGGCCGCCGTCGGCCGCGGCGCCGGCGGTGGCCAGCAGGAGCACGACGGCCGGGAGCAGGTTTCGCCTCGTCACGGGGTGCACCGTAGGGGGTCGGCGAAAAAAGTTCCCCCGTTACCTGAACCAGTCAGCCATGGCTGCCGTGTTCAGGGGTGTCCACGTCGACCCGAGGAGCACCATGAACCGGACGCGCATTCTCGTGCTGGCGACGTCGGCGGCCTTAGGTCTGACGACTGTGGCCGCCTGCGGCGCCGGGCAGCAGACCGCCGCCCCGCCCGCCCAACAGCAGACGAACCAGCAGCCGCCGGACCCCAACCAGGTCAAGCTGATCGCCACCAGCGTCGGCCAGCTCGGCCAGGTGGTCACCGACGCCGCCGGCATGACCCTGTACCGCTTCGACAGCGACTCGGCCAACCCGCCGGTGTCCAACTGCAACGACAAGTGCGCCGAGACCTGGCCGCCGGAGCTGGCCACGTCCAGCACCGCCACGCTGGACGGCATCGACCAGTCCGCGGTCGGCGTGATCCTGCGCAAGGACGGCACCAAGCAGATCACCATCAACGGCTGGGCCGTCTACCGCTACAAGCAGGACAAGGCCCCGGGCGACGCCAAGGGCCAGGGCCTGATGCAGAAGTGGTTCGCGATCACGCCGCAGGGCAAGAAGGCCGCGGGCGCCCCGGCGACCGGCGGCGCCAACACCCAGAGCGGCAGTGCCACCAAGGTCGCGCCGACCACCAGCATCGACCCCGGTGCCGGCGGCTACGGCTACTGACCCTCCCATCAGGTCCGTCCGAAAGTGCAATGAGATGCAGCTGCTCGCAGTCTCGTCGACGCCAGGCTGGTTCGCCGGCCCGACCCGACCTGTCGACCGCCCGGCCGATCTGATACCCAATACCGCGAATCGACGGCAGCAACGTGGAGGTACGCGGGTGGGGATCGCAGAACGGTGGTCGCGCAGGGGAGGGAGGTCCGCCGGCGACGAGGCACTGATCCGATCACTGTACGAGGAGCACGGACGGAGCCTGCTCGCCTACGCGACGCGACTGACCGGCGACCGGGCCGCGGCCGAGGACGTCGTGCAGGAGACCCTGGTGCGGGCGTGGAAGCACGCCGACGACATGGTCAACAACAAGGGTTCGGTGCGCGGCTGGCTGCTCACGGTGGCCCGCAACATCATCACCGACCGGGCCCGGGCCCGCGCGGTCCGGCCGACCGAGGTCGCGGAGACGCCGACCACGCCGCCGATCCAGCGCGACCACGCCCAGGGCGTGGTGGACTCGATGGCCGTGCTGTCGGCGCTGAACACCCTTTCGGCCGAGCACCGCGACGTGCTGGTCGAGATCTACTACCGTGGTAAGTCGGTGACCGAAGCGGCGTCCACCCTCGGGCTGCCGCCGGGCACCGTGAAGTCCCGATCGCACTACGCGTTGAAAGCACTGCGCACGGCGATGGCCGAGCAGCCGGCGGAGGTGACCCGATGACCGCTCCCGAGCACGACAAGGCGCTCGTCGGCGCGTACGTCCTTGGCGTTCTGACGCCGGAGGAGAACACCGCGACCGAGACGCATCTGGAGAGCTGCCCGGAGTGCCGCCGTGAGCTGGAGGACCTGCGGCTGCTGCACGAGGAGCTCGGCGAGGTGCCGCCGGAGGCGTTCCTCGACGGCCCGCCCGAGGGCGGCGATCTGCTGTTGCAGCGCACACTGCGCGAGGTCCGCGGGATCACGTCCCGGCAGCGCGTGTGGGGCGGCTCGCTGGCCGCCGCCGGTCTCGTCGCCGTGGTGGCGCTGAGCGTCGGCGCCGGTGTCTTCGTCGGCAACCAGAGCGCCACCGGCAACGGCGGCGTCGCCGCGCCGACCGCGAGCCCGCTGCCGTCCGGCACCAAGCACGCGGCCAACGTGGACCCGGTCACCGGCGCGCATCTGGCCGCCACCGTGATCCCGGCCAGCAACGGCTGGGTCAAGCTCCAGGTGCAGGCCAGCGACATCGCGCCGGGCCAGCGCTGCAAGCTGTTCGTCACGTCCAAGGCGGGCAAGCAGGAGCAGTTCGGCGGTTGGCTGGTCGGCCCGAACGCCACCCCCGGCAAGTCGATCACCCTCGACGGCACCGCGCTGATGTCCATCAACGACGTCGCCTCGGTCTCGGTGGTCAACGACCAGGGCCAGACCCTGGTCAACACCCCGGTCTGAGCGGCTGTCAAGCCCCTGATGCTTGGAAAGGACCATTCCTCTCGTTCATCGTGAGGAATGGTCCTTTCCCAACGGTCAGGGGGCCGATTCGAGCTGGGTGCGGATGACCTTGCCGGTGGCGGTGCGGGGCAGTCGCGGCACCACGACGACGTCACGGGGCACCTTGTGCCGGGCCAGGCTGACCCGGACGAACTCCTGCAGCTCGGCCGGATCCAGCCGAGCGCCCGGCGTCGGCACGACGAAGGCCCGCAGCCGCTGCCCGAACTCGTGGTCGGCCACGCCGATCACGGCCGCGTCGCGCACCTGGTAGTGGGTCATGAGCAGGTTCTCGACCTCGCCGGGGAACACGTTCTCGCCGCCGGAGATGATCATGTCGTCCTCGCGGCCGTCGATGAACAGCCGGCCGGCCTCGTCGAAGTGCCCGAGGTCGCCGGTGTCGGCCAGCCCGTTGACGTCGTCGCGGGCGGACCGGACGCCGGCCCGCAGCGAGCTGCCGACGTGGATGCGGCCGACCCGGTTGGACCCGGTCACCTCGTTGTTGTCCACGTCGTAGAGCCGCACGGTGCAGTTGTGCGGGCTGAAGCCGACGGTGCCGGGCGCCTCGCGCAGGTCGGCCGGGGTGGCGACGGTGGCCACCGCGACCTCGGTGGTGCCGTAGAAGTTGTAGAGCACGTCGCCCAGCCGCTCCATGGCCAGCGTGGCCAGCGACGGCGACAGCGCGGAGCCGGAGCAGAACAGCACCCGCAACCGCGCCAGGTCGTAGCCGGACAGCTCCCGCTCGCCCAGCTCCATGATCCGTTGCAGCATGGTCGGCACGACCACGAGCGTGCTGCACCCGTAGCGGTCGACGGCGGCCATGGTCTGCCGGGCGTCGAACCGCCGCCGCACGATCATGGTCGAGCCGAGCCCGAGCGCCAGCACCACGTGCAGGAAGCCGATGCCGTGGAAGATCGGCGCCGCGATGAAGGTGGACTCGCCGGCGTGCAGGGGAATCCGGTCGAGGAAGTCGGCGGCGGCCAGCCCGGAGCGGATCTTGCGCGGGGCCGCCTTGGGCGCGCCGGTGGTGCCGCTGGTCAGCAGCACCACCCGGGACACGTCCGGCGGCCGCCGCAGCCGGCCCTTGGGCGCGTCGGCGATGAGCTCGTCCAACGTCGGCACGCCGGCGCCGGGCTCGTCCCGCCAGGCCACGAACCGCTGAATCGTGGTGTCGAGCTCGGTCATCACGGGCGTGAACTCCTGGTCGTGCACCAGGACGGTCACCCGCTCGCGGCGGATCAGCCCGGCCAGCTGCGGGGCGGCCAGCCCGGTGCCGAGCAGCATCACGGTGGCGCCGAGCTTGCCGCAGGCCAGCAGGGTCTCGATCGGCCCGCGGTGGTCCCGGCACAGCACGGCGACCACGCTGTCCGAGTCGACCCCCTTGGCCCGTAACGACCTGGCCAGTGCCGTCGACCGCTGCCACAGCTCGGCGAAGGTGACCTCGCCGCGGTCGTCGACGATGCCGGCGACCTCGGGGCGTCGGCGCGCGGCCAGCTTGGCCGCCCCGACCACCGCGCCCCAATGCCGCACGTCGGACAGCGCGCGCCGGCTGCGCAACGCGTGCCCCGGACTGATCATGCCGGCCTTGGCCAGCACCCTGACGTCCCGCACCCCGCTCATATAGAACAGTTAACGCCGCGGTAGCCCGGGAGGTTCGACCTCCCGGGCCCGCGGTCACGGTCGAATCACACGAACACGCTGATCAGCGCGGCCATCGCGAAGCCGACCACGGACAGCACCGTCTCCAGCACGGTCCAACTGGCCAGCGTCTCCTTGACCGGGATGCCGAAGTACCGGGACACGATCCAGAACCCGCCGTCGTTGACGTGCGAGGCGATGATCGAGCCGGCGGCGATGGACATCGCGATCAGGGCCAGGTGCGGCTGCGAGTAGTGCAGGTCGGGCAGCAGCGGCGCGATGATGCCGCCGGTGGTCACGATGGCCACCGTGGCCGAGCCCTGGGCCAGCCGCAGGCCGCAGCTGATCACGTACACCAGCACGATCACCGGCAGCCCGGCCGCGCGCAGCGAGCCGGACAGCGCGGTGCCGATGCCGGTCGCGGACAGCACCGCGCCGAAGAAGCCGCCGGCGCCGACCACGAGCAGGATCATCGCCACCGGCCGCAGCGAGGCCGCGGACAGCTGCGCCGCCTGCTCCTTGGTCATGCCGCGGCGGTAGCCGAGCAGCCAGAACGCCAGCAGCACGGCGATGGTCAGCGCGATGCCGGGCGTGCCGAGGAAGGCGAAGACGTTGAGCGCCACCGAGTCCTTGGGCAGCAGGATGCTGCCGAAGGTGCCGCACAGGATGAGCACCAGCGGCACCGCGATGATCGAGCCGACCAGGCCGAGCGACACCGGCTTGCGGTCGGCCGAGCCGCTGTCCGCGGCCGCCTTCTCCGCGGCGGCCAGCATCTCCTCCGGCACCGGCAGGTTGATCCGCTTGCCGATCCAGGTGGAGTACAGGATGCCGCCGACGAACCAGGCGGGCAGGCCGCAGGCCAGGCCCATCAGGATCATCCAGCCCAGGTCGATGTGCAGCAGGCCGGCGATCGCCACCGGGCCGGGGTGCGGCGGCAGGAAGGCGTGCGTGATGGACAGGCCGGCCAGCAGCGGCAGCGCGTACAGCACGATCGACTTGCCGCCGCGCTTGGCCGCCACGTAGACCAGCGGGGCCAGCACGAAGATGCCGATGTCGAAGAACACCGGGATGCCGAAGATCAGGCCGGACAGGCCCATCGCCAGCGGCGCCCGCTTCTCGCCGAACGCCCGCAGCAGGCCGGTGGTCAGCACCTGCGCGCCGCCGGAGGCCTCCAGGATCGAGCCGAGCAGCGTGCCGAGGCCGATGATCAGCGCGATGTGCCCGAGGATGCCGCCGAACCCGGTCTCCAGCAGCGACTTCGAGCTGGACTGGGCCGAGCCGACGATGGCCGACACCGGCAGGCCGGCGCCCAGCGCCACCAGCAGGCCGGCCACCACCAGCGCGATGAACGGCTCGGTCTTGAACCGGATGATCAACAACAGCAGCACGGCGATGCCGACCGCGGCGAGCAACAGCAGCCCGCCCGTCGAATGTTGCAGCCAGTTCATCGGTTTCCTCTCCGCAGGGAGCCCCCGGGCGCGGCGCCGGTGGGCCGGTCGTCGTCGATCACGGGCACCCCGTTGACCAGCACGTGAGGCAGGCCCAGGGCGCGCTGCCGGGGCTGGTCGAACGTGGCCGTGTCGATGACGGTCTCGGGATCGAACAGCACGAGGTCGGCCGCGAATCCCTCGCGGACCAGGCCCCGGTCGGTCAACCCCAGGCGGCGCGCCGGACGTCCGGTCAGGTGCGCCACGCATTCCTCCAACCCCAGTACCCCCAGCTCACGCACGTACCGGCCGAGGTAGCGGGGGAAGGTGCCCCACGCCCTCGGGTGCGGTCGGTCGCCGACCAGCAGGCCGTCGCTGCCGCCGGTGTGCGTGCGGTGCCGCATGATCGCCCGCACGTTGTCCTCGTGGCCGATGTGCATCAGGCACGAGGTGCCCAGCCGCTCGTCGACCAGCACGTCGAAGTACAGCTCGGCCGGCTGGACGCCCCGCGCCGCGGCGGATTCGGCGACGGTGTGCCCGACCAGCGCGGCGTTGCGCTCGTGCCGCACGCCGTTGATCTCGATGGTGCGCCAGTCCATCACCACGCCGTGGTTGCCGTCCGAGCCGATCTCCTCCAGCTCGGCCCGGATCCGCTCCCGGGTGTCCACATCGGACAATCGTGCCACGGCCGCGTCCGGTCCGCCCGCGCTCACCCAACTCGGCAGCAGCGCCGACAGGTAGGTCGCGCCCGGCAGGTACGGATAGGTGTCCAGGGTGATGTCCGCGCCGTCGTCGATGGCCGCGTCCAGCAGGGTCAGCAGGTCGCCGGCCCTGCCCTCGTTGACCGGGAAGTTCATGGTGGCGTGGGCCAGGTGCAGCGGGCAGTCGGCGCGCCGCGACACGTCGACCATCTCCGCGTACGCCTCCAGCGCGCCGGCCCCGTAACTGCGGTGATGGGGGCTGTAGTAGCCGCCGCGCGCGCCGACAACCCGGCACAGCTCGACCAGTTCCGCGGTGTCGGCATACATCCCGGGGGTATAGGTGAGTCCCGATGACAGGCCGAAAGCGCCTTCCGCGAGCGATGTGTCCACAGTGGACTTCATCGCGTTCATCTCGGACTCGGTGGCCGGCCGGTCGTCCCAGCCGACGTGCATCATCCGCACCGTGCCCTGCGGCACCAGATAGGCCGCGTTGACGGCGATGCCCTGGTCCAGGCGGTCCAGGTACTCGCCGACCGACCGCCAGTTCCAGTCGAAACCGGCCGGGTCGTCGTTCCAGCCGGCCAGCTGGGCCCGCATCGTCGCCAGCACCTCGTCGTTGACCGGCGCGTACGACAGCCCGTCCTGGCCGAGGACTTCGGTCGTCACGCCCTGCGACACCTTGGCCAGGTGATCGGGCTCGGCCAGCACCCGGAGGTCGGAGTGCGAGTGCATGTCGATGAAACCGGGACACAGCACCAATCCCGTGGCGTCGATCACCCGCCCGCCGGTGACGCCCGAGCCGATCTCCGCGATCTTGCCGTTGTCGATGCCGACATCGGCGATCCGGCCTTCGGCGCCGGTGCCGTCGACGACCTTGGCCCCACGAAAGACGATGTCCATCAGAAGAACGTCCTGACCAGGTCGACCACCCGCGTCCCGTCGACCACCGGCAGCAGCTGCCACTTGTCGAACACCGTGCACGGATGCGAGAGCCCGGACCGCACCCACTCGCCGACCTCGACCCGCTGCTCACCCAGCCGCAGGAACGCGTGCTGGTCGTTCAACGCGCTCACCGACGCGCCTTGCAAGTCCACAATGGACCCATCGAGTCGGCGAACCTGTTGCGGCTCAGGCAGTTCCTGATCGTACGAGACATCACGGCGACCCATGGTCAGCAACGCGAGCTCGGGCTCCGGGTGCGAGGTGACCTGAGACCACGCGTGCATGGCCGGCTGGAACGGCTCGCCGCCGGGCAGCCGGTGCTTGCGGGAGAACGGCGACATCCGCCGGTACAGGCCGTCGTCGTGGATCAGGTACGAGCCGCTGCGCAGCACGCCCAGCACCGGCAGCCCGTCCGGCCACGGCTGGGTCAGCCCCTCGGCGACCTGGTCGAAGTAGGCACTGCCGCCGGCGGTGGCGATCACCTGCCGCACACCGTCGAAATGGCCGTCAGCGGCCAGTCGGGTGATCAGCTCGCGCAGCCGGGACATGTACGTGTCGATCTTGGCCAGTTCCTCGTCCTCGGTGCCGTGCGCCAGCGCGCCCTCGTAACCGCCGGCCCCGACCAGCCGCAGCACCGGGCTCTTGCGCACCGCCTCGGCGATCTCGACCGCGTGCTCCAGACTCCGCACACCGGTTCGGCCATCGGGCCCGCCCAGTTCGAGGATCACGTCGACCGTGCCTTCGAAATCAGCCGGCGGTCCAGGCGCCGGCGCGGCACCGTGCTGCAACACCTCGGTCATCCGGGCCACGCCCTCGACGGAGTCCACCCAGCAGGTGAACTCGAAGGTGGGGTCGGTGGCCAGCTCGTTGGCCAGCCAGCGCAGCGCGAACGGGTCGACCAGCTGGTTGGCCATCAGGATCCGGCGCACGCCGAACGCCCGGTACACCCGCAGCTGGCTGATGTTGGCCGTGGTCAGGCCCCACGCGCCCGCCTCGAACTGACGCTGGAACAGCTGCGGGGCCATGGTCGTCTTGCCGTGCGGGGCCAGTGCCAGGCCGGCCGCGGCGCACCACTCCGCCATCACGCGGATGTTGTGTGCCAGCGCGGGTTCGTCCAGCACGACCAGCGGGCCGACGAAGCCGCCCTCGAACAGGTCCAGCCCCGATGCGGCGAGGTCGCCGACGGTCGAGCCGTAGGCCCAGCCCGGCATGCCCTTGAACCGCCAATCGATCTGCTCCGCGCGCAACGCGGCGACCGCATCAGAGTTGATCACTGCCCCACCCCGTCTGTTGCAAAATATGCAACGGTAGTTGCGCAATGTGCTTCGGTGGTGTGTAGCATTCCCCTCCAGCCGCCGTCAACGAACCTGAACTCCGGGAAGGGGTGCCGATGGAGCGCCTTGAGGTCGTCTGCCTCGGTGAGTCCATGGCGTTGTTCGTGCCGGCGGCGCCGGGGCCGGTGCACGAGGCCCGGGACTGGACGCTCAGCGTCGGCGGCGCCGAGTCCAACGTGGCCAGCCACCTCGCCCGGGCCGGTTTCCACGCCCGCTGGGTCAGCGCGCTCGGCGAGGACTCGCTCGGTCTGTCGGTGCGCGACAGCATCGCCGGTGTCGGGGTGGACGTGACCGACGTGCGCACCGATCCGGTGCGGCCGACCGGTCTCTACGTCAAGGAGGCCAGCGCCGACGGCAGCCCCGTGCGCTACTACCGGCGCGGCTCCGCGGCGTCCGGCATGGGTCCCGAGTTACTGTCCACTTTAGACGTTTCGAACACCTCGCTCGTGCACATCAGCGGCATCACCGCCGCCCTGTCGCCGACCTGCCTCGACCTGCTGTGGGCCGTGCTGGCGCTGCCGATCCGGGTGTCGTTCGACGTCAACTGGCGGCCCAAGCTGTGGACCGAGCTGGACAAGGGCGTGCTCCGGGAACTGGCTGACGCCGCCGACATCGTTTTTGTCGGCGATGACGAGGCGCAGGCCGTGTGGGGCGTCGACCAGCCGGCGGAAATCCGTGCCCTGCTGCCGAATCCGGCCGAGATCGTGATCAAGCACGGGGCCCGTGGCGCGACTCTCCTTGCCGGCTCCGAAGAAGTCTTCGAGGCCGCCCTGAAGGTCGACGTCGTCGAGCCCGTCGGTGCCGGCGACGCCTTCGCCGCGGGCTTCCTGGCCGCCGATCTCAACGGCGAATCCGTCCGCCGACGTCTGCGTCGCGGGCATCTCACCGCCGCCGGCGTGCTGCTGACCACCGACGACCTCGGCGAGCCGCTGCCCGAGGACGTCGTCACCAAGCTGCTCGACGCCGACGCCGCCACCTGGGCCGGCGCGCACGTCACTGCTAGGGGAGTGATCCTGCCGTGAGCCAAAGCCTGGACCGTGCATTGACTTTGTTGCGGGCCATGGCCGACGGCCGTAAGACCCTCGACGAGCTGGCCGCGGTGATCGACGTGCACAAGTCGACCGTG
>Ga0310811_10010195_pt1 | contig 12132 bp, 11 predicted proteins | sample YCmetagenome_FD_207642 | JGI IMG/M metagenome (GOLD analysis project Ga0310811, IMG submission 207642) | Soil microbial communities from experimental microcosm in Duke University, North Carolina, United States - YC | ecosystem: Engineered > Artificial ecosystem > Soil microcosm > Unclassified ...
GCTTGACAAATGCGAGTGGCGCCGGCCCCCGGGAGAGGAGGGCAGGCGCCACGCGGGTCAGCTATCTCAGATCAGGCCGAGGAAGAGCAGGCCGCTGGGCGTCCCGAGGCCGGTGATGTTGTCGTAGCCGCGGGTGGTGTGGATGGTCTCGTCCTGGTTGTTGAACGTCCGGACGCTCCGCACGAAACCGTTGCTGTCATCGGTGCCGTTGACGAAGTCGACCCGCACCGAGCCGCCGTCGACCGGCTTGACGTCGGTGATGGCCGGGGTGTGCGACAGGGCCTTGTACATCCACGGGTTGATGAACCCGTGCCGGCCGCCGAACTGGTCGGCGACGGCCATCAGGCCGGCCATCAGCGGCGACGCGAGGCTGGTGCCGCCGATGCGGTACTCGCCGTACTTGACGGTGCCGTCCGGGAACGTCTGGGTCAGGCCGATCAGCATGCCGGTGGTCGGGTCGGCGTCCATCGAGATGTCCGGCACGACGCGGCCGCGGTTGGCGCCGGTCTGGTTCTGCTTGGCCAGCGCGTCCGGCACGACGCCCTTCTGGTAGTTCGGCTCCGGGAACAGCACCGAGGTGCCGCCGCCGGCGCCGTACAGCCAGGCGTTCGGGTTCCAGGCGCCGGCGCCCAGCGTGGACTTGCCGCTGGCCCAACCGGTCTCGAACGTCTTGCGGCCGTCCTTGCCGATGCCGAGCGACGTGCCGCCGACCGCGGTCACCCACGGGCTGGAGGCGGAGAAGTCGGCCGACGGGGCCGGCAGGTTGTGGCTCTCGTCGCCGTCGTCACCGGAGGAGAAGTAGACGCCGATGCCCTCGGCCGCCGCCTGGATGGCGATGGTCTGGAACGCCTGCACCTCGTCGGCCGGCACGTCCTCGCCGCGGTTGCCGTACGAGTTGGACACGATCTGCGCCAGGTTCTTCGACACGATCGTGTTGAGCGCCTTGTCCAGGCCCTCGTCGGAGCAGTCGGCGCCGCCGACGTAGAGGATCTTCGCGCCCGGGGCCATGGCGTGCACGGCCTCGACGTCCAGGCTCTGCTCGCCGTACCAGCCGGAGGCGTCGCACTGGTCGGGGTCCTCGCTGCCCGGGGTGGGCGGGAAGACGATCTGGCTGTACTGCGACTTGGTCAGCGGGTGCGCCGGGTCGTTGCGCTTGGCGTACTCGGCGGCGTCCGCGTACAGGGTCGGCGACGCGAAGGCGTCGACGATGGCCACGGTGACGCCCTTGCCGTCCAGGCCGAAGCGGCCGGCCACGTCGAGCTGGGAGGCCGCGCGCAGCTGGCCCGGCTGGTAGCCGCAGACCACGTACGGCAGCTGCTTGCCGTTGTAGGCCGGGTCGGTGGTGTCGGTCTTCTGCCCGTAGTAGTCCGAGCACGGCCGGGCGTTGACGAAGGCCGCCGGCGGCGGGGCCACCGCGGGCTGGCCGGTCTTGGCCTTGGGCTGCACGGCGTTCGGCGTCGCGTCGCCGGACCCGCCGACGTGGGACGGCTTGAGCAGCGAGATCGCCTGGTCGATGTTGATCACACCGGAGACGTACGAGGAGACGGCGGCCGGGACCGACAGGTTGCGGTCCTGCGAACGCAGCGTCTTGCCCTGCACCCGGTACTCGCCCAGGCTCACGCCGAAGGCCTTCTGCACCTGGTCGACGGTGCCGGTGGCCTCGACGTAGGCGTTGTTGGCCGGCACCTCACCGGCGGCGAAGCCGGCCGAGGTCAGCCAGTTGCGCACCGCGGTGACCGCGCCCGCGGTCGGCGCGAAGCGGCTCTTCACCTCGTCGGTGCTGAGGAACTTGCGGTAGGACGAGCTGTTCGGGTCGGACACGGCGGTGGCCGCGGCCTCGAGGCCGGCCTGGTCGGCCTGCTTGAGGTACACCCGGAAGGTCAGCTTGGACGCCGTGTCGGCGTTACCGACCTTCGCGTTCGGGCTGGCCCACAGCGGGTGCGAGTCCGGGATCACGGACTGACCCGCCGCGGCGGCGGACGGCGCGAGGCTGGATACTCCGGCCCCGACCATCGCCAGCGCGAGCAGCATCGCTGGAGTTCTTCGCACGAAATTCGCCCCTTCTGAAGTCCCCGCGACAAATAGTCACGGGTGCAGATTTCAGCCCCGGAGCGGCATTCGGGTCCCGCAGCCCCCGCACCCGGGTGCCGAGAAGGCTAACCCTGAGCACAAGCTGAGGAAACAGGCAGATTTTCAAACTGATCGGAGTTTTTAACAGAACTATTGCCGTTAGCCGCGCGCCGCACTCAGCATTCGGAGCAAGGGGTGTCCCACCACTATGAGCAGTGAGCCCCACGCGATGCCACCGAGCGCGACGCCGCCGATGGCCACGGTCAGATTGCCCACCCCGGCGACCAGCGCGGCGCCCGCTATCAGCACATTGACCGGATTGAGCAGATCGACCTTGTTGTCCAACCAGATTCGCACACCGACCAGCGCGATCAAGCCGTACAACAGAACCATGGCACCGCCGAGCACGCCGGCCGGCATGGTGTTGAGCAAAGTGCCGAATTTCGGGCAGAAAGACAGCCCGATCGCGCACATACCGGCCACCGCGTATGCGGCGGTCGAGTAGACCTTCGTCGCCGTCATGACGCCGATGTTCTCCGCGTACGTGGTCGTGCCGGAGCCGCCGCCGATACCGGCCAGCGCGGTCGACAGCCCGTTGGCGATCAGCGCGTCGCCGACGTTGCCGTCCAGGTTGCGTCCGGTCACCGCGGCCACCGCCTTGACGTGGCCGACGTTCTCGGCCACCAGCACGATCACCACCGGCAGCACGGCCAGCACCACGTTGGGCCGCAGCTCCGGCCCGGTCAGCTGGGGGAAGCCGAACCACGCGGCGTTGGCCACGTCGTCCAGCCGGGTCGCGCTGAGCTGGCCGGTCAGCGCCGCGGCCAGCCAGCCGGCGAGGATGCCGATCAGCACCGAGGCCCGGGAGAACAGGCCGCGGCCGAGCACGCCGCAGAGCAGGATCACGGCCAGCGTGAACACCGCGAGGCCGGGCTGGTCCTGGAAGTTGTGGGTGGCCGACGGGGCCAGGTTGAGGCCGATCAGCATCACCACCGCGCCGGTGACCACCGGCGGCATCAGCGACTCCAGCAGTCGCACGCCCAGCGCCTTGACCGCGATGCCGACGAACACCAGCAGCACACCGGTGGCCAGCACGCCGCCGAGCTGCGCCGGCAGGCCCTCCAGCCGGGAGGCGGCCAGCGGCGAGATGAACGCGAACGACGAGCCGAGGTAGCTGGGCACCCGGTTGCGGGTGACGACCAGGAACAGCAGCGTGCCGACGCCGGAGAACAGCAGCGTGGTGGCGACCGGGAAGCCGGTGCTGGCCGGCACGAGCACGGTGGCGCCGAACATGGCCGCCACGTGCTGGAGGCCGAACCCGACGGTCAGCGGCCAGCTGAGCCGCTCTTCGGGGGCGACCACCTCGCCGTCCGTCACACGGCGACCGTCGCCGTGCACGGTCCACAACGCCACGTCAGACCTCCCCGTGGGGTCCGGCTCGCCCGAGGGCCTGGCAACACTGCCGCACCGATCCTGCCACGCGGGGTAGCGGTCTCGGCTAGATAACAAACTGATAATCACACATTTGCCGGCACGATCTCCACCGCCGCGCACGATCCGCCGGCAGCGTTGTCACCATGAGTCACTGGTCATCGGATCGTGGGACGATCTTCGCCCGGTCGGCGGTACGAGGGGAAACCGATCAGCGGAGTCGGAAGGGGCAACACGGCGGCCCGAGGGGACCATGGCCCTCAGCTGTAGTCCGGACCCGAGAGTTCGCGCAGGGCCGAGGCCAGGCCGGAGAGGCGGTCGCTGGCGTCGAGCAGGGCCTCGTTGGGCGACACGGCGCTGCTGGCGATGACCGCCTGGCCGGCGGTGCCGATGAGCGCGAGGTAGCCGTCCAGGCCCTCTTCCAGGCGGCGGCTGAGGTCGGTGACGCCGAGCTCCAACGGCCCGCGCTGGGCCATGGGGGCGATGTCACGGGCCCGTTCCACGGCGATGAGCTGGGCGGCGACGGCCCGCAGGGCGGTGGCTGCCTCGGAAGCGGACTCCTGAGCGTGGGCCAGCGACTCGGCCGGCAACGGGGCCAGGCCGCCGGGACGCGGCGTGCCGAGCTGGACGAGCAACTCGGCCAGGCTGGCCTCGGCCTCGGCCAGCCGGCGCATCGGCTCACGGGCGACCGAGCCGCCCGGCGGCAGCCGCACCGGCGGCGGCAGCGCGGCGGGCAGCGGCTGCCGGTGCAGCATGATCGCCTTCCGCGCGGACCCGAAGAGGCAGTACAGGAACAGCGCCGTCACGATCATCGCGGTGACGCCGGCGAAGCTGAGCAGGGCGGCGTGTTCGACGCCGATCCAGACGCCGCCGAGCACGGTGGCGCCGGACCAGCCGGCCGTGGCCCGCTTGGCCCGACGGCGACGGCGCAGCATCTTGGCGCGGGGATCACGCCAGCCGTGCACCTTGGTGCGCACGGTGTCGGCGACCGGCCCACGCAACTGCTCCGTGACGGTCTGGCCGAGCTTGACCAGCTCTCCCAGGTCACGCCTGCGCGGTCCGGCCGCCATCACGCCACTCCCCCGTACTGACTAGTTCAGGACTGCTTCTCCTGTGCGACCCGCTGCGCGATCTCGGCCTGGATGTTCGAGGCCGGGCCCGCCGCCGGGGTGCCGCTGGTGACCTGGCCGGCCACCGAGCCGCCGCCCAGCGAGGCGCGGATCTGCTCCAGCCGGGCGCTGCCGGCCATCTCGGTGGTGGAGGCCTGCACCTCGAGCATGCGGCCCTGCACCGAGTTGCTGGCCAGCTCGGCCGAGCCGAGCGCGGTCGAGTACCGCTTCTCGATCTTGTCGCGGACCTCTTCCAGCGACGGCACGTTGCCCGGCGCGGCCAGCTCGCTCATCTGGTTGAGCGACTTGGCCACCTGCTCCTGCATCTTGGCCTGCTCCAGCTGGCTGAGCAGCTTGGTGCGCTCGGCCAGCTTCTGCTGGAGCATCATCGCGTTGCGCTCGACGGCCCCCTTGGCCTGCGCGGCGGCCTGCAGGGCCTGGTCGTGCAGGGTCTTGAGGTCCTCGATGTTCTGCTCGGCCGTGACCAGCTGGGTGGCGAAGGACTGCGCCGCCTGCTCGAACTGCTGCGCCTTCTGCTCGTCCCCCTTGGACCGGGACTCGTCGGCCAGCACGAGCGACTGCCGGGCCGAGGCCTGCAGCTTCTCCACCTCGCCGAGCTGCCGGTTCAGCTTCATCTCCAGCTGCCGCTGGTTGCCGATCACCGCGGCGGCCTGCTGGGACAGGGCCTGGTGCTGCTTCTGGGCCTCCTCGATGGCCTGTTGGATCTGCACCTTGGGATCGGCGTTCTCGTCAATCTTGGCGCTGAACGCCGCCATCAGGTACTTCCAAGCCTTCACGAAAGGGTTGGCCATCTCCTCCGCCTGCCTTCTGCCTGTTCCTCGATGTGCGAGAACGCCGCGACCAGGCCAACGAGCCGGTGGCGGTGCGGGTTCCATCGTGTCAGGTGAGCTGGACCGCTACCACCGACCCCGCCGAATATCAGGGTCGCCCCCGAGCCGGAACCTCGGGCAACTCCCTGGCCAACACCCGGACCTCGGTCAGGTTCGCACGGAGTTCGACCAGCTCAACCCCCGAAACGGTGCCGCCGGAGTGGCCCGAATCACGAACGCGTTCCAACCCGATGACGCAGGCGTGCACGCGTGTCGTCAGGGCATCCCGGGCGGCACGCAGTCGCTCGGCGGTAGCGAGTCGATCACTCACCGCACGGAACGCCGAGGTCAGCTCGGCCTCGCCGGCGTCGAGGCGGGCGGCCAGGTGATCACGGGTCCGGCGCAGCCGGGAGGCGCGCAGCACCACCAGGGCGCGGTTGATGGCGTCGATGTCCGCCGCGGCGGCCCGCAGTTCGGCGAGCACGCCGGCGGCGTCATCGGCTTGGGGATGGTCACGCAGTTGATCGACCGTGAGCTGGGCGCGGTCCACCCAGTGGACGTCGTTCACACGATCGCGAGCCGGTGGACTCGCCCGGGCGACGGGCCGACGCCGGGTGAGCACCAGCAGCGATCCGGCGGCGGCAGCCAGCAGCACCAGGGCCACCAGCAGCGCCACCAGCTCGAACTCGTCCAGAGTGGTGCGCCTCCTCCCGTGCTACGCGGCGACCACGACCTCTCCCCGCGGCGGGGCGAGCGTGGGCAGGCGGTGCGTGAGCACCGGCTGGAGCCGGATGTCGCTGAGGTGGTCCCCAACGGACTCGCCCAGCAGCCGGCCGCCCTCGTAGGAGGCGTCCGCCGTCTCACGCGGCTTGGCGGCCGCGTCCGCGGTCGGCGCGTTGGCCACCGCGGCCAGCGCGCTCATGTCGGAGGCGACGGTGTGCAGCAGATCGGCCATCGGCAGGTCCAACGCGTCGCAGATGGCGGCCAGCAGCTCGCTGGACGCCTCCTTGCGGCCGCGTTCCACCTCCGACAGGTATCCGAGGCTGACCCGTGCGGACCGGGACACCTCACGCAGCGTGCGGTGTTGGGTGGTGCGAGTGTGGCGAAGCCGATCACCGATCGCCTCGCGAAGCAGCACTGTCATCGCGCGCCTCCTTCCAGCCGGGCCCGTACCGACCACGTTACCCAGACGGCACCCCCGCTGGCACCGACTTCTCACCACGTACGCCCAAGGCGAACGACCGGCTCAACCCGGATGTTCCCCGGCCCGTGACGTCGGGGCAAGATCCTCGACGCGGCCTTGACCTGGGCTCGAGCGACTCCGGAGTCATCCTCTTCCGATCTTGGCAACGCGTCGCGACGGTCCCTGGTTCACCACACGATCGAGCGGCTCGCCACACCCGCACCGGGGGGATTCGGGCACGTTCGGCTACCCGCGGTTCACCTCAGGCAATTCCGGAGCAGGTCGAGGACGCCGACGACACTGCCGGTTCGGACGTCCTGACGACCACCCGAAAGGCCCAACCGCCGCACCTCGACGCCGGGCGGGCCGGCCACCGCGACGTAGACCGTGCCCGGTGCGACGCCGTCCTGCGGATCGGGGCCGGCGACGCCGGTCAGACCGAGGCCCCAGGTCGCCCCGCAACGCTCGCGGGCCCCCTGCGCCAGTTGGGCCGCGACGTCCGGATGCACGGCCCCGTGCTCGGCCAGCAACTGCCGGTCGACCCCGGCGAGCTGGGCCTTCAACTCCGTGGCGTACACGATGAGGCCGCCACGCAGCACCGCGCTGGAGCCGGGGACCGAGGTCAGCTCGGCCGCCACCATGCCGGCCGTCAGCGACTCGGCGGTCGCCACCGTCTGGCCCAGCTCACGCAGCCGGGCGACCAGATCGGCCGTCACGGCGTCTCCGCCACCGCGCGCAGCCGGAACGCGCGGACCACGTAGTCGATGCCGGTGACGACGGTGAGAATGAGCGCGATGCCCATCGTCACCCAGCGGACGAAGATCAGCACCGGCGGCAGCGGCAGCAGGTAGAAGCCGATGGCCACGATCTGCATCAGCGTCTTGGCTTTGCCGCCCCGGCTGGCCGGGATGACGCCGCGGCGGATCACCCAGAACCGGAGCAGGGTCACGCCGACCTCGCGGACCGCGATCACGATGGTCACCCACCACGGCAGGTCGCCCAGCACGGACAGGCCGATCAGCGCCGAGCCGGTGAGCGCCTTGTCGGCGATCGGGTCGGCGATCTTGCCGAAGTCGGTGACCAGACCGCGCTTGCGGGCGATGTCGCCGTCGATCCGGTCGGTGATCGAGGCGATCACGAACACGCCGAACGCGACGAGCCGCCAGAACAGGTCCGTGCCGCCGCCGGTGAACAGCGCGAGCAGGAAGAACGGCACCATGACCAGGCGCGACACCGTCAACACGTTGGCGATGTTGAGCAGCGGCACCTCAGCTCTGGGCTCGTCCTCGCTCATCGCGGCAGCACTTCGATCGGGCGAACGATGAGGTCCACCCCCTCGCTGTCGATGACCTCGGCGCGGACCAGGTCGCCACGCTTCAAGCCCTCAGCTTCGACGATCACGCACTCGCCGTCGACCTCCGGCGCCTGGTGGGCGGCGCGGCCGACGCAGTCGCTGTCGTCATCCTCCTCGTGCTCGACCAGCACCACCACCTGCTGGCCGATCCGGTCCTCGGCGCGCTGGTTGGTGAGCTCCTCGACCAGGGCCGAGAAGCGGGCCACCCGCTCGGCCACCGTGTCGGCGTCCAGCTTGCCGTCCAGGGTCAGCGCCTCGGTGCCGTCCTCGTCGGAGTAGCCGAACACGCCCACCGCGTCGAGACGGCCCTCGGTCAGGAAGCGCTCCAGCTCCTTGAGGTCGTCCTCGGTCTCGCCCGGGAAGCCGACGATCACGTTGGTGCGGATGCCGGCGTTCGGGCTCAGCTCGCGGATCTGCTCGATCAGCTTGAGGAAGGAGTCCGTCGACCCGAAGCGGCGCATCCGGCGCAGCACGGCCTCGCTGGAGTGCTGGAAGGACAGGTCGAAGTAGTCGGCGACGCCCGGCGTGGTCGCGATGACCTTGACCAGGCCCGGGCGGGTCTCCGCCGGCTGGAGGTAGGAGACGCGGACCCGGTCGATGCCCGGCACCTGCGCCAGCTGCGGGATCAGCGTCTCCAGGGCCCGGACGTCGCCGAGGTCCTTGCCGTACGAGGTGGAGTTCTCGCTGACCAGGAACAGCTCGCGGACCCCGTGCTGGGCCAGCCAGGCCGCCTCGCCCAGGATCTCCTCGGCGCTGCGCGACACGAACGCGCCGCGGAAGCTCGGGATCGCGCAGAACGAGCAGCGCCGGTCGCAGCCCGAGGCGATCTTCAGCGGCGCCACCGGCGCGTCGTCGAGACGGGTCCTCAGCACCTGCGGGCCCCAGGCCGTGCCGTGGCCCGGCAGCGCCACCTCCGGCGCCTTCTCCGGGCGCTGCACCGGGCTGATCGGCAGCAGCGTGCGGCGGTCCACCGGCTTGTGCGAGTCGATCGTCTTGCCGGCCAGGATGTCGTTCAGCCGCTCGCCCAGTTGCGGGTAGTGGTCGAAGCCCAGCACCGCGTTGGCCTCCGGCAGGCTCTCCGCCAGCTCCGCGCCGTAGCGCTCGGCCAGGCAGCCCACCGCCACCACCTTCGCGCCGGAGTCCGAGGCCGCCAGCAGCGTGTCCACCGAGTCCTTCTTCGCCGACTCCACGAAGCCGCACGTGTTCACCAGCACGACATCCGCGCCGCCCTCGTCGGGGTCGACCAGCTGCCAGCCGTCGGCGGTCAGCCGACCGGCCATCTCCTCGGAGTCGACCTCGTTACGGGCGCAACCGAGAGTGAGCAGGGCGACACGACGGGACGTGGAGGGGGAGGACACGTGCTCAAGGGTATCCGGCCGGAGCCGTGCTTCAGTCCGGGAGGACCTGTCGGACCAGTTTCCACACACCCGTTGACGGGTTCCTGGTGTGCTCCCGCCCGCTCGGATCGAGCCGCTCACCCCGGCGCACCGCGTCCGCGACCCCCGCGTCGTACTGGGCGAAGTCGAGGTCGCACTTGTCGTAGCCGGGCACGTGCCTGATCAACTTCGGCACCAGCTGCCGGTAGCTGCAGGCCACTCCCTTGTGATCGTCGAAGTGGAGGAGCAGCCACACCTCGAAGCACGGGTTCGACACCGCCAGGCGCACGTCCAGCTGATCGGCCAGCGTCATCGCCCTCGCGATGTCGAACTCGTCGGTGTCCACCACACACCACACCTCGTCGTATGCGCCACCGACTCGATGGGCGTGCGCCACCAACTGCGCGGGATCGATCCCTTTCCCCAGCACCTTGACCTGCACCGCTGGATTACGGCGTGACCGCTTCAACCCCTCGAAGTAGTCGGGCTCGGTACGCGTGCCGCCGCAGAGGACAAGAATCTGCGTGCGGGGCTCACGAAATGGAGCCCGCCGGCCGGACGAGTTCTCACGACGCATTTCGCTCGCGTACCGCCTCGGCGAAATCCCGCTCGGACAGCACCGGCACCGCACCGTAACTGCCGCCCAGATAGCGCCGCTCGGTGTTCTCCCCCTTACGCGGATGGAAGTCCGTCAGCGGATACAGCGTGCTGGCGCCGTCCGCGTGCTTCTCGACGAACCAGACCTGGTCGCGTTTGAGCACCTCGTCGCCGAGCATCGTGCCCAGCAGCGAGGTGTCGTGCGTGGTGAAGATCAGCTGCGCCTGGTTCGGATTGGTGTCGGGCTCCTGGAACAGGCGGACGAGTTGAGCCGTCAGCTTCGGGTGGAGGCTTGTGTCGATCTCGTCGAGCACCAGGGTCTGACCACGGTCGAGCGCGGTCAACACCAGCGGCAACAGCGTGGCCCAGGCTCTCGTTCCCTCCGACTCCTCCATGAATTCGAGGACCACGCCCGACTCGGCGTGGGTGAAGACGATTCTGGGCAGCTCGCGCGTCGCGAGCAGGTCGGACGGCTCGACCACGGCCATGTCTCGCACACCGACATCGGCAATCCGAACAAGGTCCGTCACCCGCCGCAGATTGCCCGGCGATCGACGAAGGAAATCACCCAGCCAACGCGTGTCGTTCCGGAAACCCAACGGGCGGAACATCAACACATCATCGAAGAACCGGTAGACCGGATACAGCTGGACGATATTGGACTGCACGGCGAGCCCCAGGAACAGCGCATTGGGCCGCATCAGCTCGACGAGCACATCGAGCTTGTTTCCGCCGAGCGTGACCGTGCTGCCGACCTTGACCTTGCCGCCCTCCCGCTCGAACATCACGCGCCTGCGCTTCTCCGGATAGGCGTACAGCCATTCCGACAGCACCTGGCTGTCGTCCACCTGGAAGCCGTACGTGTGCGGGACGCCGTCGAGCACCACGTCGACGACAAAAGCCGACGAGGCGACCGCCGCATCGGGATCGAGTTTGAACGGCCGACGGGGCACACCGCCCTCCGGCGACCAGCGACCGAACGAGTTCCGCACGGCCGACGCCATGAAGTCGAGCGCCTCCAGCAGGTTGGACTTGCCCGAGGCGTTCGCGCCGTAGACGGCGGCGACCGGCACGGCCGGGTCGTTGTCGTGGTACGCGGGCAGCAGCACCAACTCCTGCTCGTCCCGGATCGACCGATGGTTGGCGACACGGAAGCTGCGCAGCACCTGACACCTCCCTGGCGATGGCTTCATAGCCTTTTGTGCAAGTAAACCGCACGAACCAGCCTCTAGCTTACCTCAGGCTGGATGTCGATCAGCTGTTCGCCGTTCGACCGGACGACGGCGCGACACCAACACGGTCGGCGATCGCGGCGACTCCCGCAGAATTGTCGACATCTCGACAGCACAGCGGCGGGTCCCGAACGGGACCCGCCGCTGCCGGAGAGATGACGGTCAGCTGACCGACTGCACGACCACGGCGGAGCGGCCGACCACGGCGCCGTTGTCGGTGACGAGCTGGAGCTCGCCGACGAGGACGCGGCCGGCGCCGGGGGCGGCGAGGGCGGTGACGGTGCCGGGGACGGCCCAGGTGGTGCCGGGCAGCCGGTTGGCATTGGCGTCGGTGACGGCGACGCTGCCCAGCGACGGCGAGACGTAGATGTCGCGATAGTCGTAGGCAGTGGTGCCGGCGGGCACGTCGTAGCCGTCGATCTCGACCTGCCAGTGCCCGGCGGCCGGGTTGGCGATCGTCACCTGCTCCTCGGCGGTGGACCCGCCGCTGGAGCCGGCCAGCACGCAGCTGCCGCCGGTGCAGTTGTAGACGATCATGTCGAGGTCGGCGGCCTTGTCGGCCGGGTTGCCGATCTTGGCGGTGAAGCTGGCCATGCCGGCGGGCAGGGTGACGTCGATCTTCTGCGCGTCGCCCTTGGCGATGGTCGGCCGGGAACTGGCCTGGCTGCCCAGCGGCCCGCCGACCAGCTTGGCGTTGATCGCGGACAGCTGGTTGGCCACGGTGTAGGTGCGCGCGACCGGGGTGCCGAGCGTGGCGCTGGCGATGGTGTCCGGGTCGGGGTTGATCTTGGTGCCGATCACCGAGGACGTGATGGTGAACGGCGTGTTCAGCGCGTCGGAGGTCCGCCGCGACTCGACGGTGATCTCCCAGACGCCGGGCATCGGGTTGACCACGGTGCGGCTGGTCGGCGAACCGCCGGTGCAGCCGGCCCCGGCATCGGGCAGGTAGC
>Ga0310811_10010196_pt1 | contig 12132 bp, 12 predicted proteins | sample YCmetagenome_FD_207642 | JGI IMG/M metagenome (GOLD analysis project Ga0310811, IMG submission 207642) | Soil microbial communities from experimental microcosm in Duke University, North Carolina, United States - YC | ecosystem: Engineered > Artificial ecosystem > Soil microcosm > Unclassified ...
TCTCCCGACCTCTCCCCCAAGGGGGAGAGGAGGAAAAAAGGAATCACGTCACCGGATCGGCGGGGCGTATTGCAGGCCGCCCTGGGTCCAGAGCTTGTTGAGGCCGCGCTCGATCTTGAGCGGGCTGCCGTCGCCCAGGTTGCGGTCGAACGCCTCGCCGTAGTTCCCGACCTGCTTCACGATGTTGTAGACCCACTTCTCGTCGACCCCGAGCGCCTTGCCCATGCCGGGCGAGGTGCCGAGGATGCGCCGGATGTTGGGGTTGTCGCTCTTCAGCATCTCGTCGACGTTCTTCGAGGTGATGCCGTACTCCTCGGCCTCGAGCATCGCATACTGCGTCCAGCGCACGATGTCGGCGAACTGGTTGTCGCCGTGCCGCACCGCCGGGCTCAGCGGCTCCTTGGAGATGATCTCGGGCAGCACGACGAAATCGTCCGGTGTCAGCGGCGGCGGCGGGTTCGCGGCGCGCGTGGCGTAGAGGCGGGCGCGGTCGCCGGTATAGACGTCGCAGCGGCCGGAGAAGAAGGCGGCGCGGATCTGGTCGGCATCCTCGATGATGACCGGCTTGAAGGTCATCTTCATGGCGCGGAAGTAGTCGGCGACGTTGAGCTCGGTGGTGCTGCCCGAGGGCACGCAGATCGAGGCGCCGTTCATTTCCTTGGCGCTCTTCACGCCGAGTTTCTTGGGCACCATGAAGCCTTGGCCGTCGTAGTAGGTGACGCCGACGAAATCGAGGCCGAGCGCCGTATCGCGCGTCAGCGTCCAGGTCGTGTTGTTGGAAAGCAGGTCGACCTCGCCCGACTGCAGCGCGGTGAAGCGCTGCTGGCCCGACACAGGCACGTACTTCACCTTCTCCGAGTCGCCGAAGATCGTGGCCGCCACGGCGTGGCAGATATCGACATCCATGCCGCTCCACTTGCCCTGGTTGTCGAGCGTCATGAAGCCCGCCAGGCCGCCGGCCGCCACGCCGCAGATCAGCGTGCCGCGCGCCTTGATCGCGTCGAGATCCTTGCCCGCGAAGGCCGGGCCCGCCTGCGACCCCACGGCGAGCGCGATCGCCGCGGTCATCAGTGATCTTTTCATGAAAAGCCTCCCTTTGTTCTTGTCGTCCTGAGCGAAACGAAGGGTCTCATGGCAATTTCAATCGGCGTGCTTCTTGGGATGGCACGAGATCCTTCGCTACGCTCAGGATGACAGTGAGAGAGAGTCTGCGCGACTCCATCTGGCAGCCAGTGCTGCTTTTAATTCTCAACGGCTTTGCCGAGGCGCGGCTCCTTTCCGGCCAGGAGCCGCTGGATGTTGGCACGATGGCGCACGATCACGTAGAGGCTTCCGGCGATCACCAGCAACCGATAGGGCAACGGTTGCTGCAGGCTGCAGACTAGGACGATCGCCGTCACCGCCGCCAGCATTGAGCTCAAGGAAACAATCCGGGAAATCGCCAGTACGATGCCGAAAACCGCGGCCACCCCCAGACCGACGGGCCAGGACATCGCCAGCAACACGCCGAGCCCCGTCGCCGCTGATTTGCCGCCGGTGAAGTTCAGCCAGATCGACCGGCCATGCCCCAGCACCGCGGCAAGCCCGGCCAGGCAAACAGCCCAGGCCACCAGGCTCTGCAGCTCGAGCGCTGTCGGCGGCGTGTCGGACAGCAATTTATAGAGCCAGGGACAAACCCACCGGGCAAAGGCGATCGCCGCCATGCCTTTCAGCACATCGACCAGGAGCACCACCAGCGCCGGCCCCTTGCCCAGGGTGCGCAACACGTTCGTTGCCCCGGTGGATCGGGAGCCATGCTCGCGAATATCGATGCCCTTGAGCAGCTTCCCCGCCAGATAGCCCGTGGGTGTGGAACCGAGGAGATAGGCGATCGCCAATCCAACACCGCCCGCGATCCAGAAAGCCATGGGAGCCACCTCGAGGCTTTAATGTCTGGCATGATTGTCTGGCCGTCTACCGCTTTGATCGCCTGGGTCATCTTCAACGAATTTCGTGGGGGCGGGGCGCGACAAGCCGCATCCCGAGCACGATCAGGCTGATCGACAGCCACAGGACGGCGGACGGTTGCTCGCCGAACAGGAGCGCCGAGAGGCCGACGCCGACGATGGCGGCGACGTAACCGATCTGGCTCATCACCACCGCTCCGGCCGTGCTCTGGAGACGAAAGAGGCTGACCTGGAACAACATCGCGACAATGACCGATGCGGCAACCACCGGAACGGCCGAACCACTCCAGCCGTGATCGTGGAGCGTGAGCAGAGCGGGCGGTGCGAGCAGGAGAGCGGCCGTCAGCAGCACACCCGATATGATCGAGGTGCCGGCACGTTCGGGGAGCACGATGCCGCGCAGGATGTTCCCCGCAGCATTGGCCATCGGGACGAGCGCCGCCAACAGCAGCCAAAGGATATCGCGCGGCACGTCCAGGGTCGCGGCGCCGAACAGCAGCAGCGCGCCGATACAGCCGAGCGACAATCCGACCATGCTGGCGACACGCAACCGTTCCTGGCCGATCGCCGCGGCGCCCGCCAAGGTGAGCAGCGGCGTCGCCGCGCTCAGGGCCGATGCAAACCCGGCGCCGAGTTGAACGGCGATCGCAAAGCGAAGGACATTGGGAAGTGCGAAGCTCATCGCGCCGAGAGCCACGTAGGCAACGATGTGCCGCCGGTCGAAGGGTGGCGGCGAGCCCCGCCGCAGATTGACCATCAGAAGCAGCAAGCCCGCGCCGGCACTGGTGAGGAAGGCCATCTGCGACGCCGAGATGCCCTCCGCCGCACCAATCCTGGCAAGGACGGCGAGAAGGGCAAGAAGCGAACCGCAAAGGACCACCAGGAACGTCGACTGGAGACGCGATGAAGCGTCCACGCGTAACCGATCCTGCCCGTGAGCGAACATGAGCTGTTTCTCCATCATTCGATGTTTGCGAAGCGGCGAGATTGCCGCCGCCGGCGGAAGACACGCGCGACCAGATAAGCTCAACTAAGGTCGAGACGCGGACTCTGGAGGCTTGGATATATCTCTCGCTAGCTGGTTCTATTCGTTGTTTTGTCGCGCACATGTGACCAGTAAGTGGCTTGCGCCTCAAACGATCAAACCTCAGGATTCGCATCAATGGCATTGATGCGAAGAGAGGTAAGACCATGTCGCGACGATTACCGCCACTTGGTGCCTTGCGGGCGTTCGAGGTGGCGGCCCGACATCTGTCGTTCACCAAGGCGGCCGAGGAGCTGTGTGTCACCCAGGCGGCCGTCAGCCATCACATCAAAGCCCTCGAGCAGGAGCTCGGGCTGTCGCTTTTCAAGCGCTTCAACCGGCGCCTTGCCTTGACCGATGCCGGCCAAAAATATTTGCCGCCGATTCGCGACGCTTTCGAGCTCATGTCGGTCGCGACGCGCCACATCAGGGACGACGAGTCGTCGGGACAGCTCCGGATCGCGACGCTCTCCTCCTTTGCCACCAAGTGGCTGATCCCGCGCCTGCCCCGCTTCAGGGAACGTCAGCCGGACATCGACCCGATGATCTCGACGTCGTACGGCCTCGTCGATTTCAGGTCGGAGGAGTTCGACGTCGCGATCCGCCTGGGGCGGGGCAACTACCCCGGCCTGCACGTATTGCACCTGATGGACGACTGGGCCTTCCCGGTCTGCTCACCGCGGCTCAGGACAGGCGCCCGCGCCTTGCGCGAACCGGCGCATCTCAAGCACCACGTCCTGCTGCACGACTCGGCGGTATCGCAGGATCGCGACGCGCCCAATTGGCGGAACTGGCTCACGGCCGCGGGCGTGACCGGCATCGCGTCCGACCGGGGGCCCGCTTACAGCGACACAGCCCTGGCGCTTCAGGCGGCCATTGCCGGCAACGGAGTGGCGCTTGGCCGGCGCTCGCTGGTGATCGATGACATGCGGGCGGGACATCTCGTCCAGCCTTTTGGTCCGGAGTTGCCGACGCAGTTCGCGTGGTACCTGGTCTGCAGTCCGGCCAGTGCCGAGCAGCGCAAGGTCCGTGCCTTTCGCGACTGGCTGTTGAGCGAGACGGCGCACGACACTAAGTCCGGCCGCCGCCGCGTCTCCTCCACGTCGGCCGGCCGATCGTGAGGCGGGCCGATCCTATCCTCCGAGCCCCTATCCTCCGAGTCGCTATCCTCCGAGTCTGGGCCGGATCACATCGGCGAACGCCTGCAACGGTTCCTCGGGGATGGCGTAGCCGCCGGCGAGGTCGTGGGCGGGGAACAGGAACACGTGATCGACGCCGGCTTCCTCCTGCGCACGCAGGAGCTGCTCGGCGCAGCGCTCGGGCGGGCCGAACAGGCCGAAGGCATCGGCGATCTGGTGGGCCTGCTTCTCCGGGATCGCGGCCGGATCGTGCGATTCAGCGAGGTCGAAGCCCGCCGCCTTGAGCCAGCGCAGGTTCGAGGCGCTGGGATAGTTGAGAAACGGCTGGCCGGGCGCGAACCAGCTTCGCACCCATTGCGCGCCGACGTTCGCATCGCCGAGGCCGAACGTCGTCACGAACACAACCGGGAAATCTTTCAGCGAGCGGCTGGCGCGTTCGGCGCCCGCCTCGAGATGATGGCGCGCCGCGCGCACGGCCAACGGATGCAGGCCGACCATCAGGAAGGCGCCGTCGGCCACTTCGCCTGCGAGCTCGATCATGCGCGGGCCCGCCGCCAGCAGATAGACCGGCGTCGGCGTGGTGCTTCGGTTCCGCAGGCGCGTCGAGGTCTGGCCGAATTCGAGGCTCTCGCCGGCGAGGAGCTGGCGCAGCGTCAGGATCGCGTCGCGCATGACCGCGACCGGCGCGCGCTGCATGCCCATGCTCCGCGTCGAGATGAAGCCGGGTGCCACGGTGAGATAGGCCCGGCCGGGCGCAATCTCGTCCAGGCTGTGGGCGAGCGAGGCGAGCAGGAGAGGGTGCCGCACCAATGGGCTCGACGTCGCCGGAAACAGGTGCAGACGCTGCGTCGCCTGCGCCGCCAACGCCAGGGCGATGTAGGCATCGCGCCCGCTCGACGGATGGTCATGGATGCCGACGCCGTCGAGCCCCGCATCCTCACAACGGGCGACGAACGCCGCGAGGTCGGGCAGGGGCAGGCCAACGGGAACTCGAAGGGCAACGCGTATCCTGCTCATGCGACTGACGTCCTCACTTTTCACTCTCTCTTACCAAGGCACTCTCTTACTCGGGCAACCCGGCCACGCGCAGCGCGGCACCGAGCTTTTCAGCGAGCCGGGGCGCGCAGTCTACACCGGCAAATTGCCGGCTGATGCGGAACGTCGGCTGCAGTTCCATCACGCGCGCGGCGGCGGCCTTGGCTTCGGTGAGGCGGCCGAGCGCGACCAGCGGCCCGATCAGGATCACGTAGTTGATGCTGTGGGCGGGGTTGGCCTGCACCGCCTGGTAGGCCGCCTTCACCGCCTGCTGCGGCCGCTCCAGCAGGAAGTGGCCGAGCGCCTGCGAGCCGAATGCCGCGAAGGCCCAGGAGTCGAACGGCGAGAGACGCATCGCGCGTTCGCCCCACGCGATCGCGGGCTCCGCTTCCGCCGCCCAGCTATGGACGACGCTGCCGAGGATGAAGCCGAGCGCGGTCGACGGGCTGAGCGCAAGTGCGGCCTCGAAGGCGGCGAAGGCCGCGGCGCGATCGTGGGCGTCCATGCCGAGCGAGAAGCCGGCGAAGGTGAGCGCCAGCGCATCGTCGCGGCCGTGCTCCAGCGCAAGGCGCGCGTGACGCACCGAGGCCAGGCGATCCTCCTCCTTGAGGCCCGCGCGCAGGAAGCGGTTGTGATGGGCCATCGCCGCGAGGCCATGGGCGAGCGCGTAGGCGGGATCGAGCACGAGGGCGCGCTTCAGCAACGGCAGCGCCGTTGCGGCGCGATCGGGCATGCCTGAATCGACATCGGGCTGCGCACGCAGCACGAGCTCGTAGGCGTCGAGACTGTCGGGCCGCTTGCGCCGGATGCGCTCGACCTCGGCGCGGCGCAGGCTGGGCTCGATGGCGCCGACCACCGCGAGCGCGATCTCGTCCTGCATCGCGAACACGTCGTCCAGGGTGCGGTCGTAACGCTCGGCCCAGACCTGGGCGCCATTCGTGCTGTCGGCGAGCTGGGCGTTGATGCGCACGCGATTGTCGCTCCGCCGCACGCTGCCCTGAAGCACATAGTGCACTCCGAGATCGCGGCCGACCTGCTTCACGTCGGCTACCCGGTCGCGATAGACGAAGCTCGAGTTGCGCGCGATCACGAACAGCCACTTGAGACGCGACAGCCCGGTGATGATGTCGTCGACCATGCCGTCGGCGAACCAGGCAGCATCGCCCGAAGGCTCGAACGGCAGGACCGCGATCGACGGCTTCTCGGGCACGGGCAATGCCGGCGCCCGTGGCAATTCACCTGCGTCAGCACCGACGCGCATCGCTGGCGGCCCGACATAGCGATAGCCGCGACGCGGCAGCGTCTCGATCCAGCCGGCGCCGCCGTCCTGCTCCAGCACGCGGCGCAGGGCTGCGATCTGGACCGTGAGATTGCTGTCCTCGACCGCAAGCCCCGGCCAAGCCGCCGCGATCAGCGCCTCCTTGGAGACAGGGGAGGCGGGGCGCTCCAGGAGGAGGCGCAGCAGAAGTGCCACGGCGCGCTGGCCGAGCAGTGCGGGCTCGCCGCCGCGGAACAGCAGGCCCGCCTCGGCATCGAGCGTGAAGGCGCCGAATCTGTAGTTGGCTGGCGTTGGCGGGCGATCCATTTCGGCGAAATTTTGCAACAATTTCGGACCGCTTTCACGACCTTTGGCCCTTGGCGATGCAGGTTGAGTGCGCGCCGTTCGATTTGCGTCCACGACAGGGAGAACCGACATGTCAGCCAAGGCGATCATCCGACGACCGGGAGAAGGCAAGAGTGTGAGCCTCGGGGGCCATCCCATGGCATTCCTCGTCACGGGCGAGGACACGAAACACACCTCGATGTTCGAATGGACGATCCCGCCCGGGTTCGCCACCGGGCTGCACGTGCATCGCGTGCAGGAGGAGACGTTCTATGTGCTGGAGGGCGAATGCGACTGGCAGGTCGGCAGCGAGCGCCTGCGCGCCACACCGGGCACCTACCTGTTCCTGCCGCCCGGCGTGCCGCACAACATCGCCAACGCAAGCGACAAGCCGGCGCGCGTCCTGATGACGGTATCGCCGCCCGGCCACGAGCACTATTTCGAGGAGCTGGCCCAGATGATGGCTCAGAAGGTGGCGCGCGGCGCCGCCGCCGACTCCGACAGGATCGCCAGCCTGCGTGCGCGATACGACACGGACCAGCTCTCCGCGCTCAAGGAGTAGAGTCGGGACTCATTGACCGCGGCAAAAGACGGGGACAGCCTGCCGGCTCCACGGGAGGAGCCGCGCGATGACCATCACCATCACCGCCTTCGAGCAGTCGCCCGATCGCGGCAAGGGACTGGCGCGCGATACGCGTGTTCGCTGGGCGCTCGAGGAAGTGGGCCAACCCTACGAGGTCCGACTTGTCTCGTTCCGCGCGATGAAGGAGCCCGCGCATCTGGCGCTTCATCCGTTCGGCCAGATCCCGACTTACGAAGACGGCGATCTCGCGCTGTTCGAGACAGGGGCGATCGTGTTCCATATCGCCCAGCACCATGCGGGCCTGCTGCCCGATGACGCCAATGCCCGGGCACGCGCGATCACCTGGATGTTCGCCGCGCTCAGCACGGTGGAGCCGCCGATCCTCGAGCGCCAAACCGCCGTGATCATGGAGAGCGACAGGCCTTGGCATAAGGAGCGCCTGCCCCTGGTCGACGGCTACATCCGCGTCAGGCTGCGCCAGCTGTCCGCGCGCCTGGGCGATGCCGAGTGGCTCGATGGCGCCTTCAGCGCGGGCGACCTCGTGATGGTGTCGGTGCTGATCAGGCTCAAGTCGTCGGGCCTTCTGGACGAATTTCCGAACCTGGCCGCCTACGTCGCCCGCGGCGAAGCGCGTCCTGCCTACCAGCGCGCGTTCGCCGCCCAATTGGCGGTCTACAATGCGAGCCGCCGGCTGTCTGATTGAGATCGGTCCCGTCGGCGATGTACGCTGCCCCGACGGAGGCAACATGAACGAGCCCCGCGAACTCTCTCAGCAGTCGCATGACCGCGCGCTGCTGTTGTACGGCCGCAAGCGCAATGAGGTGCTGACCCTGCGCGAAGTGGAACGGTACGGAAGCGACAGTTTTTCCGATCCCGACTACATCCGGCTTTATGGCATGACGCCGGCAGAGTGGTATGCCCGCGGTATTCGTTTGCTGGGCCGGACCGCCGTCGAGTGCACGCGCGATCCGCTGGCCGACCGCATCGGGCGCGATATCGCGGCGGTGGCGGCGTTGTTGCCGTCGCAAACCGAGTGCGTCGTCGTCGATCCTTTTGCGGGTTCCTGCAATACGCTGTACTGGATCCTGAGGCACGTCCCGCGCTCTCGCGGGATCGCCTTCGAGCTCGATCCGCAAGTCTATGAACTGACCCGACGAAATATCGCCGGTCTCGACAGGACGATCGAGCTGAGACATGGTGACTACTGGTCCCAGTCCGACGCGCATGATCTGCGGCGCGACCAGGCCATCATCTTCTTCGTGGCGCCGCCATGGGGCACTGCCCTCGATGAGGTCACGGGACTCGACCTCCGCCGGACCGAGCCTCCGATCACCGAAATCATCGCGTGGGTAGAGAAGGCGCATCCGGAACACCGGTTCCTGTTTGCAATCCAGGTTTATGAGAAGGTGAATGCGGCCTCGATGCGCGAACTGGAAGCCAGGCTCGACTGGTCGACGTTGAAGGTCTACGACCTCAACGACGCGGGGCAGAATCACGGTATTTTGCTGGCCACCAGAGGCTGGCAGCCGTAACGGATCGATGGGGGAGGCGTCGCGGATCACATGCCGTCAAACTTCGTTGCCAAAGGCGCGGATGGCTACGAAGCCACCATGGGACGCTGGAGCCGCAGGCTGGCTGTACCGTTCCTCGATTTCTCCGGGGTGCCCGCCCGTGGCCGCGTGCTCGACGCAGGATGTGGGACCGGCAGCCTGACCTTGGCGTTGGCCGCTCGCCCGGATCTGACAGCGATCGAGGCCCTGGATTTCGAGGAGAGCTTCGTGACCGCCCTGCGCAAGCGCTCGACCGATCCCAGAATAAGAGCGCAACAGGGCGATGTCTGTGCATTGCCTTATGCAGACCAGGAGTTCGACGGCGTCTTCTCTCTTCTGGTGCTCCACTTCGTGTCGGATCCGCATCAGGCGGTGCGCGAAATGCGGCGCGTCCTGCGGCCCGGCGCGACGGCCGCGGCGACGGTTTGGGACAACTATGGCGGTATGCCGAGCTGGCGCCTGTTCTGGGACACGATCGTCGCGCTCGAGCCGGAAGCGGCCAGATCGAGAGCCGCCAAGCGGCCGATGACGGGCGAAGGCGAGTTGCGCGCGGCATTCGAGAGTGCGGGTTTCACAGACGTTGCCGACACGATGCTCGCGATCCGAATGGATTACACCGACTTCGACGATTTCTGGCTCCCGATGGTCTACGGACAGGGAACCTTCGGAAACTTCTTCGACGCGTTGCCCGAGACGAAACGCGATCGGCTTCGGGACGCGGTGAAAGCCGGTTATCTTGCCGGCGGCAGTGATGGCCCTCGCGGCTTTGCGAGCGTCGCCTGGGCGGTCCGAGGGACAGCCTGAACGCGATTGCGCCAAAGCGCCACGGCGGCGGTGACCTCATTTGTATTGTGCGGCCCATGACTTCTGGCGGGCTGGGCCTGGAGGCAGCGACATGGATGACGTCGAGATCGTCGACTACGATCCGCGCTGGCCGCGCCTGTTCGACGAAGAGGCCAGGCGCTTGCGGATGGTCCTCGATCCGTCGTTGCCTGATCCATCGTTGATCGTGGGGCTCGAACATTTCGGCAGCACCGCGATTCCCGGCCTGTCGGCCAAGCCCATCATCGATATCCTGATCGCGGTCCGGTCGTTGAGTGCCGCGCAGGCGACGTTCGTGGAAGCGCTTCGAACGCTCGATTACGTCTACTGGGCCGACAATCCGAAGAAGGACCGCATGTTCTTCGTCAAGGGCATGCCGCCTTACGGCTCGAAGCGGACCCATCATGTGCATGTCACGGAACCACAGGGAGAGATGTGGCAGCGGTTGGCGTTCAGGGACTACCTGCGCGCCCATCCGGAAGAAGCCGGGGCCTACGAACGGCTGAAAAGACGGCTCGCTGCCGAGCATCCGACCGATCGCGAGGCCTATACCGACGCCAAGACCGCCTACGTCGAAAGCGTGATGCGGAAGGCCGCTCCGGGCGGGTGAACGGGAATCCCGCCACACTTGTAACTCCGGCCGTGGCGGTCTCATTTGTATTGTGTGGCCGATGACCTCTGGACCGCATCGAGGAGCACACCATGACCATCGCCAATGCCCATACGCACGCTCACGTGAATCACCCCGTCGTCTCCCGGCAGCAGTGGCTTGCCGACCGCAAGAAGCTGATGGCGCGCGAGAAGGAGCTGACCCGGCTCGGCGACCAGATCGCGCGCGAGCGCCGGGCGCTGCCCTGGGTGCGGGTCGACAAGACCTACACGTTCGACACTCTGGCGGGCCGGCGCACGCTGGCCGAGCTGTTCGACGGCCGTCGCCAGCTGCTGGTGCAGCACTTCATGTTCGCGCCAGGCTGGGAGCAGGGCTGCAAGAGCTGCTCCTACATGGCCGACCACACCGACGCCACGACCCTTCACCTGGCGCAGCGCGACGTCACCTTCGTCGCCGTCTCGTGCGCGCCGCTCGGCGAGATCGAGCCTTTCCGCCTGCGCATGGGCTGGAAGTTCCCGTGGGTGTCCTCGCACGGCACCGACTTCAACCGCGATTTCCATGTCAGTTTCACGGCCGACGAGATGGCGAGCGGCAAGGCCGACTACAACTACGGCAGCGAGGCCCCGGGCGAGGAAATGCCCGGCGTGAGCGTCTTCTGGAAGGATGACGCGGGCGAGGTCTTCCACACCTATTCGACCTACGGTCGCGGCGTGGAGGTGATGATGCACACCTACCGGCTCCTCGATCTCACCCCCAAGGGCCGTGACGAGGACAAGCTCACCTACACCATGGAATGGATACGCCACCACGACCGCTACGAGCTCGCGCCGGCCGCGAAAGCCAGTGGCTCCTGCTGCGGCGGATGAGCCTTCGCGACAGCCGATAGACACAAGGATCGAAAGGCGGCCCGCAAACCGGGCCGCCTTTGCTTTACGGGGGCTTGCGAGTGCCTCCTCAGTCTTGGTCTTATTGCCGACATTCGAGGTGCTTTATCACCTCGATCGCAGTTCAAACCAAAGAGCGCGTTTTATAATTCAAAACCGCTTTTCAAATTTCGGCGTAGGGCGATAAGTTTCGTGAGCGGCAAATTCGCTCACGGTGGGAGTGATCGAAAATGTATTCCCCTGCCAATGACAGCAAAGCGGACGCCGATACTCCCTATGTGACTTATGCCGGCCAGCCGTTGAATTTGCCGCGCCTGGAAGACGACACCCGTGCAGACCTGGTCATTGTCGGTGGCGGGATCGCGGGTTGCTCGGCTGCTCTGCATGCGGCCGAAGCCGGCGCAAAGGTTGTACTCGTCGAAGCCATGACGATTGGGTGGGGCGCGTCGAGCCGAAATTCGGGACACCTTCCGCCGGCGACCAAACAGGAGCCGGACGAAATCGTTCGCTGTTACGGCAAGACCTTTGGCGAGCGCATCATTAATACCTCGGATACGGCACCTCAGGTGCTGGCTGATCTGACGAAGAAGCACAGCATCGACTGCAACCTGCAACTGGTCGGTCATCTCACTGGTGCGCACATGCCGGAGAAGATGACTTTCCTCGAGAAGCGTGTCGATTTCTGGCGGAAGCGGGGCCGGCCGCTCGAGATGCTCGATCGCCACGAATTCGAGAAAATGAGCGGCACCGACTTCTATTTTGGCGGCGCGCTCGATCGACGTGGCGGAAGCATCAACCCGTTGGCATATGTCCGCGGGCTGGCCCGAGCGGCAATCAAAGCTGGTGCTCGTCTATTCGAAAATAGCCGGGCCACTGGTCTTGAGCGCGAGGGGAACGATTGGCGCGTGTCGACGCCGGGAGGAACTGTTCGCGCTT
>Ga0310811_10010198_pt1 | contig 12130 bp, 8 predicted proteins | sample YCmetagenome_FD_207642 | JGI IMG/M metagenome (GOLD analysis project Ga0310811, IMG submission 207642) | Soil microbial communities from experimental microcosm in Duke University, North Carolina, United States - YC | ecosystem: Engineered > Artificial ecosystem > Soil microcosm > Unclassified ...
GAAAACAGGTCATTTCACACCGGCACACACGCTTTCTGTGCTTGTTCTGATCCTTTTGCCGATAGCAATTTATGCCCGGTCTATAAAGTTCCTGGGAACCGCTGGGGAGAAGGTGGAAACCATTATTATGACGGCAACCCTTTTCCTCTCCTTCATTCCCGCCGTTACGGAAACCCTGACAAGATTACCCCTCAGTGGTCCTATTGCCATCAACCAGGATGCGCCTATTATAAAAATGATTTTACTTGGATTGCTCGTTATTTTTACGATAGGGACATTTTATCAGGTTAGGAAACTGCGCAAGCCGCTGCAGGTCTAGTACTTACGTTTTAGGGTGGTTATCTTTCGTAACCGGACCGGCGTCTTCCCAGTCGCCGCAACATCCACCTTCACCACCATATCCTTATGGTACCCCCACCGTTTGCCTTGCCCGTCTTCATAACTACCCTCCAGCCCATCCCCCTTGAGATGGATGCTCAGCGTATGCCGGTCGCCCGTCCGGTTCTCTACATAAAAACTAAGCTGATCCCTGCTAAGATCAAACACTACAGAAGAATCCCTTGCAAACCCATCCCGGTCCAGTTCAATATCGACGGACTTCACCCCATCACGGTAATACAATCTTCTGCGTAGGCCATCTTTGGGAATGACAGCAATAACTCGCCCCTTCTTGTCTGCATTCACAGACAGCCCCTTCAGTGAAGCCTGCACCAGGCTTCCCCCATACGCCACCAACCCAAACACAGCGTCATTCGTCACCACCGTCGCCGCCATCCGGGTAGCCCCGCCAAAGCCCAGGTCGATCTCCCCATCATAATACCAGGGACCCCGGCCCTGCGACTTCTGTATCCAGGGCGTGTTAAATTGCTGGGGTTCGAATGCCCAGCCGGAAGCTCCGTCATTCTCCTTCCCGGGGTACCAGTAACCGTAGTTGCTTTCGGGCGTACCGGAATTGATCAGGGCAAACGAACTGAGATAGGCTGCATAACCCAGCCGGAGATACTCATCCGGATCCTTGCTGAAATGCAGGCCGTAATCCAGGATGGCCCAACCCCCCATCTGGGACATATAACTCAGGGTATAACTATCGCTCCGGCCCCGGAAATCACTGCCCAGATAATAATACGCAGGCTCGATAGATCCCCGCAACGCAAGGTTAGCCTGTATCTGCCGGTCCATAAACAACACGGCATCTTCCTTCCGGATGGAAGGATGCGAATACCAGCGCTTCAGATTTTTATCAAACCACAGGTTGCTATCCGGCTGTAGGGTATTTAACAGTGCATACCTGGCCAGGGCATGACTCGATTCGAAAGCCGTGGCATCGATGGCATATTCACTTCGAAAAGGGTAGGCATCATCATAGAGAAAATATTTTACCTTTTTCTCCCATTCACTCCGCAGGAAGCGGGCGTCTTCGGCAAACCCTTCTTTTTCCAGGTCGGCTATCAGGTCTGTCAGCAGTAATTCATTATAACAGCCCCATTTATAAGTTTCATACCAGGGCAGGATCTCATAAGGGTATTTGAAAAAAGCCTTGGCGGTTTCCCGGGCCCTTTCCAGGTATCCTTTTTTATCGAGATAATGGGTCATGCCCGGATACAGGCTGGCTATCTGGTAAAGATGATAATACAACATCATGATATGAGGATAGTCATAGGAGCGCCAGACATGCATCTTGTCTTTATTCCGGTCACCGACATTCTTCGACCGGCGGAGGCTGTCCCGGTCCACATACCAGCTGGGGGTTCCATATACGCCATAGGGATAAGGTCTCTCTTTATCGGTGCGCTGCAATTTACCCCAGACAAAATGTTCTATATAATATTCCAGCGCATCGATCTCTTTCTGCTCGGGGTAAACAACATTTTTAGCCGCCACAAACGGCGCTTTACAGAGGCCCGGATCGTCGCAGGTCAATACATAGCTCAGCCGGCTGGTATCGAAATAGTCGGCATTGTCGGGGCCTCGCAATACGGCATGTTTCATGTCATAGATAGAGAAGAGACCGTCATACCATTTGGAAGGATCTTTATGCTGCTGCCGGTTGACGATAAAGGCCGCCCTTTTTTTGTACAGCATTTCCAGGGGTTCCGTAACAAAGAATTCCAGGGTGGTCTGATAGTGATTGCCATAGTGAAGAGTCAGCTTATTCTCCCCCAGACGGGAGAAAGTTACTTTATACAGGGATGTCCCTTTTTGTCGCTGACCGACGTATTGAACGACAGTCTTCTGCGGAAACTCGGCAACGATCTCCGTAATTTTCTGATGGCTTCGTAAGGCGATCATTGCCTCCAGGTCATTGGGGATCGTCATACCCGGCATCACCCGTACATCGATCAATCCTTCTTCCACGAGGATATCCCGGATGCCGGCATAATCTTTCGCCCACCGGAACAGGAATCCATAAGTCTTTCGACCTTTGCCGGGAAGGGTGATAGAGCTGAAAGGCTGTCTCCAGCCAGCTCTTGTCGAAGCTCCTTCCGTTTTACCCGCGATGGCCTGTCCCAGTTTGCCGGTATAGGCGGCATGGATATAAGCCTGAAAAACACCACGGCCTTCCCCCATGGCATTGGTAGAGAAATATTCCAGCGAAGTCCCGGCACGGGGCACCATGACCAGGTAGGGGCCCACTCCCGTTGGGCGTTCCCAGAAGATAAAGGAATTATTCCCGGAGATAAAATGATGTTTCACCACTCTCTCTTCAAAGATCTCCCTGGGGTTTTCGCCCCCTCCGCTATTATAGAAAAGGGGAAGGGCAAGATCTTCGATGATGACAGGATGGGAGGAGGTATTGTCCAGGGTAATGGTCCATTCCAGCCCATCATTCTTCAGCTCGAAAGCTTCGGATATCGCAATGGCCTTGACCTGTACCGTGCCGTTGCCGCTTCCCGGCGTCTCGTCTCCTCCATGCACCGGCATCCCGCCGCCCCTGTTCCCCGGCCCGCCTGCTTTCACAGAATCCAGCACCCCGTTGTCCAACCGGTAGCGCACCGTCACCTCTCCGAATTTTTTGCCTTTTCGGATATAGTTGGTGGGATACAGGTCGTTGGTCTTCCAGAGCCCGCTGATGCCATACCCCGTTCTTTCCAATGTAAAATCGTCATTGCGGACCCTGACAGGACTCCCAACGCTGTCGCCTGCCTGGCGACTATCATCATCCTGCGCATAGAGTGCGGCCGACAGCAGCAGGGCCCACAGGGTCGTCTTTATTTTTTTATCCATATAATTGAACTGGGGGTCTGCTCGACATACTGAGGCGGTTGATTAGGCCTGGCTGGCTGGATGATCTGGGTTGATTGCGGAGTGGCCGTGGGGGTTACCCGGTTCATCCGTGTATAATTGGGGATAGCCAGCAAAGGGGAGCCATCAGCCCAGACACCCTTAATGGCCATAATACCATGGAGGAAATCTCCTTTCCATTCCAACGAGAGCGGCTGATTCCCGATGGGCTTCGTGATGTCCTGCTGATCGGCCGTCTCCACATTATATAACAGGGGGCCATACCGCAGAGCTATCCGGCCCCGGTCGGCTTCAATCTTCTCGTCGGCCGTGATCTGCTGGATCTTCATAGGCAGCTCCAGTTCGATGTGGTCTCCTTTTTTCCATACACGCCGGATAACGGCATAGCCATTTTTGATGACAGGTTTCAAAAGTTTCCCATTCACAGATAAGGAGGTAAGGCCGTTTACTTCCGGCACGGGCGTATACAATTCGCTGGTCTTGCGGTTGGGGACGCGGACATGGATGGTAAACTCCTTCGACAGTTCAGGATTCACCGTCATGGAAATATGGCCGCTCCAGGGATAGTCGGTTTTTTGTACCATTTCTACATCGGTGCCCGCCACCTTCTCCACCTTGATGGTGCTGCCGATGAACAGGTTGACATAGAGACCGTCTTCGCCCCGCACATAGGTCCAGGTGGGCATCATCAGCAGGGTCCGGGGAATATTGCCCACACAGCAGGGGCAGACATGCCATTGATACCTGGCCTGTGAAGTGGACAAGGCATTCGTGTAATAAAAATCTTTTCCATTGAGGGACAGCGAGCCCAGCAGGGCATTATAAAGGGTCTCTTCGTAGAGGTCGGCATATTTGGCATCGTGATAGGCCAGGTTCATTTTATATTGGAAGAAGATCAGTCCGCAGCTGGAACAGGATTCACAATAAGCATTGTTGCGTAGTGAATAGTTGGGACCAAATCCTTCAGATGTCTCCCCGCTGCCGATCCCACCGGTAACATAATATTTTTTGTTGACCATATTATCCCACAGCGACAAGACGGCGCTTTGATAATCTACATCGCCTGTCTCCGCCGCTACATCGGCCATGCCGGAATACGTATAAGTTGCCCGGACGGCATGCCCCACCGCCTCGTATTGCTCCTGCACCGGGACGGCGCTCTGATCATATTCGCTGCCGTCCTTTCGGTTATCCAGCAGGAACTTGGCCAGCGCGATATAGCTGTCTCCCCGGCCATGGCCTTCCATATCGTTTACGAATCGGCCGAAGCGCACCAGGGCCTGCTCCATTTCCTGGTGACCGTCATACCAGGCTTTTTTGCCCGGGCCGATATTCGCTACCCAGCAGTCGGCCAGTTTCTTGGCAGCATTATACAGCCGCTTGTCTTTACCTTCTGTTAAGGTATAGTGGTTGATGGCCGATTCGATAAAATAACCGGATACATATCCCTCATGATTGCCCCTTCCCTCGGGTGACCATCTCTCGTGCCATCGGCTGGTATCGCGTAAGGTGAAGGCTGTCTGCAGATAGCCGTCCGGTTCTTGTGCGGAAAGAATAATGGGTATCCATTGTTCCAGGGTCTTTTTCATGTTCTCCTGGGCGGCGATGATCTCCCCATCGCCCTGGGGATCTACCATCAGGGCCTCGCACATCGCTTCGACGGTCTGATGGACCCAGGCATTGGAAAATACATAGCCTTTATGAGGACCATGAGGCTCTCCCCGCAGCGCCTTGGCTGCTTCGATAAAGTTGTCGATGCCTCCTTGTCCTGTGCTGAGGTCCGTCCGGTTGATCTGATCGATACAAAAGGGGATCCAGTTGACGATCATAGACCGGGCCCGGTCATTCCAAAGCTTGCTGTCTATCTTGTATCGTTTAGTGTATACGACATCCAGCCGTTTTGCCTCCGGCTGGGGGCGCACCTTGACCTTCAGGGTGGAGGAGGAGCTGAGCGCCCCCTCTCCCGCAGTCAGTTGGAGCACATAATCGCCGGGCGCTGAAAATACGGCCGTCGTTGTTTGGGCATCGGCATCTTTAAAGGTAACGTTGCCGGGTCCGGAGGTTTTGCTCCACTGCGTATGGGCGACCGGCCGCACGCTCCGGATCACACCTGACAGATAAGTCTTTCCATCTGACATCACATCCCGGTCGACACCCGCCATGACGACAGCCGGGTACTCCGGCGAACCCTCTGGCTCATAAACCTTCCATTCTGTCAGGGTTGACAGATACCGGTCAGTGGAATCTATTTCCAGTCTTATTTTGGTGGTGGTTATCTCGTCGAAGCGGGTGGTGTTGTATTGGTTGTTCACCAGGCCCAGTCCTGAGGCGTGCTGCACCGGGACAAAATGGCTCCCATCCCAGTACTGAATGCGATAAGACTGCGGCAGCAGACGAGGGTTATTATAGTCCCACCAATAGAGGGCGATAGCCGCAGTCCGGATAGGCTGTTTCCATTCATATTGCACCCATAGCGTGACCTTGGGCGGTAGTGGGCGGTTGCCATTCCGACCCCCGGAGGGAGTGGGGGTGACCCCGTCATTCAGGACACTCCAGGAAGGGCCATAATGGCCGGGACCGGAAGGAGTCGCTATAACGGCCAGGTTGCCACGTTGGTCGTCTTGCGCCCGCGCAGACAAAGAAAGGGTTGTGACCAGAACTAGAATTATTTGCAGTCGGTTCATATTTTAAAAATACAAATTGAATGCAAAGAAGGCTATCCAATTATTGATCGAAATCAACCCTATTTTGCCCGATAGTCCAGCCTCGGACAAAATGACCGCAGAGGGTAACTTTTTTAAAAGGGTGTATTTATTTTGTATAGTTTTGTATGACAATCGTACTACGATGAATGAACAAGACATCAAGAATCTGGAAAATATAGCCTTAGAACAATTGAAAAGAGGCTATACCCGCGAAGAAGCTCTCCGCGATTTAATGAATGCTGGCATTCTTGATGAAAATGGTAATCATACAGCACCTTACCAAAATCTCGGCAGGGCCGTCAAGGCTATCCAAAAATAGGCTACTGAAGTAGCTTAATCATGTATTACATTAGACCAGGTTTAGTATTGGGCTTTCATGGATGTGATGAGAGCGTAAGAGACCGTTTATTGACTCGGCCCGACGAAATTGTTTTCAGTAAAGAGAAATACGATTGGTTAGGGCATGGTATGTATTTCTGGGAAAATAACTATGAACGAGCTCTTCGGTGGGCCGAAGATAAAAAGGCAAGGGGTCGCCTTGAAAAGCCTTCAGTAATAGGCGCTATTTTATTTTTAGACCATTGTTGTGACTTTCTGGATTCTGGCTATATTAACCTTCTTAAAAAATATTACGATATAATGAAGGTCGCGTATTTAGCTTCAGATCAAAAAATACCCGAAAATAGAGATTTGCCACAGGATAGGTATAAAGATAAAGTTTTGCGAGAGCTAGATTGCGCCGTAATAGAATTTATGCATGGCAAAATATTATATAATATTCAGAATGACCTGGATAATGATCGTTATTCTATTCACAAAACATTCGACTCAACCCGCGGCGTTTTCACCGAAGGCGGCCCTGTCTTCCCCGGCGCCGGCATCCTCGAAAAAAGCCATATCCAAATCTGTATCCGAAACCCTAATTGCATCAAAGGATTTTTCCTCCCCAGAAAAGAAACTAATTTTTCGCATTCAATTCAAGTAACTAACTAAATATTTTAACCAGAGCCCTGCCGAATAAGAATTCCCTCACAGTACATATTTCTCCAAAAAACTACTCCTACTCAAAAAAGGTATCGCCGCCGCACTCACCCCCAGTATCAGCAGTATCCCCCCTAACAACCCCCTAAACCCCAAATTCACCGCCACATCCGAAAACCGGTGCCCCATCTCAACCTGGCGAAACAAAAACAGCGTCAGCAATACGATGAAAATGGTAAAGATAAAATCCTTCTTCCCAAAGAATTTTATAAAGACAAAATATACCAGGCCGATCAACAACAACAACAGGTTTACGGCAAATATTAATGACGACACATTGATCAACGCCGAAGGCTCATACCCGCTGATATCCCGATAAGCGATGTTATAGGTCAAACAAATAATAGTATCTATAATACCGACAAACAGACCGGTCATCATGGCCTTAAAAAAAGGAGACTGTTCCATAAAATTAATTTGACCCAAATTTACCCCTTAAAAAAAAGGAAAAAGCCTGAAAGCCATTAGAATGCTATTAGAATTTCGCGGCCTTAATTTTGCTTATTCTTATCTTGCATGGGCTCAAACCCGCATCATAAACCACCTGCCATGAAAATTCTGGTAATAGAAGATGAAGAAGAGCTCAGCAAAAGCATCGTCGCCTATCTAAAGGCCGAAAACTACACCTGCGAAGTGGCCTCGGACTTCCGTACCGCCATGGAAAAAACAGAATCCTTTGATTATGACTGCATCTTGCTGGACATATCCCTCCCCGATGGAAATGGCCTGCAGGTCCTGAAAGAGCTAAAAGCCAACCATAAAACGGACGGCGTCATCATCATCTCCGCCAAAGACTCCATGAACGACCGCATTGCCGGACTCAACCTGGGGGCAGATGACTACCTGCCCAAACCTTTTCACCTTCCTGAACTCAGCGCAAGAATAGCCGCCGTCATTCGCCGGCGAAGATTCGATGGCAGCAGCGTTTTTACCCTGAATGAATTTACCTTCGACACCAATGCAAAAACGGTAAAAGTGCTGGGTAAACCCGTAGACCTCACCCGAACGGAATATGACCTGCTGTTGTACCTGGTCTCCAACAAGAACCGGGTGGTTTCCAAAAACGCTATAGCAGAAAGGATCTCGGGGGACGAAGCGGAAATATTCGATAATTTTGACTTTCTCTATGCCCACATGAAAAACCTGAAAAAGAAACTCGCCGCCGCCGGAAGTGAAGACTATATCAAGGCAATCTATGGTATGGGTTATAAATTCGAAATATAATGCAGCTGCTAAAAAAGACCATAACAGCTTATTTCATCTTCTCCGTGATCCTGCTGCTGGTCTCCATTCCCGTTTTTTATTGGACACTGAAAAGACTAATGGTCGCCAATGTCGACGAAAACCTCATCGCGACAAAGACCCGCATCATGCCGCAACTCCTCGATGCAGCAGCCGGCAACAAAGAGGGAGTCCTGCGGTTTCCCGGTTCCGGCTATGACATCCTCTTCGAAAAAGAGGGCGCCCGAAAAGAGACACATCCACAACAACAGGCCGAAAGGAAAACCGACTCCCTGTATAACAGCGAATCGACAGACTCTCACCCGGGTAGCACCCTGCCCAACCGGCTGCTGGCCTCCCATTTTTATATCAATCAGGAATCTTATAGCCTTCGGATAACCACCTCTCTGGCAGATAAATATTTGTTGATCCAACGCATCGTCCTGGTCTCCGCCCTGCTGCTCGTAGCCCTGCTGGTGGGCCTGCTGGTCATCAACCGGATGCTGACCAAAAAGATCTGGCAGCCTTTTTACAATACCCTGCAACGTTTGCGGGAATACCGGGTCGACCGGCAACCCAAACTGACCCTGCAGCCCTCCTCCATCAGCGAGTTCAATGACCTCAATACAGCGATTGAACAGCTGGCCGAACGCAATTATCAGGTCTATTCCAGCCAGAAGGAATTTACAGAAAATGCATCGCATGAAATGCAAAGCCCCCTGGCGGTATTCCAATCCAAACTGGAACTGCTCATGCAGACCAAACCCCTGAATGAGGACCAGGCAGCCCTGATAACAGACCTGGCCAACGCCAGCAAAAGGATGGCCCGGCTGAATAAAAGCCTGATCCTCTTAACCAAGATCGACAACGATCAGTTTATAGAAAAAGAGACGGTTGCCATAAAAGAAATCTTGCAAAAGTTAATACAGCAATACGAATTTCAGATCCAACAACAAGGAATCCACCTCCGCTTCCAGGACGCACAAGACATCACCGTTACCGCCAACAGGACTCTCGTAGAAATACTCCTCGGCAACCTGCTCTCCAACGCGATTCGCCACAACATACCGAACGGCTCCATCGAAATATCCTTGCAGGCGCAGGACAGGGAGCTCATCATCCGCAATACCGGCCGGCCATCCGCCCTGGACACCCAGAAGCTCTTTCAGCGTTTTCAGAAAGAAAGCCCGGATGCCAACAGCATAGGTCTGGGATTAGAAATTGTTAAAAAGATCAGCACCCTCAATCATTTTTCCATTCAATACCACTTTAGCGACCAACTACACAGTTTCAGCCTCCGGTTTTAACATTTCCTTTTTCGTTTATTCAGTTTTCATTCAGGATTCAGGGCAACATTTATCTTCTAAAAAACGAAGCAACATGACAAAGACTATTAAATTCACCGCCCTCTTCCTGGGCGCGGTAGGTATAGCGGTCGGAGCCGCTGTATTTGCCCGTAACAACGGGAGGGGCGATAGCACTCTTTTCCAGGCTAATGCCAACCCGCCGGCCAGCCACACGGCCTATACCGGACCCTCGGCCTCCCCGACCATCGACTTCGAAAAGGCCGCTTCCGGAGCCGTGCCTTCCGTGGTGCATATCAAGACCGTTACCAAATTTAAGGAGGTCGCACGCCGCTATCCCCAGCAAAACCCATTCGGAGATGACGGGGACGACTTCTTCCGGAAGTTCTTTGGGGACAATGGCAATGGCCTGGTCCCCCAACAGCCTGACCAGCGGGCTTCCGGCTCCGGCGTTATCATCAGCGCCGACGGATATATCGTAACCAACAATCACGTGGTGGATGGAGCTACCGATATCAGCGTCACCTTGAATGACCGGAAAAGCTACAAAGCCAAAGTGATCGGCACCGATGCGAATACCGACCTGGCCCTGATCAAGATCGACGGACACAACCTACCTGTCATGCCCCTGGGAAATTCAGATGAAGCAAGACTGGGACAATGGGTACTGGCCATCGGTTACCCGCTTAACCTGGATGTCACCGTTACGGAAGGCATCATCAGCGCTAAATCCAGGAATATAGGGATCAATCGCCAGGGATCGGCTCCTGTAGAGTCGTTCATCCAGACGGATGCGGCCGTAAATCCTGGTAGCAGTGGCGGAGCGCTGGTCAACACCAACGGAGAGCTGATCGGCATCAATGCGGCTATCGCTTCCCCGACAGGCTCTTACGCAGGCTACGCCTATTCTATTCCTTCTAACCTCGTGAAGAAAGTGGTAGAAGACATCCTGAAATTCGGCTCCGTCCAGAGAGGTTATCTGGGCATCAGCATGGCGCCTGAACAACTCGACGAGGCAAAGAAAAAGGACCTGGGTATTAACGACGATGTGAATGGGGTATGGATCATGGAAGTGGACCCCAAAGGCGCCGCCGCCGAGGCGGGTCTGAAGAAGGGAGATGCCATCCTGAAAATAGACAACGCACCCGTTACGACCACCTCCCAGTTGTCCGAAACGATTGCCCGTCGCAAACCTGGTGATAAGATCACGATCACTTACCTGCGCAACGGTAGTGAAAGGACGGCAGACGTCACGTTAAAGAACAACCTGGGAACTTTCGCCAGCCAGCAGAGTGCTGCTATCCAGTCCCTGGGGGCGGATTTCTCAGCCCTTAGCACAGAAGATGCCGCCAAACTGGGAATTGACGGAGGCGTACAGGTTACCAATATACAGGAGAATGGCATCATCGGCAGTCAAACCAACATGCGCCCCGGTTTTGTCATCACCCGCATCGGCGACCAGAGCGTTAAGACAGTCGATCAATTGAAAGAGGCATTAAGCAATCAGTCGTCCAACTTCCAGATACAGGGTATCTATCCCGGTAGCAAAGAAGTGTACTACTACGGTATCAACGACTTCAAAAAATAATGCTTTGTTTTGTTTTCATGTCAGGAGGCTTCCTTGGTTAGGGAAGCCTCTTATTTTTGCCGGCCTCAGACATCCGGCGGCCTCACCCACCTGTCCGTCGGCCTCGCCTGCCTGTCCGCCGGCTCGCCGGTCAGCTTCCTTATTTTTTCATCTTCAGCTTCCCCGCAATATATTGACCGATCTTCATACCCATCTCATGACTGACAGCCGTAGAATAATCGAAATGGATCCCTCCGTAAAACCGGGAATGGGCTGTCTCCAGGGCCGCATCCCGGAAAGAAGCGAACGGTCGTTTGCCAATGCCGAAATCCAGCTCGGTGGTATCGGTATAGGCGAAATGGTCGCCAAACACACTGGTCAGCGCCTCGGCGGCAGATGCCGAAATATAACAATGCCCGCAGGTATATTCAGGGAATGGAGGGGTCTGTAAATGGGGGCGCCAGTTCGGATCGAAATACCGGTTGACCACCGTCTCCGGCCGCACGGTATTGTAGAGATATTTTATATTCCAGCATTGAATAAAGGTATCGAAGAGGGCTATCGCCGTCTTGGCATAAGCACAAACGGTGGTGGGAAAGTCGGCGCCCGATTTTTGCGCGGCAATGCCGGTAATGCTCATCCAATGTCCTCCCGGCGAAAACTTCTTGGTGCCGAACATCAGGTGGCCACTGACGTTTAATTTAAAAGGGTTGTCATCCCAGAAATCAGCGATAAAACTCTGCTCTTCGGTCAGGCTGTCCACTCTGTTCTGTATTTTTTTTACCTCCCGGTAATAGTCGCTTTGAGGATGGGTAACATCGAAATGATACGGAGGAGGCGGCAGGAATTGGTTGATGCTGTCGATGGCCAGCTCACGGATCTCTTTCCAGTGAGGTTCGGCCGCAGGCGAATAGGCTGGGGGAGTGGGCACCCAGCGGCCGGGGGAATCATATACATTGTATTCCGGGGCCCCTCGTGTTTCCAGGTAATAGTCCTTGCGACTCCACTTCATGATGACAGCGGAGACGGTATCCGAAAAGGCAAGGGTG
>Ga0310811_10010199_pt1 | contig 12130 bp, 7 predicted proteins | sample YCmetagenome_FD_207642 | JGI IMG/M metagenome (GOLD analysis project Ga0310811, IMG submission 207642) | Soil microbial communities from experimental microcosm in Duke University, North Carolina, United States - YC | ecosystem: Engineered > Artificial ecosystem > Soil microcosm > Unclassified ...
CCGCGTCCAGGGCCGCCAGGGTCCTGGTGGTGCGCAGGCCCGCGACGGCGTGGCCGTGCCGCAACTGCAGGAGCTGCACGGTCCACTCCACGTCGGACAGGCCTCCCGGGCCGAGCTTGAGGTGCAGTGCGCGGTCCGTGCCCCGCGGGATCCGCTCGGCCTCGACGCGTGCCTTGATCCGGCGGATCTCCCGCACCGCGGCCTCACCAAGCCCGCCATCCGGGTAGCGGTACTGATCGGCCAGCGCGATGAACGCGGCGCCGAGCTCGGCGTCGCCGACGGCGAACTCGGCGCGCAGCAGCGCCTGCGACTCCCAGGCGACGGCACGCCGCGCGTAGTAGGCCGCGCAGGCGGCCAGGGAGCGGACCAGCGGCCCTTGCTTGCCTTCCGGGCGCAGGTCCGCATCCACGATGAGCGGCGGGTCGGGGGCGGGGATCTGCAGGAGCCGGCGCAGCTCGATCCCAACCGCCTGGGCGGCGTCCGAGGCGCGGCGCTCGCCGGCTGCGTCCAGCGGGCCCCCGTCGGGACCGGGGAGGGGGTCGTGCACGAAGATCACGTCGGCGTCGCTCCCGAAGCCGGACTCGTGCCCGCCGTACCGGCCCATCGCGATCATCGCGAACCTGGTGGGCAGCGGGCCGCCGATTTCCGCCTCGGTCTTCGCGATCGTGGCGACGAGCACGGCGTCGAGCGACGCCGTGGTGATCGCGGTCAGCGCCTCGCCCGTCTCCGCGAGGTCGATCAGGCCAAGCACGTTCGCGGCGGCGACCCGGAAAAGCTCGCGGCGGCGCAGCGAGCGGATCGCGACCGCCGCCTGCTCCGCGTCGCCGCCGTACCGCCTGGCCGCGGCCATCATCTCGGCCCGGAGGGCGTCGACCGGCTTCGGCTCCAGCTCGGCGTCGTCGGCGAACATCGCGACGGCTTCCGGCGCGCGCAGCAGCAGCCCCGTGGCGTAACGGCTTGAGGCGAGCACGGTCGCCATCCGCTCGGCGGCCTTCGTCTCGTCCCGCAGCAGCCGCAGGAACCACGGTGAATCGCCGAGAGCCTCGCTGACCTGGCGGAACGCGAGCAGGCCAGCGTCCGGCTCGGCCGCGTCGGCGAACCAGCCGAGCAGCACGGGAAGCAAGGTCCGCTGGATCGCCGCCCGGCGGCGCAGCCCCGTGGTCAGCGCCTCGATGTGCCGCAGCGCGCCGGCGGGGTCGCGGTAGCCGAGCGCTTCGAGGCGGGCACGGGCCGCCTCCGGGGTGAGGCGCGCCGCGCCCGAGGGGAGCTTCGCGACCGCGTCGAGCAGGGGCCGGTAGAACAGCTTCTCGTGCAGGCGGCGCACCCGCCGGGCGGTCCGCGTCCAGGCTTCGGTGAAGGCCTCTTCCGGTGGGACGGCGCTGCGGCTGCCCGTGCCGTGGGAGGTAACCGTGCCGTGGGAGGTCACTGTGCCGTGGACGGTAATGGGGGCGTCTGGGGGAACCACGCGGACGTTCGGGAGGAGGGGTTTAGGTGCTGATCCCAGCGCGCGCCCGAGACGCCGCAGGACGGAGGGATCCGTCGGCAGCGTGTGCGTGCGGCGCAGCTGGTAGAGCTGAAGCAGGTGCTCGGTCTGGCGGAGGAAGCGGTACGCCTGGCCGAGGTCCTCGGCGTCGGTGCGGCCGACGTAGCCGCCGGCGGCGAGGGCGGCCAGGGCAGGGAGCGTGGTGGGGACGCGGAGGCGGTCGTCGTCGCGGCCGTGCACGAGCTGCAGCAACTGGACGGCGAACTCGATGTCGCGCAGGCCGCCGGGGCCGAGCTTGAGCTCGCGGCCCGCCATGTTCTTCGGCAGCGTGTCGATGACCCGGCGGCGCATCGCCTGGACGTCCTCGACGAAGTTATCCCGGCGCGACGCTTGCCACACCAGCGGCGTGAGCGCGGCCACGTAGCGCTTGCCGAGCGCCAGGTCGCCGGCCGCCGGGCGCGCCTTGAGCAGGGCCTGGAACTCCCAGGTCTTCGCCCACCGGTCGTAGTAGGCGAGGTGGCTGGCCAGGGAGCGGACGAGCGGGCCCTGGCGGCCTTCCGGGCGCAGGTTCGGGTCGACGGGGAACAGCGACCCTTCCGGCGTGACCCGCTCGCAGGCGCGGATCAGGCCGGTGGCGAGCCTCGTCGCCGTCTTGAGCGTCGCCTGGTCGCTCGGTTCACCGCTGTCCGGGTCGTGGCCATGCGGCTCGGCGATGAAGATCACGTCGATGTCGCTCGCGTAGTTAAGCTCGCGGGCGCCGCACTTGCCCATCGCGACGATCGCGAAGCGGACCGGCGCGGCGTCGTCTGGCAGCTCACTGCGGGCGATCGCGAGCGCGGCCTCAAGGACCGCGTCGGCGAGGTCGGCGAGTTCCTCGGCGACTTCGTCCACGGTGGCGTCGCCGGTCAGGTCGCGGGCGGCGAGGTGCAAGATCCTGCGGTGGTAGGCGGCGGTAAGCGTGCTGACGGGGTCCCCAGCAGTGTTTCCAGACATGGTGGCTTTGACCGACCCGAGCTGCCCCGACTTAGGCTCCGCGTCGTCTGGGTCGGCCGCGACGGCGCGGAGGAACTCCTCGCGGATCGTCTTCGGGTCGGGGCGGCGGGCCGCGTCCTGGCCGCGGAGCACGGCGACGTCCTCTGGGTGCCGGACCAGGTGGTCGGCCATAGCCTTGCTGACCCCGAGCACGGCGGACAGCCGGGTGCGGAGTGCGGGGTCTTCGGTCAGCGTCCTGACCAGCAGGGGATCCCGCTCGGCGATCTGCGCCAGGCCCATGAGGGCGAGGTCCGGGTCGGCGGCCTGCGCGGGCGCGGCCAGCGCTGGGTGATCCTCAGAGGTGATGCCGAGGCGCGCGAGCTCTCGCTCGGCCCTGGGCACGTCAGCGAAGCCCATCCTGGCCAGCCAGCCGGACAGGGAAGTACGCGCGCCGCTCACGGTAATGAGCGTATACCGGCTGGCTGACCAGCCGGGAAATGCGGTGGTAACCTGCGGCCACACAAGCGGGCGCTCCGCGCCTGTTGCTGTTATCAAGCGCGAGTGAGGAAGTGCGGAATTCCTGTGATAGGCATGTCTGCATGGTGGATCTCATCCCGCGTAGTGTGCTTTTCGGTAATCCCGAGCGGACCAGTCCGCAGATCTCGCCGGACGGGAGCGCGCTGGCGTGGATCGCGCCGCGCGACGGCGTACTTAACCTCTTCGTCGCCCCCGTCGGCGGGGAGTCGGGCGTGGACTGGGCGTCGGCCCGGCCCGTCACCGAGGACACCGACCGGGGCATCCGCATGTTCGCGTGGGCGCGCGACGGCCGGCACCTCCTCTACATCCAGGATGTCGGCGGCGACGAGAACTGGCGGCTGTACGACGTTGACCCGACTTCGCTTGAGCGGCGGGACCTGACGCCTTTTGAGGGGATCCACGCGACGATCATCGGGACGTCGAAGCGGCGGCCGTCCGAGGTCCTGGTCGGCATCAACGCGGACAACCCGCAACTGCACGACGTGTACCGGCTGAACCTGGAGACGGGTGCGCTGGTGAAGGAAATCACCAACCCGGGGTACGCGGGCTGGCTGGCCGACGAGGACCTGGTCGTGCGGTGCGCGCTCGCACCAGAGCCCGACGGGTCGTTCAACGTCCTGGTGCGGGACACGGCCGAGGTGCCGTTCCGGCACCTGCTGACGATCCCCGCCGAGGACGCGACGTCGACCGACGTAGTGTCGTTCAGCGGAGACGGGCGTTCGCTGTTCATGATCAGCGCCGCCGGCTCGGACACCGGGCGGCTGACGCGGGTGGACCTCGCCACCGGCGATTCGACGGTCCTCGCCGCGGACCCTGAGGCGGACGTCGCCGGGGCACTGCTGCACCCGGACACGCGCGAGCCGCTGATCGTGACCATCCTCAAGGACCGGATGGAGTACGTCGTGCTCGACCCGTCGGTCGAGGATGACCTGAAGGCGGTGCAGGCGCTGCACCCGGGCGACCCGAGCTTCTCCGGCCGCAACGAAGCGGACACCACCTGGCTGATCGCCTTCAACGTCGACGCGGGCTCGGTCACGTACTTCATGTACGACCGGCCGACCAAGACGGGCCGGCTGCTGTTCTCGGCGCGGCCCGCCCTTGACGGGTACGAACTCGCCGCCATGGAGCCGTTCTCCTTCCCGGCGCGGGACGGCCTGGTCATCCACGGGTACGCGACGTTCCCGCCCGGCCTTGGCCGGACGGGGCTGCCCGCCGTAGTCAACGTGCACGGCGGGCCGCAGGTCCGTGACACCTGGGGCTATCACCCGGAGGCACAATGGCTCGCTAACCGGGGCTACCTGTGCGTCCAGGTGAACTACCGCGGCTCCACGGGCTACGGGAAGTCGTTCGTCGCCGCCGGGGACCGCGAGTGGGGCGGCAAGATGCACGACGACCTCGTCGACGCCGTGGACTACATCGTCGCCCAGGGCTGGGCGGACCGGTCCAAGGTCGCCATCTACGGCGGGTCCTACGGCGGGTACGCGGCGCTGGTGGGCGCGGCGTTCACGCCGGACGTGTTCTGCTGCGCGGTGGACATCGTCGGGCCCTCCAACCTGAAGACGCTGCTTGAGACCATCCCGCCGTACTGGGCGCCGATGATCGCCCAGCTCTACCGGCGGGTGGGCAACCCGGAGACGGACGCGGACTTCCTCTGGTCGCGGTCGCCGCTGTCGCGGGCGCATGACATCCGGATCCCGCTGCTGATCGCGCAGGGAGCCAACGACCCCCGGGTCAAGCAAGCCGAGTCCGAGCAGATCGTGGCCGCGCTGACCGAGGCGGGGATCGACCACGAGTACATGCTGTTCCCCGACGAAGGCCACGGGTTCGCCAAGCCGGAGAACCGGATCAAGTTCTACACGGCGGCCGAGCGCTTCCTCGCGAAGTACCTCGGCGGGCGGTACGAGGACTAGTTAGCCCGTCCAAAACCCGGATGGGCCGCCTGGGGTCGGCAGATTACCCCGGCGGCCCATCCCCTCTACGGTGTGCGGGCTAGTGGGCCACAAGTCCAAAGTTGGCGGCCCGGTCTGCTTGGTCCCGTGGCCCACTGGTATCAGTGTTGCCCCCCGAGCGGGCCAGGACCATGAGAACTACCCGGCGAACTAGTGTGCCTGTGCGCAACTGCGTGGGGAGTGCCGCACAATGAGGTATGCCCCCAGGTTCGCGGCCCCTGGTCCTCGCGCTTCTCGCTGTCCTCCCGCTGCTTGCCGGGTGCGGCGCGCTCGGGAAGCTCGGGGATGGCGCGCATAATCCGCCGGCGGCCTCCTTCACGGTTTCCGGCCGGGTCACGACGGTGGTCATCAGCGGCGGCAGCGGTTCGGTCGACGTGACCGGGTCGGCGCGGTCCACGGTCAGCGTGTCGCAGCAGGCGACCTACGCAGACACGCCGCCGAAGGCCACCCACGTGCTGCACGGGACCACGCTGACGTTGTCCTACACTTGCCCGACCGAGATCGTCTGCAGCGTGTCCTACCAGGTACAGGTTCCGCGTGGCGTAGCCGTGTCGGTGTCCACCAGCGCGGGCGCCGTCACGCTGACTTCGCTTGCGGGAACCCTGAACGTACGCGCGAGCGCCGGGCTGATCACGGCCGATGACCTGCGTTCCCCCGTCGCCACGTTCAAGGCGAACGCCGGCGGTGTCGTCGCCTCGTTCTCGGCTCCGCCCCGGTCCCTGACCGCGACGACCAACGTCGGGCCGATCGGCCTGAGTGTGCCAGGATCGATGGCTTACCGGATTAACACGCACACGTTCGTCGGAACCTCGACGGTCACCGTGCACCGGAGCAGCAGCTCCGCGCACACGATCAGCGCGAGCTCCGACCTGGGCTCGATCTCGATCAGCCCGTCGTAGCTTGGGCGGCGCGGCGGAAGATCGCGTCGACCATCTCGTCGGTAACGCGGCCGGTGAACGTGTTCTGCTGGCTTGGGTGGTAGCAGCCGAGCAGCAGGAGCGATGGCTTGCCGGGGCCGGTCACCGTCACTTCCGCGCCGTGGCCGAACGTGGGCCTTGGGCGCGGGACCGCGTAGCCGTAACTGGCGAGCACCGGCCAGAGCGCCTGCCAGGCGAAGCCGCCGAGGCAGACCACGGCGCTGAGCGTGGGGGCGGTCAGGCGGAACTCCTGGACCAGCCACGGGGCGCATGTGTTGCGTTCTTCGGGGGTCGGCTTGTTTTCCGGCGGCGCGCAGCGCACGGCGGCGACCATGCGTGCGCCGATCAGCTGCTGGCCGTCGTCCGCGGTCGTGCTCGTCGGCTTGGTGGCCAGGCCGACGCGGTGCAGCGAAGCGAACAGGAAGTCGCCGCTTCGGTCGCCGGTGAACACCCGGCCGGTCCTGTTACCGCCATGGGCGGCGGGGGCGAGGCCGAGGATAAGGATCGTCGGCTGCGGGTCGCCCCAGCCGGGGATGGGACGGCCCCAGTAGGGCTCGCTGATGAAGGATTTGCGGCGGACGCGCGCGACGTCTTCCCGCCACGTCACCAAGCGCGGGCACGCCCGGCACACGGACTGCCGCGCCGTGAGTTCGGCGAGGTCGGTGGCGCCGGCGGCGAGCTTCGCGACCCCTTCCGCGTCGTGGGCCACGGGTGTTGCGGACGTCGCCGGATCCCCCGGCCAGCCCGTCCCTGGAACAGCAGGTCCTGCGTTGTCCACGAAGATCCATTATGAGGCTTCCGAGTGTCCCGTGGAGATCCCCGTCCGCGTCGGCGGGCATGAGGCGCGGTTTTCGCGATCATGCCGGCGGCGCGGACATCGGGGGTCCGTGGGGCCCCAGGTCCCCCCGGGACTACAGCATGGGGAGGTAGCGGTCCAACTCGAAGCGGCTTACCTGGCGGCGGTAGTCGGACCATTCCTCCCGCTTGTTGCGGAGGAAGAAGTCGAAGACGTGCTCGCCCAGGGCCTCGGCGACCAGGTCGCTTTGCTCCATGACCCTGATGGCCTCGTCCAGGTTCGCGGGGAGCGGCTTGATGCCCAGGGCGCGGCGTTCCGCGCTGGTCAGCGCCCAGACGTCGTCTTCCGCGCCCGGGGGAAGCTCGTAGTCCTTCTCGATGCCCTTGAGGCCCGCCGCCAGCATGACGGAGAAGGCCAGGTACGGGTTGCAGGCCGCGTCGATGGAGCGGAACTCCAGGCGGGTGGAGTTGCCCTTCTGCGGCTTGTACATGGGCACGCGGATCAGGGCCGAGCGGTTGTTGTGGCCCCAGCAGACGTAGGCGGGGGCCTCGCCGCCGGCGCCCGCGATGCGCTCCTCGCCGCCCCACAGGCGCTTGTAGGAGTTGACCCACTGGTTGCAGACCGCGGTGATTTCCGGTGCGTGCTTCAGCAGGCCCGCGATGAACGCGCGGGCCGTCTTGGAGAGCTGGTACTCGGCGCCCGCCTCGTAGAACGCGTTCTGGTCGCCCTCGAAGAGCGAGATGTGCGTGTGCATGCCGGAGCCGGGATACTCGGTGAACGGCTTGGGCATGAAGGTGGCCCAGACGCCCTGCTCAAGCGCGACTTCCTTCATCACGAGGCGGAAGCTCATGATGTTGTCCGCCGTGGTGAGCGCGTCGGCGTAGCGGAGGTCGATCTCCTGCTGGCCGGGGGCGCTCTCGTGATGGCTGTACTCGACGGAGATGCCCATCGCCTCGAGCATGGTGATGCTCGTCCGGCGGAAGTCATGGGCGACGCTGTGCGGCGTGTGGTCGTAGTAGCCGCCCGAGTCGACGGGAACCGGGATGGAACCGACCTCAGGGCGCTCCCGGAGCAGGAAGAACTCGATCTCCGGGTGGGTGTAGCAGGTAAAGCCCATCTCGCTGGCCTTCGAGAGGTTGCGCTTGAGCACCCAGCGAGGGTCGGCGTAGCTCGGGGAGCCGTCCGGCATCAGGATGTCGCAGAACATGCGCGCCACCCCCGGATACTCACCGCGCCACGGCAGGAGCTGGAACGTCGACGGATCGGGCCGGGCGATCATGTCGCTCTCGTGCACGCGGGCGAAGCCCTCGATGGCGCTGCCGTCAAAGCCGATACCGTCGGCGAAGGCGCCCTCGAGCTCAGCGGGGGCGACCGCAACGGACTTTAGAGAGCCGAGCACGTCGGTGAACCAGAGCCGGACAAAACGAATGTCCCGCTCTTCGAGCGTGCGCAGCACGAATTCTTCCTGCCTGTCCACGGGTATCACCTTAAATGCTTGTGGCCGTCACTGCGTCGGCGGTGTGCCCAAGGCTAATACCCGGTGCCACCGCTCACGTCACCGTACTGGGCAGGTTTGCTGGCGGCGTTTCCTGCTAGTTACGTTCGGGAGATCGGCAGAACCGGCGGAACCGGGCGCCCGCCAGGCCAGACGGCGGGCGCGCGGACCAGCAGCAGGGCGGCGTCGTCGTCCGGCGGTGCGCCGACATACCTGAGCAGGTCGTCCCTGACCAGGTCAAGGAGGCTTGGCGCGGTGCCGTTCGCCCGGAGCTTGCCGGTCCTCGTCAGCTTGGGCTGGGCCTTCGGGGCGAGCACCCTGACCCGTTCGTCGAGGGGGTAGAACTCCCTGCTCGGGTCGCGGGCTTCGGTGACACCGTCGGTGTACAGGAGCAGCTGGTCGTTCGGCTTGAAGGTGCGGACTTCCTTCGCACCCGCGTCGCTGCCAAGCGTGAGGAGGCCGAGCGGCGGCGCCGGGGCACGCGCCTCAAGCACGGTCACGCCGTCTTCCGGTGAGATGAGGATGGGCGGCGGGTGACCGCAGTTGAGGATGGTCAGCTTGCCGCGCTCCGGGTCGATCTCGGCGAGCAGGGCGGTGACGAACTCCTCGTACTGCCCCCAGCGGCGCGACAGGCCGGCGTCGAGGCGGTGGGCGACCTCGTTGAGCGTGCCGACCTCGTGGGCCACCTCGCGGAACCTGCCGATGATGTCCGCGGCGACCTCGACCGCGCCGAGGCCCTTACCGCGCACGTCGCCGATGATCAGCCGGATGCCGTTGTCCTTGGTGCTGGTGACTTCATACAGGTCGCCGCCCACCCGCGCCTCGGCGGCCGCGGCCAGGTAGACGACACCGAGCTTCAGGGGGCCGAGCTGCTCAGGGAGGGGCCGCAGGACGGCCCGCTGGACGGCTTCGGCGACGGAGATCACGTTGGCGATCTGCTGTTCTTGCTGCTCCTGGTCGACGGTCGTCTTTCCGTTGCCGATCTTGAGGCCGGTGATGCTGATGACCGTCGTGACCGCCACCGCCCCGGCGGTTGCCAGCGGGAGCTGGTGCGCGCCTGTGGTTGCGGTGATGCCGCCGCTCAGCGCCGCATCGATGACCCCGGCCGCGATCAGCGCCGCGATGCCGTAGGCGAGCGGGCGCCTGATAGTGCTCGCGCCGATGCCCGCCAGGGCAGGCGGGACCGCTAGGAGCGGGGTCAGCTCCAGGGGGCTCGCCCACGCGTGGGTAAGGCAGACGGCCACGGTAGCGGCCGCCGCGGCGAGCGTAACCAGTTCTAGCCAGCCCGCTGCCCACAAGGAGGATCGCTTTGGTGGAACCGCCGCCGCAAGCTGCTCGCGGGCACCGCCGCGGAGGTGCATCCGCATACCTCTCTACATATCGCACGACCGGTCGCGAAGACGATATGTCCGCGATCTCGTTGTCGTAGCGATCTGTGCGGTTTCCGCCAGCCGGCTGTGCGGCGTCCTGCTAGCTCGCCTGGGCGGCAGGGGCGGTCTGGGTGGGGATCGCCTCGGGGCGCAGGGCCGGCCAGGACTCGGGGGCGTGGACGAGGAGGAGGGCCGCGTCGTCGTCCAGGGGGGTGCCGACGTGCTTGAGCAGGTCAGCGCGGATGAGGTCCAGCAGGCCCTGGCGGGCGCCCCCGTCGGCGCTGGCGCTGGTCGTCAGCCGCAGTGCCCTGGTTGCCGCCTGGATCGGGATCGTCGCCTTCGCGCTCAGCGCGGTGACGCGTTCGGGCAGCGGGTAGAACGCGCGGCTGGCGTCGCGGGCCTCGGTGACGCCGTCGGTGTACAGGAGCAGCTGGTCATGGGGCCGCAGGCTGAAGTCGAGTTGCGCGGCCGAGCAGTCGCCCAAGGTGAGGAGGCCGAGCGGCGGCGCCGGCACGGGAACCTCCTTGAGGGTCACGAATGCGGGCGCGGCGTCGCTCGCAGCCGGGATCAGCAACGGGGCCGGGTGGCCGCAGTTGAAGATCGTGGTGCGGCCCGACTCCGGGTCGATCTCGACGAGCAGCGCGGTGACGAACTCCTCGTGGCGGCCCAGGTCTCGGCTGAGCCCCGTGTCCAGGCGAGTCGCCAGTTCGGCGAGAGTGAAGGCGTCGTGCGCCAGTTCGCGGAACATGCCCAGCACATCCGCCGCGAGCTCGACCGCGCCCAGGCCCTTGCCGCGCACGTCGCCCATGATCACCCGGATGCCGTGGTCCACGGTAGCGACGGCCTCGTAGAGGTCACCGCCCACCTTCGCCTCCGCAGCGGCGGCGACGTAGACGACGTCGAAGCCGACGAGGCCGATGCGCGGGGGCGGCGGCCGCAGCACCGCGCGCTGCGCCGCCTCCGCGACGGACGTCATGGCCGCGATCCGCCGCTCTTGCCGCACGCTGATGGCCGTGCCCGCCACAGACACCGCCGTGATGATGACAACGGTGAATATGGTCGCGGGCGGCAGCCAGCCTGCGTACGGGGTAGGTTTCAGCGCGATGATGACAGTGGCGAGCAGGCTGATGGCGCCGTACGCCAAGGGCCTGCGCACCGTGGGCGCGCCGATCCCCGCCAGTGCGGGCGGCACGGCGAGTAGCGGGGCGAGCATTGGCACCTGGCCCCATGGACGATTTAGGCAATCAATCAGCACGATTGTGACCAGCACAATCGCGCTGGGCTCTAGCCAGCGAGACCGCCAGGCAGCGCGCTGCGTTATAATACGCGTCGCCCCCGTCACGCTGGAGAGGTGTGTCCGCATACATCACCTCATGTCGCGTGGTCTACCTAAAGTGACGATATGTCAGGCGCATTGGTTCCCGTAGCGTTTTGAAGGATAAATCAGTCGCCAGGAATTACCGCTCGCTTTAAGGTAACGAGGTGCTAACCCCGCCCAGCGACCTTGCGGAGAACACGCTAGCGGAAGCGCTCGCTGGCGGATGGGGGATGCGCGTCGCCGCGCTGAATTACCTTCCGGTCGGGTGGGGCAGTCATCACTGGGACGCTCTTGACCGCGCGGGGTCCCGGTGGTTCATCACTGTCGATGAGCTGGAGAACAAGCGCGTCCGGGCCGACGAGTCGCTCGACGGCGGATTCGCCCGGCTGCGGGCCTCGCTGCGGTCGGCGGCCGCGTTGCGGAAGGCAGGGGGCGAGTTCGTGATCGCGCCAGTGGCCGCCAATAACGCGGAATCCGTGCTGCGTTTTGGCGCACGGTTCGCCGTCGCGGTTTACCGCTTTACCGAGGGACGCACGTTCGGCTGGGACGAATGGACCGCCGCGGGACGATTTGCCACACTCCGCATGGTGACGGCGGTGCACCTGGCCCCCGGGCGCGTGCGGGCGGATGCGCTGCGCGAGGACTTCTGGGTACCGTTCCGTGACCAGCTCGAAGCGGCCTGCGGCGGGTGGGAGCCAGCCGAATGCGGGCCATACACGCACGCCGCCATCCGGCTGCTCCGCGAGCACGGAGCAGCGGTACGGCGGCAGCTCGACCGCTACGACGAGGGCGCCGCCGTCGCCCGGGCGTGGCCCGACCGGTACGTGCTGACCCACGGCGAACCGCATCCCGGCAACACCATGCTGGCTGGTGACGGGTGGCGCCTCCTCGACTGGGACACCGCGCTCATCGCGCCGCCCGAGCGGGACCTGTGGCACCTCGACACCGGGGACGGAAGCGTGCCCGCCGCCTACGCGGCGGCGACCGGGGTCACCCCGCTGCCGGAACTCATCGAGTTCTACCGGATGGGCTGGGACGTCAAGGACATGGCGTACGACGCGGCCCAGTTCTTCCGCCCGCACGCCGACAGCGCCAATGACCGCAAGACCTGGGACGGGCTGACCTCGCTGGTTAGACGAGCCGACGAGTTGATGGAACTCTTAGCGCCGTGGCTTATATCGAGATTGGGAACGAAATGCCCGGGATCCGGGGGCTGCTCGCCTACCGGCCGGAGACGGCGGAGCCGCTGATGCACCTGGCCGAGGTGCTGCTCCGCGGGGACAGCACGCTGTC
>Ga0310811_10010200_pt1 | contig 12130 bp, 5 predicted proteins | sample YCmetagenome_FD_207642 | JGI IMG/M metagenome (GOLD analysis project Ga0310811, IMG submission 207642) | Soil microbial communities from experimental microcosm in Duke University, North Carolina, United States - YC | ecosystem: Engineered > Artificial ecosystem > Soil microcosm > Unclassified ...
CGATGGCAAGCATGCCGATCTGAGCTTCCCCGATCTTCCCACCGACACCAGCTCGGCCGCCTATCTGGACAATTATTACAGCTATAGCTGGGGCGGCAAGATCATCTCCCCGGACAAGGAATTCTATGCCAAACTCGATGCCGAATATGCCATCAACAATGGTTGGCTGAAGTCGATCAAGGTCGGCGGCCGCTACACCGATCACAAGCGTTCACTGGATTACACAGCCTATAGCTGGGCCGGCAACACCACCTGCGCGACCTCCGGCACCTGTACGCTGGGATCGGTCTATTCGGGGCAGATGACACCTGGCAATTATTCCGCCGGGGCGCCGCCTTATCCGCTGGCCGATCGCGACAAGGTTCTTGCCGAGCTGGCCACCAACGGCGGCCGCCAGTTCGCTTTCTATCCGCCGCAGAGCTTCTCCGTGCGGGAGAAGGATGCCGCGGTCTATGCGATGGCCAAGGTCGGGAACGATCGCAGCTGGCGCGGCAACATCGGTGTCCGCGCTGTGCACACCGACCTCTCCACCGTGCAATATTCGCCGAACGCGCCGGACATCACGATCGTCAACCAGTTCGGCCGGTTCGGAGAGGTGGACGACAGCAGCAAATATTGGGACGTGCTGCCGAGCGCCAACCTCACCTACAACGTCACCGACAAGATGCTGGTGCGCGGCGCCGTGGCCAAGGTGATGTCGCGGCCGGGCTATGCACAGCTCGCAGGTGCATTCAGCCTCGACGATCTCGGCCTCAGCGGCACCGCAGGCGGCAACCCGCATCTCAAGCCTTATCGCGCCTGGCAATATAACCTGGATGCGGAATGGTATTATGCCCCGCAGGCGCTGTTCTCGATCGGGTTGTTCGCGCTCGACATCCAGAACTACATCACGTCCACCACCACCACGCAATTCTACCGCACGCAGCAGCATCCGGATGGCGCGAACTTTGTCGTGACCGCACCGATCAACGGCGGAAGCGGCACCAACAAGGGTGTCGAGGTGAACTGGCAGCAGCCGCTCAAATGGGGCTTCGGCATCATCGCCAATTACACCTATTCCGACGCGCAGAAGAGCAAGTCGTCGCTTCAGGCGATCGACGGCGGCAATCGGGCGATCGACGGCAACAGCAAGCACACCTACAACCTGACCGGCTATTTCGAGAACAAGCTGCTGTCGCTGCGCGTCGCCTACAGCTATCGTTCGAAGTTCCGGTCGGGCGTCGACCGCTCCACGCCGATGTGGCAGGACTCCTACGGCCAGCTGGACGGGTCGCTGCTGATCCACGTCGTTCCGCACGTCGATCTGTCGTTCGACGCGCAGAACATCACCAATTCCAAACTTTACTACTTCGTCGGCGACAAGAATGTGCCGCGCGCATATTATAACAACGGCCGGACGGTTTATGCCGGTGCCCGTCTGAACTTCTGAGGCAGGATGGGACGGCGGCACAGGAAAGGCCCGGAATGCGTGTGACCTTGCGTATCGCCGCCGTTCTCGCCCTCTTTGCGGGGCCGGCGGCGGTGGTGGCGGCACCGCCTTCACCGGCTCCGGCTCCGTTGCTCCCCTTGCCCGCGTCCATGATTGCGGGCGAGGGCAGCTTCCCGCTGCGCGGCGCATCGCTCGTGGCAACGGATGCGGGCGAACGGGCGGCGGCAGACAGGTTCGTGGCGCTGCTCGATCGATCGGGAGCCGCGAAGCTCGGCGGTTCCGCTGCCACGATCCGCTTCCAGCGGGACATGTCGATAGATGGCGAAGAAGCCTATCGGCTGGAGGTGACGCCCAACGCCGTCACCGTGCGGGCCAGCACCGATGCCGGGCTTTTCTACGGGGCGGAAACGCTGTTCCAGCTGGCCGCGTCCGGCAATGGCGGCCGTATCGCCGCCGTCACCATCGACGACAAGCCGGCGTTCGCCTGGCGCGGCATGATGCTGGACAGCGTCCGTCATTTCCAGCCGCCCGCTTACATCGAACAATTGCTTGACCGGATGGCGACCGAGAAGCTCAACGTCTTCCATTGGCATCTGACCGACGATCAGGGTTGGCGCATCCCGATCGATCGCTATCCGCGGCTGATCGCGGTTGGCGCATGGCGCACGCCGGCCGGCGCCGAAGGGCGTGATCCCAAGACCGGCAAGCCGGTGCGCTATGGCGGCTTTTACACGAAGGACGAGATCCGCAGGATCGTCGCCTATGCCGCCGCCCGCCACATCACGATCGTTCCCGAAATCGAGATGCCGGGCCACGCGACGGCGATGGTCGCGGCCTATCCGGAGCTTTCCTCCACGCCGACGCCGCCGACCGTGCCGAGCTCGGACTGGGGCGTGCTGCCCAATTTGCTCAACCCGAACGATACCACCTTCACCTTCGTCGATCATGTGCTGGACGAGGTGATGGCGCTGTTCCCCGGCCAATACATCCATGTCGGCGGGGACGAGGCGCCCAAGGATCAGTGGAAGGCCAATCCGCGTATCCAGGCGCAGATCAAGGCGCTCGGCCTCAAGGACGAGGATGCCCTGCAGGGCTGGTTCACGGCGCGCATCGGCGACTATCTCCAGAAGCATGGCCGCCGCCTTATCGGTTGGGACGAGATCCTGGGCGGAGGCGTGCCCGCCGATGCGACGGTGATGTCGTGGCGCGGCATGGACGGGGCGCTCAAGGCCGCGCATCTCGGCCATGATACCGTGCTTGCGCCGGCACCGATGCTCTATCTCGACAATCGGCAAAGCGACTCCCCCGACGAGCCGCCGGGGCGCGGAGATATCGAGGGGTGGCGCAAACTCTACGGTTTCGAGACGGCTCCTCCGTCCTTGAGCGCCGACGAGCGGCGCCACATTCTCGGCCTTCAGGTCAATTTGTGGACCGAACATCTCGGCACCACGGATTTCGTCGATCGCATGATCTGGCCGCGCGCCGCGATCCTGGCCGAACTCGGCTGGTCGCCGTCGGCCCAGCGCGATTGGAACCCCTTCGCCCGCCGCCTGAAAACGGAAATGGCGCGTTGGCAGGCGCTAGGCTGGAGCTATGATCGCACTCCGCTCGAGCCCGAAGCCAAGCTCGACGGTGGCGCGATCACATTGTCGCAGCCCGCTGAAATGGGGGAGATCCACGTCACCACTGACGGTAGCGAACCGACGGTTCGTTCGCCGCTCTACACGGCGCCGATCACCTTCACCGGCACCAACCGGGTGGCTGCACAGAGCTTCCTTGACGGTGCGCCGCTTGGGCAGCCGCGCCGTTGGACTTTCGACAAGGCCAGTCCCTTCACCCGCGCCGCGACCGCTATGCAATTGTGCTCCAACAAGCTGCCACTGCGTATTCAGGATGACGGTGCGACCAATGGTGTTCGCCGCATCCTGTGGGGCGACGTGATGCAGGCCTGCTGGATCTGGCCCAAGGCGAAGCTCGATGGCGTGCGCTCGATCGTCGCCGATGTCGGTAGCGTGCCCTTCAACTTCGCGCTCGGTGCCGATCTGGCGAGCGTCACGTTCCGCGCGCCGACGACAGCTGCGGGCGAACTGGAGATACGGCGGGATGGCTGTGACGGCCCCCGCATCGCCGTCATCCCGCTCGCGCCCGCGGCCCGCTCGGCGGGCGTCACCAGGCTGTCCGCGTCGCTTCCCGTTACCGTGCAGGGTGAGCATGACGAGCCTGGATGCGGTGCCCGACCCGGTGTTCGCCGAGCGCATGTTGGGAGATGGCGTGGCGATCGACCCGATCGAGGGCATCGTGCGCGCGCCCGTCGCCGGGCATATCGTCACGCTGCACCCGGCGCGTCATGCGGTGACGATCCAGAGCGATGCCGGCGCGGTGCTGCTGATCCATGTCGGCCTGGAAACGGTGATGCTCGGCGGCGAGGGCTTCGTCGCGCATGTTGTCGAGGGCGATCGGGTGAAGGCGGGGGACAGGCTGCTCTCCTTCGATCTGGATGAAGTGGGCCGGCGCGCCAGGAGCCTGATCACGCCCATCGTTCTCACCAATGGCGACGCGTTCGATCTTACGCCTGTTCAGAGCGACCGATTGGTCGCGATCGGCGAGCCGCTGTTCGAGCTGGTGCCGCGCTCGAGCACCGCGCAAGCGATCGTCGATGGCCCGGTCGTGGAGCGCGCGCTTGTCCTGCCGCTGCGTCATGGGCTGCACGCCCGCCCTGCCGCGCGTGTCGCGGAGTGTGCCCGCACCTTCGCGGCGCGCGTCGACATCGTGGCAGCGGATGGCCGCACCGCCTCCGCCCTCAGCCCCGTCGCGATGCTGGCGCTGGCCTTGCCACATGGCGCGCGGCTGAACCTGCGTGGCGTGGGGCCGGACGCCGGGGAGGCTGTCGCAGCGGTCGCGGCGTTGATCGAGGGTGGCATGGGCGAAGGGCTGGCCATCGCGCCGGTGGCCATCGCGGAGCCGCAGTCCGCACCGTTGCCGCAGCGCCTCCACGGTGTCACGGCCGCCCCTGGGCTGGCACACGGCCCGGCGTGGCAACCCGTCCGCCCACGGTTCGATATCGCCGAACAGGGGCAGGGGGCCGAGCAGGAGCGCGGGGCGCTGGACAAGGCGCTCGATATCCTGCGTACCGATCCCGTCGCGGGCGACGGGGCCGCGGCATCGATCGCGGCGGCGCATCGGGCGTTTCTCGACGATCCGGAGCTTCTCGCCGCGGCCGACCGGGGGATCGCGTCCGGACAGAGTGCGGGCTTCGCCTGGCAGCAGGCGGTCGGGCAATTCATCGGGTTGCTGGGCGGGGCGGGGGACGCGCGCTTCGCCGAACGGATCGACGATCTGCGCGATCTCGAAGGCCGCGTGCTGGCGGTATTGACCGGCACGCCAACCACCGTCGCGGCGCCGGATGGTGCGATACTCGTGGCGCAGGACCTCCTGCCGTCGCAGCTGATCGCGCTCGCCACGAGCAACCTTGCCGGTATTGCGACCGGCGGTGGCGGGCCGACCTCGCATGTCGCCATCATTGCGGCCGGCCTTGGCCTGCCGATGCTGTCGGCACTCGGCCCGGACGTCGCGCGGATCGCGGATGGTACGATGCTGCTTCTCGATGCCGGCACCGCTACGCTGACCATCGATCCGCCTGCCGAGATCCTGGCGACGAGCCGCGCCGCCGCCGGCCGGGCCGCGGCGTTCCGCGCCGAGGCGCAGACCCGCGCCGATGAGCCGGCGCTGACGAGCGATGGCGCCCGCATCGAGCTTTTCGCCAATCTCGGGTCTATAGAGGACGCGCGGGCGGCGATACGCGGGGGCGCCGAAGGGTGCGGGCTGCTCCGCACCGAGTTCCTGTTCCTCGATCGACCGACTCCGCCCGACGAGGAAGAGCAGCTATCGGCCTATCAGGCGATCGCCGACGTGCTCGATGGTCGTCCCCTGATCGTTCGCACGCTCGATATCGGCGCCGACAAGCCCGCGCCATATCTGCCGCTACTGCCCGAGGAAAATCCGGCGCTCGGCCTGCGTGGCCTTCGGCTTGGCCTGGCCCGGCCGGAGCTGCTGGAGACGCAATTGCGCGCGCTTGCCCGTGTGAAGGGTAACGTGAAGATCATGTTGCCGATGGTGATCGAGCCCGCCGAAGTCCGTCGCGTTCGCGCGATGCTGGCCACGGTCTCAGACGCGCCGCGGTCGCTTGGCATCATGGTCGAAACGCCCGCCGCGGCGACCCTTGCCGACGCGCTGGCGGCGGAGGCCGACTTCTTCTCGATCGGCAGCAACGATCTCAGCCAATATGCGCTGGCGATGGACCGCGGCAATCCGGCCATCGCCGCGCGGCTCGATGCGCTGCATCCGGCGGTGCTCCGGCTGATCGCGGCGACCGTCGAGGGTGGTGCCACGCGTGATCGCTGGACCGGCGTCTGCGGCGGCGTCGCGGCGGATCCGCTGGCGGTGCCGATCCTGATCGGGCTCGGGGTCACCGAATTGTCGGCGCCCCCGTCGGCCGTCGCGGAGACCAAGGAGCATGTGCGTCGCACCAGCCTGTGCACGGCGCGCGATCTGGCGAAAGCCGCGCTCGCGGCCGATGGTGCGGAGGCGGTGCGGGCTCTGGCACGGGCCTATATCGAGGACACAAAGGCATGAAGATCTCGGTCCAGGCGCTCCAGCCGCTCGGCCGCGCGCTGATGCTGCCGATCGCGGTGCTGCCCATCGCGGGGTTGCTGCTGCGCCTTGGCCAGCCCGATCTGTTCAACATTCCCTTCGTCGCGGCGGCGGGTGCGGCGGTGTTCGACAATCTCGGCCTGCTCTTCGCGGTCGGCATCGCGTCCGGATTCGCGCGGGACGGCAACGGCGCGGCGGGGCTGGCGGGCATCGTCTGCTTCCTCGTCGCAACGCACGGTGCGGCGGCACTGCTGAGCGTCCCTCCTCAAACGGGTGCGGGACTGCCCGCCGACGCGCTGTCGCTCGCGATCGACGCATTCCGGACCAAGGCGATCGACAAGATATCGGTGCCGATCGGGATTCTTTCGGGCATCCTTGCCGGCAGCGCCTATAATCGCTGGTCGGGCATGCGCCTGCCCGATTACCTGTCTTTCTTCGGCGGGCGTCGCTTTGTGCCGATCGTATCCGGCGTTGGCGGGCTCGTGCTCGCGGCCGTGATCGGCTTCGCCTATTCGGCGATCGCCACCGGAATGGATGCGCTGAGTTACGGTATCATCCACTCGGGGGCGGGCGGGCTTTTCCTGTATGGCGTGCTGAACCGGCTGCTGATCGTCACCGGCCTGCACCACATCCTCAATAACGTCGCCTGGTTCATCGTGGGCGATTTCCACGGTGCGACCGGCGATCTCAACCGCTTCTTCGCCGGCGATCCGAGTGCGGGTGCGTTCATGACCGGCTTCTTCCCGGTCATGATGTTCGGCCTCCCCGCAGCCTGCCTCGCCATGTACCATGCCGCGCGGCCCGATCGGCGCAAGGCCGTCGGCGGCATGCTGCTGTCGATGGCGCTCACCGCGTTTCTGACGGGGGTCACCGAGCCGATCGAATTCACGTTCATGTTCCTGGCGCCGGTGCTCTACGGCCTGCACACGCTGATGACCGGGCTGTCGATGGTCGTCATGAACCTGCTTGGCGTGAAGCTCGGCTTCACCTTCTCGGCCGGGCTCCTGGATTATGCGCTGAACTTCTCCAAGGCGACGCGACCGCTGCTGCTGGTGCCGGTCGGCCTCGTCTATTTCGCGCTTTATTATGGCGTGTTTCGCTGGACGATCGCGCGCTTCGACATCAAGACGCCGGGCCGTGAGGCCGAAGAGGCGCCGGACGCGGGAAGCGACGGGGACGATGCGCAGGTCGAGCGCGGCGCGGCGTTCGTGGCGGCACTCGGCGGTGCGGCGAACCTCGCGTCGATCGACGCCTGCACGACACGATTGCGGCTGGTGATGCGTGATCAGACGAAGGTGGACGAGGCGCGGCTGCGCTCGCTTGGCGCGAAGGGCTTCGTTCGTCCTTCGGCGGATGCCCTGCAGGTCGTGCTGGGGCCGGTCGCCGATATGGTGGCGGACGAAATGCGCCGCTTCGCGGGATCGCCCGTCATCGCCGCACCCATCATCGCCGCGCCCGTTGCGATGGCTGCAACGAACGATTTGTCCGCACGGGATGCGGCGGCATGGATTGCGGCGCTGGGGGGCAAGGCGAATATCCTTTCGGTCACGGCCAATCCGAGCCGCCTGATGCTGGTGCTTCAGGATCGCGCGCTTGCCGACGAGGCGGCATTGGGTTCGCTCGGGCTGCGCGCCACGGCGTCATCGGATCATGGCGTACTTCACCTGCTGATCGATGAAGCCGAACGGATCGGCCGGACACTGGTCGCATGAGCGCTGCACCGACCATGAGCGGCCCGCGCGATCCGCACGACGGCGCAGGACGCCGTCTCGCCTCGCTCGACCTGTTGCGTGGATTGACCGTGCTCGGCATGATCATCGTCAACAGCACGGCCGGTGTGGCGCGGCGGGACGGGCCGGTATTTCCGCTGCTGCTTCATGCCGAATGGTCGGGATTCACCATCGCGGACAGCATCTTCCCGGCCTTCATCCTGATGGTGGGGGTCTCGATCGCGATATCCTCGCGCGGCACACCGCCGACGACGCGGATATTGGTGCGTGCCGGCAGGCTGATTTTGGTCGGCCTGTTCCTCTCCAACATGTTCTGGCTGTACGACAGCACCACCTATCATCTGCGTCTGCCGGGCGTGCTGCAGCGGATCGGAATCACCTATGCGGTGGTGGCGCTGATCTATCCGCGTACCGGCTGGCGCGCACGCGCTGCGCTCGCCGCCGGCATGTTGCTGGCTTATTGGCCGCTCTGCCTGCTGCCGTCACCGGATGGCCTGCCCACCGATATCTGGATGCGAGGCCATAACTTCGTTTCCTGGTGCGATCGCGCGGTGCTGGGCGGCACGCGCTTCGTCGCGGGCCCGGACGGCTACGATCCGGAAGGGCTGCTGAGTACGTGGCCGACCATCGCGCAGGCGCTGATCGGCACGTTGATCGGCGACTTCATCCGCCGTGGCTCACCGCCGCGTGAGGCGGCCCGGATGATGGCATTGGCGGGTGCTGCGTCGATCGTGGCGGGCATCGGCTGGGGCATGCTGTTCCCGATCGCCAAGAATCTCTGGACCAGTCCGTTCGTGCTGGTGTCGTCGGGAATAGCGCTAATGGTGCTAGCAGCGTTCCACATCGTGTTCGATCGCGGTGATGCGCCGGTGCGCAAGGGCGGCCTGCTCGGCCCGTTCGGGCGGAACGCCATCGCCGCCTACACCCTGCATGAGGTCACCGCCTTCATCCTGACGTCGGATGCGCTGCAATGGCCGTTCCGCCATTTCGCGCCGATCATCGGCACGCGGATCGCGGCGTTGGCGCCGGTGCTGATCTTCACCGCGCTCGTCTGGTGGCCGATCGCGGCAATGGATCGGCGCGGCTGGTATCTGAAGATCTAGCCCTCGTAGCCACCACACCGCATGGCGTCGGCCACGATCGGCATGATCGGGGCGAGCTGCTCCGCGTAGTTTTTCCAGCGCCCGATCGATCGGGTGTGCAGCGGTTCGCGCACCTGCGCATAGCTCGGCGTCGGCGCGTGACGTCGATTCTCGTGAAAGCGGGCCTGTGCCAGCTCCGCGGCGAGCCCGACATGCGCCATCAGCCGACCGGTTTCGCCCGCCTGATCGGCGATGAAACGCTCATACGAGAAGACATGAGGGGCGATGTCGAGCCGGTTGCGATAGGTCTCCGTCAGCGCCGAACTCGCGGCAAGCTGATGCGCCGCATCTTCGATCCGATAGCCACATTCATAGCCGTGGGTCATGTCGTGCATCATGATCGAGACGAGCGTATCGAGGGGGTGGCGCCGCACCGCCACCAGCGGCGCCTCCGGGAAGGCGCTCCGGATCAGGGGCAGGAATATCTCGTTGAGCGGCATCTTGTCGGTGAACAGGTCGACGCCGGGCCGGCGCAACCCATGGCCTTCGGCGCGCCCCATGTAGAAATCGCGAAACAGCCCCGGCAGATGATGATGATCGGCCGCTGACAGTCGCCCGAAACCCTGCGGGAATGGCGATCCCGTCTCACGGGCGGCGAAATCCGCCAGTTCGGCGGTGAAGGGCAATTCTCCCCCAGCACGGATGCGATGGTGGCTGGAGAGCAGTTGTTCGGCCATCGTCGTGCCCGATCGCGGCATGCCCAGGATGAAGAGCGGCTGCGGCCCTTCGCGGCGAGCCGGCCGGGGCGTATCGGGCATCGTGATCGCTGCCAATCGCGAGAAATGGTCTTCGATGGCGGCCTTGCCGTACCGGCGGCCGGAAGCGGCGGCGAGGGCAGCCTTGCCTGCCACGAAATCCTCCCAGGCCTCGCTGTGGCGTCCGGTCCGATCGCGTAGCCTGCCCCGCAACAGATGCGCAGCGCCGCTCATGGCGGGCAGGGCATCGAGCCGCGCCAGCGCCTCCTGCCATCGGGCGCCTTGCGACAACAGGGTGGCGCGCAGCAGCAGCGTATCGCGCCCCTCGCGCCGGGCCAAACGTTCGGCTTCGTCGAGCGCCTGTTCCGCGGCATCCAGATCACCGCGCTGCTCGGCGACCTCGGCGACCAGGACGGCGGCGGCCAGCATCCCGGGTGCCGCGCGACGCGCTTCTGCCGCCATCGCCGAAGCCTCTTCCAGCGCGCCCTGCCGCATCAGGTTGCGGGCAAGATTGGTCAGCATCTGCGGGTGACGTCCGGCGAGCGCGATGGCACGGCGCAGATGCCAGGCGCCCTCGACCAGTCTCTCGCGACCGGAGAGGAAGACGCCGAGCATGGCATGGGCGTCGGCATGGGCGGGATCGGCCGCGATCGCGGTGCGGACCTCGATCTCCGCTTCGGCTGGCCGACCGGTATCAAGCAGGAGACGCGCGAGATCGTCACGCGCCCACCCCGCATCGGGCGCCAGCACGAGGATCTCGCGCAACCCGGCTTCGGCGGCAGCGTAATCCTGCCGCGCAAGCGCCGCCAGCACGAGAACCTCGCGCGCGTCCACCGATTGCGGATCGCCTGCGAGCAGCCGGCGCGCGATCGCCTCGGCCTCGGCGATCCGGTTTGCGCGGAGCGAGGCGCGGGCGGAATCAATAGTCGGCATCATCGGCCCCACCATAGCGGATCGCACCGATCCGCCGAGCCCTCAGTTCTTCGAGATCGAACTATCGTACTCGGGCGAAGACGTGCCGACCTTCACCGCATCACGCCGATGGTAGAGCGCACTTCCTTGGACGCCATGAACCACTCGTTTGTGTAGATCGTCGTCGAAGCAGAACCCCGACGGACCTTGGTCAAGCATTTATGGACGGTGGCAATGCCCAATCCGGACTGGCTCGCTAATCGGCGACGATCGGGGTCGTGGGAGATGCCAACTTCTGGTCTCTCGCCCCGCCTGGGCTTGCCATTCCCGGGCACGCGCGCGGGCGATCAGGCCAACATCCTGATGTTCTGTTCGCGATCGTAGAAGCGTCGCGCGGCCGCTTTCAGAAAGTCGTCGCCGAGGCTGGTCACGCCATCGTCCGGTTCGATCCCCGCCTTGTCGAGCAGCGGCTTGGCTGCCCCGCTGGCGCCGATCGCCTTGAGATGGCCGAAGGCATCCATCACGAACTGGATGGCCGCGCCCTCCTTCGACAGCGCCGCGGCGCCATCTTCCGAGAGGATGACCGCCACCGCGTCGAAAATCTGCGAAGGCGAGCCGAGCAGTTGGCCGTCCGCTTTCAAGGCCTTTCCGTCGGACAGCTTGGCACCGCCGATCTTGGGCGCGACGATCATCGCCTTGCCACCGGCCTTCTCGATCGCGGACCTGAGCTTGCTGATCTCGTCGGCGTCCGAGCCGTCGGCGATGAGGATACCGACCTGACGGCCTTCGAGCGTGGCCTTCATGTTCTTCTGGATCGAGAGCGCGTCGGACGGTTCGATGTCCACCGGCTCACGCGCGGCCTTCGCCTTCTTCGGAAGGTCGATGCCGAGGCCGTCCGCGACGCGCAGGGCAAGCTCCTCGTCCACGTTGCGCAGGTTCGCCACCAGTCTCGCCGGCACCTGTTCCAACCCGACCTTCGAGAGCTCGAACACGAAGGAGGAAGCGATGTGCGCTCGCTCACTGTCGGTCTGCGATATCCAGAACAGGCGGGCATGGCTGTAGTGATCGGCGAAGAGCTCGGCGCGGACGCGCAGCTTCTCGCCCGCCTCGTCGTGATCGGCTCGGCCCGGCGCGGTCGTGAAGCCCGTCATCGGGCATTCGCGCGGGCCGCCGTCCTCGCCATGCGCGGCCAGGCTGTTGGGCTCGTAGTTCGCCCGGCCCTTGGGCACGTTCATCTGCATCTGCCCGTCGCGCTGGAAGTTCATCACCGGGCATTTGGGCGCGTTGATCGGGATCTGGTGGAAGTTGGCGGTGCCGAGCCGGGATTTCTGCGTGTCGAGATAGGAGAACAGCCGGCCCTGCAGCAGCGGATCGCTGGTAAAATCGATACCGGGGACGACGTTGGCCGGGCAGTAGGCGACCTGCTCGGTCTCGGCGAAGAAATTGTCCGGGTTCCGGTCGAGCGTCATGCGGCCGATGATGCGGACCGGGATCATCTCCTCGGGGATAATCTTGGTCGCATCGAGCACGTCCCAGTTCAGCTTGTCCGCGAAGGCCTGATCGAACGCCTGG
>Ga0310811_10010202_pt1 | contig 12129 bp, 10 predicted proteins | sample YCmetagenome_FD_207642 | JGI IMG/M metagenome (GOLD analysis project Ga0310811, IMG submission 207642) | Soil microbial communities from experimental microcosm in Duke University, North Carolina, United States - YC | ecosystem: Engineered > Artificial ecosystem > Soil microcosm > Unclassified ...
CCGACAGGCTCGCTAGCCAGATCGGCGAGTCGGCGTGCTGGCCGCAGTAGAGGCGGTTGGTTTCTGCTATTTCGGTTGCGAATGTGCTTTGTAGTGTGACGCGTGCAGTGTTTGCGTCGCTGCGGGTTGTGCCCTGTATAAGGAGCACGACTGACTGCGCGCCGAAGCGCTCAGCGGCGGCAATCGCAAGCGTAGCGTCTTCTGCGAGGCAGGCTGGATCGCAATCGCGAGCGTCGCGGACCGCAATCGATACCAGACCCGATGAGGCGCGTGCGAGAACCCATGTCGCGGATGGACGACGTGGCGTCAGTGAGCGGCCCGGCACCCCGACCAGGCCGACAATGTCCGTGAATTGCGGGTGGCGGGTGAGGACGTCGCGGGCGGCGGCAGGAATACCGTCGCTGTTTAACCAGGTATCTTCGCTTGCTGAGGGCCGATCACGGTTGCCGAATGAAAAGCCGCTTTCGCCGATCACAAAAGGCCGTACCTTGCTGCCGCGTACCTCGGGATGAGCTATCAGGAAGTCGGTCTGGTTCATGGTGTCGTTTTGTCGTGGGGAAGAACGGTGAGTTCGACCGCGAACACGCTTGACGCACGCGATAACAGAATTCCGAACTCCGTATACAGAAGACTAAGACGTGAGACGGGCGTGGCCTATCGGGAGAAACGCGGAGCCGGAAGCGGACAGCCTTGAGAATTGGCGCGTACGGCACGTTGTGCGAGCACAAAAAGCGCTATACCTGGCGAAACAGCGGCTTCGCTGAAGCTGGTGGCGAATCGGCGACTTTTGTCTCGATAGCCGCTTGCGCCAGCGGCAAGTTGTTGCAGAACGATGGGCTAGACTCAACGCGCCTGCAGCATGCGTAATCAATATTCCAATCTCGAAATTAGACAATCGGTGTTTAGTATGATGAAATCGGCGTCGCTATTCAAATGATTCGATGCGCAATAAGCGAGTCGTTTTTTGCTCGCTAACGTGAACTGAGAGCTCGGAATGAGCAACACATATAAATTCAACGGACGCGAGAATTATCTTGCCTGCAAGGTCAAACCCAGACTGGTAAAGCCTGAGGACAGGGTGTTCTGATGGATGAATTTTCGTGGACTGAATTGGAATCGTTTGTAAGAGAAGAGGCATGTATGTCGCCCAAAAAATCTGTAACCGAGGAGACGACGGTTGTATATGATTTGGGGCAGCATGGGGACGACGCTAATGACTTTATAGAGGCTTTCTTCGCTAAATTCAAAATCGACAGAGGAGATTACGATTTCAGTCGATATTTTTTCATGGAAGGCGAAGGTTTGATTTCGCACTTCTTTGTCAAATATATAAGGCGAAAACCTCACTCACTGAAAAGAGAGGCGATGACTGTCGGCATGCTTTACAAGGCATTGGAGAGCGGTAGATGGAGCTGTGACGCGTTGTCGGAAAACAAGATGTATTGAACCATGGTGGACGCCCCGGAATCGGGCACCTGCTGCGGGGCCCGGAGCTGCTGCTGTTGGACTGGTAGCGTGAAGTGTCAGAGGTCATCTCAGGCGTCATTGACGGTGCCCGAGAAAACAAAAAAGCCGCTGTTCCTTTCGGAACAGCGGCTTTTTCTTGATGCTGGTGGCGAATCAGGGATTCGAACCCCGGACCTGCGGATTATGATTCCGTCGCTCTAACCGGCTGAGCTAATTCGCCAAAGAAGCGAAATTATGCTGATGTCGGTGGAGGCTGTCAAGCCCCCACCGACCCTTTCTGCGGACCCTTTTCTACGTCACCCGTCAGGACAGATCAGTCCTGCGAGTAGATGTTCGAGTCCTTGGTCTCCCGCACGAAAATCAGGCCGATCACGAAGGTCGCCAGCGCGATGATGATCGGATACCACAGCCCCGAGTAGATATTGCCCTTCGCCGCGACTATCGCGAATGCGGTGGCCGGCAGGAAGCCGCCGAACCAGCCGTTGCCGATGTGATACGGCAGCGACATCGACGTGTAGCGGATTCGGGTTGGGAACATCTCCACCAGCATCGCCGCGATAGGCCCGTACACCATCGTCACGTAGATCACGAGGATCGTCAGGATCACCACTGTCATCGGCCAGTTGATCTGCGCCGGGTCGGCCTTAGGCGGGTAGCCGTCCGCTTTTAACGTCGAACTCAGCTTGGTGTCGAACGCCTTGCCGAGGTCCTTCGCATCCGCGGACTTGCCGTCGTACGTGTCGATCACGGTGTCGCCCACCTTGATCTGCGCGAGCGTGCCGGCTGGCGCTGCGACGTTTTCGTAGTTCAGGCCAGCCTTCGACAGCGCGCTCTTCGCGATATCGCACGACGTCGTGAACTTCGCCGTACCCACCGGGTTGAACTGGAACGAGCACTCGTCCGGATTGGCGATCACCACGATCGGCGCGCGCTGCTGCGCGGATTCGAGCGCCGGGTTCGCGTAGTGCGTGAGCGCCTTGAACAGCGGGAAGTAGGTCAGTGCCGCGATCAGGCAGCCGGCCAGGATGATCGGCTTGCGGCCGATGCGGTCCGACAGCGAGCCGAAGAACACGAAAAACGGCGTGCCGATCAACAGAGCCAGTGCGATCAGGATGTTGGCGCTGGCGCCATCCACTTTCAGCGTCTGGGTCAGGAAGAACAGCGCGTAGAACTGGCCCGTGTACCACACGACGGCCTGGCCGGCGGTCAGGCCGATCAGCGCGAGGATCACGATCTTCAGGTTCTTCCATTGGCCGAACGCTTCGGTAAGCGGTGCCTTCGACGTCTTGCCTTCGGCCTTGATCCGCTCGAATGCCGGCGATTCGCTCAGTTGCAGACGGATCCACACCGAAACGGCCAGCAGGATCAACGACGCGATGAACGGAATGCGCCAGCCCCATGCGCCGAATGCGTCTTCGCCCATCCATGTGCGCACGCCGAGAATCACCAGCAGCGACAGGAACAGGCCCAGCGTGGCGGTGGTCTGGATCCACGACGTGTAGAAGCCGCGACGGTTAGCCGGCGCGTGTTCTGCGACGTAAGTCGCCGCCCCGCCGTACTCGCCGCCGAGCGCGAGACCCTGCAGCAGCCGCATCGCAATGAAGATCACCGGCGCAGCAATGCCGATCGATGCATAGCCCGGCAGGAAACCCACCACGCAGGTGGACAGACCCATGATCACGATCGTGATCAGGAACGTGTGCTTGCGCCCGACCATGTCGCCGAGCCGCCCGAACACCAACGCGCCGAACGGACGCACCGCGAAGCCGGCGGCGAACCCCAGCAGCGTAAAGATGAAGCCGGCAGTCGGATTGACGCCCGAGAAAAAACTCTTGCTGATAAAGGCCGCCAGTGAGCCGGCGAGATAAAAGTCGTACCACTCGAATACCGTGCCCAGCGACGATGCGAAGATCACCCGCTTCTCATCGGCTGTCATCGGCGCGTGCGAGATATTCCCGCTTACGGAAGCCATATGTCGTCTCCACTTTATGTTTGCAGGCGGGCGTCAGGTCGGACGCTCCGTGCCACCGAGTATTGGAGTGGAAACTTACGGGCTACTGACTCAGATCGGTCTGATTTGTGAGATGTTGTGTGGGTGCAAATTCTTGTTATCTCTGTCTACGTGTTCGCATCTTACGCAAATTCCAGCGAAATTCGGGCAATGCGGAACATCTTGAGCTGCCTTGAAGCTGACAGTTAGGGTAAGTCCCGGGCACCCTCCAGCGCCCGTAAGCTGACGCGCACCAGCGTACCCGCCAGCCGCGGCGACGTCTGATAGACATGGTCTTCGATGGTCAGTTTGCCGCCGTGCATCGTCGCGATCTCGCGCACGATCGCCAGACCCAGGCCGCTGCCGTCGCCTTCGCGGCCAAGAATCCGGTAGAAACGCTCGACCACCCGGTCGCGTTCGGCGGCCGGAATGCCCAGGCCCGTGTCCTCCACTTCTATATGTACCCAGCGCCGTTGCTGCGAATCGTGCGTGCGGTCCGCGCGCACCCGCACCGTCACGCGGCCGCCGGGCGGCGTGTAGCGGATCGCATTGTCGATCAGGTTCGACAGCATTTCGCGCAGCATTACCGGGTTGCCTTCTACCTGGATCGCATTGCGTGCGTCGTTTGCATCGTTCGTTTGCGCCGCTTCGTCCGGGCCTTCGTAGCCGAGGTCCATCTGTTTGGCGAGCGCCGCCTGCACCCAGTCGCGCACTGCATGCCGCGCCACCTCGGTGATCTCGACCGGCGTAAAGATCTGCCCCGACATGCGGTTCTCGGCGCGCGCCAGCGCGAGCAACTGCGTGACGAGCCGTGCCGCATGCTCGGAACTGGTGGCGATCTGCTCGAGCGAGCGATGCACTTCAGCCGGTGCATCCTGGCGCAGCGCCAGCTCGGCCTGCGTGCGCAGGCCTGCAAGCGGCGTCTTCATCTGATGGGCGGCGTCGGCGATAAAGCGCTTTTGCAGCTCCATGTTCTGTTCGAGGCGCGTCAGCAGATCGTTGAACGACGTGACGAGCGGCTCGATTTCCGGCGGCGCGCGGCGCGCTTCGAGCGGCGACAGGTCGTCCGGGCGGCGTGCGCGGATATGCGACTGCAGCGCGTGCAGTGGCGCGAGGCCACGCGAAAGCCCGAACCAGACCAGCACGATCGCCAGCGGCAGGATCACGAACTGCGGCAGGATCACGCCTTTGATGATGTCGTTGGCGAGCCGGCTGCGCTTGTCGAGCGTCTCGCTCACTTGGACCAGCACCGGCTGCGCGCCGGGCGTCTGCGGAAACTCGACGGTCGTGTATGCCACGCGGATGTCGTTACCGCGCAGCACGTCGTCGCGGAATTCGACGATGCCAGGCTGCGGCCGGTCGTCTTCGTGAGGTAGCGGCAGGTCGCGTTCGCCCGCCACCAGTTCGCCGCGCGTGCCGAGCACCTGGTAAAACACGCTATCTATATTGTCGGCGCGCAGGAAATCGCGCGTCGATTCGGGCAGCGTCAGTTCAGCGACGCCGTTGACCGGATGGATCTGCCGCGCCAGCACGTACGCGTCGGTTTCGAGCGCGCGGTCGAACGGCCCATTGGCGATCGACTTCGCCACCAGATATGTGACCGCGATACTCATCGGCCACAGCAACAGCAGCGGCGCCAGCATCCAGTCGAGAATTTCGCCGAACAGCGAGCGCGGCCGCGTCTCGGCGGACGCTTCGCTTTCGTCTGGCGGCGCAAACGGGTTGGCGTAGCGGGCGTCGCGATCTTCGTCGAGGTTGGCGGCGTGGGCGGGCGGCGCCGTGCCACGGTCTGCACGGGCGGACATGGGCGCGTTACCGGTTATTTGTAGTGATGGCTGGCGGGCATCGGGGCCGCTGCGGCGGAAGCTTCCGCGCCTTGCGGCGCGGTGGTGCTTTGCGATGCGGCGGAGGGCGCGGCTGCGGCGGTGGGCGTGGCGGGTATCGCTGTTGCAACCGCTGCGGCGGCCGCAGGCGCGGCTTTTTCGAGGCAATAACCGAGGCCCCGCACGGTCATGATGCGCACGCCGCTCGGCTCGATCTTCTTGCGCAGCCGGTGCACGTACACCTCGATCGCGTTGTTGCTGACTTCCTCGCCCCATTCGCACAGGTGATCGACCAGTTGTTCTTTCGATACCAGCCGGCCGATCCGCTGCAGCAGCACTTCGAGCAAACCCAGTTCGCGCGCGGACAGATCGAGCACCTGATCGTTGACGCAGGCAATCCGGCCGACCTGATCGAAGCTCAGCGAGCCATGGCGCACGACCGTCGGGCCACCGCCCGCGCCGCGCCGCGTCAGCGCGCGCACGCGTGCTTCGAGTTCGTTGAGCGCAAACGGTTTGGCCATGTAGTCGTCGGCGCCGAGGTCGAGGCCTTTCACGCGTTGATCGACGCTGTCCGCCGCGGTCAGGATCAGCACCGGCAGGTTCGAATTGCGCGCGCGCAGGCGTCGCAGCACTTCGAGACCGGACATGCGCGGCAGGCCTAAATCGAGAATCAGCAGGTCGAAACTCTGCATGGAGAGTGCAGTGTCGGCCTCGACGCCGCTTTGCACGTGATCGACCGCATAGGCCGATTGGCGGAGTGATCGAACCAGACCATCCGCGAGTATGCTGTCGTCTTCGGCAATGAGAATTCGCATGGTGCGCTGGGTGAGGCGTGGCTGGCGCGTGGCTGCTGTCTGGCCACCGTGTGGCGATGTCATGCCGCCTTGGCGCACAGCGTCTCCGAACCTTTATTGTGGTGGTGTGGCAGCCAGTTTGGCCATGCGTGTTTACACATGCATGTCCGCGCGAATTGCGCTTGCCAAAACCACTGTTTTTTTATACAGTACCTGCGTTTGGCACGCGGCCCGTTTCGATGCTTCCAATGAGGCGTCGGTAGGCTGCCCACCTGCTCAGGCGCCGTTCATCATAGCAAAGGACGATTCATGGAAGAAAGCAAGAAAGGCTCGGCTGGACTGACGGCTGAAAAGGGCAAGGCACTGGCTGCCGCGCTTGCACAGATCGAAAAGCAGTTCGGCAAAGGGTCGGTCATGCGGCTCGGCGCAGGTGAGGCGGTTGAAGACATTCAGGTGGTGTCCACCGGGTCGCTCGGCCTCGATATCGCCTTGGGCGTCGGCGGTTTGCCGCGCGGCCGCGTCGTCGAAATCTACGGGCCGGAATCGTCGGGTAAAACCACGCTGACGCTGCAAGTGGTTGCCGAAATGCAGAAGCTCGGCGGCACCGCGGCGTTTATCGACGCGGAACACGCGCTCGACATTCAATACGCGGGCAAGCTTGGCGTGAACGTGTCCGAACTGCTGGTCTCGCAGCCGGATACCGGCGAACAGGCACTCGAAATCGCGGATGCGCTGGTGCGTTCGGGCTCGATCGACATGATCGTCATCGATTCAGTCGCGGCGCTGGTGCCGAAGGCTGAAATCGAAGGCGAAATGGGCGATTCGCTGCCGGGCCTGCAGGCACGTCTGATGTCGCAGGCGCTGCGCAAGCTGACCGGCACGATCAAGCGCACGAACTGCCTTGTGATCTTCATCAACCAGATCCGCATGAAGATCGGCGTGATGTTCGGCAATCCGGAAACCACCACCGGTGGTAACGCGCTGAAGTTCTACGCATCGGTGCGTCTGGACATTCGCCGCATCGGCTCGATCAAGAAGAACGACGAGGTGATCGGCAACGAAACCCGCGTGAAGGTGGTGAAGAACAAGGTGGCGCCGCCGTTCCGCGAGTCGATTTTCGACATCCTGTACGGTGAAGGCATTTCGCGTCAGGGCGAGATTATCGATCTGGGCGTGCAGGCAAAGATCGTCGACAAGGCAGGCGCCTGGTATAGCTACAACGGCGACCGGATCGGCCAGGGCAAGGACAACGCGCGTGAATTCCTGCGCGAGAATCCGGATATCGCACGCGAGATCGAAAACCGCATTCGCGAATCGCTGGGCGTGAATGCGATGCCGGCTGGCGCCGCAGTTGGCGCGGCCGCGGAAGAAACCGCGGGCGAAGAAGAGTAAGCATCGCGTGATGCGCAAAGGCCGTCCTGTGTCCGACTCCGGGCGTGATGCGGGCGGCCCCCGTGATCCGTTTGATCCATCTGACCGGCGTGATGCACGCGTCGGCAAGTCCGGTGGTTCCAAAGATCCCAGCGATCCCCCGATCGCTGGCGATTCGTTCGATCCCTTCGAATCCTTTGATGCACACGACCGGGCCGCAGGCCGAGGGCCTTCTGCGCGGTCGGTAGTGCACGGCGCAGGCGGCGTTGCCGGTGGGGATGCGGTTGGCGAAACCGTCTATAGCCGTTCGCGCCGCTCACCCGGCGAGAGCCCAGCCGCCGGTGCCGCCGGTGAGCCTAACTCCGCCTCAAAACGTCAACGCCCGGCACGCTCACTAAAAGGCCGCGCACTCGGCTTTCTGTCGCGGCGCGAGTACAGCCGCGCCGAACTTTCGCGCAAGCTGGCTCCGTACGTCGAGGAGGGCGAATCGCTCGATGCCGTACTCGACGCGCTCCAGCAGGAAAACTGGCTGTCGGATTCGCGCTTCACGGAAAGTCTCGTGCATCGGCGTGCTTCGCGGCTTGGCGCAGGCCGCATCGTCGGTGAACTGAAGCGTCATGCGGTGAGCTCCACGCTGATCGAAGAAACCGCGGCTCAGCTACGTGAAACCGAACTGGCGCGCGCGCTCGCCGTGTGGCGCAAAAAGTACGGCCAGCTTCCCGAAACGCCCGCTGAACGCGCAAAACAGGTCCGTTTCCTGATGTCACGTGGCTTTTCGCAGGCAGTTATCGCCAAAATTCTCAAGGGCGTCGACGAAGACTTCGACGAGGGCTTCAGCGGCGACTAGCAGCCAGCCGCGCCATGTCCGCCGGGCAACGCGCGCCGGCCGGCACAACGGCCTTATCCGAATAGCACGGACGGTCGGCAAACCCAAATACTCAATATGCTAAAATCCGCTGGTTTCTGAACCCGGCCTTCTTCCTTCCGCATGTCGCTTTCCCCGCCAGTGCCCCGTCAATTGCGCCATAGCCGCGCAATCCGAGCGGACGCTTACGAGCGCGCGGATGGTCTGTGGGATATTGAAGCGTGTCTAACCGACGTCAAGCCGCGCGATGTGCCGCTGGCGTCGGGCGTCCGGCCCAAAGGCCTGCCGATCCATGAACTCTGGCTTCGCATCACGATCGATCGCAAGCTCAATGTCGTCGACGCACAAGCGTCCTCGGCCTGGGTGCCGTATCCCGGTCTTTGCGAAACAGCCAACCCCGCCTATCGGGCTCTCATCGGGCTCAATCTCTTCCAGAATTTCCGCCGCGACGCCGCCCGTTTGCTCGGCGGCACGCAAGGCTGCACCCATCTCACCGAGTTGTGCGCCGTATTGCCGAGCGCCGCGATCCAGGCTTTTGCCGGCGACGTGTGGAACACCACTGACAAGAGCCCCGAGGGCAACAGCGGGGAAAGCAAACCCGGCAGCCCCGGCGCAGCAGAAACAGAAGGAAGCCTGGTGGAGACGCAGCAGGCACTCACGCATTCAAACGATAAACCGCCATTCCAGCTCGGTCGCTGCAGCACGCTGCGATTCGACGGCGAGGCGGTGCGACAGTTCTATCCGCGCTGGTACGGCCATGCGCCGCGCGCGCTGCAAACCGTGCAGCCGGGCGAGCATGCATGCCGTGACGGCGGCCCAGCAAGCCCCAGCAAACAGGTTGCGCATCCCGATGGCCCCATCGGTGGCGCAGCCGAACAATCAGCCGGAACAGAAGTTCTATCCAACTCTCAGACTGAAGGGAATCACGCATGAAGATTCACGAGTACCAGGGTAAGGAAATCCTGCGGAAATTCGGAGTCGCGGTACCGCGCGGCAAACCGGTGTTCTCGGTGGATGATGCGGTCAAGGCCGCGCAAGAGCTGGGCGGCCCGGTATGGGTCGTCAAGGCGCAGATCCACGCAGGTGGTCGCGGCAAGGGCGGCGGCGTGAAGGTGGCGAAGTCGCTCGAGCAGGTGCGCGAGTATTCGAACCAGATCCTCGGCATGCAGCTCGTCACGCACCAGACCGGTCCGGAAGGCCAGAAGGTGAATCGCCTTCTGATCGAAGAAGGCGCTGACATCAAGAAGGAACTGTATGTCGGCCTCGTGATCGATCGCGTGACGCAAAAGGTCGTGGTGATGGCCTCGAGCGAAGGCGGCATGGACATCGAAGAAGTCGCCGACAAGCACCCGGAAGCGATCCACAAGGTTGCCGTGGATCCGGCCAAGGGCCTGCAAGATTCGGAAGCCGACGATCTGGCCAAGAAGATCGGCGTGCCCGACGCTTCGCTGCCGCAATCGCGCGCGATCCTGCAAGGCCTGTACAAGGCGTTCTGGGAAACCGACGCATCGCTCGCCGAAATCAACCCGCTGATCCTGACCGGCGACGGCAAGGTGATCGCACTCGACGCGAAGTTCAACTTCGATTCGAACGCGCTGTTCCGTCATCCGGACATCGTCGCGTATCGCGATATCGACGAAGAAGATCCGGCTGAAGTCGAAGCGTCGAAATTCGACCTCGCGTACATCTCGCTCGACGGCAACATCGGCTGTCTGGTGAACGGCGCGGGCCTCGCGATGGCGACCATGGACACCATCAAGCTGTTCGGCGGCGAGCCGGCAAACTTCCTCGACGTCGGCGGTGGTGCGACGACCGAGAAGGTTACCGAAGCGTTCAAGATCATGCTGAAGAACCCGAACCTGACCGCGATTCTGGTCAACATTTTCGGCGGCATCATGCGCTGCGACGTGATCGCGGAAGGCGTGATCGCGGCGGTGAAGGCCGTGTCGCTGAAGGTGCCGCTGGTGGTCCGCATGAAGGGCACCAACGAAGACCTCGGCAAGAAGATGCTGGCCGACTCGGGCCTGCCGATCATCTCGGCGGACAGCATGGAAGAGGCTGCGCAGAAGGTCGTCGCAGCAGCGTCGGGCAAGGCTTAAGCCCCGCTCATCACCGGATACGAATGGCGGCGCGGCGACGCGACGCGGGCGGATGCAACGAGGCGCAAGTCGTTGCGAGGTCCCGCGTGCAGGCGGCGCGAAGCCAAACGAACAGAGGTCATTACATGTCGATTCTGATCAACAAAGACACGAAGGTCATCACGCAGGGCATTACCGGCAAGACCGGTCAGTTCCACACGCGCGCATGCCGCGAGTACGCAAACGGCCGCGAAGCTTATGTCGCCGGCGTGAACCCGAAGAAGGCCGGCGAAGATTTCGAAGGCATTCCGATTTACGCAAGCGTCAAGGAAGCGAAGGCTGAAACCGGCGCAACCGTATCGGTCATCTATGTGCCGCCGGCAGGCGCAGCGGCTGCGATCTGGGAAGCGGTGGAAGCCGATCTCGATCTGGCTATCTGCATCACCGAAGGCATTCCGGTGCGCGACATGATCGAGATCAAAGACCGCATGCGTCGCGAAAACCGCAAGACGCTGCTGCTCGGACCGAACTGCCCGGGCACGATCACGCCGGACGAACTGAAGATCGGCATCATGCCGGGCCACATCCACCGCAAGGGCCGCATCGGCGTGGTGTCGCGCTCGGGCACGCTGACGTACGAAGCAGTCGGCCAGCTGACGGCGCTGGGCCTCGGCCAGTCGTCGGCAGTCGGTATCGGCGGCGACCCGATCAACGGTCTGAAGCACATCGACGTGATGAAGATGTTCAACGACGATCCGGACACGGATGCAGTCATCATGATCGGTGAGATCGGCGGTCCGGACGAAGCGAATGCCGCGCACTGGATCAAGGACAACATGAAGAAGCCGGTGGTTGGCTTCATCGCCGGTGTGACGGCGCCCGCAGGCAAGCGCATGGGCCACGCCGGCGCGCTGATCTCGGGTGGTGCGGACACTGCCGACGCGAAGCTCGAGATCATGGATGCATGCGGCATCAAGGTCACGAAGAACCCGTCGGAAATGGCGCGTCTGCTGAAGTCGATCCTGTAAGCGACTTTTCGACAGCTGATTAGCTGATCGCAGCAATCTTCATCAATACGCCGGCGACTGCCGGCGTATTTTTTGATACTCTTACGTAACCCTTTCGTAAGAGCCTGAAAAGCGAGGGAGCCACGCTCCCTCGCTTTTTTGTTGCCTGTTCGCTTTCGAACCTTTTATTCTTCTTTCATGCTCGAGTTCTTCGCGACACTCCACTGGGGCGCGGTCTTTCAGATCATCGTGATCGACATCCTGCTGGGTGGCGATAACGCGGTCGTGATTGCGCTTGCGTGCCGCAACCTGCCTGACAACCAGCGCTGGCGCGGCATTGTGTGGGGCACGGTGGGCGCGATCGTGCTGCGCGTCGTGCTGATCGCGTTCGCGGTGGCGCTGCTCGACATTCCTCTGCTCAAGTTCGCGGGCGGCCTGCTGCTGCTGTGGATCGGCGTGCGCCTGCTCGCGCCGGCACACGACGCGCACGCCAACATCAAGCCCGCCGACAAACTGCTGACGGCTATCAAGACGATCATCGTGGCCGACGCGGTGATGAGCCTCGACAATGTGATCGCAATTGCCGGCGCGGCGGAGCAGGCCGACCCCGAGCACCGCATCGCGCTGGTTATTTTCGGCCTCGTGGTGAGCATTCCGCTGATCGTGTGGGGCAGCCAGCTCGTGCTGCGGCTGCTCGACCGCTATCCGATCGTGATCTCGCTGGGCGCGGCGCT
>Ga0310811_10010204_pt1 | contig 12129 bp, 11 predicted proteins | sample YCmetagenome_FD_207642 | JGI IMG/M metagenome (GOLD analysis project Ga0310811, IMG submission 207642) | Soil microbial communities from experimental microcosm in Duke University, North Carolina, United States - YC | ecosystem: Engineered > Artificial ecosystem > Soil microcosm > Unclassified ...
GACGTCGGCAATTCCGATGAGGCGCTGCGCGAAGTGCAGCTCGATCTCGAAGAAGGCGCCGATGCGGTGATGGTCAAACCCGGGCTGCCGTACCTCGACATCGTGCGCCGCGTGAAGGAGCGCTTCGGCGCGCCGACTTTCGTGTACCAGGTCTCGGGTGAATACGCGATGCTGAAGGCCGCCGGTGCCAACGGCTGGATCGACGAAAAGGCCTGCGCGATGGAAGCGCTGCTGTCGATCAAGCGCGCCGGTGCCGACGCGATCCTGACCTACTTTGCATTGGATGCGGCGCGCTGGCTCAGCGAGACATAAGGCTCCCTCTCCCCCAAGCAGGTTCATCGCTTGGGGGAGAGGCGGCCGCAGGCCGAGCGCGTAGCGCTGGGTGAGGGGGGTGAGGCCGTGGGGGAACCTCAGCCGCTCACCCAAGTAACGCGATCAATCGGCGCATCGAAGCGTCAGCCGACGCCGCACCGCCGCGCCTAGCAGCAGCAAGCCGAAGCCGAACAGGCCCAAGCTGCCGGGCTCGGGCACATTGGCGAGCGCAAAGCTCACGTCGCCATAGCCTATGCCGTTGAACCCCGGCGTGCTGTAAGCAAAACCGCCCGCTCCCTGGGAAACCCACCATGCATTGGTGCCCGAAATAACCGTACAGCTTCCTGCGGAGCAATTATTCCCGAAGTTGAAGCTGATCAGATTGCCGGCGCCATCGAATTCCAGCCAGGCGGTATTGGCGGTGCCGGCATTCCAGGCAGTGCCGTTGAAGGTGAAGTCGAGCGCGGTGAGCAGCCCCGCCGCGAAGTTGTAGTTGCTGGGAGTGATGCTGCTGCTGTCGTAGGAAAACGTGCCGTGGTCGGTCGTGCCCGTGAGCGGACCCGAGGTGACATCCACCGTGAATTGGTAGTTGACGGGCGTTGCCATGGCGGCCGGCGCGAAAGCGACCGCGGCGGCGGTGAGGGCAAGCGTAAGCAAGACAGCTTTGCAGTGAAGATTCATGGACATGGTTTCCTGGTTGTCACCACTTGGGCGGTGTGACCAAGCATGTGGCGTGCCATTGTCGTACGCTGCTGATCTCGTTTGCTTTTCTCATTCCAGGCAGCACACGCACCGCGCAATCCGTAAGGTTTTCCGACGCGGATTTCGCGAAGGCAGAAGTTTTGACCGTGCAAGCCGCGTCAACGCTTTCATTCCGTCCGATTCGCGAAATGTAAGGTTTTCGACGCCATCTCCGCCGCGTCGCGTGCCTCCGCATCGCGGCGAAAGATCACGGCGCCGGTGACGGCCCGTAATAACCCCGCAACAGCGCAGCGACGCCGGGTTCGGCCTGCTCCAGCCGCCGCGGATCGGAGAAATGCAGTTCGCTGACCACGGAGAAATATTCGCCGGGATTGGTGGCGGCGTACGCGTCGATGGGTGTCGCTTCGCCGCGGCGGACCGCGAGTGACAGGCGGTCGTAGGCGTGCTGAAACGTCTCGATCCAGCCCCGCCATGACACGCCGCGCGGCAACGGCGGCACGCCGTCGGGCGGGCCGTCAAGCATGTCGAGCTTGTGCGCGATTTCGTGGACGACGACGTTGGAGCCGCCCCAGGGTTGCGCCAGATCCTGTTCGACCGCGGTCCACGACAACACCAGTGGCCCGATCTGCCACGCTTCGCCGGTCCGGATCTGGTCGCTTTCGGTGATCACGCCGGTGCTGCCATCATGCTGCCGGTGGCGGACCCTGAACTCACCGGGATAGACGACCACGCCCTGCCAGCCGCGCAGCGCGCGGAAACCCAGGCGCAGCACCGGAAGACACGCCAGCATCGCGATCAGCAGGCGCTGCTTTCCATCGAGTTCCATGTCAATCGGGTGGAAGCGCTTGCGCTGCAGGAAATGCGCGGCGAGCAGGCGCAACTGCTGAAGATCCTCCGGGGACAAGCGCTGCGCCAGCGGACAGGCGGCCAGCGCATCGCGCCAGAGTGCTTCGTCGATGGGCGGCGGTGGCCTCCGCCAAGGCAGCCAGGCGAATCCGCTCATGCGGGTTTTCCGAGTTGGGACGGCTTGGTCGAAAGGTGCGAACAGCATCGGGGCCGTTCCGTATGAATGGGAGAGCGACAGCGATGTAATGGAGCCGGTCCGCGCGGCATACAATGCCCGCCCATGCAAACGGAACTTTCCCGGCCACTCGCCGGCAAGGACGCCGGGATGTCCGCTCCCGGTTGGCTGCGCCTTGCGCTCGCGGACTTGCGCCGCCGCCCATGGCGGATATTGAATCCGCTGCTGCGTCCGTTGTACCGCTGGTACGAACACGGTCTTGCCCAGCAGGTCGCCAGCGGGCCAGTGCCCGCGCACATCGGCCTGATCCTCGACGGCAACCGGCGTTTCGCGCGCGGCATGGGGCTGGAAGCGACGCTTGGCCACCAGTACGGCGTAAACAAACTGCGCGAGGTGCTGGAGTGGTGCATCGACCTCGAAGTGCGCCACGTCACCCTGTACGTCTTCAGCACCGAGAATTTCAGCCGCCCGGCCGCCGAAGTCGAATGCCTGCTGGATCTTTTCGTGCGCGAGAGCGCGCGCCTGTTGCAGGAACCGAGCTTCAAGTCGGGGCGCGTGCGCGTGAAGATCATCGGCCAGCGCGACCGCCTGCCGGAACACGTGGTCGCGGCAAGCGAGGCGCTGGAACTTTCCACCGCCGGACACGATGGCATGCTGCTCACCATCGCGCTGGCCTACAGTGGTCGCGAGGAAATCACCGATGCCGTGAAAGGGCTGCTGGCGAACGCGGCCGCGGAAGGACGCTCGCTCGAATCGGTGGCCGCCGAGCTCAAGCCCGAGCAAATCGAACGCTATCTCTATACCGGTGGCGTGCCCGACCCGGACTTCATCATCCGCACCAGTGGCGAGCAACGGCTATCGGGCTTCCTGATCTGGCAGGCGGCGTACAGCGAGTTCTATTTTTGCGACGTGTTGTGGCCGGCCTTCCGGCGTATCGATTTCCTGCGCGCGGTGCGCATCTATCAGCGCCGCGCCCGCCGCTATGGTCGTTAGATCGGCTTGTCGGGCAGCGGGATGAATTCCCGGTTGTCGTTGGCGGGCAGCTTGAGGCGGCCCGCCTTCCAGTCCGCCGCGGCCTCGCGGATGCGTTCCTTGCGCGAGGACACGAAGTTCCACCAGACGAAGCGCGGGCCGAGCGGCTCGCCGCCCAGCAACATGACGGTGGCATCATTGCTGGCGCGCAACGTCGTCGGCCCGCCGGACGAAAACGCCACCAACTGCCTGGGGCCATACTCCGCGCCGTCCGTCTCGTCGCGCATGCGGCCGTGCACGACATACGCCGCGCGCTCGCTGTAATCGGCGGGAATGTCGATGCGTGCCCCGGCTTTCAGTTCCGCGTGCACGTAGAAGATCGGCGAGTGGACGCGCACGGGGCTCTTCATTCCGAATGCTTCGCCCGCGATCACGCGCAACGCGACATCGCCGTCTTCCGCATGGGGCAGATCGGCGCGTGCGTGGTGGGAAAATGATGGATCGGATTCCTCCAGGTCTTTCGGCAGCGCGACCCACGACTGCAGCAATTCCAGTCCGTCGCCTGCAAACGCATCGGGCACGTCGAAGCGTTCGGAATGCACGATGCCGCGTCCCGCCGTCATCCAGTTGACGTCACCCGGGTGGATCACCTGGTCAAAGCCCTGGTTGTCGCGATGGCGGACCGCGCCGCTCATCAGATAGCTGACCGTGGCAAGCCCTATGTGCGGATGCGGGCGCACGTCCGCCTGGCGGCCGGTTGCGGCATCCATCACCACCGGGCCGGCGTGGTCGAAGAACACGAACGGCCCGATCGAACGGTGCGTCATCGCGGGCAGGCTGCGGAGCACGAGCAACCCGTTCCCGAGGTCGTGCTCGCGTGCGCGGATGGGGGTGGCGGTCATCGCGGGTTCCTCGCAAGGATATTGCCGGTCACCATACGCGGGCGGTGCATGCGTGGGTAGTGGGCTCCGGCGCACACAGCGTTCACGCGCCGGAACCATCGCGATTGCATAGCGCCGCCAGTCCGGATGATTTGCCGATTACACTAGTCGCGTTCACACACGCTGGTGCCAACAGGCCCTGATGGCTACGGAGCTCGAAGAAGTTCGCGTCGATACGGCCAGCCTGGCTGTAGGCATGTTCGTGAGCAGGCTCGATCGCCCATGGGAGGGCACGCCGTTCCCGCTGCAGGGTTTCGAGATCCGCACGGACCGCGAGATGGACACCTTGCGTGGACTGTGCAAATACGTGTACATCGACCGGCGCCGTGAAGCGGATACCCGCCGGCGTTCCCTGCTCACGCTGACGGGCCGCGATGCTGGCGGTGATGCGCGTTTCATGTCGGTCACGACCTACGCGAACACGGTGAGCATCGAAGAAGAAATGCCCAAGGCGCGCGATGCGTTGCAGGTGACCTCGGAACTCATCGACCGGATCTACGCCGATGTCGCCAGCGGCCGCGAACTTTCGGTCGAACATGTCGAGAAGGTGGTGCGCCCGCTGGTCGCCAGTGTGCTGCGCAGCGCGGATGCATTCCTGTTCCTCGAGGGCATGCGCCGGCACGACGACTATATCTATGCACACGCGATCGCCTGCGGCGCGCTCGCGGCGGCGTTCGGCCGCCACCTCGGCCTGCCGGAAGGCACCCTGTTGAGCCTGGCCACCGCGGGATTGCTGATGGACATCGGCAAGACCCGCTTGCCGCCGGAACTGCTGCGCAGCGCGCAACCGCTGTCGCCGGACGAAACCGAACTGTTACGCACCCATGTCGCGCTAGGCGTGGATATCGTCACGGCAGGCGGCGTTGATGATCCGGACGTGCTCGATGTCATGCGCACCCACCATGAACGCTTCGACGGCAGCGGCTATCCGGACTGCCTGCTCGACGACACCATTCCGATGGCGGGCCGCATGCTGGCGATCATCGATTCCTACGATGCGATGTGCAGCGCCCGTCCATTTCAGGCGGCGGTGTCGCGCCACGAAGCCCTGCAGAACATTTATCGCGCGCGCGGTACGTTGTACCAGGCCGAGTTGGTCGAGCAATTCCAGGTGTGCCTCGGCGTCTATCCCACCGGCTCGCACGTCGAACTGAGCACCGGCGAGATCGCGGTGGTGCTGGAACAGAACCAGGTACGCCGGCTGCGCCCGACGGTGCTGGTGGTCAGCACGCCGGACAAGCAACCACTGCGGGACTTCCGCGTGTTCAACCTGCTGGACCAGACGGTCGACGGCAATACGGTCGAAATCAGGCACACGCTCCCGGTCGATCAGCATCCGATCGACGCGACGGGCTATCTTGCAAGCCTGTGAAGGTGGCCCGACCGTCATGTTGAACCGCGACGCGATCCTGACAGCTATCGGACGCCAGCTGGCCGAAAACGACATCGGCACGGGCGGATTCGCGGTCGTCGTCGTGTACATCCGCGGGCTGCGCCAGATCGCGTTGCGCTTTGGCAGCGAGTGCGGCGAGCAGGCCGAGGCTGGCATCAGGAAATTGCTCCGCGAGTCGCTGCGGCCGCTGGATGCCGTGTTCCAGTGCGGCGACGAAACGTTCCTCGCCGTGTTGCCCGGGCTGAGTGGCCGCAACAACGCTTTGTTGGCGGCGGCCGGATTGATGGCCCAATTCGAGCAACCGCATTCGGTGGCGCCCGGCATGCCGCCGTGGCAGACGCGCGCGGTGATGGGCGTCGCGCTGTTCCCGCAGGACGGCACCGATCCGGACGCGCTGTGGCGGAACGCGCAAATGGCGGCCGATGACGCGCTGCGGCGTGGCGAGCGCTATGCATTCCATGATCCCCGCAACGCAGGTGCCAACATCGATTACCACGAGTTGCGCGAAAGCATCGAATCCAACCGGCTGCTCACGTTCTTCCAGCCGATCTGGAGCCTTGCGCAATCGCAGCTCGTGGGCGTCGAATCGCTGGCGCGCTGGACCAGCCGCAAAGTGGGGCCGGTCAGCCCGGACGATTTCGTCACCTTCGCCGAGCAGAACGACCTGATCACGTCGTTGACGCGCTGGAGCATCCACTCGACGCTGCGGTACGTGTCCGCATTGCGCGGCTTGCCCGGTTGCCGTATCGCGCTGAATCTCTCGCCGCGCACGCTTGCGCACGGCGGCGTCGCCGAGCAGTTGCTGGATGCGCTGAACATCTGGGGGGTGCCGCCCGGTGCGATCGTCGCGGAGATCACGGAGACCGCGCTGGCAGGGGACGTGGACAGCGTCGTTCGCGTGCTTGGCAAGCTGCGCGAGCATGGCGTGCGCATCGCGATCGACGACTTCGGTGTCGGCTACGCGTCCATCACCTACCTCAGCAAATTTCCCGTTTCGGAACTGAAGATCGACAAGTCGCTGGTTGCGCACATCGCAGCCGATGGGCGCATGGCCAAGCTGGTCGAATCCATCGTCCAGTTCGCCCACAACCTCGGGCTCGAAACCACCGCGGAAGGCATCGAGGACGCCGCGACGCAACGCTTGCTGCAGGAGATGGGCTGCGACTTCGGCCAGGGGTTCCATCTTGGCAAGCCGGAACCGGCAGCCGATTTCGTCGCCAAATACGGAGTGTCGCTGGTTGCCGATTCGGTCGTGCCGCACGCGACTGGCTAACTCAAGTCAGTCGAGAAACGCCACCACGTGTTCGGCGCACTCCCGCGATTGCCGGACATGCAAATGGTGCGGCCCCGCAATGTGCTCGACGCGGATATCGGCCACGCAAGCTGCGCGGGCATCCATCAACGCCGGCGGCAGGTACGGTGTCGCGGGCTCGGCAAGCAACAACAGCGTGGGTGCCGCGATGCCCGCGATGACGCGGCGCAGCTGCATTTCCTCGATGCGCAGCGGCGTGGCAAGGCGCAGGCGCGGGTCGCTGCGCCAGCGGTAGCCGCCCTCGGCTTCGTCCAGGTTGCGTTCGACGATCGGGCGTGCTTCTTCCACATCGAGCCCGCCCGCTGCGACACGCGCGGATACGGCGGCATCGATCGACGCGAAGACGCGCGGTGGACGTCGGGAGGTGTCACGTCGCGCGTGCGCATCGCGCCAGCGAGCGAGCGTTTGCGACCCGTCGTCCGCCAGCGGACCCAAGCCCTCGATCAATGCCAACTTGCCGATGCGTGTGGGCGCGGCGGCGGCCGTCAGCGAAGCGATGCCGGCACCCAGCGAATGTCCCAGCAGGTCGAAGCGTTCGAATTCCAGCGCGTCGGCGAAGTCGAGTACGTGATCGACCTGGTCGAGGTTGTTGTAGCGGTGCACGCCTTGCGCCAGGTGCGCCGAATGGCCGTGGCCCGGCAAATCCAGCGCGATCACGCGGCGATGCGCGGCCAGCAACGGCGCCAGCCGCGCGAAGCTGGCGGCATTGTCCAGCCAGCCGTGCAGCGCCAGCAGCAGCGGCGCGTCGGCGTCGCCCCATTGCAGTGCGGCGAGTTCGCCGAAAGGGGTCGTGACGCGAAGTTCGGCAGGTTCGATCACGCCGGAATCATTGCGTGGCATCCGCCGCCACTTCCGTGCGGTTCTGGCGGCGGCGGTCGGCGAGGTCGGCGGCCCAGCGGCGGACATTGACCAACGAGGCGATCGCGTAGATGGTCTTGAAGATGCGCAGCTTCGACAACACCAGCTTGTTGTCGAATACGTCGCCGGCCAGCATCGAGATCACACCCTGTTCCACCTGCATCACGTTGCGCGGATCGGCGAACAGCGCCTTCATCACCGGCGAATTGAAGCGGTAGATGAACCACGCGAAGCGCGCGTAACCCCGGCGCAGGTGTTTCGCGTAGCGCTTTTGCAACGCCGGTTCGCGCGCCGGTTCGCGCAGGCTCCCATCCACCACGCCGCACGCCTGGCGCGCGCAGTACATCGTCAGGAACACGCCCGACGAGAACACCGGGTCGAGGAACGCCCACGCGTCGCCGATCAGGATCCAGCGAGGGCCTGCCATCCGCTTGCACGCATAGGAATAGTTGCCGGTGAAACGCACCCGCGACACGCGCTCGGCGCTGGCCATGCGGCATTCGGCGCCCGGCACGATTGCCAGCGTCTTCACCATGAAGTCGTCGTTGTTCGCGCCTTGCCGCGTCTTCAGGTACCCCGGCTTGCACACGCAGCCCACGCTGGTGATGTCGCCTGGCAGTGGGATGAACCACGCCCAGCCGTGTGCGAAGCGATTGACGCTGATGATGTTGCCGCCGGGATCATCAGGGTTGTAGCCGATGCCCTTGTAGTGCGCGAACATCGCCGCACTCTGGTGCTTGTCGCTGCGCTCGACCAGTTTCAACTGCTTGCCGAGGAAGGTGTCGCGGCCCGATGCGTCCACCACGTAGCGCGCGCGCAGTTGTGACTTTGCACCTTCCGCGTCGATGTGCACCGTCACGCCCATGTTGTCGAATTCCGCGCGCTCCACTTTCACCCGCTCGCGCGCGTCCACGCCGTTCTCGCGGGCATGGAGGAACAGCATGCGGTCCATGTCCTCGCGCACGACCTGGAATGAATAGGGCGGGGTGTCGCCCAACGCGCGGTCGAAGCGGAAGGTGTAGTAACTGCCGTCATCGCGCGGAAAATCGGCGCCGAGTTTCAGGCGGCCCAGTTCGCGCAGTTTCTCCAGTGCACCGATTTCCTCGAAGATCGGCATGTTCGCGGGCAGCAGCGACTCGCCGATGTGGAAGCGCGGATGGGAAGTTTTTTCCAGCATCGTCACGCGCCAGCCGCGCCGCGCCAGCAGGGTGGAAATCGTCGAGCCGCCCGGCCCCCCGCCGATGACCAGCACGTCGCAGTCAAAGGGCAGTGCGTTGCCGCTTCCATCCATTTCGCCGTTCCCCATCCATCCCGAAGAAATCCGCGCCGGTTCAGGCGCCGTCTGGTTGACGACCTATCATATACACTCGCTCGCCGCCGCATTGACGATGGTTTGGGGCCTGTTGGCGCTATGCCAATGGTCGCGCCCCGTCGGCCATTTGCCCGCAGGGCAAGGAAGAGCGAGGAGGATGTATGTCGATACATAGACGAGCGATGACACAGTCATGCGGGCAAATGGCCCCGGGCCGAGGGATTGCTCCGCAGTGGCCGCCATACTTCGGTGCGCGCCTTGGCCATGGCACCACCATGGCGCTGCGGCGCGCACCTCGTCTGGCAACCGCTGCGGAAGCAACGCGGCTCGCTTGGCTTGGCGTTGACAGGCCCTGATGTCCGCCACGCCCGCCAACCACGCGCCCCCTTCCGCCACGCGCATGCCATGGTTCGGCTTGGCGTTGCTAGGATGCGCGCTGCTCGCGCTGGCAGGTGGATTCACGCACCGGCCGGCTATGAATATTGCAGCGGCACTGCTGTTGCTTCTGGCGTGGCTGCCGCGGGTCTGGCGCCGGCGCAGCGCGTCCGCGTCGTGCGCGTGGCTGGCGTTGGCGGCGCTGGTGCTGGTGCCCGCGGTGCTGGGACATGCGGAATTGGCGTTGATGGCGCTTCCGGTAGTGTTTCTCTCGGCGGTCGCATGGATATTCGCGCGCACGCTGAAGCCGGGGGCCGAGCCCCTGATCGCGCGCTTCATCCGCGTGATCGAGGGCGATGCGAGATTGGAGTTGCCGGGCGTGCGCAGTTACGCGCGCGGGGTGACGGTGTTCTGGGCGTGCGTGCCCGCCGGGATGGCGTGCCTGTCGTTGCTGGTCGCGCTGTTTGCGTGGCCGGGCGGCTGGCTGGCGAATTCGGGTATTGCGTTGCCGGTGCGCGTGCCGGGTTCCCTGCTGGCGTGGTATCCCGAGGCGGGCTGCTGGCTGTTGCTGCTGGCGGCGTTCACGGGCGAGTACCTGTTCCGCCGCTGGCATCTGCGCCACATTCCACATCCCAGCGTGAAGCGCTTCGTGATCCAGATCATCCAGGGCTGGCCGAAGCTGGTGCGCGGCGGGGATGATCACGCATGACCTCGCACTCCGAACGCTTGTGCATCACGCCCGGGCATCCGGCACTGCCGGGGCATTTCCCCGGCAATCCGCTGGTGCCCGGCGTGGTGGTGCTCGAACGCGTCGCGGCGGCGCTGAGGGCATGGCGGGGGACTGCAGTCGGCAAGCTCGATGCCAAATTCGTGCAGCCGTTGCGGCCCGGTGAAGAGGCCACGATCGCGCTGGAAGAAGAGGGTGCGCGCGTGCGCTTCGAAGTGACGCGTGCCGATGGTCAGGTACTCGCCCGCGGAACACTGCTGGCCGCGGATCGGCAGACGTGATGCAGCGATGGCAACAGGGGAAAGGAAGAAATGAAAGTCAGGTGTACAAGGGCCTGTCGACGCTATGCCACGTGGCCGCGCCGGCGGCTGTTTGCCCGCAGGGCAAGGAAGAGCGAGGAAGACGTATGTCGATACATAAACGAGCGATGACGCAGCCGTGCGGGCAAACAGCCCCGGCCCGAAGGGTTGCTCCGCAGCGGCCGCCATACGGCGGTGCGCACCTTGACCATGGAACCACCATGGCGCTGCGGCGCGCGCCTTGTCTGGCAACCGCTGCGGAGCAACGCGGGTCGCGTGGCATAGCGTCGATAGGCCCTGGATGAGCGCGCGAATGACGCAAGAAGAAGCCTGCGCGCAGGCAGGAAACGAGCACTGGTTGAGCCGTCCCGAGGCCGGGGGCTGGTTCGCGATCTGGCTGATCCGTTTCGTCGGGTTGCACTTCGGGCGCGGTTTCGCGCGGCTCTTCCTGTATCCGATCACGCTGTATTTTTATTTCCGGCGCGGCCCCGAACGCCGCGCGTCGCGCGACTATTTCCAGCGCCTCGGCGGCAGGCCGGGCAGTGCATGGCAGGTCATGCACCTGATCCACGCGTTCGCATCGACGATCCTCGATCGCGTGTTCCTGTTGGCGCGCGGGATCGACGGTTTCCGGGTCAGCACGCGCGGCCTCGAGGAATTGCACCGGCACCTGGACCGTGGTCAGGGCGCGCTGCTGCTGGGTGCGCACGTCGGCAGTTTCGAGGTACTGAGGGTGTTGGCCGCGCACAAGCCGGAATGCAAACTGAAATTGGTGATGGACAAGAGCAAGACGCCGTCGCTGACGGCTTTGCTGGAGGCACTGGCGCCGGAGTTGTCGGACAGCGTCATCGATACGTCGCGTGGTGGCATGGACATCGTGCTGGCACTCTCGGAGGCCGCGCGCGAGGGCGCGATGATCACGCTGCTCGGTGATCGCGGCCGGCCCCACGAACTCATGCGCGAGGTGCCGTTCCTTGGCGCCGACGCACCGTTCCCGGCCGCGCCCTGGCAGATCGCGGCGTTGCTGAAGGTGCCTGTGGTGCTGTGCCTCGGCATGTACGGCGGCGGCAATCGCTACGATCTGGTTTTTGAGACCTTGACCGAGGCGGTGGAACTGCCGCGCACCGATCGCAACGCCGCACTCGACGCGTACATGGGCCAATACGCCGCGCGGCTCGAGCATCATTTGCGTGCAGCCCCTTACAACTGGTTCAATTTTTATGACTTCTGGCAACCGCAGTCGATCGCCGACGCACAACCGGCCATGGATGCAACGCTGCAGCATGCGCGTGTTTCGTGATGCCCTGGCGGCGTTTGCGTTGACGGCCATGGCAACCGTCGCGACGGCGGCGCCGGGCCTGGCGGAAACGCTGCTGGCCGGCGTGGCGAAGACGCCGCCGGTATCCACGCCGTTCGTGCTGGTGAGCTACCGCGGCGTGCTGGATCGTCCGCTGGTGGTGTCCGGCAGCTTGCGTTGGCTCGGCGGCGACAACATGGAGCGCGACATCGCGAAGCCTTTCAAGGAAACCGCGAAAATCGCCGACGGCACGATCACCGTGCAACGCGGCAGCAGTGAAGTACAACGAATGCCGCTGGCGCGCGCCCCGCAAGCGGGCGCGATGCTGGCCGCATTCCGCGCATTGCTGGGTGGTGACGTGTCGGCACTGCAAAAGGATTTCGCATTGTCGGCACAGGGCAGCGAGGCGCGCTGGGTGATCACGCTTACCCCGCGCACCGACGCGCTCAGGCGGCAGCTCACGTCGCTCGTGATCGATGGTCGCGATCGCGAGCCGCGCTGCCTCACGATGACCGATGCCAACGGCGACAGCAGCATCACGCTGGTCGGTGCGATGGCGGAGCAGGGACTGCGCAGTGCGGCCCCGCTTGAGTCGGCGCTGGCGGCGC
>Ga0310811_10010205_pt1 | contig 12127 bp, 11 predicted proteins | sample YCmetagenome_FD_207642 | JGI IMG/M metagenome (GOLD analysis project Ga0310811, IMG submission 207642) | Soil microbial communities from experimental microcosm in Duke University, North Carolina, United States - YC | ecosystem: Engineered > Artificial ecosystem > Soil microcosm > Unclassified ...
GGCTTAGCGCCCGCGCCGCGGCCCGCCCGGCCGTGCGCAGCTGGGCGGCCTGTCCGGCCGGGACCAAGCTGCCCAGGTCGAGTCGCTCCCGCCAGGCAGCGGGCAGGTGGTGCTGGCGGCGCCAGGGTTCGGTCGCCCACCGCTCGGCCGCCCGCAGCAGCAGCGAGCAGATGATGCTGAAGATGCCGAGGACGATGACGACGACGAAGAACTTGCCGAGCTGGAGCGCCTGGATGTACTGGGTGAGCAGGTTGCCCATGCCGACCGCGGACGCTTCGATCTCGATCACGACCGCGCCGATCATGCCGTGCCCGAACCCGATCCGGACGCCGGCGAAGATATACCGCAGGCTGCCGGGGAAGATGATCGCGGTCAGCCGCTTCCAGGGGGAGGCCACGAAGGCCCTGCCCACGTCTTCGAGCGCGGGATCGACCCGGGACGCTCCGGTGAACGTGTTGACGATGATGGCGAAAATGCCGAACAGCACCACGCCGGTGACCCGCAGCGGGAAGGAGATGCCGAAGACGATGACGAGCACCGGGATCAGCGCCAGCATCGGCATTGAGTAGAGCATCAGCACGTACGGCTCGATCGCGACCCGGATGAACCTGATCCGGGCCATCGCGATGCCGATCGGGACGCCGGCCAGCACCGAGATCGCGAAGCCGAGCGCAAAGCTAGTCAGCGTCTGCCCGAAGGCGGGGAAGACCTCGCTGAACAGCGCGCTCCTGGCTCCGCGGACGATCGCTGTGGGCGAGGACATCGAGTAGGGGTAGTGCGAGCCGATGAGCTGCCACAGGCCCAGCACCACCAGCACCGACAGGATCCGCTGGACGGCCGGGCGGCCCAGCCAGCCCCAGGCGGCTGACCGCCTGGTAGCGCTGGGAACGGCGGCCCGTGCGGTCGCGGGCGGCGGAGTGGCACCGCTCTTGATGGTCACCATCGGCGTCACGCGCTCGCGGCGGGCTGCGGCTGCTCAGCCTGGAGCAGGTCCCAGATCCCGGTCCGCAGCTCGCTGTAGCGCTGGGTGGCGCGCCAGTCGTAGTCGGTGCGCGGCCGGGGAAGCTGGACCTCGTAGTCGGCGATCACCCGGCCGGGGGTGGTCATCACCACGATCCGGTCCGACAAGAAGATCGCCTCGTCGATGGAATGGGTGACGAACAGGATGGTCAGGTTCCGGTCAGCGCAGATCCCCTGCAGCATCACCTGCAGATGCTCCCGGGTCAGCGCGTCCAGGGCACCGAACGGCTCGTCCATGAGCAAGATCTTCGGCTCGATGGCGAGCGCACGGGCAATCCCCAGCCGCTGGTTCTGGCCGCCCGACAGCTGCGAAGGATACGACTGCGCCTTGTCGGCCAGGCCGACCAGGTTGAGGTAGTCCCGGGCGACGGTCAGGCGCTCCCGCTTCCGCATGCCCTGGGCTTCCAGGCCGAAGGCCACGTTGGCCTCCGCCGTCCGCCACGGGAACAGGTTGAACAACTGGAACACCATGGCCTTCTCGCGGGAAGGTCCCAGGCTTGCGTGCCCGTCCACCAGGACGTTTCCACCAGAGGGCTCGAGCAGCCCGCCTACAATCCGCAGCGCTGTGGTCTTCCCACAGCCGCTGGGGCCGAGCAGCGACACCAACTCACCGCGCTTAACCTCAAGGTTCATGCCGGCGAGCGCAGGCTGAGCCGACTGCCCGTAGGTCTTCTGGAGGTCTTCGAGCACTAGCAATTTCTGTACACCTTCCCGCGAGAGACACTAGCTAGCAGGCACCAGCCGACTGGCCGTGCGCTTTCAGGTACGTGTTGACGAAGGACTGGTCCACCCAGTCGCTGATCGGCGGGGTGGTCGCCTTGGTCAGGCCGCCGGGCGCCTTGTAGTCGTACTGCAGCGTCGTGTTGATCGAGGCGTCGCACAGGGCGCCGTTGGAGGCCCAGAACTTGTCGGCCTTGAGTGCGCTCCAGGCGTTCTGGGCGGTGGCGGACGTCAGGCCGGACGCCAGCTTGTTCTGGTTCACCAGCGTGATGTAGCCCGCCGAGTTGGTGTAGGCCCAGCGCTGGGAGTCGATGAAGGCGTTGACGGTCGCCTGCGCGGTGGCCGTGTCGGCCACGAAGGAGTCGCTCGCGATCAACCCCTGCTGCAGGTAGACGCCGAGAGTGGCGCCCGCGTTGAGCAGTACCTTGACCTTGCCGGTGGCGGCGGCGGTGGCCGCGTCGGTCGCGTGCACGGGGGCCAGGCCGACCTGCCCGGACAAGATGGCCGTCACCCGGGCGCTGGTGCCGCCGACGGTGACCTGGTGAATCTGCGCGATGTCGATGCCGGCCTTCTGGAGGGCGGCGATGCCAACGATCTGGCCTGCGGTACCGGGGCCGGCCGTGGCCATCGTGGAGCCTGTCAGGGACTGCAGCGTGTACTTCGGCGTCGACAGCAGTTCGTAGTCGGATGCCTGGGCCACGGTGGCGATGTACTTGACCGCGGCCTTGCCGTTGGTAACCGCCCGAGCCGCCTCGACCGGGTCACCCAGGTACACGTCGGCCTTGCCTGCCAGCACGGTCCGCAGGGCGGTGGTCGGGTCGGCCACGTTGTTCAGGGTGACGTTGTACCCGCGCTGCTTCAGCAGGGCCATCGCCTGGTAGATCGCGGCGTCGCTGAAGTCGAAGCCGCCGCCTTCGATCAACCGGATGTTCTTGCTGCCGGAGGACGCCGCCGCGGCCGACCCGGTGCTGCTCGACGCGCCGCCGCAGCCAGCGATCAGGAGTCCGATACCACTCATCGCGGCCAGCACCCCCACCCATTTATGTCTCATTCGGTCTCCTCGTTGAGCTAACCCCGGTGAATGGGGGGCTTGTTGTCATTAGGGCGACTGTCGCATCAAAATCTGTTGCAGTCAACCCTGCCGATGGAGGTAGTTTTTGCATGCCGTTGTTGCGTCCCAGGCCAGCCGCCCCGTCACGAGACGCGCGACGCACGCTCGAGGTAGGTCCAGGCCTGCTCGAAGCGATTCCGGACACGGCCGCGCTTGGCCAATGCCTCGGCTTCGGAGCTCCCCTGCGCGTCGGGGCCGGCCAGCAGCTCTATCTGGCACGCGCGTTCCAGGTGGACCGCGATGCCTACCGCCTCGCCCAGCGTGGCACCGGTGGTCGCGATGCCGTGCCTCGGCATCAAGACGGCGTTGCGGTCGCCGAGCGCGGTGGCCAGCTCACGGCCGAGCGCGGCGGTGTTGACTACGTCCCCGGTCCGGGTGAACCGCGGCACGTCGGGCGGCGTGAGCAGGGCGCCCTCGTGGGACAGCGCGCGCAACGGCCGGCCGAGGGTGCCGAACGCGATCGCGTGCACCGGGTGGGTATGCACCACCCCGCCGATATCGGGCCGCGCCGCCATCAGCTCGGTGTGGATCGGGTACTCGACGTGGCGGCTGGCGGTTCCGGCAAGGACCGCGCCGTCCCACGACAGCAGCACGCAGTCCGCCTCGGTCACCTCGTCGAACCCGAGCCCCGCGCCCTTGAGCCAGACGCCGCGTCCGTCGGCGTCCCGGACCGACACGTGCCCCCAGACCATGTCGCCCTGGCCCGCCGCCTGCAGTACCCGGCACGCGGCCGCGATCAGCGACCGTGCCTCGTCCTCGGGCAGCCCTGGAGCCTTGTCCATTACTTTCCTCTCAGCTCATCAAGCCAGTCGCGCGTGGCCCCCCTGACAATCAGCGGAACCGTGCGGAGCGCACGGGCAGACGGCGCACCGGTCAGGAAGGCGGCCGCGCGCAGCTGGTACGCGAACCCGTCGATCCAGCCGCAGACGGCGTCAGCGCCCAGCAGCGCCTGCTCAAGCAGCGGGCGGCCGACGCCGACGGCGGCCGCGCCGAGGCTCAGCGCACGAGCCGCGTCGAGGCCGTTCCTAACCCCGCCGACCGCGATCACCGGCAGCACATCAGCGCAAAGCCCGACGCTGGCGGCGGTGGGAATCCCCCAGCCGGCGAGCGCCAGGCCGGTCGCGGCGCGCACCGCGTCCCCGGCCGACGCCGCACGGGCGGCCTCGATCGCCGCGAACGAGGTCCCGCCGCTGCCACCTACGTCGAGTGCCCGCACGCCGAGGTCACGCAGCCGCAGCGCCACCTCACGGGACAGCCCGGCCCCGGTCTCCTTCGCGATGACCGGCACCGGCACCTCTTTTACCAGGGCCGCGAGGGCCACCCGGGCGCCTTTCGCGCTGGTCTGCCCCTCTGGCTGGACGATCTCCTCCAGGTAGTTCAGGTGGACCGCGAGCGCGTCCGCGCGCACCATGTCGATCGCCCGCAGCACGTCGTCAAGCCGCAGGGCCGGGCTGTCGCGCTGCGGTACCAGCTGCGAGATCCCGATGTTGGCAAGCACATACGCATCCGGCGCGTACTCCCTGACCACGGCGTAGGAGTCGGCCAGCGCGGGCTCGAGCAGTGCCGCCCGCTGGCTGCCTACGCCGATCATCGCGCCGGTAGCCGCCGCCGCCTTGGCCAGCTCCCGGTTCACCGGCAAGGCGGCGTCGTGTCCGCCCGTCATGCCGCTGATCAGCAGGGGCAGGCCGATCCGGCGGCCGAGGAACTCGACCGACAGGTCAAGGTCTTGGAAGTCGCCGTCTGGCAGGGCATCGTGCACCAGTTGCACGTCCTCCCAGCCGGCCGAGCCGCTGTCGCCGGTCGCCAGCGCACGGCTGATGTGCTCGCCCTTGCGCCGGGTCAGCCGGGCGACACTGGCACCGAAATCCGCATCCGTCACCGGGACTCCGTCACTGCCCGCCGGGCGCGCCGGACTCGAGCAGGTAGCCCCACTTCTTGCGGGTGGCCGCCTTGGTCGCCGGGTCCGGCCCGAGGCTCGCCGGGTACTTGTCGCGCCATTCCCAGGGCTTGGTCGCGTCGATGAGCAGCCGCGAGTTGTAGGTCTTGTCGTCCGGCGGGATCGCCGGGTCGAGCGGCCCGGACAGCTGCCGGGTCAGGATGTCGACTGCCCGGCTGGGGTCCGCCCTGGTCAAGATGGCCCAGATGACGTCTTCGAGGTCGGTCACGTCGATGTCGTCGTCGACCACGGCAACGACCCGGCCCATGTAGGCGGCGGCCGGTACGGTGGCCGCCGCGTGCAGCACCTGGCGGGCGTGGCCCGCGTAGCGCTGCTGGATCGACACCACGTTGAACAGCCGGGTGCCCCCGAGCGCGAAGCAGTTGGCGTCGACCACGCCCGGTACGCCGGTGCCCTTGAGCTCGCGCAGCAGCATCGCCGACCGCAGGTACTCGCGATAGAGGTAGGGGTCGTAGGCCGGGGGCTTGTTCGGCGGCACCCCGAGCATGATCGGGTCGTTGCGGTGGTAGAGCGCCTCCACCTCGAGCACCGGCTCGGCCGCCCGGCGGCCGCCGTAGTAGCCGGTCCACTCGCCGAACGGACCCTCCGGCGCCATCTTGTCCCAGTGCAGGTAGCCCTCAAGCACGATCTCCGCGCTGGCTGGCACGGGCAGGCCGGTGACCGGCAGGTTGACGACCGGGTAGGCCTCGCCCCGGATGGCGCCCGACCACTCGTACTCCGACACGCCGAACGGGACCTCCAGGGTGGAAGCGGCGAAGATGAGCGGGTCCATGCCGCAGATGACCGCGACCGGGCACGGCTCCTTGCGCGCGAAGTAAGCGTCCCGCATCTGGCGGCCGTGCTTGCCCGGGGAGATGTACACGCCGACTCGCTGGCCGTCGTGGAGCATCACCCGGTAGCAGCCGAGGTTCACCCAGCCGTCGTCAGGGTCGCGGGTCACTACCGCGCAGCCGGTGCCGATGTAGCGCCCGCCGTCCTCCGGGTGCCACATCGGCGTCGGGAAGCTGAGCAGGTCGATGTCGGCGCCCTTGACGACGTTCTCGAACACCGGGCCGTCCGCCTCGACCCGCGGCGCGACGCGCCGGTCGGCCTCGGTCAGCCGGAGGAAGTCGGCCATCAGCTGCTGCCTGGTCGACTCCGGCGGCAGCCCCAGGGTCAGCGCCAGCCGCCGTGGCGCGGCGTTGGCGTTTACCAGGATCCGCTGCCCCTTGGGGTAGCCGGGGATCTCGTCGAACAGGACGGCCGGCGAGCCGAGGGTGTGGATCAGCATCTCGGAGACCTGGCCGATGTCCTCCTGCCAGGTCGCCCCGGTCACGTGCTTGAGCTCGCCCATCGATTCGGCGGCGGCGATCCAGCTGCGCAGGTCGTCGTATTCCATGCGTTTCCCTTCTCAGGTCTCAGCGAGTTCTCAGATCATCAAGCGGGCTGGCCGTGGCCAGCGCCGCGGCCGTCAGTCGAGGTGGCCGGACGGCCCTTCCCACCGGGGAGTCAGCTCGTGTGCGATGCCGAGCGAGTCGAGCACCTTGCCCACGGTGTGGTCGACCAGCTCGGCGATGGTCGCGGGCCGGATGTAGAAGCCAGGTACCGGGGGGAGGATGACCGCCCCGGAACGGGTCGCCAGCGTCATCAGTCGCAGGTGGCCCTCGTGCAGCGGGGTCTCGCGCACCACCAGGACCAGCCGGCGCCGCTCCTTCATGTGCACGTCGGCCGCCCGGACCAGCAGGTTGTCGTTGGCCGAGTTGGCGATCGCGGACAGCGAGCGGATGCTGCAGGGGGCGACGACCATTCCGTCGGTCAGGAAGGTGCCACTCGCCAGCGGCGCGGCCAGGTTCTTCTCGTCATGCACGTAGTCGGCCAGGGCCGCCACGTCCGACGGCTCCCGGTCGAGCTCGTAACGGATGGTGGCACCCGCTCCAGCGCTGATGACCGCGTGCAGTTCGATGTCCGGCATGGCGGCGAGCACCTCGAGGAGCCGGACGCCGTAGATCGCGCCCGAGGCGCCCGACATCGCCACCACGATGCGGCGCGCGCTCAAATCGGGTACCCGTCCGTCGCGGGCAGGGTGACCGCCGGCCCGGTGCTCAGGTACCGGCGCTGATGCCGGAGCAGCAACGCGGTTACGCCTGCGGCCCCGTCGCCGACGCTGCCGCGGAAGGCGCTGACCTGGCCGAAGACGACCTGGTGATCGCCCGCAGGCACCGTGCCGGTGACGTCGCACCAGAGCACGGCGGCGGCACCGCCCACCCCGGGCGGGCTGTCGTCACCCACCTCGCCCGGCCGGTACTCCGGCGCGACGCCGACCATGGCCAGCTTGTCCGGCCCCCCGCCCGGGCGCCCAGCCCGCTGGGCCAGGTCAGCCTGGTCCGCGGTGAGGACCGACACGCTGAACCGGCCAGTGCGGGCGACCATCTGCGCGGTCCGCGAGGCCGGGGTCAGCGCCACGCACAGGATCGGCGGCCGCACCGACACGTAACTGGTGGTGCTGGTCGCGCAGGCGGTCTCGGCGTGGTCCCTGGCCGTGACCACCACCACCGGCATGACGAGCTCGCGAAGCGCGGCCGCGCCAGGACCAGAATCCGCTGGCTGGTTCATCTGTCCACCACCGTGTGCGGTTTCACGAATATCGATTTACTCACAATATGCACCAGACGCATCTGAATCATCAGTTTCACCTGGTCACCGGCCCGCAGCGCGGCAGTAGTCGGCCACCTGCTCCTGGTAGGGGGCGATGACCTCGCGTGCGAAGCGGTTCGCGAGCGTGGTCAGCTCGTCCGGCTCGGCGCTGGCGAGCACCAGGATGACGTCATCCACGCCGAGTGCCGCCATCTCCAGCAGCTGCCCGGTCATTTCCTTGTGGCTGCCGCAGATCGAGTAGACCGGGCCAGGTTCGGTGTCGAACTTGACCCGGGCGCGGACCGACACCGTCGGCAGCGGCCGGCCGGCCGCAGCGGTGGCCGCCGCGATCTTCGGCAGTCGCTCGCGCAGCTGCTCGGGGCCGGTCTGGGCGGCGTGGTAGCCGTCCGCCAGCTCGGCCGTGCGGCGCACCGCCCGCTGGCTGCGCCCGCCGCACCAGATCGGGATGCCGGCCCCTTGTGGCGGCAGCGGCTGGAAGCAGAAGTCGGTGAGGGTGTGAAACTCGCCCTCGAACGGGTCGGTGCGGCCTGCCCACAGGTGCCGCCACAGCGCCACGGCCTCGTCCAGGTAGGCGCCGCGGCGGGCGAACCGGTCACTCTTGCCGAGGTTGGCGTACTCGATGTCGTCGTGCACATCGCTGGCGCCGACCCCGACGATGAGCCGCCCGCCGGTTAGCACGTCCAGCGTGGCAAGCTGCTTGGCCAGCAGGGGGGCGTCCCGCATGGCGGGCACGATCACGCTGGTGCCGACCGTGAGCGACTCGAACCGCGCGGCCACCCAGGTGAGGGCGGTCATCGCCTCGAGGATCGAGCCGTACTCCCCTTCCTCGGGACCGCGCGGCACCAGCACGTGGTCGGTCACCCAGACGCTGGTCCAGCCGTGGCGGACGCACGCGTCGCCCGCCGCCTGCAGCGAGGCGGGGCTGGTGCCGCGGCCGATGCTGGGCAGCACCAGACCGAACCGCATGGCCGGGTTGGGAAGGTACTGGAGGAGATGAGAGTCAGCCGTCACCGTTCGGGACCTCCTTTGCCGGCCACCGGGGTGAACTGGGGCAGGGCGGCGGCCGTCGAGCGGCGCTCGAACACGGCCGCCACCGGCTGGCCGACGCGGACCGCGGCCGGCTCGACGCCGACGACGTTGCTGATCAGCACCGGGCCTTCGTCCAGCTCGATGAGCGCCACCGTGTAGGGCACCTGGCCGGCCCAGGCCTCGTGGTAGGCCCGCGCGAAGACGATGTAACTCTGCACGGTGCCGCGCCCGGACATGGCGGTCCACGCGTAGTCGGCGCTCCAGCACTCGGGGCAGATGGTGGAGACCGGGTAGCGGATGTGGCCGCAAGCGCCGCACCGCTGCAGCCGCAGCTCGCCGGACAGGCCGCCCGCCCAGAATGGCTCGGTCAGCTCGGTGGCGGCCGGCACGGGCTGGAACACCGTGCCCTCCGTGCTGATGTCGGCGCTCATGAGGACACCTCGCTGGCGCTCGGAGTCCGCATTCGCGGACGCACAGTACTTGCCGATTCGCTCGCAAGCTCGCTCATGACGAGGCCCCCAGGATGAGGCAGGCGGCCGTCTGCAGGGTCATGCCACGCCCGGTGACCAAGCAGGTCCGCGCGCCGTCGACTTGCCTGGGGCCGCCCTCGCCGCGCATCTGCCTGACCCCCTCGACCACGTGCAGCCAGCCCTGCATATAGGACTCGGACAAATTGCCTCCTGCGGTGTTGACCGGTAGCTCGCCGTCGAGGGCGATGCGCTTGCCGCCTTCCACGAACGGCCCCGACTCACCGGGCTTGACGAAGCCGCCGTGCTCGAGCCAGAACAAGACGGAGATGGTGAAGTTGTCGTACAGCTGAGCGACGTCGATATCGGCCGGGCTCAGCCCCGCCATCCGGTAGGCCCGCGAGATGCAGTCCTGCTGGTGCGGCAGGTACCACCAGTCCTTGCGCTCCAGCGTCTGCAGGGTGTGGCCCTGGCCCATGCCGAGGATGTCCACCGCGCCCTTCTTCGCGTCCCGGGCCCGCTCGCGCGAGGTGACGAGGTAGGCCACCCCACCGTCGCTGATCAGGCAGCAGTCGAGCAGGTGGAGCGGGTCGACTATCATCCGCGAGCTCTGGTGGTCAGCGATGGTGATCGGCTCGCGCATCACCGCGTTGGGGTTGAGCGAGGCGTTGCGGCGGCCGTTGACTGCCACCCAGCCCAGTTGCTCGCTGGTGGTGCCGTACAGCGCCATGTGCCGGCGGGCGCCGAGCGCGCTGTTGGCGGCGTTGCCGTACATGCCCCAGTTGCCCGAGGAGATGGCCGCGCCACTCGGTGCGGAGAACCGGGACCCGCCGGTGCGGGCGGCGTCGCCGAACACAACGGCGACCACCTCGGCCATGCCCGCGTTGACGGCCAGCGCCGCTTGCTGCACGAGCATGCCCGCGGTCGCGCCGCCGGCGCTGACCGAAGCGGCCAGCTTCGGATTGATGCCCAGGTGCTCGCCGAGCCGCAGGTAGTGCTTGGCCGGGTCGGCGGTGGTCGTGCCAGGCATCGTCAGCAGGCCGTCGATGTCGCTCTTGGCGAACCCGCTGTCGTCGAGCGCTGCGCGCAGCGCCTCGGTCGCCAGCGAGAGATCGGTCTCGCCGGGCAGCTTGCCCTGCCTGCTCGCCCCCACGCCAGCTATTGCCGCTCTGACTGCTTCTGCCACTCAGCTGCCTTTCTCGACGTCAGTTCCCTGTGAAGCGCGGTACGCGGTGCTCGCGGAAGGCGGCCCGCCCCTCGCGCCGGTCTTCGGTGGTGGCCAGCAGCGTCCACAGCGTCCGTTCGAGCTCCAGCCCGGCCGCCAGCTGGGCCTCGCCCGCGAAGGTCAGGCAGCGTTTGGCGGCCAGCAGCGACAGCGGCGCGTTGCCGCTGATCTTGCTGGCCAGCGTTCTGGTCAGCTCAATCAGCTCGTCCGGTTCGGCCAGGTCGCTGATCAGCCCGGTGCGCAGTGCTTCGTCGGCCGACAGGGGCTCGCCAGACAGGACCATGCGGGCGGCCACGGCCGGGCCGACCGCGTGCACCAGCCGCTGGGTGCCGCCGCTGCCGGGCAGGCTGCCAATGCGTACCTCGGGCAGTGCGAATGTGGCCGACCGGGCGGCGATCCGCACGTCGCACGCGAGCGCCAGTTCGAGTCCGCCGCCGAACGCGGGCCCGTTGACGGCAGCGATCAGCGGCTTGGCGAAGGCAGCCAGCGACTGGGCGACCGGGCGGCCCTGCTGGGCCATCGGGTGCCTGGTCGCCGGCGGGGCGTCGGACAGGTCGGCGCCGGCGCAGAACGCCTTGCCCGCGCCGGTCAGCACGACGACCCGCACGTCGTCGTCGGCCGCGTACGCGGCCAGGGCCGCGTCGAGGGCACCGCGCAGCGCCAGGTTGAGCGCGTTGCGCTTGGCAGGCCGGTTGAGGGTAAGCCACCCGACGCCGTCCGCGCGCTCGGTCAGGAGCACCGGGTCGTCCGGCGCCGGCTGCCCGCTCATCGCAGCACTCCGTCCGCGACCAACCGGGTGTACTCCTCCGCGGAGAAGCCCAGGAACTCGCGGGCGATCTCCTCGGTGTGCTGGCCGAGCAGCGGGGCCGAGGAAACTGGGGACACCGGCTGCCCGTTCCACTGGTAGGGCGCTGAGGCATTGCGGACGGGACCCATGACCGGGTGGTCGAGGGTGGTCCAATAGCCGCGGGCGGCCAGGACGGGATCGTCGAACACGTCGCCGGGGGTCTCCACCACGCTGGCGGGGACGCCCGCTGCCTGCAGGCAGCCCATCAGCTCCCAGCGGTCCCAGCTGGACGTCCGAGCAGCGACCAGGCGGTCTAGGTCGTCCTCGTACTCGCGGCGGGAGTCGAGGCCGGCGAACCGCAGGTCCGCCGCCAGGCCCGGTCCGGGTTCCGGCGGTGTTTCGCCGGGCGGCCCGGCCGCGAGGATGCTGGACAGCGCCGCCCACTGCGCCTCGGTGCCGACGGAGATCGCGATCCAGTTGTCGTCGCCGTGGCACGGGTACACCCCGTGCGGCGCCGCCCACGGCACCCGGTTGCCACGGGCGGCGGGCTGGTCCCCGGTGACCGAGTAGCGGATCACGGCCGGCCCCAGCAGCTCGCTGGTCGACTCCAACTGGCTGAGCTCGATCCGGCCGCCCCGGCCAGTGCGGTTGCGGTGCACGAGCGCGGCCAGCAGCGCCACCAGTGCGTGCCCAGGGTTGGGCACGTGGTCGGGGTAGTGAGTGCCGGTTCCGACTGGCACCCGGCCGGGCAGGCCGGACGGCGCCACCAAGCCGGACAGGGCGGAGATAGTGGAACCGAAGCCGGCGTAGCGGCTGTGCGGTCCGGTGGCGCCCTGCATAGGCATGGTCAGGTAGATCAGGTCCGGGCGCCCGGCGCTGAGCTCTGCGTAGGACAGGCCCCACTTTTCCATCACGCCCGGCCGGAAGTTGCTCGTCACCACCGACGAGGCCGCGGCCAGGCGCCGGGCGATGGCGATGGCGTCGGGATGGCTCATGTTGAGTGCGAACGACTTCTTGCCCGCGTTGCGGCTGGCGAAGTAACCCGAGGCGTCGAGACCGCTGGTGCCGGGCCGGACCGGCGGCGCGACCCGCAGGTTGTCCGGGCGCGCTCTGGACTCGACCTTGATGACTTCGGCCCCGTGCAGCGCGAGCGTCTGGGTGACAAGCGCGCCCGCCC
>Ga0310811_10010208_pt1 | contig 12127 bp, 14 predicted proteins | sample YCmetagenome_FD_207642 | JGI IMG/M metagenome (GOLD analysis project Ga0310811, IMG submission 207642) | Soil microbial communities from experimental microcosm in Duke University, North Carolina, United States - YC | ecosystem: Engineered > Artificial ecosystem > Soil microcosm > Unclassified ...
TCGACCAGTATTCTTTTGCCACAAACTTTTCGATTTCGAGTTCACGGTCGCACACAAGCCGAAGGGCGACCGATTGCACGCGTCCGGCAGAGCGTGCACCCGGCAACTTCCGCCACAGCACCGGTGACAGCGTGAAGCCGACGAGATAATCAAGCGCACGGCGCGCCAGGTAAGCATCGACCAGTGCGGCGTCGATGACGCGTGGATGCTTCATCGCATCGATCACCGCCTGCTTGGTGATGGCGTTGAACACGACGCGTTCGATTTTCTGATCCTTGAGGGCCTTCTTTTCCTTGAGCACCTCGAGCACGTGCCACGAGATCGCTTCGCCTTCGCGATCCGGGTCGGTGGCGAGGATCAGCTTGTCGGCGCCCTTGAGTGCCCGCGCGATATCGTTGAGCCGCTGGTTCGACCTGGCGTCGACCTCCCAAAGCATGTGGAAATCGTTGTCGGGATCAACCGAGCCATCCTTGGGGGGCAGGTCGCGGATGTGGCCAAATGAGGCGAGAACCTCGTAGCCGGAGCCGAGGTACTTATTGATCGTCTTCGCCTTGGATGGCGACTCGACTACGACAACATTCATGGAAATCCAATGGGTTAGCCGCCAGGCCCGTTGAGAATCAACGCGGAATCGGCCGCATGTTTGGCCCGGAACATGGGGAAGGTGACCCCTACTGTCAAATAGGCGGGTTAAGAACGCGTGTCAGACCAGCCAAATAGGGCACCAAAGAGACGACAACCTTTAATTGTAGAAAGTGATAAAAACCAGTTTAGAGAGCGTTTATGGGGGGTCCCAACCTAAAACCGAGGGGTGACGCCGAGCTTTTCGAGCAACGCAGGCGTCGGATTGCCATCCGGAACCATTCCCAGCTTCTTTTGCTCGGCGCGAATATTGTCGCGTAAATCGAAATCGATGTGGCCCTCAAACTCGTTCACCTTGTAGCCGAGCGCGGCCAGTTTTTTCTGCAACGAGACGCGCGCGTCGCGTGAGAGCTGGCGATCGTTCTTCGGCCAAGGCGTCTTGATCAGTTCGCCACCGTGGATTCGATCGGCGAGGTGGCCGACGGCGACCGCGTAGGCATCAGAGTTGTTGTACTCCTTCAGCACATCGAAATTTTCCGTGACGATGAAACCCGGGCCGCCGGCACCACTGGGAAAGAAAAGGATGCCCTGTCCGGAATTGGGAAAGGCCTTGCCGTCGGCGCGACGCACGCCAAGCGCGCGCCATTCTGCAAAGCTTGCCCGACTGCGCATATAGTCGAAACCGTCCGGCACGAGAACCTCGAAGCCCCAGGGAATCGCCGGATTCCATTTCCACTTGCGCAGGTAGTTGGCGGTTGAGGCAAGAACATCCGGCACGTTGCCCCAAATGTCCGCCCGCCCGTCGCCGGAAAAGTCGATCGCATAGTCGACGAAGTTCGACGGCATGAACTGGGTTTGACCCATCGCGCCGGCCCATGAGCTGACCATCTTTTCGCGGGCGATGCGATTGTCCTGCATGATACGCATCGCCACGATCAGTTCGTTGCGAAAGTAAGGATCGCGATATTTCACATAAGCGAGGCTGGCGAGCGACCGGAACACGTCCCAACGATCTTTTTCTGATCCGAAGTCCGATTCCATGCCCCACAAGGCAAGCAAGACCCAGCGTTCGACCTCAAACTTCTTTTCGACCGCATCGAAGGTCTTTGCCCATTCGCGGCCCTTAAGCTGCGCATCCGCGATGCGTCGTTTCGACACGATGGCATTCACATAGTCGCCAACGGGTTTGCCGTATTCAGGCTGGCGCCGGGTCGCAGAGATCACCCGTTGATCGGGAACGAATCCCTTCATGGCGGTGTCGAAGGTCGCGCGGCTGATGCCTTTCGCTTGCGTATCGGCCCACAGGTCGGCGAGAAAGGCCGAAACGGGCTGTTCCTGCCCGCGCGATGGCTCAGCCAGGACTGCGAGTATGGCCACGACGGCCAGGCAAAATCGGATGAACATGACGATTTGGGTATTGCACGTTACAGCAATGACACCAAGCCCGCGCCATGACGTTCAATCCGCCCGGCAATTTCGAGTTCCAGCAGGGAAGCGCGCACGACCGCTGGCGTGGCCTGAGCAAGGCGCACCAAATCGTCGATCGATACGGGTGTCGGACCGAGAAGTGAAATGATCCGGTTGCGGTCGTTGGCCAGCGGCTCGGCATTTTTCTGCAGGACGTCTTGCTCGAGCTCCCGTATTTCGGCGAGTACAGTGCCGCGCCCGATGATTGGCTCAATAGCGGCGATCACGTCAGAGGCCTCCGTCACCGGAATTGCTCCTTGCTTGAGCAATCCGTTTGTCCCTTCGCAACGCGGATCAAGGGGAGAGCCGGGCACCACAAACACTTCGCGGCCCTGTTCGCCGGCCAGTCGTGCAGTGATCAGAGAACCCGATCGCCGGGCGGCTTCCACGATGATGACGCCGATTGAGAGACCGGAAATCAACCTGTTGCGGCGCGGAAAATCGTGGGCACGCGGCTCCCACCCGAGCGGCATCTCCGAAATGGCGGCACCGCAAGCGACGAGAGCCTCGGCCAGTTCAACGTGCTCGGCCGGATAGATACAGTCATGGCCGCCGGCAAGAACGGCGATCGTGCCGCTCTCTAGGCTGGCGCGGTGTGCTGCTGCGTCGATGCCGCGGGCGAGACCGGAGACGATGGCGAACCCCGCCGCGGCGAGATCCTTGGCCATTCGACCGGCGAATTTCACGCCAGCGGCAGATGCGTTGCGGGAGCCGACGATTGCAATTTGTGGCCGCGCGAAGATGTCGGATTTCCCGCGGATGCTGACCAGCGGAGGCGCGTCGTCGACCATCCGCAGGCGCAAAGGATAGGCAGGCTCTCCGAGGGCCACATATTCGATGTTCCGTGTGCGTGCGGCTTCCAGTTCTGCCTCGGCCTGTTCGCGGGTAAAAATCCGTGGCGAGGATTTCGACCCTCCGCGCCGCGCCAGTTCGGGGAGTGCCATCAGCGCGGCGTGAGCACTTCCGAAGTGCTGAATCAGATCTTGAAATGTTCGTGGGCCGACCCTGTCCGTTCGGATGAGGCGGAGCCAGTCGAGCCGCTCGGTCTCACTTAGCCGCTGTTGCCCGGTCACCGTGTCGCCCGTCGCTAATTTAGGCGGGGAGCACTACAACCGTTTTACCAAGAGCACAATCTATAGTTTAGCTTGCGTCGGATGCTTTCGCGCCGATTTTGCCTTCGCTGCCATTCAGAAGCCGCGCGATGTTTGCACGGTGCATGAACCACAGCAAAACGGTAAGCAGGAAAAAAAGCGCCGCGACACTCGGCAGGCCGATGTACCAGATGGCAAGTGGAGTAAGCGCGCTCGCGAAGAGTGCGGCGAGCGACGAATAGCGGGTGGCCGCGGCAACGGCGAGCCACACGATGCAGAAGAACAATGCCGTGGGCCAATGGAGCCCGACAAGCAGGCCGATATAAGTGGCGACTCCTTTGCCGCCTTTAAATTTGAGCCAGACCGGAAAGAGATGACCGAGAAACGCACCGAGCGCGGCCGCAAGCGTTGGGTCGGCACCATAACGCTCCGCGACGATAACAGCGATGGCGCCTTTGAGCATGTCGCAGAGCAGCGTCGCGGCAGCGAGAGCCTTGTTGCCCGTGCGTAAAACGTTGGTCGCGCCGATATTGCCTGAGCCGATTGCCCTGATGTCGGGCCCACCCGCCGCGCGTGTAAGTAAAAGGCCAAACGGAATCGAGCCGAGCAGATACCCGAAGGCGAAGGCAAAGGCGGCAATCATACGTACTCGTAGACAGTTCGCCCGGCGACTATCGTGCGCACCACGCGGCCAGTGAGCCGTGCTTCGTCGAAGGGTGTGTTCTTACACTTCGATTTGAGTTCGTTCGGGTCAAGGATCCAGGGGAGTTCAGTATCAACGACAATGACGTCGGCTGGTGCGCCGCTTCTGAGCGTTCCGCATGGAAGGCCCAGCAACTCGGCTGGACGCGTCGACATTGCGCGCAGCAGCGCGGTCAACTCAATTTCGCCGCTATGGACAAGACGCAGCCCGACACTCAGCATCGTTTCGAGACCGATCGCGCCCGGCGCAGCTTCTGCAAAAGGCAGACGTTTTGTCTCCACGTCCTGCGGATTGTGATCCGATACCAGCGCATCCACGAGACCACTGGCGACGGCCTGAACCAGCACTTTTCGGTCATCCTCAGCGCGGAGTGGGGGCGACAGTTTCAGGAACGTGCGATAGGGGCCAATGTCGATCTCGTTGAGTGTGACGTGATTGATGGAGGCCGAAGCAGTGACATTGAGGCCTGCGTCTTTTGCGCGGCGCAGAACGTCGAGCGTCTCCGCGCAGGTGACAGAGGCCGCGTGATAGCGGCCGCCAGACAACGCGACGAGACGTGCGTCGCGCTCGAGCATAATCGTTTCGGCAGCCTTGGGAATTCCGAGCAAACCAAGCCGAGCGGCGAATTCGCCTTCATTCATCACTCCGTCGCCGACCAGATTTGGATCTTCAATGTGATGGACGATCAGAGCGTCGAAGTCGCCGGCGTAGGTCAGGGCCCGGCGCATGACCTGTGCGTTAGTGACGCTCTTGGCGCCGTCTGTAAATGCGACGGCTCCGGCCGCCTTGAGGAGGCCGATCTCCGTCATTTCCTTTCCTTCGAGACCTTTGGTGATCGCGGCCATGGGATGAACATGGACGATGCCGGTATCGCGTGCGCGCCGAAGGACGTAGTCGACGGTTGCCGGATTATCGATTGCCGGCGACGTATCCGGTTGGCAGACGATCGTCGTAACGCCACCGGCTGCCGCCGCCTGGCTGGCGGAAGCGAGCGTCTCGCGGCTGGCTTCGCCCGGCTCGCCGATGAAGGCGCGCATGTCGACCAATCCGGGCGCGACAAGTTTGCCGCGGCAATCGATCACGTCGGTGCCTTCCGGGACGCCGGCCGCGCCGATGCCTTTCTTCGCCTCTCGCACCACGCCGTCGGCCATTAACAGATCGCCGACAATATCGAGATCGCGCGACGGGTCGACGATCCGGGCGTTGGCAAGCAGGATCGGGCGGCGGTCGGACAACATCATTGTCATGCGTTCGGCAGATTCCGTGAAAGGGCTTCAAGCACCGCCATGCGCACGGCGACGCCCATCTCGACCTGTTCGCGGATCAGCGACTGTGCGCCGTCTGCAACAATGGAGTCGATCTCGACGCCGCGATTCATCGGCCCAGGATGCATGACGAGGGCACCCGGCTTCGCATAAGCCAGTTTTTTTTCATCCAGGCCATAGTACTGGAAATATTCCGACATCGACGGAACGTACGAGCCGTTCATGCGCTCTTTTTGAAGCCGCAACATCATAACGATGTCCGCATCGGCGAGACCCTCGCGCATGTCGCGCGCCACCTCTACGCCAAAGCGTTCGATGCCTGGCGGCAGCAGCGTTGAAGGTGCAACGACACGAACACGCGCGCCCATGGCATTGAGCAAGATGATGTTGGAGCGAGCGACACGCGAATGAAGGATGTCGCCGCAGATGGCGACCAGCAAACCTTCGATGCGTCCCTTGTTGCGGCGGATTGTCAGCGCATCGAGCAAAGCCTGAGTAGGGTGCTCGTGCGATCCGTCTCCTGCATTGATCACGGAGCAATCGACTTTCCGTGCCAACAATTCGACTGCCCCGGAGGCGTGATGACGCACCACGATGATGTCCGGGTGCATAGCATTAAGTGTGATTGCCGTGTCGATCAGGGTCTCGCCCTTCCGCATCGACGACGAGCTGGCCGACATATTCATCACGTCGGCGCCCAGGCGTTTTCCGGCGAGTTCGAAAGAGGCCTGGGTCCGGGTCGAAACCTCAAAAAACAGGTTGATTTGGGTGCGCCCGCGTAGCGAGGCACGCTTCTTTTCGACTTGGCGATTGAGCTCGACAAATTCCTCGGCGAGGTCAAGGAGCCCGGAAATGTCGTTTTGGGAAAGCCCCTCTATCCCCAACAAATGCCGCCTGCTGAGGACGAATGAGGGTTTCGGCGCAATGGTCATTAAAGCAAGACCTATAGGCGCAACCTGCTGCCGCGGCAAGAGCGCCATCCGTGGATTCACAAGTGCTCGCGGCGATCGTTAACAGTCGCTCGAAGCCACGAACCCGCCCGATTTGCAGCATCTTCGACTCAAATTTAGCGACAGCGCGGCGCGGCTGAACGGTCTTTCCTTAACACCCCGCCAGCACCATTGCGGCCGCGCCCGGGCCAGCGGCCGGGGCGCGTTTTGCTGACCTGCCTCAGATCTTTTGATGAAACCAACCCAGGCTGGGAAAATGGAGAATACGATGCAGAAGAAATCGATCTTCGCGTACGCAATCGCAATTGCGGGGGTCGTCATTTTGAGCGGCGCAGCGGTCACACCGGCGCTGTCGCGGGAAGCTCAAAAGGCGATGAATGCGACGACCTACCAACTTCAATCGGCCAATTCGAGCTATGCCTTTGCCCCGCGGGAGAATACCGGTCCGCGCTACGGGCAATGCTGGATCGCGACCGACGCCAGCCGTCCATACGGTTACTCCGGTTCCTGCGCCAGTCCACTGGTGCGGGATCCATCGCTCGACCCGACCTACAATCCGGAATGGTAACGTAGTTTTGAGCAAGGGGCGGGCCTGCCAGCCCGCCTTTTTTATTTGACGGTTCCTCCACATTATCGTGAACGAGCGGCGACATCATGTTGCTGCAGGATCTGGATATTTTAGGAACCAATGTCTCCGGTTTTGGGTTTCCTTCGACACGTCGAACCGACACGGAAGGAGTTCAAAATGAAGACGTTGATGAAATACACCGCTGCGGTGGCGCTGACGGGCGCGCTCGCCCTTGCGGCTGCGACGCCGAGCGAAGCGCGGAACGGACGCAACGCTGCTGCGATCGGTTTCGGTGTAGGCGCGATTGCCGGCGCGGCAGTTGCCAGCTCGGCCTATAACGGTGGCTACTACGGATATTATGAGCCGGGCTACGCCTATGCGCCTGACTATGGCTACGACTCCTACGCGTATGATCCATATGCGTATGAGCCCGCACCGCGCTATCGCTACTATCGCGACTGGTCGCGCGAGCATAACACGAACAATTTCTCGATCGACTCTCAGCGCTAACGGGATTTGCATTGATTCAGGGAGCCGCCCTTCAGGGTGGCTCCCTTTTTTCAAAGTCGCGCCAAACGATCGAGCGCGCCCTGCAGGATAAACGCCGCCGCGTGCTGATCAATCACGGCGGCGCGCTTCTTGCGGCTGACATCCGCTTCGATCAGTTGCCGCTCGACGGCGGCGGTCGACAGGCGCTCGTCCCAAAGTGCAATCGGCAGCTCGGTAAGTTTCCCGAAATTCCGTGCGAAGGCTCGCGTAGACTGGGCGCGAGGACCTTCGCTTCCGTCCATATTGATAGGGAGACCTAACACAAATCCGACCGCGGAGCGCTCGGCGGCGAGCGCAAGCAAACGTCGCGCGTCGTCGGAAAAATTCTTTCGCGCTATGGTTTCAATGCCCGTCGCAAGCTTGCGATCGGGATCGCTTCCGGCAACCCCAATCGTCTTCGTCCCGAGGTCAATGCCAATCAGAACGCCGCGCGGCGGCAAATGTGCAGCTGCTTCTGGGAGCGGAAGAACGACGGCCATGATTCAGCAGCTAGCATAGCGTGCGCGAGCCACCAAACGACGACCTTAAGGTATTGTGCCGGGTCGGAGGCTTTCCGCGTGAGCCGCAATGGCGCCCGCCGTGGTGAACCATACGCTTGGCTCGGCCTCATTCACGATATGCTTGAGAGCGCGCGCAAGATGTTTGAACCGATGCGGCCAGCCGACGATATAGGCATGCAGCGCAATGCCCATGACCAATGGGCGCTTTTTGCTTTCTTGCTGCATCACTTCGAAGGCGTCCACGATCATGTCGGCAAAATCGGATCCTTCGCGCTTGCGCGCGGCGATCTGCGGAATGTCGTTGAGTTCCTGCGGATAAGGTATCGACAAAATGCGGCCCTTGCGGGTCCTCATCCAGACCGGTTGGTCGTCGTGGCACCAGTCGAGCAAATAGCGATAGTCGGCCTCCTGCAGAAGGTCAGGGGTAAGGGGAGACTGGGAAATCCACGGCCCAAGCCAGCCTCGCGGACGCTGGCCGGAGTGTTTTTCGATCGCCTCAGTCGTCTCGACAATGAGCGCGCGTTCTTCCGCCTCGCTCAGGGTGCCTTGACGCTCTGAATTTGTCCGGCCGTGCCCGATGATCTCGGCATCGTGAAATGCGGCGACTGCCTGAGGCGCGTGCCGATACATTTCTGCATTGACCAGAAGCGATATGGGTAATTTCAGATCGGCAAAGAGCTCCGCCAGGCGAAAGACACCGACACGATTGCCGTAGTCGCGCCAGGCGTAGTTGAGAACGTCAGGCTGCGGCCCGCCTGGCGCCAGCTCCGCGCCCAGCCCTTCGCCAAAAGAGAACCATTCGAGGTTTAATCCGACATAGACGGCGAGGCGTTTACCGTCCGGCCAGTCGTAGACGGGCCGGGAGGAAATAGGGGAGTAGGGATAGCGGTCGTGGGTTCGAATTGGCATTGCCGATCGTAGCTCGCTGCATGCGGGTTAGCTCACTCTACGACATCCTTCGCCGTCTTAGCAGCCGCCATTAAATGGTTGCGAATTTATGTGCCGGATCGAAAGCGCTAACGTCCTAGCGGTGCAACAGCGGGAGCAAGCCATGTGGCCGGATCGGACACTTCTGGATCTGTTCGCGATTGAAATCCCGATCCTGCAGGCGCCGATGGCGGGAGCATCGGACGCCGAGCTCGCGATTGCGGTCGCAAAAGCGGGCGGGCTCGGTGCCTTGCCAGCCGGAATGCTGAGCGGCGAACAAATTCGCGCGCAGGTCGAGCAGTTTCGCGGGGCAACCGGTGACAAGCCGCTCAATCTCAATTTTCTCGCACATACGATGCCTGTCCCGAACAACGCGCGCGAGCACGCGTGGCGAGAGTTGCTCAAGCCTTATTACCTTGAGCTCGGCATCAATCCGGCCAGCCCCGTGGCTGGCGCGGCGCGCAAACCGTTCGACGCAGAGGCGTGCTCGAACGTCGAAGAGATCAAGCCCGCGGTCGTGAGCTTCCACTATGGTCTGCCTGAGAAAGAATTGATGGCGAGGGTCAGGGCTGCGGGATGCAAAATCATCTGCTCCGCGACGACAGTCGAGGAGGCGCGATTCCTGGAAACAAACGGCTGCGACGCCATCATCGCGCAGGGACTCGAAGCCGGCGGACATCGCGGCATGTTTCTGAGCATGGACATGGGCACCCAGGTCGGCTTGTTTGCCCTGCTTCCGCAAGTGGTGGACGCGGTCAAGGTGCCGGTGATCGCGAGCGGTGGCATTGCGGACGCACGCACCATGGCGGCGGCGCTGACGCTTGGTGCCGCCGCAGTTCAGATCGGAACGGCGTTTCTGTTCTGCCCGGAGGCGAAAATATTGCCGCCGCACCGGGCGGCACTGCGAGCGGTTCGCGACGACAGCACGGTGGTCACCAACGTGCTCAGCGGCCGGCCCGCGCGAGGGTTGGTTAATCGGGCCATTCGCGAGCTCGGGCCCATCAGCGACATCGTGCCGGAATTTCCGCTCGCCAGCGGTGCGTTGGCGCCCTTGCATGCAAAGGCTCAGGCGCAGGGTTCGGGCGACTTTTCTCCCATGTTCGCCGGACAGGCTGCGGCCCTCGGCCGCGAGTTGCCAGCGGGCCAACTGACCCGGATATTGGCTGCAGAAGCACTTGATCTGCTGCCGCAAAAACCGCTGCAGGCAACGACCCGGTTGTCGCGATGAAAGACGCTCTGCTATAGGCTGGCGAAGGTTGTTGGGTTCCGGAATTTCCATGGCTGTCGACGCCGATACCGTACGCCGCATCGCGCACCTCGCCCGTATCGCCGTGGCCGAGCAAGAGATCGACCATCTCAAGGGCGAGTTGAATGCCATGCTTTCCTTTGTCGAGCAGCTCGGCGAAGTGAATGTAGAGGGGGTCGAACCGATGACGTCGGTCACTCCTATGGCCATGAAAAGGCGCGCCGACGTTGTGACCGATGGCGGTATTGCCGAAGACATCGTCAAGAATGCGCCGATGAGCGAAGACAACTTCTTCCTGGTGCCGAAGGTGGTGGAGTAATGTGCATCGCCTGTGAACTTGGATATTGGGCGATGGTCGACGCCCTCGAAGCGGAACGAAAGGCCGCTGACAAGAATGCCACCGTCGGGGATCCGTCCTTTGCGTGCGAGCCGGGCGTTGAAGAAGCGGACCCGAGTCCGGCACCACGCGTGCAACGAACGGCGGACGAGCCAGCTCCGTGACCGAATTCACGTCGTTGAGTTTGGCGGAAGCGCGAGACGGGCTGAAGAAAAAATCTTTTTCCGCCCGCGAACTGGCGGCCGCGCATCTCTTAGCGATTGAGAAGGCGCGCCCGCTCAACGCGTTTGTGTTGGAAACGCCGGAACGCGCCACCGAAATGGCGAGAGCATCAGATGCGCGTATTGCATCGGGCAATGCCGGACCGCTCGAAGGCATTCCGCTCGCTATCAAGGACATGTTTTGTACGGCTGGCATACGTTCGACCGCGTGCTCACACATCCTCGACAACTTCGTGCCGACCTACGAGTCGACGGTCACGTCGCAGCTTTGGCGCGATGGCGCGGTGCTTCTTGGCAAAACCAACTGTGATGAATTCGCGATGGGCTCGTCCAACGAGACTTCGCATTTCGGACCGGTGCATTCGCCGTGGCGACGTAAAGGCTCAAATACACCGTTAACGCCGGGCGGCTCATCGGGCGGCTCTGCCTCCGCGGTCGCTGCGAAATTGTGCCTAGGTGCGACGGGGACGGATACCGGCGGCTCGATCCGTCAGCCGGCGGCCTTCACCGGAACGGTCGGCCTGAAGCCGACCTACGGACGTTGCTCGCGCTGGGGGATTGTCGCGTTTGCGTCGTCGCTCGACCAGGCGGGACCGTTTACGCGCAGCGTGCGTGATGCGGCAATCTTGTTGCGATCAATGGCGGGGCCGGACGGGAAAGACACGACATGCGCCGATTTGCCGGTGCCGGACTACGAAACGGCCGTTGGAAAGTCGGTGAAAGGCCTGCGTATCGGCATTCCGAAAGAATATCGGCTCGAAGGGATGCCGGCGGAAATCGAGAAAATATGGGAAACCGGCCGCACGTGGCTGCAAGCAGCCGGCGCCGAACTCGTCGAAGTTTCGCTACCACACACCAAATATGCCTTGCCTGCGTATTACATTGTAGCGCCCGCCGAGGCGTCATCGAACCTGGCGCGTTACGATGGTGTTCGTTACGGGCTGCGCGTGCCGGGCGACGATATTACCAATATGTACGAAAAAACCCGCAATGATGGATTTGGCGATGAAGTGCGACGGCGGGTGATGATCGGCACCTATGTCCTGTCGGCCGGGTACTATGACGCGTATTACCTGCGTGCGCAGAAAGTCAGAACCCTGATCAAAAAGGATTTTGAGGACTGCTTTAACGCCGGTGTGCACGCAATGCTTACGCCGGCGACACCCTCAGCTGCGTTCGGGCTGGGCGAGAAGGGCGGTGCCGATCCTGTCGAGATGTATCTGAACGATATCTTCACCGTCACGGTGAACATGGCCGGCCTGCCCGGCATTTCGGTGCCCGCTGGTCTCGATGGTCAGGGGCTTCCTTTGGGCCTGCAACTGATCGGCCGTCCATTCGATGAGGAAACGCTATTTGCGCTTGCCGTCGTCCTGGAGCGGTCGGCGGGACGGTTTGAGCCTCAGCCTTGGTGGTGAACCCCGTTACTTGTCGGTTGTCGTAACCGGCGGGAGATCCTGGTCGCCTTCGACGGTTTTCTTCCCGCCAAGCTCGCCGCCGGTGAGAATAAACATGACGGCAATCGCGGCGACGACGCCGCCGATGATAATGCCGAATGTGCCGTGTCCATCTTTTTGCATGACATTCACTCAACGTTCGCTGCTTGCGCGTGGTTCCAGTGCTGCGTAATTGCGCGCGAAAATCGGCTGAAATCGTCGCGGAATTTTGGCTATTTGGAGGTACTGGCCTGCATGGATAACAATTCAGCTTTGCTAAAACGTGCA
>Ga0310811_10010209_pt1 | contig 12126 bp, 14 predicted proteins | sample YCmetagenome_FD_207642 | JGI IMG/M metagenome (GOLD analysis project Ga0310811, IMG submission 207642) | Soil microbial communities from experimental microcosm in Duke University, North Carolina, United States - YC | ecosystem: Engineered > Artificial ecosystem > Soil microcosm > Unclassified ...
AGGCGTGAGCGTGGCGTAGGATAGCCATATTTTCCGATTTGGATGCGTACATGGCTAAAGGGGGTCAGTTGCTCGACCTGGATCTTCACGACCTCAGTGAATTGCCCAAACTTATGCAGAAATTGATTGCCGAGGAGCTTTGATTAAAGAAGTGCGAGCACCTTGGGCGGTTTTATTCTGCGATAGGACAAAGCGTCTCGCCAGACGGTACAGTCGGCGCATCTCTCGCCGAAGATGATTTGCGTATCCTGTGGAGGGAGACCGCAAATCCGTCGTTTCGGTTGCACCGCCTTCAGTGAGAAGGCCCGCCCGGTGTGAAAGTCGGGCGGGTTTTAGCGTTTCTGCAAACCGCAAACCTGGACGAGATCGCCGTTCCAGCACCCAGTCTGCATGCACCCCGTTTTCCAACCGATGCAATGATCGCGGCAGGTATTGGCCAATTGCGGGTGCGGATGATCTGCTCGATGCCGCCCGAACCCATATTGGCGACACATGTTGAAACAAGTGTCGTATTGGCCGGTGCAGGTGCCAGCTGAGTGTGCGCTGGATACCAGTCCCACCAAAAGGACCCCCGTGATGCAAGCGATCTGGGCGCGGCTCATAGACCACCTCCGTCCACCCCTCGGGAAGATAACATACTTGAAACCGGTTGTGTTAGCGGGGGGTAAGTTGATACGCGGAGCGCGGCACAGAACCTCCGAAGCCTCTAATGCCGTCTCCCGATGAGGGCTTCAACGCGCGACAGAGTTCGAGCCATGATCACGTCATAGCCGGCGGGGTTGAGATGAGTTTGCCGATCACCCGCGATCAGATGCTGCGGTTGAGAAACAAGCCCGTGTCGCGGTCCAAGCAGCAAGACCTTGATCCCCTCTTGCACGCAGCCGATGCGCGATTTCCTGGCGACCAAATTCGACTTTTGCTGGTGACACGCCAGCGCGAAGATCGTTGATGCGTACCCAAACGATGGCAAGCCTTGTGCTCTTCGGTATGGCGGAATCAATCCGCGACAGCACGCCCGCGGTCGTATCCCCGTTGATGCCTTCGTTCGCGACGCGCACATCGTATCCCTTCGCGCGCAAAGCACGCTCCAGCTTCGCAGTATAATTTTCCGAGGATGAGACGTACCGGCCGGCAACATTGCTGTCGCCGATGGCAACGATCAAAGCGGTCACTGCTTGGGCTGTGTTTTGGAGGCTCAGTGCGACGAGCAAGGAAAATGCGATGAGCGCGGCACGCGCGGTAACAATCCTGTTGTGCTCCATGGGTCTCCCATCAAACGAAAGGCCAATGGTGCGCAGAATGTTAGAACGATTATGGACGGGTTGAAATAGACATCGCCAGCCGCCGCGGCCGTTGTGCCGATGTCCGTTGGGGACCAGGGGGATGCGCGTAAGGGGCCCGCCCCGGATCGCTCCGGAGCGGGCTTTCTTTGACTGAGCACTTGATCGAGGTCAATCCTTATCCTTGATCACCGTGGTGCTCGACCCCCTGCCGTCTGTATCGCTGCAGACCTTCGTTGTCTTGATCCGTCCTTCGGCTTCGTCACGCGTCGCGAACGCTAGCGGCCCGATCTGCGTCACTACAGTCTTGCCCTCGGGTTTGGTGGTGGTCACCGTACAGTGGCGGTCCGGACCTCGAACAACGTAGTATTCATCTGCCATAGCGGTGCCGGCGAACGTGACCAGCAGGGCGCTGGCAATCAAAAATTTTACTTTCATTAGCGGCCTCCTATGTTATTCGGGAAATGCAGCCGCGTAGGGCACGATGGTCACGAGGAAAAAGATCCCGGTCGCGACGATTAACGTGGTCGGCAATGTTCCATCGATCGCCATCTACTGCTCCGTGCTGCCTGCAATGCAATGCACTGGAGGCAAACCCGGTTCCTCTAAATGGCCCGGTTGTCCCTCACGCTCGTCCAATTCCCGCTCGATACGGCAAGCGACCCTGCCTAGGTGCGCTCGCCGAATGGCGGCAGATCAACCAGCGTTGCTATGAGACGCAACAATGCCTTTTGCTCCGGACCATCCGCGCCGTTTAGAAAAGCACCTAGCTCAATGTGAGTGAGCCGACCGCCCGACGGGGCGTTGGGCTGGTGGATTATGAACGCGTGTCCGTTTTGCGGTTCCCGGCCCAGATACCAAGCATCACCATTGGGGCTTCGATATAGCTCCCGCCGCTCAGTCATCTGCCGTCTCCCCGTACTTGGTCCGCCGCTCCACGAGGCATAGCGCAACTCTAGCGGTAAGTCGCGGAACGCCTCCGCCGGAGCCGCATTGATTCGACGTCTCGGGAGAGTTTCGTATGCCTCACTGGCCACGCTTGCGCCGCCGCTAAGCAACCCCTAGGCTCACTGACTGAAGCCGGGGATTTTGGTTGACGTTGAATGTCGGCGGTAAGTGGCGAGGGGAAACGTCGTCATCCGTCCTTCAAAGGAATCCGAGAGGATCTCTAGCACCGCCCAGCTCGACCGTATGGAGAGCGTTCGTGGGCCCGTTCGCCTGTCCGCGTTGTGACGGCGACGCGAAATTCGGGGTAACCGCGGGCGCTCGGAGTGCGCCGTAGCACACGCTGTCGAGCGATCCCCTGGGTCCACCTGCAGGCTACCTTGAATTTCACATTTGGGCGAACCCGAGGCCCGGCACCCCTGTTTGCGTACCGCCCCAAGAACGGCGCCAAATTGCTTGTGACCAAGTGGGTTCTGGCCGGGTGCGACTAAGGCCCTTCAAGGATGTGACGTCCGTTTCCCGGATCAATGCGGACCTGCGCGTGTTAACGGCAACTGCCGCCTTTGGCCCGAGGCGGACCAACCAGGCGAAGCGCGTCGTGTCCGTATCTAGGCGTAGACCGGACCTGCTCACCTTGGCCGGGACAGTCGGACACAACCCGACCCAGACGCATCGCATGTCACTGAAATTACCTATTTTTCGAGTTTGATGCTTCGAGTAAGTGTGTGGTTCGCCTATCCGGCACACGAGGTATGTCAGTTCCTCGTCCCCGGCCCCGCGACCGGCAGACTCCAGCCGCGGCGGATGGCCATGAAGCGGAGTACGAAGCACAGTGCGGCGCCAGCTATGGTCATAGCGCTAGGCGCAAGCTGCAAACCCCCTCCGGCCACCACCACCGCGGCACCAGCGAGCGCAGCCACAGCATAAAGATCGGCTCGCAGAACGGTCGGTACCTCGGTGAGCAACACGTCGCGGGTCATGCCGCCGCCAATTCCGGTGAGCATGCCGAGCATCGCTGCCATGAGGGGATTCAGTCCGAAGGCGAGGGCCTTCTGAGCGCCGGATACCGCGAACAGACTCAAGCCAGCGGCGTCGAAGAGAAGTACCGCATTGCTTAGCCGGTCGATGTTTGAAGGCCGCCAGAATGTGATAAGACCGGCGAGTAGCGAAACAGCCAAATATCGCCAGTCACTGATCGCTCCGGGTGGTATCGAGCCGATTAGCACATCGCGCGCGATGCCTCCGGCATTACCGGCCGCAAACGAGAGGACCAAGACTCCGAAGAGGTCGAGCCGGCCTCTCACACCGGCCGTGGCTCCGCTCAGAGCGAAGACGAATGTGCCTATCAGATCAAGCACCAACAGGAGCGTGTCTGTCTTGGGTATCTCCATTTCGATTCCTGCAAGCCTTAAGGCGCGAGCCACGCACGCGCGGCGACAACCAAGGCTTCCATTCCAGTCTCAAGCGTCGGATGGAGGACCGGCGCAAATAAGGGGCTGTGATTGACTGGAAGCTCGTTGATCTTTCCCGCCTCTTTGGCTTTCGCGTACGTATCCGGATCGGTTCCGCCGAAGAACCAAAACACCGAAGGGGCGTGCCACTCCGTGCCGAAGGAGCCGAAATCCTCGCTCGCCGGAGCCGCTCCCGTATGTCGCACTCGGTCTGCGGGGAAATATTCCTGGAAGGATTTGAGGACGCGCGCACTTGCCTGCGGGTCGTTCACGTTCAATGGATAGCGATCTAATGGCGTGATCTCCGGCGGCCGCGGCGCGCCGGATGCCGCGGCTTCGGCATTCACGATCCTTTCGATGGCCGAGAGCACACGCTTCCGGACGCCGGCATCGAATGTGCGGACATTGAGCTTGATGATCGCCTCGTCCGGGATGACGTTTTCCTTTGTGCCCGCCTGAAGGGCGCCTACCGTCACGACCGCAGCCTCCGCAGCAGCCACCTCGCGCGAGACAACCGTCTGGAGCCGCATCACGGTGGCGGCAGCCATTATCACGGGGTCGATACTCGCCTGTGGCATCGACCCATGAGCACCTCGTCCGAACAGACGAATTTGCAGACTATCGGCCGCGGACGTGATCGCGCCGGTGCGCCCGGCTACGGTCCCGGCCGGCCCTACCATAACGTGCTGACCGAGGATGACCTCTGGCTTAGGGAAACGGTCGAACAGGCCGTCATCGATCATGGCTTGGGCACCCTCGGCGGTTTCCTCACCCGGCTGGAAAACGGCCAACAGAGTTCCGTGCCAAGCCTCTCGGGCCTGCGCCAGCAGTTTGGTCGCGCCGGCCAAGCAAGCCACGTGCATGTCGTGGCCGCACATGTGACCAACCGGCACGGTTTTGCCCTCGCGATCTTGTGTCTTGATCTTGCTGGCATAGGGCACGCCGGTCATTTCCTCGACAGGCAAGGCGTCCATGTCTGCGCGGAGCATTACGGTCGGACCGTCACCATTGCGAAGAATACCCACGACGCCCGTCTTTCCGACCCCGGTCGTAACCTCGAATCCAGCCGAGCGAAGCCGGTCGGCTGCGAGGCCCGCAGTCCGGGTTTCCTGCATTGAGAGCTCAGGATGCGAATGCACGTCTTTGTAGAGCCCTTCGATTTCCGGGGTGATCTGGTCCAAATTCTTCAGAACTGGGTCCGAGGCTCTTCCAGTCGAGGCCATGCCTTCGCTCCTGAGAAAGTTGCACCCCCGAAATGATCACACGTCGGCTGTCTGCACCCGCCTTCAGAGCAAGACTGCGGATGCGCTCCAGATTTGCGCGGCGAGCCGCCGCGCAACAGCTATCAAGGCCATATAGCAAACCGGCCCGGGCCCGTGACGGCAAGAAGGAGCATACCGCCGATGATGCTCATATTCTTGAGGAAGTTGATCTTGTTCTCGTGCCGCATCTCGCCATCCATTGTCCAAAAACGATGGCCAAGCAATGCGGTTCCTAACGTAAAGACAGCGAACGCAAGAGCGAGAAGGCGCGTCAAAATGCCAACGATTATCGCGATCCCGACAAAGAACTCCATGAAGACGGCGATCGCCGCAGCAATTGCGGGCAGCGGCGCTTTCACCGTCTGCATATATCCTACCGTGGCCGCAAAATTGGTGAGCTTTTCCCAACCGGTCGAAACAAACAGCGCCATCAGAAAAATGCGCGCAACCAGGATCAGCGCATCGCTATAAGCGATTTGATCTAACATGGCGCTTTCCGACTGCTAGGGCACGAAGCTAAGCTGGCCCCGAGCCGCATCGCTCGGCGCGAGGTTAGAAACGTCCGCTGTTGAAAAATGGTAGCATCGTTAAATGGTAGCGTCACGTGCAAAGCGGAGCTTCCACCACGAGCGATCCGGCGCTAGCGTTCGATGGCAGCTTGGCATGCTCGAAATGATCGTTAGCATCCGCCACGCGGGTGATATTCAGTAAGCACGTCGACGTGCCCCCGACGTAAACCGAGCATAAACGCGTGCAGATCAGGGACCTGGTTGTAACCGTAACCGAGCGCTGGTCGACCACGGGCCGTGACGTTCTGGCGTCGACCATTGCGGGAGCGGTCGCGTGGTTCGTCGCGCAAACGCTGTTTGGCCATCCGCACCCCGTTTTCGCTGCGATCATCTCCATTGTCTGTCTGGGCCCGGGGCTTCCTAGCCACACTCGACAGGCCCTCGGATTGCTAGCCGGCGTTGGAATCGGAATCGTCGTGGGCGAGCTCGCACTTGCATTTCCGAACAACATCCCCTTGTTACGCGGCTCCCTGAGCGTATTCGTTGCCATGATGCTCGCCTCGTCCTTCGGACTTGGCCCCGTGGTCCCCATTCAGGCTGGCGTGTCCACGCTTCTTATTTTCGTGCTGGGTCCAGAGACTGCCGGCTATATCAGATTGATCGATTCTGCAGTCGGCATCGTAGTAGCGTTGCTATTCAGCCAAGTCATCCTCACGCCGGATCCGGTAAGCGCGGTACAACGCGCTGGCCGCAAGATGCTGCTCCAGCTGGGATCCGGCCTTTCGCAATGCGCCACGGCTCTCGCCAAGTTCGACCGGAAGCTCGCACACAATGCTATGGAAAGGCTTTCCGCGTCGCATGATAGTGTGGTTGCGCTCGGCTCCAGTATAAATTGGGCCGAGCAGGCGGCTCGTTGGTCGCTGCGCGGGCGCCTATACAGGCAAGAAATCGACGACGTCGTGACGAGATATGATCGTCGTTCAGTCAAGCTTTATGCCTTGATCCTATTGTTCGGCGAGGCGCTGAGTAACGCGCTTTCAACAGGAGAGTCTCCACCGCAGAATCTGCGTGCGCGTGTCCATCGACTTGCAGAATTGTGCCAAAATATTGCGTCGGGAAGCGTGCACCAGCGGGCAATCCAGTCCGCTGCTGACAATGCGGAGTCGGTGCCGCCTGCTTGGCGACCTTGCGTAAGCTATCTGCACGCGGCGGAAGAAGCGTTAGACGAATTCGCAGTGACTCCAGATCTGGGTTCGTAATCGACAGGCGGGCCGTCGCGAGCCATAAATACTGGGTTCATTCCTACGCCGGCACTGAATAAGAGGCCATGTCAGGCTTTTGTGCTCGCCGAGCCTTTGATACAGAGGCAGGTACGTTCTGAAAGGCTGCACTGCCTACAGAAGAGTGTTCGTGATGGACGACAGAAACGCAGCACTACGAGCGAAGGAGGACGTCACGCGACGCTGGCTGCTAGGCAGCCTTTTGACGGCCTATACCGCCTCGCTGGTCCCTTGGGCATTGGCTCAGCCTATCGACGATCGCGATCAGGGAGCGTTTTTGGCGATTTCGGCGATTATCGCGGGGCATCAAGCGCTCGACGCGCAGCTAGCCAAGAGACTTTACGATGCCTTGATCGTGGACGATAAGCGCTTCCCTTCGATGGCGCGCGAATTGCTGTCGCTGATAGACGCACGCAAGATCGAGCCTCTCCATTTGCAGCAGGTCTTGGACGCCGAGAAATCTTCGCTTGCTGGGGTTCCGCGAGCGATCGCGAGGGCCTGGTTTCTTGGCATCGTAGGCTCGGGTGTGCAGGCCCGCTGCATAGCTTACGAAAATGCGCTAAACGCGACCATCGTTTCCGATGTGCTGAAGCCTCCAACCTACGCCTATGGTGTCTATGGAAGCTGGGCCGCAAAGCCAGTCTGAAGGGGTGCGCCATGCCCGATATCGCGGTGGCCGATTTTGTCGTCATCGGTTCAGGAATCATCGGATCGACCGTAGCGCGGAAATTAGCGCAAGCCGGAGCGTCCGTTCTCATTCTGGAGGCAGGGCCGCGCGTCACTCGTGCGGAGATTGTAGCACGCTTTCGCAACTCGCCACGCCGCAGCGACTGGATGTCGCCCTATCCGCCGGCACCATGGGCGCCTCATCCGATCTACCAGCCGCAGAGCAACAACTATCTCGTACAAGCCGGACCGTACCCCTACGAAGCCGAGTATGTCCGCCAGGTGGGGGGTACGACGTGGCACTGGGCGGCGCACGCATGGCGCAACGTGCCGAACGATTTCAGGATCAAGAGTCTCTACAACGTAGGCGTCGACTGGCCGTTAGAATACGACGATCTTGAGCCGTACTACCAGGAAGCCGAGGTGCTTATGGGCGTCTCCGGGGCGCCGAACACGGGGTCGCCACGGAAGAAACCCTTTCCGATGGAGCCGGTGGCCGAACCGTTCGCCATGCGGCGAATCCGCGAGCGGCTTGCATCCGCGTACGAGGTCGTCACCAATACCACTGCGCGCAACAGCCGCACATACGACGGCCGCCCGGCCTGCTGCGGCAACAATAGCTGCCAGCCGATCTGCCCCATCGACGCACAGTACCACGGCGGTTTGGCCGCGCATGCAGCAGAAGCCGCAGGTGCAAGGCTCATTCCCGACGCGAATGTCTACCGGCTCGACCATGACGAGCAGGGGCGTATTTCGGCGGCGCTATATTACGATCCGGACAAGATTTCGCACCGCGTGACCGGGAAGACGTTCATCGTCGCCGCCAACGGCATCGAAAGTCCGAGGCTCCTGCTACTGTCGGCCAGCGACAAGTTTCCGCGCGGGCTGGCTAATAGCAGCGATATGGTCGGGCGCAATCTAATGGATCATCCGAGCACGTCTCTGACATTCGATGCTGATGAAGATCTCTGGCTCGGCCGGGGTCCACAAAGCCCCAGCTCGATCGGAGTTATGAGGGACGGCTCATTTCGAGCCGAACACGCGCCCTACCGCCTCGATTTCACCAACATTTCACGGGTCGTCAGCGCGACGAGCGCGCTGATCGACCAAGGTGTGTATGGCGACGAGTTTGCGCGCCGGCTTCGATATAGCGCCGCGCGTGAACTGAACGTCAAGAACGTGCTCGAAATTCTGCCCGATCCCAATCATCGTATCACGCTCAGCGATCAGAAGGATGCGATGGGGATTCCAAAACCTCAAGCGCATTACTCGATCAACGACTATACAAAAAAGGGGCATGAGAGGTCGCAACAGGACTTTAGGCGTATCGCCGAACTTCTGGGCGGGTCGAATCTGCGCTTCAGCAAGGACGGTGCTTACGCCAACAACCAGCATATCTGCGGCACATTGAGCATGGGGAGCGACCCAAAGGCTTCGGTGTGCGATCAATGGGCACGTGCGCACGACCACGAGAATCTGTATCTAGCAGGAACGGGCGTTCTCCCGACCTGCGGGACTTGCAACTCGACGGAAAACGGAATGGCGGTCGCGTTACGAACCGTTCATCACATTCTGTTCGAACACAAAGCGAGTGATGCGCCAGCCTCGCCGAGGGCGGGATGACGGTCATGTCATTCAATGCCGGCCTAAAAGGTCTTCTCTTGTCGGCAATTGTGCTCGCTGCCGGCGCGTGGAGCACGGCACGCGCGGATTCCGCCAATAATCCTGACGCAGCTCTCATCGAACGAGGCCGCTATCTCGCTAATGCAGGGGATTGTGTCGCGTGTCATACCGAACCCGGCGGCAAACTTATGGCGGGGGGGCTGGCCGTCGCGACGCCGATCGGCCCGATAATCTCGACAAATATCACGCCATCCAAAGCGGACGGGATCGGGGATTACAGTGTGGAGGAGTTTTCCGCAGCGCTGCGCCGTGGCATACGCCGAGACGGTCAAGGTCTTTATCCGGCGATGCCATATACGTCGTACGCAAAGATCACGGACGAGGACGTAGCGGCTCTCTATGCATACTTCATGCAAATCGTTCCCTCTGTCGATCATAAGCCGACTGAGACCGCGCTGCCATTCCCATTCAATATCCGGTTTTCCATGCGTGTCTGGAACTGGCTATTCCTCGACGCCAAGCCCTACACGAACGATCCGGCTCAGAGCGCGGAATGGAATCGTGGTGCCTATCTTACTCTCGGTCTCGCCCATTGCGGTGCGTGTCACACCCCTCGCAACATCCTGATGGCGGAGCAGAACTCGCGGCTGCTCGCTGGCGCAGATCTCGGCACATGGTTTGCTCCCAACATCACTTCGGATCGCAATAGCGGCGTCGGTTTATGGAGTGTGGAAGATCTGATCCATTACATGCGAGACGGTCATGCGCATGGCAAAGCCCAGGCGGCGGGACCTATGGCCGAAGCGATCGACAACAGTCTCCGCCACATGAGGGAAGGTGACCTTCGCGCCATTGCCTCGTTTATCAAAACCGTACCGGCAATACATGACAACGCGGATGCCAAGCCTGCTTTCGAGTGGGGGGCCGCTGGCGGTGATCTCAATGCAATCCGCGGCGTTGCCGTGCCGACGAACCGCGATCAATGGGGCGGTGAACAGTTATACAACGCCTACTGCGCCACCTGCCATCAGGCGGAAGGGCAGGGCAGCTTCGACGGCGGGCTTCCATCTTTGTTTCACAACACCACGCTCGGTCGTACGAATACGAGCAACCTCGTGATGGTGATACTTGACGGCGTTCATCGTGAGCCCGACGTGGACATGCCCGGTTTTGCCCATGAGCTTACGGACAGTCAGATTGGGACTTTGGCCAATTTCATAATCCGGCAGTTCGGCAATCCTTCTGGTAGCGTAACCGCGCGGCAGGTCGATGCGTTGCGTGCAGGAGGGGAGAGTGGCATGTGGATGGTTTGGATAGCGCGATTGCTGATAGTAGCCGTTGTGCTGTCCGTGGTCGGAATAGCCGTAACATTGATTCTCAGAGGGCGGCGCGCTGAGAGGGGTACGGTTTGACTCGGCTTAGTCCGCATAAGTATGGCGTGCGACGAGATGGGCCTCCTGTCGATCCTTCTGGGAAAAGTCGATTTTAATGAAAGACCTTTCGATCGCAGTTGTTGATGAGTTTGAGGAGCCTGCGCACGCCCGGCAACGCTTCACTGTTGGGTACCAAGGAGCTTGACATGACAATGATCGATCCGACGACCGCGCCGTACGGGACCTTTCTTCTCCGTCTGTGCCTCGGTGTAATGTTCATCGCACACGCGATGCTGAAAGTGCAAGTGTACAAGATCCCCGGCACGATCGCTTATTTCAAATCATTGGGGCTGCCGGGGTGGCTTGCGTACGTGACGATCGCGATCGAGCTGAGTGGGGGCGTCTGCCTTATTCTCGGCATCGTGCCGCGGTATGTAGCACTTCTTCTTATTCCTCTGATTCTAGGCACCATCGTCACGGTCCACGGCAAAAAGGGATGGTTGTTCAGCAACACGGACGGCGGCTGGGAATACCCAGCGTTCTGGTCAGCAGCGTTGCTCGTACAATTTCTTCTTGGAGACGGAATGTGGGTTCTGCTTGGCTCTCCCGCATTCCATTGAACAGCGCTTTTCGTTCAATCGCGCCTCTCCGCGCTTATCAAATGTGTCACCACCGGTTCGCCTCGGAGAAATCGGCGGACTCTGTTCTGTATTAGTCGGTCGGTTTTGGTCACGCGTTCGTGCTGGCGCAGATGCTCAATCCAAGATTCGACCAGAAATGTTTCCAGAAACCGACCGGGTTCCGCTGCATCTTCGAATATGCCCCAATCATACGCGCCGTCTCGTTTGCGCTCTCGGGCGAGCGCTGCTAGAGCGCGAAGAAAAGCTATCCGCTTCGATGGCTCTATTCGATAGTCGACCGTCACCAATACCGGCCCCGAGTCATTGGATACCGGCGCAGCAATGACTGGTTCAGGCCAATCCATTGACGGAGTCAGATCCAGCGCCGCACCGGTTTGCATTTGCCAGCGCCGGGTCAACGGAATGGCTGCCAGCGCTCCCGCGGCCGCTATGAAATGCGCGATGGGGAGACCAAGGACGCTTGCGGCTTCCCCCCAGATCAGACTGCCGACCGTCATGCTACCGAAGAAAACGGTGACGTACATCGCGAGGCCGCGTCCCCGGACCCAATCGGGCAAGGAAACCTGGGCCGAGATATTGAGGGTGGAGATCGCTGCAATCCAGGAAGCACCGGCGATAACGCATGCCGCGATTGCGGTGTTGGGTTTCGACGCTGACCCCAGCAAGACAAGAGTCAAGGCTGTGCCGAGCTCGCCAAGAACGACCAAGCCGTCTGCTCCGAATCTGGCTTTGAGGTGTGGCAAGAAGAATGCGCAGCCGACCGCCCCGGCGCCGATCGCGCCAAGCAGAATGCCATAGAGTGCAGGGCCCCCGGCGATTTGGGTCCGCGTCACCAAAGGCAGAAGCGCCCAGTAGGCACTTGCAAACAGGAAGAAGCCGACAGCACGGCTCAAGGTGTCCCGCAATGGACGATTGTATATCGCATACCGGAAGCCAGTTCGTACGGCCCCAGCGAACCGCTCCGCCGGCAGCGGAGTGCGGCGCTCCTGCCGGGGGCGCCACCAAAGAAAGACCGCTATTACGCCGAGGTTGCTGAAGGCGTCGAGCCAAAACGGCGCATTTATGCCCACCGTCCCGATCAAGACGCCCGCCAGAG
>Ga0310811_10010212_pt1 | contig 12123 bp, 14 predicted proteins | sample YCmetagenome_FD_207642 | JGI IMG/M metagenome (GOLD analysis project Ga0310811, IMG submission 207642) | Soil microbial communities from experimental microcosm in Duke University, North Carolina, United States - YC | ecosystem: Engineered > Artificial ecosystem > Soil microcosm > Unclassified ...
ATTATGGACCGAGGGCCTTTCGGCCAGCCAGATCGCCCGCGCCCTGGGCGGGGTGACCCGCAACGCCGTGATCGGCAAGGTGCACCGGCTGGGCTTGGCGGGCCGCGCCAGTCCCTCCCGCTCCGAGCGGCCCAGGCTGCCGGTGGCGCACAAGACGCCGACCGTGCGCGCCCATGTGCCGGCCGCCCCGGTGGTGGAGGAAGATCCCGTCACCCTGGAGGACGGCAGCCACGCCACGGTGCTAACCATCAGCGACCGCATGTGCCGCTGGCCGATCGGCGATCCCGCCGCCACCGAGTTCCACTTCTGCGGCCGCTCGCCCAAGACGGGCTCGCCCTATTGCGAGGCCCATGCCCGCAAGGCCTACCAGCCGCAGCAGACCCGCCGCGACGGCAAGGACGTCAAGGGACGGATGGCGGGGTGAGAGCCGCGGTTCGCCGCAAGGCGAACGAAATGATCCAGCGGATCATTTCGAGCGGCGAGCGCCGCGAGCCTAGGCGAGCGGCCGGAGATAATCTCCGCACCCACTGTAGCCGCGCTTTCACGCCCATGGCAAAATCACGCCATGGGCGCTCCCGCCAGCATCTATGACTATTCCGCACCGCTGCTGAACGGCGAGACCGCTTCGCTGTCAAAGTGGCGTGGGCGTGTGCTGCTGATCGTCAACACCGCCAGCCATTGCGGACTGACCCCGCAATATACCGGCCTGCAGCAGCTGCACGAGCGGCTGGAATGGAAGGGCCTGACGGTGCTGGGCTTTCCCTGCAACCAGTTCTTCAATCAGGAATTCGGCACCGAAAGCCAGATCACCCGGTTCTGCCGCGAGAATTTCGGGGTCACCTTTCCAATGTTTTCCAGGCTGAAGGTCAATGGCCGAAAGGCGCACCCGCTCTATCGCCATCTCAAGCGCCACCAGCCCGGGATCCTCGGGACCACAATGATCAAATGGAATTTCACCAAATTCCTGGTCGACCGCGACGGCCAGCCGGTGGCGCGCTATGCGCCGAGGACCGACCCCAAGGACCTGGAAGACCCGATCCGCAAGCTACTTTCTCAGTGACCGCGAGGAGTTTTGCGGCGTGAGCAGGGTTGCCTAGCGACAGCGTAGGCAACGAGCGACGTGTACGAGAGGTACACGAGCGGTTCGTAGCGACAGCGTACGAACGCGACGAACTCACGACGCAAAAGAACCGCGGTCAAGCCGCGGTGGTTGCACCAATGCTCGGAGCATCCAGCGAATAGCCGGCCGAGCGCACCGTGCGGATCGGATCGGTGGCGCCTTCGATGTTCAACGCCTTGCGCAGCCGTCCCACATGCACGTCCACGGTGCGGGCCTCGACATAGACATCGCTGCCCCACACCGCATCCAGCAGCTGCTCGCGGCTGAAGACACGCCCCGGATGCTGGATCAGGTGATCGAGCAGCCGGTATTCGGTGGGACCCAGATGCACTTCCACGCCGGCGCGGCGCACCCGGTGGGCGGCGCGGTCCATTTCGATATCGCCCACCTGCACCACGTCTTCGGCCAGGCTGGGGCGGATGCGACGCAGCACGGCGCGCAGCCGCGCCAGAAGTTCGGTCATCGAAAACGGCTTGGTCAGATAATCGTCCGCGCCGGTGTCCAGGCCGCGGATGTGATCAGATTCCTCGCCGCGGGCCGTCAACATGACGATCGGCACATTGCGGGTCTCCTGGCGGCCGCGCAGCCGGCGGCAGACCTCGATGCCGGAAAGCTGCGGCAGCATCCAGTCCAGAATCACCAGATCGGGTTGCTCCTCGGCGGCGACCAGCAGCGCTTCCTCGCCGTCGCGCGCTTCCAGCACGCGGTAGCCTTCCCGCTCCAGATTGTAGCGCAACAAGGTGACCAGAGCGCCTTCGTCTTCAGCGACCAGGATGGAGGGCTTTGTCATGCGTGAGTCTCATAGGGAACGGAGGTTTCGCTGGTCGTGTCGGCCTTCGGGCGCGCCGCGCTCAGATGGCCGGCCCGCACCATGTGATAGACGACCTCGGCGATATTGGTGCAATGGTCGCCGCTGCGCTCGATATTCTTGGCGACGAACAGAAGGTGGGTGCACAGGCCGATGGTGCGCGGATCTTCCATCATGTAGGTGAGAAGCTCGCGGAACAGGCTGTTGTAGATCTCGTCGATCTCACCATCGCGCGCCCACACCGCTTCGGCTTCATCGGCATTGCGGCTGGTGAAGGCGTCCAGAACCTGCTTGAGCTGGTTCTGCGCCGCCTTGCCCATGCGCGCCAGGCTCTGGGTCAGGCGGATGGGCGGCTCGCGGTTCAGAACCAGCGCCCGCTTGGCGATGTTCTTGGCCAGATCGCCGATGCGCTCCAGTTCCGCCGCGGTCTTCACCGCCGCCAGGGTCTCGCGCAGGTCCACCGCCATGGGCTGGCGCAGAGCGAGCAGCTTCAGCGCCCGGTCCTCGATCTCCTGCTGGATTTCGTCGATGCGGGCATCGCCGCCCACCGCCCGTTCCGCCGCCGTGCTGTCGCGCCGCGCGATCGCCTCCATCGCGGCCGCGAACTGAGCTTCGGTCAGGCCGCCCATCTGGGCCACCAGCGCCGACAGGGCGTCGAGCTGTTCGCCGAAGGACTTCACGGTGTGGTCGTTCATGAAAGCTCGCTCGCCTCTCGGGTCCAGGACCGCCTTAAGACCTTCCCGCCAATCCTATGCGACTGTTTTATAACATTTCCGTGACAGGCTCCGGAGTCGCGCTTTTGACCGCATTTTGGTCCGGAACAGCCGGAAGAAAGACCGTGAATGTGCTGCCTTGCCCCAGCCGGCTCTCGATGGCGAGCCGGCCCTGATGGCGGTTGACGATATGCTTGACGATGGCCAGGCCCAGGCCGGTGCCGCCCCTTTCCCGTGAGCGCTTGACGTCCACCCGGTAGAATCGCTCGGTCAGGCGGGGAATGTCCTTGGCGGGAATGCCTTCGCCATCGTCGCTGACCGCCCCGAAGACCTGTTCACCCGCCCGTCCCAGCACGACCCGCACCTCGCCCCCTTCCCGGCCATACTTGATGGCGTTGTGCACCAGATTCTGGAACAGCTGCACCAGCTCGTCAGGTTGGCCGATCACCTCCGGCAGGCCGGGCTGCGGTTCCACCTTCACGGTGATCGCCTCCGCGGCCGCCAGCGGTTTCAGGCCCGCCACCGCCTGCCGGACCATCCCTTCCAGATTCACATGGCCTTCCGGCTTCACATGCTCGTTCATCTCGATGCGGCTGAGGGAGAGAAGATCGTCAATCAGCCGGCGCATGCGGTCGGCTTCCACGCCCATGATGTCCAGGAACTGTTCGCGCGCGAAGGCATCGTCTCTGGCATGACCGCGCAAGGTCTCGATGAAGCCGGTCACCGCCGCCAGCGGCGTGCGCAGCTCATGGCTGGCATTGGCGATGAAATCGGCCCTGAGCTGTTCACTGCGCTTGACCACGGTCAGATCGTGCAACAGCAGCGCGGTGACGGAAGGCGCGATGCTGATCCGCGCGGCATAGGCCTGATAGTGCCGCTCGATCGGCACCGGCAGGCTGAAGGGCACGTTGGTGGCAGCGCCGCCCTTCGCCTCGGCGATGGCCGCCAGCACCTCGGGATTGCGCAGAACCTGCGACGCACGCTTTCTGTCCAGGCCCGGTCCCAGCACATCGCGCATGGAATGGTTGACGAACAGCACCGTCTCGTCCTCGTCCAGCAACATGACCGGGCTGGGAAGCTGGTCGAGCAGGACGCGGGTCATGGGCGGCAGGGCGGCCAAGGGATCATCCGCCGTCTGTTCCGCAGGGCGCAGAATGGGTTCCTGAAAGGTGAGGAACTGGGCGATCAGAAGGGCGGCCAGCCCCGCGGCCACCAGCGCCCAGAACAAGGTGGACCCGCCCAGGAGCATGACCGCCCCGCCCAGGATCAGACCAATCAGCAGAGGCCAGGCCAGGCCGCGCAGGCGCAAAAGAGATTCAATCATCCCCCGCATAATAGTCCCGATTGCGACGATCCGGTAACGAGGGGACCCACAGCGGCCCCGCCATGCTCCGCTCACGGACTGTCGCGGGGATGCGGAAACGCACGCTTCGCAAGGCAAACCTGGTAAACCGGGGATAAGCTTTGATAAGCACTGGAGTTAACGCAGAAAACCGTAGGACACTGCTCCGAAAGCGATTCGCCATGTCTCAAGTCATTCTTGCCGAAGACGAAAGCCAGCTTCGCAGCCTGATCGCCGAACTTCTTGCCTCCAAGGGCCTGAGGGTCTGCCAGGCCGCCGATGGGCTCGAGGCTCTGCAGCTGCTCAAGGACCATCCTGGGGCTAGCCTGCTTCTGTCCGACATCGTGATGCCGAACATGAACGGCTACGAGCTGGTGGAAGAGTCCCTCAAGCTGCGCCCCGAGCTGAAAGTCCTGATGATGACGGCCTATCCGACGGACCAGCCGCCGCCTTCGGCGCTTCGGGCGCGGGAGATCCGGACCCTGGTCAAGCCCTTCGATCCGGATCGCATGTGCGATCTGGTCGTGGACATGCTGGCGCGGCCCTAATCAAGCTTGCTGCGGCCGCGCTTGATCTCGGCGCGATGCTTCTTGCTCTCCAGTCTTTTGCGCTTGCTGGCTTTCGGCACTTTGGTTGCGCGGCGCGGCTTCGGCGGTGTGGCGGCACGGCGGATGATCTGGGCCAGCCGGGCGCGCGCATCGGCGCGGTTTCTCTCCTGCTCGCGAAACCGCTGGGCCGTGATCACCAGCACGCCGTCGCCGGTGATGGCTGGTTCGCGCAGCAGCGCGGCACGCACCGGCTCCGGCAGGCTGGAGGAGGCGCGGACGTCGAAACGCAGCTGCACGGCGCTGGCCACCTTGTTCACATTCTGCCCGCCCGGACCGGAGCTGCGGATGAAGCGCTCTTCAAGCTCGCGCCCGGCAATGAGGATGCGGCTGTTGACGATCAGATCGCTCATCGCTCAAACGCCTTGCGCAAACTCTGCTTGACCAGCTTGCCCGCCTGGTTGCGCGGCAAGGGGTTTTGCGACAGGCGGAAATGCACCGGCACCTTGAAGGCGGCCAGCCTCTCTCCCGCAAAATCCTTCAACACATCTTCGCTGACGGTGGCGCCGGCCTTGAGCTGCACCGCCGCGGCCGGCACCTCGCCCAGCAACGGATGGGAAAGCCCCACCAGCGCCGCATCGGCCACGGCCGGATGCTGGGTGAGGACATTCTCCACTTCGCTGCAGTAGATGTTCTCGCCGCCGCGGATCAGCATGTCTTCGGCGCGGTCCAGGATGGTGCAGAAACCTTCTTCGTCCAGCACGGCCAGATCGCCCGTCTTGAGCCAGCCATCCTGGAACCGTTCAGCCGTTGCTTCCGGTCTGTTCCAATAGCCCTTCACGATATTGGGACCAAAGGCCCAGAGCTCGCCCGGCCTGCCGGGCGGCAATTCCTTGCCACCTTCCATCACTTTGAGCCGGCACACCGGCAGCGCCGGACCGCAGCTCGCCGGACGGCTCAGATAGTCCTGGCCGGAATGGGTGGTGCAGGTGGCCGAGGTCTCGGTCATGCCCCAGCCCTGCCCCGGCATAGCGTGCAATCGCGCGCGAACATCATTCGCAAGAGAAACCGGACATGGCGCGCCGCCATAGGTGACCAGCTCCAGCGACGGCAGGTCATGGCCTTCGGCCTGTTCCAGCAACGCGAGGGCCACGGCCGGAACACCACCCGTCACCGTCACTTTTTCCCGCGCGATCAGGGCCAGCGCTTCCTCGGGATCGAATTTGCGCATCAGCACCAGCTTGCCGCCGGCAGCCATGTTGGGCAGGAGCACCGACAGGCTGCCGATGACATGGAAGAAGGGCGCGGCCAGCAAGGTCACGCGCTGTCTGGGTGGCGGTGCTTCTGTTCCGCTGCGCATCGCATTGCGCGTCAGGGAAAAAGACTGGGCGAAAATGTTGGTGGTCAGCGCGCGATGCGTGCCCAGCGCGCCTTTGGCCGCGCCGGTGGTACCGGAGGTGTAGAAAATCGTCGCGTCATCTTCCGGCAACAGCGCCACGTCAGGCATGGGCCGTTCCGGCAGCCGGTGCCAATGGGCCGGCGCGCCGATGATCTCTTCCAGAACTGTCACGCCGGGTGGCAGCCCCTCTGAAAAATTACCGGCCCGCGTGACGAAGACATGTTCGACCGAGGGCGGCAGGTTTTTCAGTCGCGCCAGGCGTTCGGCATCGGCAAAGACAAAACGGGCGCCGCTGTCCGAGAGGCCATAGGCCAGTTCGGTCCCCGTCCACCAGCCATTCAGCGGCACCGCAATGGCGCCTGCCAGAAGTGCGCCCAGAAACACCACCGGCCATTCCGGCAAATTGCGCATCGCCAGCGCGACGCGGTCTCCTTTGTTGAGGCCGCGCTCCCGCAGCAGGGCGGATACTGCAAGCACGGCGCGGGCGAAGCCGTCATAGGTCACGCGTTCATCGCCATAGACCAGGAATTCGCGGGCTCCATGCCGGCGCGCCGCCAGGAACGCCTCGGCCGCCGTCGCTGGCGCATGCTTCCACACGCGCATGGACACGCCCCGCACCATCGTCTCGACGGTTTCGAAGGCCGTTCCAGGCGCGGTCAGGCGCGCATGGGCATCGGCAAGGCTCACTTTTGGCCAGGATTGGTCATTCATGGGAGGGCAAGTATAACGGCGCGATGAGCAATGCATCAGGTTTTTGCCAGGAACGGCTGGCGCGCATCCCGCGCTTCCTGGAAGCACAGGTCGCGGCCGGCGCCCTGCCCGGCGCGCTGACCCTGATCTGGCGCGATGGCCGCGTGGCGCGTCAGAGCCTGGTGGGAAAGATCGATCTCGGCCGTGGCCTTGCGATGCGCGAGGACGCCATCTTCCGGCTCTATTCCATGACCAAGCCGGTCACGGCGGTGGCGCTGCTGATGCTGCTGGAGGAAGGCCGCATCGCCCTGGACGATGCCGCCGCCAAATTCATTCCCGGCTTTGCTCGATTGAAGCTTGCGGATGGCAGCGCACCCAGGCGCGCCATCACAGTGCTGGACTTGGCTCGCCATACCGCCGGCTTCACCTATGGCTTTCACAACCGCACACCGATCGATGCCGCCTACCGGGCGCAGAAGATCGCGGAGATGGATACCGAGGGCGGCCTTGCCGCCATGATCGGCCAGCTTGAGAAGCTGCCGCTGGAATATTCGCCGGGCGAAGCCTGGATCTATTCCGTGGCCACAGATGTGGTTGGCCGGCTGGTCGAGATCGTGTCGGGGCAGCCTTTCGCCGATTTTGTGCGGCAGCGGATTCTGGCGCCCCTGAAGATGAGCGATACCGATTTCCTGGTGCCGCAGGCAAAGCGTGACCGCTTCATCCCCTGTTATGCGCTGAAGGACGACCGGCTGGATCTGTTCGATGATTCCGAAGGATCCAAATTCCTCGCGCCACCCGCGCTGGAATCCGGCGGAGGCGGCCTGGTTGGCACCGCTGCCGATTATTTGCGCTTCTGCCGCATGCTGCTGAACAAGGGCGAGCTGGACGGGGTGCGCCTGCTCTCGCCCAAGACAGTGGCGCTGATGACGGCGAACCATCTGCCGGGCGGCAAAGAGATCGCCGATCTTTCACCTGCCGCCGATGCCTTCAATGAAAGCGGTTATCGCGGCGTCGGGTTCGGCATTGGTGTGGCGGTGACGGTCGATCCCGTCCGGATGGGCATTCCCGGCACGGTGGGAGAATTTGCCTGGGGCGGCATGGCGTCCACGGCCTTCTTCGTCGATCCCAAAGAGAATATGGCCGTGATATTCATGACCCAGGTGATCGCGGACACGGCGCGGCGGGTGCGGCTGCGCCGGGACTTGCGCACCCTGATCTATGCCGCCATGACGGAAAGCCATGCTTGAGACCTTGCCGCTGACCGAGTGGAACGGCCCCTACGAACCCGCGGTGAAGGCGCGCGCCATCGCAGGCCTGGAGGCCGGCGCGGTGCTGTTCTTTCCCGGCCTCGCCTTCGACCTCGCGGACAGCGAAAAACAGTTCCTGGACGCGCGCGTTTCGGACGGCAAGGCCAAGAACATCTCGCTCGATCCGGATACCGGAAAGATCCAGGCCACGTCTTTGCAGGGCGACGAGGCCCACCGGCTCTCCGCCATGATGGCGCGGTTCGCCGATCAAGCTTCCTCTTTGATACGCGACCTTCTGCCCTATACGCAGGTCGAGCGCGCCCGCACCAGCTATCGTCCGGTGGAAGTGAAGGGCCGCGGCTATTCCAAAATTTCCGATGACCGGCTGCTGCACATCGATGCCTTTCCCTCCCGCCCGATGGGGGCGGGACGGCGTATCCTGCGCTTCTTCGCCAATGTCGCGCCGTCGTCGCCCCGGCGCTGGCTGGTGGGTGAGCCGTTCGAACCTTTCGCGCGCAATTTTCTGCCGCGGGTCGGCCCGCATCCGTGGGGCAAATCCTGGCTCTATGAAAAACTGGGCGTCACCCGCGGACGCCGCAGTCTCTATGACGAGCTGATGCTGTCGCTGCATGATGCGGCCAAGCTGGACGCCGATTTCCAGAAGACCAGCCCGCGCGATGCGGTGGATTTTCCGGCCCAGAGCTGCTGGCTGGTTTTTACCGACCAGGTGCTGCATGCGGCGCTGGGCGGCGAATTCGCGCTGGAACAGACTTTCCATCTAGATGTGGCGGAAATGGCCGAGCCGGCGCGTGCGCCTATCCGGGTGCTGGAACGGCTGAGCGGCCGCGTGCTCGCCTAGACCGCGCGCGAAAGCGCCGCGCGTTTCCTGAGATAGATTCCCGGTCCGTCGCCGCTGGCCTCGAAGGCGCGGCTTGCCGCCTCATTTTCTCCCAGGAACAGCACGCCATCCGGCGCCATGGTCTCGGCGACCCGTTCCAGTACATCGGCCCGCAAAGCGAGGTCGAAATACATCAGGACATTGCGGCAGAAGACCAGATCCAGATCGTCCAGCCAGCCGAAGCTGTCGAGCAGGTTGAAGCGCCGGAAACGCACCATGCGGCGCAGGCTTTCAGCCACCACCCATTCGGCGCCGTCGCGCCGAACATGATGGCTGAGCGCTTCCAGTTCCGGGGCGCGCTCGATCTCATGCGCGGCATAGCGGCCGCTCTCGCCGCGATAGATGCCGTCGGTGGAAATATCGGTGGCGATGATTTCCAGCCGCCATCCCGCCTGCACCAGCTGCAGATCCGAGAGGATCATGGCGATGGAATAGGCTTCCTGGCCGGCCGCCGTGGCGGCCGACCAGACCCGCAGGGTCTTTTCCCTGGCGCGCGCGGCCAGCAACCGCGGCAGCACATGGGCGCGCAGGCGTGTGAACTGCGCCGGCTCTCGGAAAAAACCGCTTTCATGGAAGGTCATGGCCTCGGTCACGGCCTCGGCCAGGGATTCCCGCCCCAACTTCAGGTCGCCGATCAGGCCTGTCAGGTTCTTGAAACCGAAGCGGCGCACCACGGGCGCGAGCCGCCCTTTTGTCAATGCGAGCTTGTCCCTTCCCAGCGCCAAGCCGGAGCGGCGGCGGAGCAGGCGGGCAAGGAACTGGAAATCGTCGGGCGCCATGGGCACCCCCTAGTGTCCCGATTCCGAAATTCGCGCCATCTTGATATCGGGCTCCTGGCGAATTTCGGAATCGAGGGACACTAGCAATTTATTATTTCTAGCGTCGTTTGGTTTCGAAGCTCGCCTTGATGCCGATATCGATAATGTGGCGAGCTTCGAAACCACGACGCTAGACCGTCACGCCGATTTCGACGAGCTTGTCGCGGACAGCGGTGCTGTCGAAAGGCTTGAGCAGATATTCATTGGCGCCGGCCGCCATGGCGCCCGCGATCTCGTCCGGATCGCTTTCGGTGGTGTAAAACAAGATCACCGGCTGGCCGCCATTCTGCTGGCCGCGCACGCTCTTGATGAAATCTAGCCCTTTCATGCTGGGCAGATTCCAGTCCAGGAAAATCAGGTCGGGCATCTTTTCGCGGCAGGCGCGCAAACCCGCCATGCCGTCCTCGGCCTCATCCACCGAGTAGCCCAGGCCTTCCAGGATACGGCGGGCGACCGTGCGGATCACGCGGCTGTCGTCCACCACCAGGCAATGCTTCATGAGCGACAGGTTCCCGGCGGGCCCCCAAAAAAGGGGACGGCTTTGGCAGAAAGGCTAGGGGAACAGGGTAAAAAATCGCTTACTTGGCGCCTTTAAGTTCCACAGCGCCTTCGCCCGGCACCAGCGACAGGCTGGCGCCGACAGTGCGCGCCAGCTTGTGAGTGAGGTAAGGCTGGACATGACGGGCGTCCACATGTGGCGCCTCGCCCTTGAGGGCTCGGTCAACGTCCTCGGTGACCCTCGCATTGAGGCCTTCGGCCCGGATGTGGAAAGAGGGTGCTTCTGCTTCCGGTCCGGTTTGCACCGTCACCAAGCCGCCGCGCGGCAGGCAATCGGCCGCGAGCAGGGTGGCGTTCATCAGCAGCTTGGCCCAGTCCTTGGCCCAGTAGAGCTTGGGCACATTCCAGGTGAGTTGCACCTTGCCCCCCTCCAACAGGCCCGTCACCAGCCGGCCGATTTCGCCCAGGTCCAGCTCGGCCCCTGCGGAACCGGCGGCGCCGAAGGCGATGCGCATGAACTGGATGCGGGCCAACGCCTGGTCCGCGCTCATGGTCACCAGCTTGATGGCGTCGGCCCGCATGGCGGGATCGCGCTCGTCTTCCAGAACTTCCATGCCGTTGACCACGGCACCCAAAGGCCCGACAAGGTCGTGACAGACGCGGCTGACCAGCAGGGCGGCAAATTCAATCTCAGTCATGGCGGACTCCATGCGGCCCACTTGGTTAGCAAACGGTTAATTCGCCCCGGGCTCTTAAGGAATCCTTAACATGGGCGCAACACTCACCCCCCGCATGGAAACTCTGGTCCGGATCGCGCGCGCGGCCGGCGAGGTGGTGATGCGCCACTATCGGGCAGGTGTGGATGCGCGGGTGAAATCCGACCGCTCGCCGGTGACCGATGCCGACGAAGAGGCCGAGAAGCTGATTTTGAGGGAACTGGCCGCAGCCTTTCCCGGCGTGCCCGTGGTGGCGGAAGAGGAAGCCGCGGCAGGCCGTATCGCGGCGGTGGGATCGCGCTTCTTCCTGGTGGATCCGGTGGACGGCACCAAGGAATTCATCAAGCGCGGCGGGGAATTCACCGTCAATATCGGCGAGATCCTGGATGGAAAGCCGGTGGCCGGCGTGGTGCTGGCGCCCGCGATCGGGCGGCTGTTTGTGGGCGAAGCGGGCAAAGGCGCGTTTGAACTTGACCCCAAAGGCACACGTGCCATCGCCGCGCGCGCGCCGGCTGCCGACGGACTGATCGCGATCTCGAGCCGCAGCCATCCCGATTCCAGGACCGACGAACTGCTGAGGACCCTGCCGGTCAAAGGCCACATCAACGCCGGTTCCTCGCTGAAATTCTGCCTGGTGGCGGCGGGCGAAGCCGATATCTATCCCCGCGCCGGCCAGACCATGGAATGGGATACCGCCGCCGGCCATGCCGTACTGGCGGCGGCGGGCGGGCGCGTCACCACCTGGGAAGGTGATCCCTTTCTTTACGGCAAGCCGGGTTTCTACAATGGCGCCTTTATCGCGAAAGGTCTTTGATTTTCACCCCCATCCGTCGCAGCTCAGGTCGGCTTCGCCGACACTTCGCTGCGACACCTTCCCCCTCTGACGGCTTCGCCGAGAGGGGGAAGGGAACTGGTGTGTACTGATGGCCGCGCCGCGAAATGCGGCGCTCGAGCCCTGTTACCTGTCCATGTCGTGGCGGGCGGAGTAGAACACCAGTGCCATCAGCCCCGCGCCCAACGCGATGGTGACGACCACGCCCATCACCAGAAAGAACCAGCCAAAGCCGCTCATATGGACCCCGGCCATGGAGGTCCACACCCGCACCGCATACCAGAGCGAGATGACAAAGAACGCCGCCAGTACCACCAGCGCCAACCAGCCGGCGGCGGAAAGCTGCGATTTTCGGTCTTTCAGCGGCTCGGGCACGGCTTGATCTCCATCTTCCTGCCGCAATGCTAAACGCGTTGACCGCAAATAGGTAGGCAACGGCCGACCGCGCGCCGCGCGCAGGCTACGCGCCTCGAAGGCGCCTGGACGCGCCTTCCTGA
>Ga0310811_10010214_pt1 | contig 12123 bp, 11 predicted proteins | sample YCmetagenome_FD_207642 | JGI IMG/M metagenome (GOLD analysis project Ga0310811, IMG submission 207642) | Soil microbial communities from experimental microcosm in Duke University, North Carolina, United States - YC | ecosystem: Engineered > Artificial ecosystem > Soil microcosm > Unclassified ...
AACCTCTACGGTTTCGGCCCGGCCTACGACCGGCGCTGGATCGTGGTGGACCTGGGCGTCACCTTCGGCGACCAGACGACGCCGGGCGTCGAGGTCATCCTGCCGGACCCCGCCTTCATCGAGGAATACGCCGACCGTATCCTCGGCATCGTCCTGACCCACGCCCACGAGGACCACATCGGCGCGGTCGCCTGGCTGTGGCCGCGGCTGAAGGCGCCGATCTTCGCCACGCCGTTCACCGCCTTCGTGCTGCGCGAGAAGCTGCGCGAGGCCGACCTGTTGGCCGAAGCGCAGATCACCGAGGTGCCGCTCGGCGGCATGATCGACCTCGGGCCGTTCCAGCTCGAGCTGATCACGCTCACCCACTCGATCCCCGAGCCCAACGGCCTCGCCATCCGGACGCCGCTCGGCACGGTGCTGCACACCGGTGACTGGAAGATCGACCCCGACCCGCTGCTCGGCGGACCGACCGACGTGGCGGCGATCCGACGGCTCGGCGACGAGGGCGTGCTGGCCATGGTGTGCGACAGCACCAACGTCTTCGTGGACGGCCGCGCCGGCTCCGAGGCCGAGGTGCGCGAGACGCTGATGCCCTTGATCGTGGGCCTGAAGGGCAAGGTCGCCGTCGCCTGCTTCGCTTCGAACGTGGCGCGGATGGACTCGATCGCCCGCTCCGCCGAGGCTGCCGGCCGCCGCGTCTGCCTGGTCGGCCGCTCGATGCGCCGGATGGCGTCGGCGGCGAAGTCGGTTGGGCTGATGGCCGACCTGCAGCCGTTCCTCGAGGAGCAGGAGGCCTCGCGCTTCCCGCCGGAGAAAGTGCTCTACCTGTGCACCGGCAGCCAGGGCGAGCCGCGCGCCGCGCTGGCCCGCATCGCCGACGGCACCCATCCGCACGTCTCGCTGGGTCAGGGCGATCACTGCATCTTCTCGTCGCGGGTGATCCCCGGGAACGAGATCCCGATCCGCAACCTGCAGAACAAGCTCGCCGACCGCGGCGTGCGCCTCTGCACCGAGCGCGACCACCCCGGCATCCACGTCTCCGGGCACCCGTGCCGCGACGAGCTCGCCGACATGTACCGCTGGGCGCGGCCGCAGATCTCGGTGCCGACGCACGGCGAGCGCCGCCATCTCCTGGAGCACTGCGCCTTCGCCCGCGACCTGCAAATCCCGCAGCAGCTCGCGCCGCGCAACGGCGACATGGTGCGCCTCGCGCCCGGCCGCGCCGACGTCATCGACGAGGTCCCGGCGGGGCGTCTGTTCGTCGACGGCGGCGTGCTGACGCCGGAGAACGGCGAGGCGCTGCGCGAACGGCGGCACGCGGCCTTCAACGGCGTGGTCACGGTGGCGGTCGTGCTCGACGGCCGCGGCAAGATCGTCTCGGGGCCGCAGGTCCGCGCGCTCGGCCTGCCCACCGACGACGACTATCCCCTCGACGACGTGCTCGACGACCTCGCCGAGGAAGCCGAACAGGCGCTCGCCCGGCTGAAGGGCGAGGAGCGCGAGCTCGACGACGCCATCGAGATCGCCATGTCCCGCGCCGTGAAGAAGGCCAGCCAGCGCATCTGGGGCCGCCGCCCGGTCGTCGAGACGACGGTGCTGCGGGTCTGAGGGACAGCTCGCCCCAGCCGTCTGGCGCGCGCGCCAGCCACCCTCCCCATTAAGGGAGGGAACGGCTATACCGACCGGATGATCGGCAAGCTCAATCACGTCGGCGTCGCCACGCCCTCCATCGAGGACTCCGTCCGGCTCTATCGCGACATCCTCGGCGCCACGTCCATCGGCGAGAAGTTCGTCATGGAGGAGCAGGGGGTGTGGGTCTGCTTCGTCAACCTGCCGAACAGCCAGATCGAGCTCATCGAGCCGTATGGCGACACCTCGCCCATCCGCGCCTTCCTTGAAAAAAACCCAAAGGGCGGGCAACACCACGTCTGCTTCGAGGTGGAGACCATCGAGGCCGCCCGCGACGACCTCGTCGCCAAGGGCGCGACGGTCCTCAACGGCGGCAAGCCGCGGATCGGGGCCCACGGCGTGCCGGTGATCTTCGTCCATCCGAAGGACATGGGCGGCGTCCTCGTCGAGCTCATGGAGACGCCGGGAGGGCAGCACGGATGAGTTTCTTCACTGGGGTGGCGATCTATCTGACCATCTGGTGGACGGCGCTGTTCGCCATCCTGCCGCTGGGCGTCACCACCCATGCCGAGGCCGGCATCGACAGGGGCGACGGCGGCGATCCGGGCGCGCCGGTCGACCCGAAGCTCGGCCGCAAGTTCTTCACCACCACCTGGGTCTCTGCGATCCTTTTCGCGATCCTCTGGACGGTGCTGCACTTCCACCTAATCACCCTGCCGGACCTGCCGCAGCACGCCTACTGACGGCCGCGCTCCGGGCCGCGCGTTGCCAAGCGCCGCCGGCCAAGGCTATCAGAGCCGCTCGTTCGTTTAAGGGAAACCCATGCGCCTTTCGCGTTACTTCATGCCGACGTTGCGCGAGGCGCCGTCCGACGCCCAGATCGTCTCGCACCAGCTGATGCTGCGCGCCGGCCTGATCCGCCAGGAGGCGGCGGGCATCTACGCTTGGCTGCCGCTCGGCCTGAAGGTGCTGCGCAACATCGAGCAGATCGTCCGCGAGGAGATGAACCGCGCCGGGGCGATCGAGGTCCTGATGCCGACCCTGCAGCTGGCCGACCTGTGGCGCGAGAGCGGCCGCTACGACGACTACGGCGAGGAGATGCTGCGCATCAAGGACCGCCACGAGCGGGACCTGCTGTACGGGCCCACGGCGGAAGAGGTCATCACCGACATCTTTCGGTCTTACGTGAAGTCCTACAAGGACTTGCCGAAGAATCTTTACAACATCCAGTGGAAGTTCCGCGACGAGCGGCGCCCCCGGTTCGGGGTGATGCGCGGCCGCGAGTTCCTGATGAAGGACGCCTACTCCTTCGACATCGACGAAGCGGCGGCGCGGGCGTCCTACAACCGGATGTTCCTGGCCTACCTCAACACCTATGCGCGCCTGGGGCTGAAGGCGATCCCGGTGCGCGCCGACACCGGGCCGATCGGCGGCGACCTCAGCCACGAGTTCATCATCCTGGCCGACACCGGCGAGAGCGAGGTCTTCGCGCACAGGGACCTCGTCGAGATGGGCGCGCCCGGCCCGGACATCGACTGGGATGGCGACCTGCAGCCGCTGGTCGACCAGCGCACGCGCCTCTACGCCGCGTCCGACGAGATGCACGACCCGGCCCGCTTCGAAGCCGAGGCGCCCGAGGACAAGCGGATGACCGCCCGCGGCATCGAGGTCGGCCACATCTTCTATTTCGGCGAGAAGTACTCCAAGCCGATGGGCGCCAAGGTGGCGGGCCCGGACGGGACCGATCGCTTCGTGCAGATGGGCTCCTACGGGGTCGGCGTCTCGCGCCTGGTCGCCGCGATCATCGAGGCCAGCCACGATGAAGCCGGCATCATCTGGCCGCAGAGCGTCGCCCCGTTCGGGGCCGCCGTCGTCAACCTGCGGGTCGGCGATGCGGCCGTGGACGACGTGGCCGAGCAGGCCTACCGGGCGCTGAGCGCCGCCGGCATGGAGCCGCTGCTCGACGACCGCGACGAGCGGCCGGGCGCCAAGTTCGCCGCGCTCGATCTCGTGGGCGTGCCCTGGCAGCTGATCGTCGGGCCGAAGGGCGTCGCCGAGGGCGTGGTGGAAATCAAGCGCCGCGCCAGCGGCGAGCGCCAGACCCTGCCGCTCGACCAGGCCGTGAAGGTGATATCAGGGTGATCGTAGAGCCGACGCCTTTCCCGTTCTCCCGCCAGGGGCGAAGGATGGTGTCCGAATGAACCGCGCCACCTCCATTGCGCCCGATGTCATGAACGGCCGCCGCGCACGGCCCTTCGGCATGTGGGAGCGGATGCTCGCCAGCCGCTACCTGCGCGCCAAGCGCAGCCAGGGCGGAGTGGCGCTGATCTCGCTGATCTCGTTCATCGGCATCACCCTGGCGGTGGCGGTGCTGATCATCGTCATGTCGGTGATGAACGGCTTCCGCGCGCAGCTGCTCGGCCGGATTCTCGGCTTCCAGGGGCACGCCTTCGTGGCCGGCGCGGTGCTCGACGGCCCGGCGCTGGACCCGACGGTGCAACGGGTCCTCAAGGTGCCGGGCGTGACCCAGGCTGTGCCGGTGATCCAGGGCCAGGTGCTGGCCATGGGGCCGAACCAGATCACCGGCGCCATCGTCCGCGGCGTCTCGCCGAGGGACGTGGCCGTCACGCCGATTATCAAGAACAACATCACCCATGGCTCGCTCGCGTCCTACGGCCAAGGCGACTACGGCGGCGACGCCATCGTGCTGGGCGACCGCCTGGCCGAGAGCCTGGGGGTCAAGGTCGGCGACCAGCTGACACTGGTCTCGCCGTCCGGCGGGGCGACCGCCTTCGGCGCCGCGCCGGTGCAGAAGGCGTTCACCGTGGCGGCCACCTTCACGGTCGGCATGAGCCAGTACGACCAGGCCTACATCTACATGCCGCTGCAGCAGGCGCAGCTGTTCTTCGGCCGCGAGGGCACGGTCGACGAGATCGAGCTCAAGCTCACCAAGCCCGACGAGGCCGAGAAACTGAAGCCGCGCATCGCCCAGGCGGCCGGCCCGATGGCCATCGTCACCGACTGGACCCAGCGCGACACCTCCTTCTGGGGCGCATTGAAGGTGGAGCGGGCGGTGATGCGCCTGATCCTCATGCTGCTGGTCGCCATCGCGGCGCTGAACATCATCTCCGGCCTGGTCATGCTGGTGAAGAACAAGGGCCGCGACATCGCCATCCTGCGGACCATGGGGGCGGGGCAGGGCTCGATCCTGCGCATCTTCGTCATGGCCGGCGGCTCGGTGGGCGTGCTCGGCACCATCGCCGGCCTGGCGATCGGCGTGCTGTTCTGCCTCTACATCCAGGAGATCCAGGGCTTCGTGGAATGGGCGACAGGCCAGCAGGTGTTCGCCTCCGACGTCTATTTCCTGTCGCGCATCCCGGCGAAGGTGGACTGGCTGGAGGTCGCCTTCATCACCTCCTTCGCGGTCGCCATGAGCTTGCTGGCGACCCTGCCGCCGGCCTGGCGGGCGTCGCGCCTCGATCCAGTGGAGGCGCTTCGCTATGAGTGATCCCGTCCTCTCCATCCGTGGCCTTCAGCGCACCTATGTGACGGGCGCCGGCCCGCTCGAGGTGCTGAAGGGCGCCGACCTCGACGTCCGACCGGGCGAGATCGTCGGCCTGATCGGGCCGTCCGGCTCCGGCAAGTCGTCGCTGCTGCACGCCGCGGGCCTGCTCGAGCACCCGGACGCCGGGCGCATCTCCATCGAGGGCCGCGACTGCTCGGACCTGAGCGACCGCGAGCGCACCCGGGTGCGCCTGGGCGCCGTCGGCTTCGTCTACCAGTTCCACCACCTGCTGCCGGAGTTCACCGCCCTCGACAACGTCGCCCTGCCGCAGATGATCGCCGGCAAGTCCAAGAAGGCGGCCCGCGACCGCGCCCTGCAGCTCCTCACCGAGCTCGGCCTCGGCGCGCGCTGGGATCACCAGCCGGCGCAGTTGTCCGGCGGCGAGCAGCAGCGGGTGGCCATCGCCCGCGCGCTGGCCAATGCGCCGCGCCTGCTGCTGGCCGACGAGCCCACCGGCAACCTCGACCCGACCACCTCGGTGGCGGTGTTCGACAACCTCTACGACCTCGCCCGGCGGACCGGCGTGGCGGCGCTCGTGGCCACCCACAACCTCGAGCTGGCCCGCCACATGGACCGGGTGCTCGCCCTGAAGGACGGCCACCTGGTCGAGCAGGCGCCCGCCGGGACTTAAGGTTCGGCGATCACCTTGCGGTAGAGGTGCCAGGTGGCGTGGCCGAGCAGCGGCATCACGACGATCAGGCCGGCGAGGGCGGGCAGGGAGCCCAGCACCAGCAGGCCGGCGACGATCAGGCCCCACAGCGCCATGGTCTGCGGGTTCTCGGCGACCGCCTTCAAGGAGGTGCGGATCGCCGTCGCCATGCCGACGTCGTGCTCGAGCAGCAGCGGGAAGGAGATGGCGGCGATCGCCAGGGCGACCGCGGCGAAGACCGCGCCGGCGGCGATTCCGAGTGCGATCATCGCCCAGCCAGCCGGGGTTTCGAACACCTGCTCGAAGAACACCGCGGCCGACTTGGGCGGTTCGGGGCCGAGCGTCACGGCGTAGACGCCGTAGGCGATGGCGAGCCAGGCGAAGAACAGGATCAGCAGAACAGAGCCCAGGCCGAGGATCGATCCCATCGCCGGAGAGCTCAGCACCTTCAGGCCGGTCCCCCAGCTCACGTGCTCGCCGCGCTCCCGGCGGCGGCTGATCTCGTAGAGGCCGATGGCCGCCACGGGGCCGAGCAGGGCGAAGCCCGAGGCCAGAGGGAACACCATCGGCAGGAACTCGTAGCGGAAGAGGAGGTTGGCGAGGATCAGGCCGGCGACGGGGTAGATCACGCCGATGAACACGACGTCGTCGCGGACCGCGGCCATGTCGGCCAGCCCCTCGCGCAGGGATAGCGTCAGGTCTCGCCGATCTATGCGGCGCACCGACGGCGGGGCCTCGATCACGTGCAGCCGCGGATGGGTCAGACTGCGGCCAACATCGGACAGGGCCCAGCTCAGCTTCTCGATGGCGTACTCGAACGGGTTCTCGACGTGGTTCTTGAGCATGCGGCGACCTCCCGGACCTTCCGCTATGGGCGGACGGGCCGCGGGGAGGCTGGCCTGGCAAACGGTCGGCCTCGCAAGCGGACCACGACCCTGATGGACGAAGCCTAACATGGATCGTGGGACCTCTCGACGGTCTTGCTCGCGAACGGGCGGCGCCACCGCGATCGGAACTTCCTCCCGGCGCCATAAAACTATATTGTTTGCCGCTGAACTCGGTGGTTCTCGTAGCCTGATGCAAGCCAAAAGACGGCTGCGCGGGCTGTGAGCCTTCCACGGAGTAGGTGTTCGAGGGGTTCGATGATGACCCGGGCGCCACTGATACAAGAGAACGGTCAGCAACGTCTTATGGACGCTGATCTTCGTGACCGCGCGAAGCCATCCGCGCTGCAATCTTCGCTAGCTCTGTTGCGATCCCGGGTGCGTGCCGCCGCCGGCGTGCCTTCGCGCGCCCCGCGTTTCGCCGCCGGCGCCGGACTGCGGCGGACACTGGGCGGCATCGATCGAACATGTCTCCGACCGCTCAAGGGACGCCGAGGCCAGAACCCGCGACGAGTGGAGGCCAGCTGCTAGGCGAGACAAGTCATGGCCATAGCAATTGCAATAGCTGCGCTGGTCTTGTTCTCAATTGCGTTTCAACTCCTGACGCCGTGGTGGCTGACGCCGCTGGAGTCCAACTGGCGATCGATCGACACTGCCCTGGACGTCACGATGTGGGTCTGTGGGTTCTTCTTCGTCGCCTTGAATGCGTTCCTGGCGTTGTCGATCATCCGTTACCGGCATCGCCGAGGCCATCGGGCCCACTACGACCCGGAAAGCGTGACCCTCGAGCGGCGGCTCACAGTCTGGACGGCGGTCGGGATCGCCGCCCTCCTGGCGCCCGGCCTGATCGCCTGGAAAGAATTCGTCACAGTGCCGAAGGACGCAGCGGTCTTCGAAGCCGTGGGTCAGCAATGGCAGTGGAGCTTTCGGTTTCCTGGAAAGGACGGCGTCTTGGGGACGGTCAACTCGCGACAGATCAGTCCCGACAATCCGTTCGGCCTCGATCCCGACGATCCCTACGGACGGGACGACATCCTCGTGGAAGGCAGCGAAGTGCACCTTCCGCGCGGCCGACCGATCAAAGCCGTTCTTCGCTCCAAGGACGTGCTGCACGATTTCTTTGTGCCGCAGATCCGCTCCAAAATGGATTTGGTCCCCGGCACGGTCACCTATTTCTGGTTCACGCCCACGCGCACGGGACGGTTCGAAATCCTCTGCGCCGAGCTCTGTGGGGTCGGCCACTACACGATGCGGGGCGCCATGGTCGTCGACGAAAAGCCTGCCTTCGACGCGTGGCTAAGTCAGCAACCGACCTTCGCACAATTGATGGCGGAGGCGGCGCCAGCGGCGCCGGCTGCCGCCGCAGGACGAAACGGATCCCCGGCCAAATCAGTGAATTGAGGCGCGCAATGGCCTACACCACGATCGCCGACGACACCCGGGCGCTTCACCATCCCAAGACATGGGTCGGGAAATACGTCTGGAGCCAGGATCACAAGGTCATCGCGTTGCAATATTCAGGGACGGCCATCGCGGTCGGTGTGGTCGCCCTGGTGTTGTCCGATCTGATGCGGCTGCAGCTTGGATTTCCGGACACGTTCAAGTTCATTACGCCCAGCTCCTATCTTCAGTTCATGACCATGCACGGCATGATCATGGTGATCTATTTGCTGACGGCTCTGCTCCTCGGGGGATTCGGCAACTACCTGATTCCGCTGATGCTCGGCGCGCGCGACATGGTTTTTCCATTCGTGAACATGCTCAGCTATTGGGTCTACTTGGTTGCCGTGCTGGTGCTGCTGGCAAGCTTCTTCGTGCCCGGCGGCCCGACCGGGGCCGGTTGGACGCTCTATCCGCCACAAGCCATTCTCCCGGGAACCCCGGGGCGGGACTGGGGCATCATTCTCATGCTGGCCTCCCTGGCGATCTTCATCGTCGCCTTCACCATGGGCGGACTGAACTACGTGACCACCGTGCTGCAGGCCCGCACACGCGGCATGACCCTGATGCGTATGCCGTGTTCGGTGTGGGGCATCTTCGTCGCGACCATCCTCGGGCTACTGGCGTTTCCGGCCCTGTTTGTCGCCGCCGTCATGATGATGCTGGACCGCGTGGTCGGCACGAGCTTCTTCATGCCGTCGCTGGTGTCGATGGGGCAGCAGACGAACTTCAATGGCGGCAGTCCCATCCTGTTCCAGCACCTGTTCTGGTTCTTCGGTCATCCCGAGGTCTATATCGTCGCCTTGCCGGCCTTCGGCATCGTCTCCGATCTCATCAGCTGTCACGCGCGGAAGAATATCTTCGGCTACAGAATGATGGTGTGGGCGATCATCGTGATCGGCGCCCTCAGCCTGTTCGTGTGGGCGCACCACATGTACGTCAGCGGCATGAACCCATATTTCGGGTTCTTCTTCGCGACGTCGACGCTGGTCATCGCGGTCCCCACCGCCATCAAGGTCTACAACTGGCTTCTGACGCTCTGGCGCGGCGACATTCACCTCAGAGTCCCGATGCTGTTCGCCATCGGGTTCATCTTCACCTTCATCCACGGTGGATTGACCGGCCTGTTCCTCGGCAACGTCAGCGTGGATGTTCCCTTGTCCGACACGTTCTTCGTCGTCGGCCACTTCCATATGGTGATGGGCGTCTCGCCGATCCTGGTGATCTTCGGGGCGATCTACCACTGGTACCCCAAGATAACCGGGCGCATGTGGAACACGACCCTGGGTCAAATCCACTTCTGGATCACCTTCCTCGGGGTCTATGCGATCTACCTGCCGATGCACTACCTGGGCTTTCTCGGCGTGCCGCGGCGATACTATGCCCTTGGCGAGACGGCGTTCATTCCGCACTCGGCGCATGTGGCCAATGAGGTCATCACCGTCGCCGCATTGATCGTCGGCGCCGCGCAGCTCGTCTTCTTCTACAATATGATCTGGAGCTACTTCAAAGGTCCCAAGGCCGACGGCAATCCGTGGGGCGCGACGACGCTGGAATGGCAGACGCCCCAGACGCCGCCGGCGCATGGCAATTGGGGGCCGAAGCTCCCGGTCGTCTACCGCTGGGCCTACGACTACAGCGTGCCGGGCGCGCCGCAGGACTTCGTTCCGCAGAATGTTCCGCCCGAGCCCGTGACTGCTCACGCGACGTGAATCTGGAGGACGAGATGTGGGAATTGTACGTCGACTGACCGAGAAGCCCTGGTTGGCGCCGGGGCTGGATTCGTTGACCGAGGAAGGCCCTCCATCCTTACCGGCGGCCGCCGTTGGCCTGCGCGTCTATTTCGGTGTCGCGACGGTGATGTTCCTGCTGATCGGCGCGATCTTCGTCATGCGCATGGGCGGGCACGGGGTCAGCACCGGGCAGGGGCCTGACTGGAAGCCGATGTTCTGGCCGCCGCTGCTGTGGTTCAACACAGTGGTCCTGATGCTCAGCAGCGCGGCCTGGGAATGGGCGCGGGCCGCCGCCCACCGGGGCGACAGGGACAACATGCGGACGGGCCTGATCGCCGGCGGCGTCCTCGCCCTTGTCTTCCTGGCCGGCCAGCTGAGCGTGTGGCGGCAACTCGAGCGCGCCGGTTGCGGGATCACGGCCACGACCATGAGCGGGTTCTTCTATCTCATCACCGCGCTGCACGGGCTGCATCTGATGGGCGGCCTGGCGGTGTGGGGGCGAACGACGGTCAAGGTATTGGCGGGCGGCGAGGTGGCCGTGGTCAGACAGAGCGTCGAGCTTTGTGCGATCTATTGGCACTTCCTGCTGCTGGTTTGGCTCGTGATGTTCGGGCTCTTGTTGTTGACGTAGGCGGGATGACCACGGTCGTCCCGCAAGCTTGGGTCAACCGACGATGACGGCGACCACATCGACCGAAACCACGCACGGCGCTCCGGCCGCGCAAGGCTTGCAGAGCCTTGCGGCCGACTGGTCGTCGGACCAGGAGGTGTTCAAGCAGGTCCACTGGGGCAAGGCCATGATGTGGATCTTCCTGCTCAGCGACACCTTCGTGTTCTCCTGTTTCCTGACCTCCTACATGACCGTGCGCGCGACGACGACGGTCCCATGGCCGAACCCGAGCGAAGTCTTCGCGCTGAGCATTGGCGGCCGCTCGATCCCGCTCATTCTGATCGCCATCATGACCTTCGTCCTGATCAGCAGCAGCGGGACCATGGCGATGGCGGTCAACTTCGCCTATCGGCGCGATCGCTTGAGGACGACGCTCCTGATGCTCGCGACCGCGGCGTTCGGCGCGACCTTCGTCAGCATGCAGGCGTTCGAATGGACGAAGTTGATTTTCGAGGAAGGCGTGCGTCCGTGGGGGAACCCCATGGGAGCGGCGCAGTTCGGCTCCTGCTTCTTCATGATCACCGGCTTTCACGGCCTGCACGTGTCGATCGGCGTGATCTACCTTTCGATCATCGCATCCAAGGTCGCCCGCGGGCATTACGAGCGGAAAGGGAACTACGAGGTCGTCGAGATCGCCGGGCTCTATTGGCACTTCGTCGATCTCGTCTGGGTTTTCATCTTTGCGCTTTTCTACCTCTGGTGAGGTGAAGAAGATGGCGGCCGACATAGACAAGGTCGAGGAACGCGTCACTCAGCGGGCGGTCGAACCGGTCCCTCCACCTGCTCAGGCGCCCGACGCGGCCCCCGCCAAGGCATCGAAGACGGCTCAGGTCCACGGCCAACAGCATCCGATCAAGATCTATCTGCAGGTCTGGGGTTACCTGTTCGTCCTCAGCACGATGTCCTATCTCGTCGACTATTTTCAGGTCGAGGGCGTTCTGAGATGGCTGCTCATCGTTACCTTCATGTTTTTGAAAGCGGGATTGATCGTCGCCGTCTTCATGCACATGGCCTGGGAGCGCCTCGCCTTGATGTATGCCATTCTCGTGCCACCGCTCTGCTTGGGAACGCTTGTCCTGCTGATGGTCATTGAGTCAGACTACACGTTCTGGACGCGGATTATCTTCTTCGGTCATTGACGAACGCACAGGAAACAGCGCCTGAGGACAACGGGTGCGAGCAATGGATACCTGGGAAAAACTCAAGATCGGCGCCGCAATCGCGGGCACCGGTCTCGTGTTCCTTGTAATCCACTGGGTCACCGATCTCGTTTTTCCCGAAAAGTATGTCGCCAAACCGGGCTACAGGGTCGCCGGCGTGAGCGAACCCGCCGTCGATCTCGCCTCCCTCCAGAGGAGCTGGCCGGCCGGCTTGAGCGAGGAGGGCGGCCGCGCGAACGTTCGCGACTACATGCGGAACATCGAGAAGGTCGCGATCCCCCACGGCGCCGAGGCCCCGCCGGCTCTCGCAGCGCCGGCGCCGCAAGCCGATCTGGCGACATTGCTCGCGGCTGCGGACGTGCAAAAAGGGCGACAGACCGCGCAGGTCTGCAC
>Ga0310811_10010215_pt1 | contig 12123 bp, 8 predicted proteins | sample YCmetagenome_FD_207642 | JGI IMG/M metagenome (GOLD analysis project Ga0310811, IMG submission 207642) | Soil microbial communities from experimental microcosm in Duke University, North Carolina, United States - YC | ecosystem: Engineered > Artificial ecosystem > Soil microcosm > Unclassified ...
GAACCCGTACGGCAACGGCACCGCGATCTTCACCAACGACGGCGGCGCGGCGGCGAAGTTCCGCAACGAGGTCGAGGTCGGCATGGTCGGCATCAACGTGCCGATCCCGGTACCGGTGGCCTACTACTCGTTCGGCGGCTGGAAGGCCTCGCTGTTCGGCGACTCGCACGCCTACGGAACGCAGGGCGTGCACTTCTACACCCGGACCAAGGCCGTGACCCAGCGCTGGCTGGACCCGTCGCACGGCGGCATCAACCTGGGCTTCCCGACGAACGCCTAAGGGTTCTGCCTGCGTAGCGCATCGTGCAATCGGCGTACTTATATACGCCGATTGCACGATGTTTCGTCATCCGGCGGCGGTGATGCTGGATGCATGACGAAACATATGAACTATGACAGGGGAGCCGTCGAGCGGCTCTTCGAGAGCCAGGGCGGCCTGGCCGGCCGGTCGCAGCTGATCGAGCTCGGGGTCCCGCCGTCCACGATCCGGCTCCGCGAGGGCCCGGGCGGGCCGTGGCGCCGGGTGCTCAAGGGCGTCTGCGCCAGCCGCGGGGACGCGCTGAAAGGCCTCGGCCGGATCCGGGCCGCGCTGCTCTACGCCGGGTCGGGCGCGGTCGTGACCGGGCTGGCCGCGCTGCGCCTGCACCGGGTCGCCGCAGCCTCGACTTCGGTGGAAGGGCCGCAGGTCAAGGTGCTCATCCCGCACGGCAGGCGGCGGCAGTCGCACGGGTTCGTGCTCGTCGGGCGCTCGACCAGGATGCCCGAGCCGGTGCGCATCGAGGGCTGCCCGGTAGCGCCGCTGCCGCGCGCGGCGGTGGATGCGTGCCTCGATCTGAAGGACAAGGAATACGTCCGTTCGATCGTCAACGAGCTCGTCTACAGCCGACGCTGCACGCCCGCGCAGCTGTGCACGGAGTTGGCGGCGCATCAGACGCAGCGCTCGGCCCGGATGCGCGCCGTGCTGGCGGAGTTCAGCGCGGGTATCCGCACGGGGGAGGAGGCGGTCTGCCAGGAGCGGCTGGCCCGGACCTCGGCGCCGAGTCCGCTGTGGAACCGCCGCATCTTCGAGCAGGCCACCGGCTGCGTGGCCGTGCTCCCGGGGGCGTTGTGGCCGGACCGCGGCATCGCGCTCGAAGTGGCTCCCGGCTTCCAGCCGAGTCCCGCCGCGTTGGATCGGGCCGTGGCGCGCCGTCGCTGGATGGCCTCGGTGCTGCGGCTGACGGTGGCCCAGGTCACCCCGACCCAGATCCGCGAGAGCTGGGATGAGGTGTGGGAGGAGCTGCGCGGGCTGCTCAACCGCCCGCCGACCTACCGGCTGCCACGTGGATACGCCCTGGCCTGATCGATGTGCCTCAACACCAGCAGCCAGGCGCCGCACCAGCAGAGCGATCCCAGAATGTCCGTCAGCCAGTGGTAGTTCGACCAGAGCAGCCCGAAGATCGTCAGCATCAGCAGCAGTACGACGATGCCGCCGAGCACCTGCCGCGCGAGTCGGCTCGTCCATACGAACAGGCCGAGCACATAGGCGGCCGAGACATAGCAGCAGACCGCGTCCGCCGTATGGCCGGAGGGGAAGAAGCCGAGTACCGCGTTGCCGAGGGTGACCTCGCCCGGGCCCGGCCGGCCGACCCAGACCTTCAGCGGAATCACCGTGGCCAGCACGATCCAGGCCGCCACGGCCGGCAGCGCCGGCCGCCGGGAGCGGTCGCGCCAGACGGCGAGCAGGGCCGCGACCGCCAGGCTCAGGATCGCCGGAGCCTGATCCCCGAGATTCGCACAGCCGCGGCCGAAGGCCGCGAGCCATTCCAGCCCCGAGGAGGTGGCGGCGTCTTGAATCCCATCGCGTACGTGCACGTCGAGCCTGGTCAGCGGACCGTGCGTGACCACCTGCCAGGTCAGCAGCCCGAACAGGCACAGCAGCGCGCCCGGCGCGATCCACCAGGTCGGCCGGGCAGCACAGCGGGACTCGATCATCGCCTCAGACCCTACGCCCTCGGGCAGGTCGGGGCAGGCAGCCGGGCGCGGGTACGGAAATGCCCGGCGCCGGCTTCTCGTCTCCGAATCACCGACGCCGGGCCTTCCAGTCTGAATCGCCTTGGTTGTCACGTTACGCCGGCTTCCGCGTCTGCGCACCGGGCGATTCGCGGGTGGGGCTTGCCGCCCCGCTCAGGCGGCGGTGAGCTTCTCGAAGGCCGCCTCGATGACGTCCAGGCCCTCGGCCAGCAGGTCTTCGCCGATCACCAGCGGCGGCAGGAAGCGCAGCACGTTCCCGTAGGTGCCGCAGGTCAGCACGATCACGCCCTGCGCGTGGCAGGCCTTGGCGATCTGCCCGGTGAGCGCGGCGTCCGGCTCCTTGGTGCCCGGTTTGACCAGCTCGACGGCGATCATCGCGCCGCGGCCGCGCACGTCGCCGATCTGCGGGAAGCGGGCGGCCATCTTGTTCAGCCGGGGCAGCATGATCTCGCCGATCCGGCGGGCGGCGGCGGGCAGGTCCTGGCCGCGCATCGTCTCGATCGCCCCGAGCGCGCCGGCGCAGGCGACCGGGTTGCCGCCGTAGGTGCCGCCGAGCCCGCCGGCGTGCGCGGCGTCCATGATCTCGGCGCGGCCGGTGACGCCGGCCAGCGGCAGGCCGCCGGCCAGGCCCTTCGCGGTGGTGATCAGGTCGGGCACGACGCCCTCGTGCTCGACGGCGAACCAGTCGCCGGTGCGGCAGAAGCCGGTCTGGATCTCGTCCGCGATGAACACGATCCCGTTGGCCTTGCAGAACTCGGCGATGCGCGGCAGGAAGCCGAGCGGGGGCTCGATGAACCCGCCCTCGCCCTGGATCGGCTCGATGACGACGGCGGCCACGTTCGTCGCGCCGACCTGCTTCTCGATCTGCGAGATCACCTGCGCCGCGGCCTCCTCGGCGCAGTTCTCCGGCCCGGTCGGCCAGTGGAAGGGGTAGGCCATCGGCATCCGGTAGACCTCGGGGGCGAAGGGGCCGAAGCCGTCCTTGTACGGCATGTTCTTCGCCGTCAGGGCCATCGTCAGGTTGGTCCGGCCGTGGTAGCCGTGGTCGAACACGACGACGGCCTGCCGCTTGGTGTAGGAGCGGGCGATCTTCACCGCGTTCTCCACGGCCTCCGCGCCCGAGTTGAACAGCGCCGACTTCTTCGGGTGGTCGCCCGGGGTCAGCTCGGCCAGCTGCTCGCAGACCGCGACGTAGGACTCGTAGGGCGTCACCATGAAGCACGTGTGGGTGAACCGGCGCAGCTGCTCGCCCGCGCGGTTGACCACGGCCTCGGCGCTGTTGCCGACGCTGGTGACGGCGATGCCGGAACCGAAGTCGATCAGCGAGTTGCCGTCCACGTCCACCACGACGCCGCCGCCCGCCTGGGTGACGAACACCGGCAGGGTCGTCGAGACGCCGTTCGCCACGACGGCGTTGCGCCGCTCGAACAGCTCCCGCGAGAGCGGGCCCGGAATCTCGGTGACGAGGCGGCGCTCCTGCGGGAGCGTGGGACCACCGTGGGAGAGCGCGGACATAGCTGGGACTCCATTCCGTGGAAAAGCGCCGACTGCGAGGGGCTCGGCATCGACAGTAGCCGAGGTCGCAGCGGTCTACACCTCGCAGGTCGTCGCCAAAATCCGGACGTTCCTTCGCACAGTGTCTACACCTCCCATCCCGGCGCCCGATCGATACGATCGACTCGACAGGTCGTCAGGCAGGGGAGAGTCACTGTGGCGGTGGAGGACGGCGTTTCCGCGGTAGCGGGTCCGCGGCGGCAGCGGATGCCGGAGGGCTGGTACCCGTGTCCGAGCGGCTCGCCGCAACTGCGCTACTGGACCGGCTCGGCGTGGACCGAGCGGACCCGGCCCGACCTGGTCAGCTGGGTGCACGGCGACCGCGTGCTCGACGCGCCCGGCGTGTTCGCCTACGGCCGCAACCCGGATGAGGGCGAGGGCGCCCGGCCCGGCCCGCTCGAACCGCACATCTGGCGCCGGGCCCGGCTCGCGCTCTACCTCTTCCTGCCGATCTACCTGGCGGCGCTGCTGCCGCTCGGGCTGCTGCTGTCCTACCTCAAGCTTCCGGCGGACAACGTCCTCGCCCTGCTGATCGTCCTGGCCGGCGTCGGCGGCTACGGCCGCTGGCACGTCGTCGCGCGCTGGCTCTGGCTGCGGTACCGGCCCGAGCCGAAGCCGCCGGCCCCGGTGCCCAAGCCGCGCCCCGACCTGTGGGCGGACCTGCGCGAGGCGGGCTTCGTGGACGCCGCGCGGCGGCTCGACGAGGAGGTCGCGACCGGTGAGCTGACCGACGTGGACTACGTCCGGGTGGCGCGGGTCGTGCAGCGCACGGCGCGGCAGAACGGCCTGGCCGAGCTCGAGCCGATAGCGGTGGCGATCCAGGAGCAGGGCGGCGGCGCGTTCCTGCACTCCTCCGGCCAGCGCGACCTGCCGATGCCGCGGCTGGTGCAGCACGACCTGGTCACCGGCCAGGCCCGGCTCGGCGTGGCCGCGGAGACGGACCGGAATCCGGCGACCCACCAGAAGGAGTGGTTCGCGCTCGACACCGAGGTCCTGCGCACCTCGATGCTGGTGGTCGGACCGCCCGGGGCCGGAAAGACGCGTTCTTTCGCGCGGCCGATCATCGAGCTGCTGGGCCTGCAGACCCTCGTCGGGATGGCCTCCGTCGTCGTGATCGACCCGACCGGTTCCGCATTCGACGCGCGGCAGCTGCCGGACTTCTTCGACGTGGACATCGACCCGAACGCGGAGCCCGGTCCGGGCTCGTGGGGCTTCGACCTGTTCGGCGGCGCGAGCGGGCCCGAGGAGGCGGCGGACCGGCTGGCCGGGGCGGTGCTCCCACCGGATACCGCGGTGCACGACCCGGCGGTGGACTCGGCGGCCCGCAACACGCTCTACACGGTCATCGCGGAGTTCCACGAGCGGAACGGGCGCTACCCGCTGCTGCGCGAGCTGCTCGACCTGGTGCAGACGAAGAGCCCGGTGCCGCTGCTCAACGAGCGGCTCCGGCTGCTCGACCGGCCGCAGCTGATCGACCTGTTCGACGGCCGGCCGCGCAAGTTCTCGATGCGCGACATCGACCGGCCGCTGCGGGTGCGGATCGCGCTTCCGGAGGGCAGCTCGCCGCAGGCGGCGCGGATCCTCGCCCGGCTCGCCATCGCGCAGTTCGTGCAGGTGGTCGCGGCGCCCGAGGCGAACCGCGAGGTCTTCAAGGGCCTGATCGTGGACGAGGCGGGCCGCTTCGTCGACGAGTACGTCGTGCAGGGCCTGCAGCGGGCCCGCGCGGCTAACGCGGGGATCGTGCTGCTGGCCCAGTCTCTCGCGCAGTTCCCCGAGCACCTGCGCTCGGCCGTGTTCACCGGCACCGGCTGCAAGGCGGTGTTCGCCGGCGTCGAGCCCGCGGACGCGCGCTACTTCGCGGACTACTGGGGCACGTCGTGGGCCGCGGAGACGACCGTCACCACCGGAACCGCGACGACCACGACCTCCGGCCACATGTCCACGCCGGGCTCGCCGGGCCGCTTCGGACGCGGCGGCGAGAAGTCCGTCGTGCAGTCGCTGACCGGCTCGACCAGCACGCAGTACAACCGCGCCGTCTCCACGAGGGCCGTGGAGCGGTACGTGTGGTCGCCCTCGGACATCATCAACGAGGTCCCGGTCGGGCACGCGCTGATCTCGCTCGCGACCCCGGATGGAATAAGGACACCTCCCGTGCTTGTCAACTTGAGGGCGTAGGCCGTCTTCAGGCTGCAACCTGTAGCGCGACACGCGGGATGTGGCGAACTAATGTGGCCAGGGAATTCGCCGCCGTCTCGAGGGAGTGCCACGTGTCCACCGAACCGCGCAGTTTCTGGCTCGCCGGGCGTCCGGCCACCGGCTCCGGGTCCTTCCCCGTCGTCAACCCCTACACCGGCGAGACGATCGCCGAGGTTTCGATCCCGACCGACGCCCAGGTCGAGGAGGCGGTGGCGGCGGCGCACGCGGCGGTCGCGACGGCCGGGGCGCTGCCGGCGCACGCGCGGGCCGCGGCGCTCGACCACGTGGCCAGGCGGCTCGGCGAGCGCAGCGAGGAGGTCGCGGCGCTGATCACCGCCGAGAACGGCAAGCCGGTCAAGTGGGCGAAGGCCGAGGTCGGCCGGGCCGTATCGGTATTCCGCTGGGCCGCGGAGGAGACCCGCCGCTTCGGCGGCGAGCTGCAGCGGCTGGACACCGACGCCGCGGCCACCGGCCGGGCGGCGATCGTGCGCCGCTTCGCCAAGGGCGCGGTGCTCGGCATCTCGCCGTTCAACTTCCCGCTGAACCTGGCCGCGCACAAGGTGGCCCCGGCCATCGCCGTCGGCGCGCCGATCCTGCTCAAGCCCGCCCCGGCCACTCCGCTGTCCGGGCTGCTGATCGGCGAGCTGCTGGCCGAGACCGACCTGCCCGCCGGGTCCTGGTCGATCCTGCCGGTGCCGAACGATCGGATGGCCGCGCTGAACGAGGACCCGCGGCTGCCGGTCATCTCGTTCACCGGCTCGACCGTGGTCGGGGAGCTGATCCAGGGCCAGGCCCCGCACAAGCACGTCACCCTGGAGCTCGGCGGCAACGCCGCGGCGGTCGTGCTCGCCGACTACTCCTCCGAGGCCGACCTGGACTGGGCCGCCGACCGCATCGCCACCTTCGGCAACTACCAGGCCGGCCAGTCCTGCATCTCGGTGCAGCGCGTGATCGCCGACGCCGCGGTCTACGACCGGCTCGTCGGCAAGATCGTCGAGGCGGTCGGCCGGCAGGGCGTCGGCGACCCGACCGACCCCGGCACGGACGTCGGCCCGCTGGTCAGCGAGGCCGCGGCGGAGCGCGTCGAGCAGTGGGTCGACGAGGCCGTCGCCGCGGGTGCGACGCTGCTGGCCGGCGGCAAGCGCGAGGGCGCGAGCTACGCGCCGACGGTGCTCGCCGACGTCCCCGCGGACGCGAAGGTCGTGCGCGAGGAGGTTTTCGGCCCGGTGCTCGTGCTCCAGCGCGTCGAGGGCACCGACGAAGCGTTCAAGCTCGTCAACGACTCGCAGTTCGGCCTGCAGGCGGGCGTCTTCACGCACGACATCCAGGCGGCGTTCCGCGCGCACCGCGAGCTCGAGGTCGGCGGCGTCATCGTCGGGGACGTGCCGAGCTTCCGCGCAGACCAGATGCCGTACGGCGGCACCAAGAACTCGGGCGTGGGCCGCGAGGGCGTCAAGTACGCCATGGCGGACTACACCTACGAGCGCGTCCTCGTCCTGACCGGCATCGACCTGTAGGACAGATTCACAGCTCGAATTCGGCCTCGCCGGTGGCGGTGACCGTTCCGCGTTGGCGGATCTCGAAGCGACCGTCGGGGCCGAACTCCACCGTCGCGGGCGGGGTCGGTTCGGTGAAGCGAAGGGCGCGCACCGTGCACCTGCGCAGGCGCAGGTCCGGCTCGTTCGCGTGCAGGGCTGCGGTCTGCTGGACGGCTCCGACCAGCACCATGCCGGTCATGTGGTCGCTCGGGTGGTCGTGGAAGAACGGGTGGTGCGGGTCGGCGGGTGCGACGCGTACCGCGCCCCGCGCGTCCACGGCGACCAGGACGTCCTGAGTCCGCGTCACGCCCACGCGGCCGGGGTCCACCGGCGTGAGGTGCGGGCTGTCGACAGCCGACGGAGCGGGCGTTCGGGTGCGGACGGCGCGGTACGCGGCCGGGCTCAGCATCCGTGCTACGCCGTCGACGCGGGCGAATTCGCGTCCGCCCGCGGAGAGGGCGACCTTCAGGGCGAGGTTGCGGGGCTTGTCGGCGCTCAGGCCCGTCGGTCCCCTGTCCACGGCGGCGTTGCACGTCACCTCCGTGCCCTGATACGGCCTCGGCGTGCCGTCGCCGACGGTGTCCGGGGTGATCTCGAAGCGCAGCTCCTCGATCAGCACCCGGGAGTCCGCCGCCACGCCGTAGCAGCGCAGCGGCAGGAAGGTGCCGAGCTGGCGCAGGGTCTCCGCGACGAGCTGTGGGTCGTGCCGCTCGGTGCCGGGAGACCGGCGCTCGAAGGCGGGGCGGGTGCGCGGCCACTGGGCCTTGGCGCGGAACGCGTCGGGGCCGGCCCGGCGCACGTCCGAGAGCAGGATCTGGCTCCGGGACAGCCGGGCGACGAAGCCGCGGGCGGCCAGCGCCGAGCGGTTCGGCGCGGGGTGGGCGAGCAGGTCGACGTCGGTGGAGTGGGTCATGCAGATATATAAACGACTTGTAGTCGAATTCGGGCGCTGACTCGCCGTGGCCGCCGCCCGGGATCCGCCGGTTGGTCCGCACCGGGGGCTGCGGGAGAATGAGGCCATGACTTCGAGCTCCTCCTCCAGCCCCAGGCGGATCGTGATCCTCGGCTCCACCGGCTCAATCGGCACCCAGGCCGTCGACGTCGTCCTGCGCAACCCGGACCGCTTCCGCGTCGTCGCGCTGGCGGCGGGCGGCAAGAACCCGCGCCTGCTCGCCCAGCAGGCCCTCGACCTCGGGGTCGAGGCGGTCGCGGTGGCCAAGGGGACGGCGGCCGAGGACCTCCAGCTGGAGCTGTACGCGGAGGCGCAGCGGCGCGGCTACAGCACCGGGGACGCGCGGGTGCCGCGGCTGCTGGCCGGGCCGGACAGCGTGGCGCAGCTCGCGGCGTACGACTGCGACGTCGTGCTCAACGGCATCGAGGGCGCGGCGGGCCTGCTCGCCACGGTCGCGGCCCTCAAGGCGGGCCGGACGCTCGCGCTCGCCAACAAGGAGTCGCTGATCATCGGCGGCGACCTGGTCACGTCGCTGGCCGCGCCCGGGCAGATCGTCGCGGTGGACTCGGAGCACTCGGCGCTCGCGCAGTGCCTGCGCGGCGGCACCGCCGCCGAGGTGCGCAAGCTGGTCGTGACCGCGAGCGGCGGGCCGTTCCGCGGCCGCAAGCGCGAGGAGCTGCACGACGTGACGCCGGATCAGGCGCTGGCCCACCCGACGTGGGCGATGGGGCCGCTGGTCACGATCAACTCGGCCACGCTCGTCAACAAGGGTCTCGAGGTCATCGAGGCGCACCTGCTCTACGACGTGCCCTTCGACCGGATCGAGGTCGTGGTGCACCCCACCTCGGTGGTGCACTCGATGGTCGAGTTCGCCGACGGCTCGACGCTCGCCCAGGCCTCGCCGCCGGACATGCGCATCCCGATCGCGCTCGGCATGGGCTGGCCGGAGCGGGTCGCCGACGCGGCCCCGGCCTGCGACTGGACCCAGCCCGCGACCTGGCAGTTCTTCCCGCTGGACAACGACGCCTTCCCGGCGGTTGAGCTGGCCAAGCACGTCGGCGAGCAGGGCGGCACCAGCACGGCGGTCTTCAACGGCGCCAACGAGGCCTGCGTCTACGCCTTCCTGGAGGGGCGCATCCCGTTCACCGCGATCGTGGACACCGTCGCGGCCGTCGTCGCCGAGCACGAGGCCTCGCCGGACCGGGTCGGCCGGGCCGAGCTCAGCCTGGAGGCGGTGCTGGCCGCGGACGCCTGGTCCCGGGAACGTGCCGCGCAGCTGGCGCGGGCCAACTAAGGTTGAACCGCACCGTGCCCGCGGACCGTGCGTAAGGCGATGGCCCGGTGTGGTGAACGCGCAGGGGAACTTTCCGCGCGTCGCCATGCGTCTATCCGATGGGATGGACAGTGCGCGGGAGACTGAGCGGCAAGCGATTGAAAGCGGGTAGTCAAGCGTGGGTGTGGTAGGCGCGCTGTTGTTCGTGCTCGCTCTTCTGGTCTCGATCGTGCTGCACGAAGCCGGGCACATGTGGTGCGCGCGCTGGTCCGGCGGCAAGGTCACGGAGTTCTTCGTCGGCTTCGGGCCGCGGCTGTGGTCCTTCACGCGCGGCGAGACCGAGTACGGCGTCAAGGCGATCCCGGCCGGCGGCTACGTCAAGATCGTCGGAATGACCGATCTCGACGAGATCGAGCCGGGCGACGAGGACCGCGCGCTGAAGAACAAGCCCGCGCGCAAGCGGCTGCTGACCCTCTCCGCCGGCTCCCTCATGCACTTCCTGATCGCGCTGTTCATCTTCGCCTTCGTGCCGATGGCGTGGGGCACGCAGCAGAGCACCACGAGCGTCGGCACCATCGCCACCTGCATGGTCCCCAGCGGCACCGACGCCGGCGCGACGACCGGCTGCACCGGCGCCGAGAAGTCCCCGGCCGCCGCGGCCGGCCTCGTGGTCGGCGACAAGATCACCGAGGTGAACGGCGCGAAGGTCACCGACGCGACGAGCCTGGTCGACGCGCTGCACGCGCTGCCCGGCGGCGAGCCGGCGACCATCACCTACACGGACACCGGCGGCAAGACCCGCACCACGACCGTCACCCCGGTGAGCTCGAACAGCGTGACGGAGACCAACGGCAGCACCGGCAAGGGCAGCCTGATCGGCATCAGCCTCGGCTCGGCCACGGTGCACCAGAATCCGATCGCCGCGGTCAAGACCAGCGGCGACGAGTTCTGGACCTCGATCAAGGACACCTTCACCGGACTGGCCTCGATCCCGGCGTCCATCCCCAAGCTGTTCACCTCGACGGTCGACCACACGCAGCGCTCCACCAGCAGCCCGGTCGGCGTCGTCGGCATGGCCGAGGTCAGCGGCACGCTCTACCAGCAGGGCGGCTTCGGCTCGGTGCTGCTGCTGGTGGCCGAGGTCAACGTCTTCATCGGCGTCTTCAACCTGCTGCCGATCCTGCCGCTGGACGGCGGCCACATCGCGATCCTGCTCTACGAGGAGGCGCGCAAGCGGATCTACCGGCTGCTGCGCAGGCCGGATCCAGGCCGCGTCGACCTGAACAAGATGATGCCGGTCGCCTACGGGTTCCTGTTGTTCTTCGTGTGCCTCACGGTGCTCCTGGTGGCCGCGGACGTCACCAACCCGATCCGCTTGGGCTGATCGGTGGTCTTCTGTGGTGGGGTCGCGGCATCGGGTGAAGTCCGATGCTTCACGGTGCTCTTGGTGGTTGTGGAGGTCGCCGACGCGATCCGCTTGGGCTGATCGGTGGTCTTCTGTGGTGGGGTCGCAGTATCGGGTGAAGTCCGATGCTTCACGGTGCTCTTGGTGGTTGTGGAGGTCGCCGACGCGATCCGCTTGGGCTGATCGGTGGTCTTCTGTGGTGGGGTCGCGGCATCGGGTGAAGTCCGATGCTTCACGGTGCTCTTGGTGGTTGTGGAGGTCGCCGACGCGATCCGCTTGGGCTGATCGGTGGTCTTCTGTGGTGGGGTCGCGGCATCGGGTGAAGTCCGATGCTTCACGGTGCTCTTGGTGGTTGTGGAGGTCGCCGACGCGATCCGCTTGGGCTGATCGGCGGTCTTCCGTGGTGAAGATCGGGTGAAGACCGGGTGCCGTTCGGCGACCGGTGTCCACCGTTGAGGGGGACGTACCGTAGCGTGGAGGGGGTAGCAGGCCCGGCCGCGGTGAGAATCATGGTGTAAGGCCCGCAGGACCAAGCCGACCCCAGCATCGTCACGACTCGCAGGAGACCCCGACAGATGACCGCCGTCGCACTCGGCACTCCGTCCATTCCGGCCAAACCGCTCGCTCCGCGCCGGGTCTCCCGGCAGATCCACGTGGGCGGCGTTCCGGTGGGCGGGGACGCCCCGGTTTCCGTTCAGTCCATGACCACGACCCTGACCTCGGACGTGAACGCCACGCTGCAGCAGATCGCGCAGCTCACGGCGTCCGGCTGCCAGATCGTGCGCGTCGCCGTCCCCTCGCAGGACGACGCGGACGCGCTCCCGATGATCGCCAAGAAGTCCCAGATCCCGGTGATCGCGGACATCCACTTCCAGCCCAAGTACGTCTTCGCCGCGCTCGACGCGGGCTGCGCGGCGGTCCGGGTGAACCCCGGCAACATCCGCAAGTTCGACGACCAGGTCGGCGAGATCGCCAAGCGCGCGAAGTACCTCGGCACCCCGATCCGGATCGGCGTCAACGCCGGCTCGCTCGACCCGCGGCTCTACGAGAAGTACGGCAAGGCCACCCCGGAGGCGCTGGTCGAGTCCGCGCTGTGGGAGTGCTCGCTGTTCGAGGAGCACGACTTCCGGGACATCAAGATCTCGGTCAAGCACAACGACCCGGTCGTGATGATCCAGGCCTACCGGCAGCT
>Ga0310811_10010216_pt1 | contig 12123 bp, 15 predicted proteins | sample YCmetagenome_FD_207642 | JGI IMG/M metagenome (GOLD analysis project Ga0310811, IMG submission 207642) | Soil microbial communities from experimental microcosm in Duke University, North Carolina, United States - YC | ecosystem: Engineered > Artificial ecosystem > Soil microcosm > Unclassified ...
ATGTCGAGCGCTGGAACATGCTTCTCGGGCTCGTCTTCCTGATCATCGTTCTGGTGATGCCGACGGGAATCGTTCCCGGCTTGCGCAAGCTGCTGAACCTGCGCGGGGGATCGCGATGAACCCCGCGCTCGAGATCAGCCATCTCACGAAATCATTCGGCGGACTGGTTGCCACGCAGGACGTCTCGCTCACGATCCGGCCGGGTGAACGCCGCCTGATCATCGGGCCGAACGGCGCCGGCAAGACCACCCTGTTCAACCAGATCACCGGCGACCTGCCGTCGACGGCGGGACGGATAAGCTTGTTCGGGGTCGACGTGACCCAATTGGCGCCCTACCAGCGCGCGCACCGCGGACTGGCGCGCACCTACCAGATCATCACGCTGTTCGATCGCGACACGCTGGAGCACAATGTCACGCTCGGCCTGCTCGGGCTGCGGCCATCGCGCTGGCAGATGTGGCGTGCGCTGTCCTATTACGGTGATCTTTCGAGCGAAGCCCGGCGCATCCTGGATGCGGTTGGCCTTCTGCACCTGGCGGACAGCCTGGTTTCCGACATTGCCTACGGCGAAAAACGCCGCGTCGAATTGGCGATGGCGCTGGCGCAAAAGCCCCGCGTGCTGTTGCTGGACGAGCCGCTTGCGGGCCTGTCCAATGCCGAGCGCGCCACGGTGAAGGCGTTGATCGCGGCGATCCCGCGCGAAACCTCGGTTATCATGATCGAGCACGACATGGATACCGCGCTCGACCTCGCCGAGACCGTGACGCTCTTGAATTACGGCCGGGTCATCGTCGATGGCGCGCGTGACGCCGTGGTGGCGGACCCGCGAACGCGTGAGGTGTATCTTGGGGTCTGATGCGCTTCGACTGACGGACGTGCAGGCTTTCTATGGCGACGGCCATATCCTGCATGGCGTCAGCTTTGCCCTGCAACAAGGCAAGGTGCTGGCGTTGCTGGGCCGCAACGGCTCGGGCAAGACAACCTGCATTTCGACGATCATCGGACTGCTCAAGCCCAAAGGCGGCGAGATCAGGTTGTTCGGGGAGGCAATCGAAGGCCTCAGCCCCGAACGCATCTCGCATCTCGGCATCGGCCTGGTGCCGCAGGGCCGGCGCATCTTTCCATCGCTGACGGTCTGGGAAAATCTCATCGTGGCGAGGCAACGCCGGAGCGGGGTTGCCGTGCCCTGGGACGTCGACCGGATCTACGACATGTTTCCGCGGCTCGGCGAGCGTCATGCGCAAATGGCCGGCACGCTCTCCGGCGGCGAGCTTCAGATGCTGGCGATCGGCCGGGCGCTGATGGGCAATCCACGGGTACTGCTGCTCGACGAGCCCTCCGAAGGCCTGGCGCCGCTGATCGTGGCCGAGGTCGGGCGTACGATCCACCGCCTCAAGGAAGAGGGGCAATCCATCGTCCTGGTCGAGCAAAATCTCAAGCTCGCGCTCGAGGTCGCCGACCAGGCCGTCGTTCTCAACACCGGGCGTTGCGTGTTCGACGGCTCGGCGGCGGAGCTTTCGAGCAACGATGCGATCATTTCGCAAAACCTCGGCATCTTTCATGCGCCTTGAAACAGCAACTCCAGCCAAAGCGGAGAATGGATCATGAAAATCGGCGTCTGCGGGACAGGACGAATGGGATCATCGATCGCGCAGCGATTGATGACGGTTGGGCATGACGTGGCGGTCTGGAACCGCGATTCCGCGAAGACCAAGGCGCTCACCGATGCCGGCGCAAAATTGTTCGCCTCGCCTGCGGAGCTCGTGGGGAATTGCGAAGCAACCATCGTGATGTTGCTGAACGATGCGGCAACTGACGCGGTCTATCGCGCGCGCAACGGCATTCTAACCGGGAAACTCGCGGGCAAGATCCTGATCGACATGAGCACTTTGCGGCCGGACACGATGCAGTCGATCGGAACGGAGGTAACGCAACAAGGTGGCGTCTTCGTGGAATGCCCGGTCGGGGGCAGCACGGGGCCCGCCAAAGAGGGCAAATTATTCGGTCTGGTGGGTGGCGCCCCTGACGCGGTCAGCCGCGCGATGCCGCTGCTGGAGCAATTGTGCCGGCGCATCGAACATGTCGGCCCACTCGGCGCGGGGGCAACGATGAAGCTCGCCGTCAACCTGCCGCTACTGGTGTACTGGCAGGCACTGGGCGAGGCCCTGACTTTGTGCGAACCGCTCAAGCTCGCACCCGACCGGCTGATCGATATTCTGTCGGACACGGCCGGCGCGCCGACCGCGATGAAGGGACGAGGTGCGTTGATCGCCAAGGGATTGAGCGGAGCGCCGCGCGGCGAAACCGCGTTCGGCATCAGTGCTGCGAAAAAGGACCTCGCGACCGCCGTGCAGTTTGCCGCCTCCCTGCATGCCGCACTGCCGGTGGCGTCCAGCGCGCTGGCCTGCTTCGAGGAAGCCGAAGCTGCCGGCCTTGGCAATGCCGACGCCACCACGATCTCGGTCCGATGGCCGCAGCGAAACGCCGCAAAATCGAATTAGGTGCTCTTTTCAAACCCATCATCGAAAACAGAAAGTTCATGCAATGATCGACAAGAAGAACCGCTATGGCCGCACCGCGGCGAGGATCCACGATGCGGACGGGCTTGCCCGGCGGCCGTCATCGGTGACGATCGATATCCACGCGCACATCGTGATTCCACAGGCCGCCAAGCTCGCGCAACCGCATGTCGATCTCAGCCGCATCCCGCTGGCGCATTTCGCCGATGCCGCCACCAGGGAAATCAACGCACAGCAGGAAAAGGATATCGCCGAGGTCATGACCACGATCGATCGCAGGCTGTCCGACCTCGACCGGATGGGCATCGACATCCAGGTCGTGGCCCCGGCGCCGGGCCAGTGTTACTATTCGATCGATCCGAAAATAGCGGAAGCGGCCCACCGGATCGCCAATGAAGGCGTCGTCGAATACTGCGCGCGCAAGCCGGACCGGTTCGTCGGCCTCGGCGTGGTCACGCTGCAGGAACCGGAACTCGCGGTGCGCGAGCTCGAATACGTCATGGGCGAACTGAAGCTGAAAGGCGTCGAGATCCTGACCAATGTCGACGGCCAGGAACTGTCCGACCCGAAATTCCGGCCGTTCTTTGCCAGGGCCGAGCAGCTCGGCGCATTCATCATGATGCATCCGAACGGCTTCACCCATGGCGATCGCTTGACGCATTTCTATTTCAACAATGTTCTCGGCAACCCGCTCGACACGACGCTCGCACTCCACAACCTGATTTTCTCCGGCACGCTGGCGCGTTTTCCGGAACTGAAACTGATGGCCGTGCATGGCGGCGGATATCTTCCCGGCTATTCCGGCCGGATCGATCATGCCTGGGGCGCCCGGCAGGATTGCCACGCCAACCTGCCGCTGCCGCCAACCACCTATCTCCGGCAGGTTTATTTGGACACCGTCGTGTTCAGCTATCACCAGCTGGCTTACATGCTCGACCTGTTCGGACCCGACCGCATCCTGATGGGCACCGATTACCCCTTCGACATGGCCGAGTACAATCCGATCGGACATGTCGCGGGAATTCAGGGCATCGACGAGGGCACCATTGCGCAGCTGGCCGGCGGCAATGCCATCCGCGTGCTTGGCCTGGACATCTGACGGCGAGTGGGGGTGGTGACGCCAGGCCTCGGTAGAAGAAGGCCTCGCTTCGCGCGAGGCCTTCTTTGCGGCGGGGTACGTCGCACCGCTCGCCTAGGCGGCTTGCGTCGTCTCGGCGTGCTGGTTGACTTCGGATTCGGCGAGTTGGCTCAGCGCACTGTCCGTTGCCTTCTCTTCCTTCAGCGTCGCGTCGAGCAACTTCACGGCGTCCCTGTACCCCAATTCGCTCGCCCAGGTCTTGAGGGTGCCGTAGCGGGAAATCTCGTAATGCTCGACGGCTTGCGCGGCCGCGAGAAGACCGGCGTCAAGCGCTGGCATGCCCTTGTATTCGTCCATAATCTCCTTGCCTTCTTCGAGGATTCCCAAAATGGCATCGCATGTCTTGCCCTTCGGGGTTTCGTCGATCGAAGCAAAAATCTGCTCCAGCCGCTCAACCTGACCATCGGTCTCGGCCAGATGCTTTTCGAACGCCGACCTTAGTTTGGGTGACTGCGCCGCCTTCGCCATCTTCGGCAATGCCGAGAGGATCTTTTTCTCGGCGAAATAGATGTCCTTGAGCGTGTCAAGGAAGAGGTCCTTCAGTTCTTTTTCTTTCGACATCACAACTCTCCGGGAGTTTGGGTTTGTCCCGCTAGAACGGGCCCGATCATGAGTTGTTCCGAAAAGCCTTAACGGCTGCTTCGAGCGTTGAACCGAAAGATTCAAACGCTGCGCCAGGAAAAATCCGCATCGCGATGTCTGGGGTAGGGCCGGAACGGCTGGCGGAGATCGAATGCCGCGAAGTCCGCCGGCGGCAAGGTGCGGCACCGGCTCTTTCAAAAATATCAGGGAAGACATGTGAGCCGCGATGGTGTCATCGCGACTTCCAAATTCGATTGCCCAAACCGGACAAGAGTTGACCTGCCCCGTCGGCCGGCTACTCGGCTGCCCTGTCCGGCAGGACGGAGAAATCCTTCGACTTCTGACCATCCTCGACGTCACCGAAGCCCTCGGCAGCGATGCCGCGCTTGAGCAACTCGCGGATGGCGGCTGCCCGGCTCGGCATTCGCTTTGCAAATCGCCAGGTGTCAACGATCCGCAGTTCCTCGTGCGTGAGCATGATCTGAAGCCGCTCGCCTCTGTTGAGTTCACCCATGTTCCCCTCCGTGAGCCAACACTAAGAGCCGTTTCTAGGAGCCAACATTAACGCAAAAAGCCCAAAATGAGTTCCTGACTAATTCTACTCATTAAATGGCAATGAGGGATAAGACAAGTAAGGCTACAACGACGCCTTATACTCAACTAACATATTGAAATAACTATTATTTTCTTGTTTCTCGCTTCCCGTGGGCGCACAGTTTTGGTCGAAGGGACACGAAAAATGACGATTTCGATCGAAGACGGGTTTGTCGGAATGGCCGAGACCGATCACCGGATCGCCAACAATCTGGCCAGCCTGAGCGGTGTCATTCGCCTGCAGCGCAACGCCATCTCGAAGAGCGCCAAGGCCTTTACCAGCGAACAGGTTTGCATGCTGCTCGAGGACATCGACGCCCGCATCGAGGTGACGGCGAAACTTCACAGATCGCTGGCACGAAGCAAAAACGGCGATGGCGTAAACCTCGGAGATTTCCTCGAAGAAATTGCCGACATGATCGGCGCGCTCAACCCGGCGGGAACGATCGATCTCACCGTCGACAATACCTGCGATGGCCACATCGACCCGCGTCACGCGCTTCACGTCGGACTGATCACGGCCGAATTGCTGACGAATGCCAGCAAGTATGCGCATCCGTCGGGCCTGGTGGTGAAGGTCGGGATACGCTGTGAGACGAATGGTGACGGCTCATTCACGGTGGAGGTGACGGACGACGGTATCGGTTTCCCGGAAAAATTTGATCCCGATCACGACGGCGGGCTGGGCTTTCAGCTCATGCGCGCCTTGGCGAACGGCCTCAACGCGAGCCTCGAATTCGAACACGATAGCCTCGGCGTTCGCGCCAGCCTCGTCAGGCCGAAAACGTTGGCATCATGAACCCACTCACCGCAAAAGGAGCGGCTTTGCCCAACTCACACAAACGACCTGTTTGCCCCGGCTGCCAGCGTCCGATGACGCTGCAGCTTCAACCCGGCGGCAAGTCACCCCGCAGCTTTCAATGCCTGGACTGCCAGCGGCCCGACCCGCTGAAATCGCGTGTGGTTGCGGGCATCCTGAACGCGCTGCACCCGCCAGAGTAGGCGATCCCGCAGGGACCGGAGATGAAGCAGCTTACCGAATATCTTGACCGCGCCATAAGCCTTGAACGCCTTGCGGCCAGCGAACAGGATTCAAAATTCAGAACCGAGTTGCTGGATCAAGCGGCGGCCTACCGGAAGCTGGCGGCCCGACGCGCCGAGCAATCCGGATTGCCGGCTCCAAGTCCACCCGAAATATCATACTGAGGCGCTCGTGGCCGCCTCTCCGGACCCAGCCTTTTCGAGCGCCGCACATACTGTCGCGAGAACCAGCGCAGGGGCTTTTATTTGTGTTTCGCCTCCGCTAGCTTCCGGCTTGAAGCATCTTATTTTGTGGGAGATTTGATGCGCGCGCGTACCGATTATCTGCTCAAACTGCGACCCTGGTCGCTCACGGCATTCGCGGCCGCCTTCATCGCCGTGATGTTTGCGGCGACCATGCAGGAAATCATCGCATCATTCGGGACAACGCCGTATTTCGCCGGCTTTGTTCCGGCCATCCTGGTGGCGAGCCTGCTCGGAGGCGCTCCGGCCGGCACCTTTGCGGCGCTGATCACCATCCCGATCGTCTGGTGGGCGTTCATGCCGCCGCACTTCGAGTTCAATCCGCTGAGCGCCGCCGAGTATGACAGCTTTGCGGTGTTCGTGCTGATCAGCTCGCTCATCATCTGTTTTTCCCATCTGTTCCGGGAAGCGCTCGACCTGACCAGAAAATGACCGCAAATGTGAGCCGGGTGTCGAGCCGCTCCCGTCATGACAGTTCGTGCCGGATAGCCGGCGCAGGCCCTGCAGCTGCGATCAGAGGCGGCGCCGGAGATGTATCGGCGGCGCGTCGAGCAGCGGGGCTCCAGGCTTTTGCTTTTGGAAATTCCCACCGCGAGCGAACTCGAAGCCGCCCGCTTTGCACGTGAGACACGGCGCATCGTCCACGGCGCCTTTCCGGAGCCCGGCCGCTGGCTGTCGATCGACGTGGCGCGGGAAGAGTTGCGCTGGCCGGACGGTGCGCACCTCGACGAACGGTCAGCAGTGCTGGTTGCACGCGCGATCGACAAGGCGAGCGCATCGCAGGGCCGCTAGGCGCCGACGCAAAATCCGGTGCGCGCATCGGTCTTGCGATTCCACGCAATGCCATTTTGCGTTTGCCCGCCCTTGATCAAACCACCGCACGAAAGGTATTGCTACCCCGTGTCTACGTATCCACACCCATTCCCGCCAAACCCGGAGGCCGCGTGAGCGCGCCGGCCGCCTCCACGGCTGACTTTCGAAGTGAAGTCAGCCGGCTGTTCTGGCTGGTGACGGAATCACGCTTTTGGCGATTTTGCGTCGATCTCTATCCGATCCTGGTAGCCGCCTCACTTCCGTGGTCGACGACGGCGGTTGTCGTCTTCTTCTCGCTCTGGTTCATCGCTTTGATCCCGACCATTGAGCCGGTGAAGTTCTGGCGTTCGTTGAGCGCGCCCTCCTCGCTCGCGCCGATCGCCTTCTTCGCCCTCGCCGTCGTCGGGATGCTGTGGGCGGACGACCCATGGAACGCCCGCCTGCTGGCGCTGGGACCGGTGGCAAAACTGCTGGTGCTGCCCTTCCTGCTGTATCATTTCGGCCGTTCGACCCGCGGGCATTGGGTATTCGGCGCGTTCCTGATCTCGTGTGCATTGCTGCTCGTCTATTCGTGGATCGTATTTGTAGCACCCGAGTGGCACTACAAGGCGGCGAAAGAGATCAGCGCGGCAGGCGTACCGGTCAGGAATGCGATCGACCAGAACCAGGAATTCGTTCTGTGCGCACTGTGCCTGGCGTCGGTCGCCGTCGCTGCATTCGGGAAACGACAGCCCGCGGTGGCGATCGCGTCCGGCGTTCTTGCCGTGGCATTCCTTGGCAACGTATTTTTCGTCGCGCTGGCACGAACGTCGCTGGTTTCTATCGTCCCGCTGGCGCTGATCTTCGCCGCCAAGCATTTCGAGCGGCGGACGACGCTGCTGGTCGTGGCGGGCGTGGTCGTCGCCGCGATTTTGGTCTGGGTCGGTTCGCCTTATTTGCGCGGCCGCGTCCTGCACGTCGCGATCGAATACCAGGAATATCAGGACGAAAACCGCCCAACCTCGACCGGGCAGCGTCTGGAGTACTGGACGCAAGCACTGGGCTGGATCCGTGACGCGCCGCTGCTCGGACATGGCACCGGCTCGGCGAAGCAACTATTCGACAACGCCGCCGCCGGCAAAAAGGGCGCCTGGGGGCAAAGCATCGGAAATCCACATAACCAGACGCTCTACGTTGCGATCCAGTGGGGATTGCTCGGCGGTATCGCGCTCTACGCGATGTGGTTTTTTCACTATCGTATGTTTCGGGCTGAGGGCATTGTCGCCTGGATCGGCCTCGCGGTGGTCGTTCAAAACGTATTCAGCTCGCTCTTGAACTCGCATTTGATCGACTTTCACGAAGGCTGGCTCTACGTGCTCGGTGTTGGCGTTGCCGGCGGGATTGCGCGCGCGAAAAACGGATAGCGGCCGATGAACGGACGAAAACTCGTGGTGACGGCAACCAGCCTGATCGGCGGCGCGATCGGATTGTTCGCGCCGGTCGGCGTGGTCAAATGGCTGCTGCGGACTGAACCTGAGGATGCCGGCATCCTGACGCTGTTCTTCCTGCCGGTCTGGTGCCTGCTGCTGCTGTTCGGCCTGTTGATCGGCCGCAGACTTGGCCTGCTCCTGTCCGGCGGCAAGCGGGTCGCACCGCGATAACGAGGTCAGATCCCGAACAACCAGACCGCAACGATGGTCCCGAGCGTCGCCAGCCCGCTGATGGTCCAACCGGTTGCGTAGAGGATGTCGTCGTCGGCGGCGCCGCGCATCGCGTCGGCCTCCGCGGTGATCGATCGCCAATGCATGGCGCATCTCCGAGACAAACCTGCCCGCGAAGATAACGCCGACCCGGGTTCCCGGTTCCGCCGCGTTCGAAAAACCAAAGGCCGCCTGTCGGCGGCCTTTTCATCCCTTCACACAGCAATATGCAAAAGCTCTGGATTCTTGTCTGACACGTTTTCCTGGCGCGAACCGGTACCCATTTCGCTCGAAAACGCTCTGTTATCTCAAATCAGCAACAGACGATCGGCCTCCACCGGCGCCGACCCGTCTTCGTCCCTGACGATGATGGTGACTTCCCAGCCCTCGCTGGCCCACACCCGCGCCTTGGCCATCGCCATCAGCGAACTCATCCTGTCCATCCTGACGGTTTCGTTTTCCCGTTCCGCCACGATCCTGTACGCCATCAAAGTTCCCCTTTACGCACGTGATACCTGTGGATGTTTAAGGGGGTGGCTTTGACCGCAATTTGCTGACAATTTGTCCAATTGGGGGCCTGCAGGTCGGTGCCGGTTGGTAAAGGCCTTAATTTGTCGGGCCGGACTCCCTGCCGGCAGCCGCTTCCCGACGCGGTTCGAGGACGTCCAGGCGGCCGATATTTAAAGTCCACGCAGTCACGGGGTGGGAACGATTGTCTTTGTGACGAATTAGCGTCAGTCACCGGTAGGTTGGGAACGCATCATGTTGAATTTATTCAGGCATTCAGAGGAAGCCGATCTCGAGAACATCCTGGCCCAGCACGCGATCAGGCACACTGCCACCCAGGAAGACAAGGATTCCCAGGAGAAGCAATTCCGCGATCTGCTGCAGGCGTTGCCGGCCGCCATCTACACGACCGATGCCGACGGCCGGATCACGTTCTTCAATCGCGCCTGCATCGAGTTCGCCGGCCGCACGCCGAAGATTGGCGACATGTGGTGCGTGACCTGGAAGCTGTTCTGGCCTGACGGCACCCCGCTTGCCCATGAAGATTGTCCGATGGCGATCGCGCTCAAGGAAAACCGCCCGGTTCGGGATGTCGAGGCGATCGCCGAACGTCCCGACGGCTCGCGAATCTGCTTCATGCCCTACCCGACGCCGCTTCGCGACGAGACCGGCAGGCTGCTCGGCGCCGTGAACATGCTGGTGGACATCACCACCCGCAAGCAGGCCGAAGAGCGAATGATGTTGCTGACCGGAGAAGTCGATCATCGATCGAACAATCTTCTCGCCGTCATCCAGGCCATGTTGCGATTGACCAAGGCCGACACCGCGGAGGAATTTCAGACGGCGTTTCAGGGCCGGTTGAGCGCGCTCGCCAATGTGCAGCGGTTGTTCTCGGTGTCGCGCTGGACCGGCGCGAGCATCCAGCGGATCATCGAAGAAGAGCTTCGGCCTTACGGCTCGACGCGGGTCAGGATGATCGGGGGCGATGTCCGGCTTCCCTCCACGCTCGCCCAGGCGATCGCGGTCTCCGTGCATGAACTCGCGACCAACGCCGCCAAATATGGCTCGCTCTCCGGCCCCTCCGGCAAGATCGACATCAGCTGGCAGATCGATGCGACCGACAACTTGCTGCTGCACTGGAAGGAGTCCGGCGGTCCCCGCGTCGCAGAACCGGTGCGGAAGGGATTTGGCGTCGACGCGATCGACGGCCTGGTCCGCACGCTCTGCGGCAGGATCACGCGGCAGTGGAAGCCCGAAGGGCTGGACTGCGAATTGTCCTTCCCGGGGATTGAGGCGTAGCTGAAGGGCCTCAGCCTTCGCTCAGGCCCATTTCCTGCAGCCGTCCGGCGAACCAGCCCGACAAAGCCTGGTCGAACACGCCGGCGGTATAGACTTCCGACATCGTCACCTGCTTCTTGCCGAGCGAAAGATGCACGCCGATCCAGTAGGCAAACCACAAATGCGGATCGGTCAACGCCTGCAGCTTGTGCTGGTCGTGCTCCAGCGGCTGGTGGTTGCTGGCCTTGCGGACCTCGATCGCGAGCAGATTGTTCGGAATCTCGCGCTGGTGCACGACGATGTCGGGATAGACCGATTTGCCGAGATGATCGTCGGTTGAAACGATCGTGCCATGCGGCAGCCGCAGCGTTCGCTCGCCGAGCCGGTTGAAATCGCAATCGACGTCCCAGCCCGAAAACTGCTTTTCGCAATGCACCGCCAGCCGGTGCGTCAGCGTGCGCTCACCGAGGTCCTTGTCGAGCAGGAAGGCCTCATGCGCATAGAATTCCTGCAATGCCGTGACGACCTTGTTCAGCTCGGTCTGCATGCCGCCTCCGACTTGAATGGGGCGGCGCCGACCGCCCTTACATCTGCACTTCGATCAGCCGCGGCCCCGGCTCGGCAACGGCTTCCGCCAACGCCTTGACGAAATCGTCGACATTGGCGACCGCGCGACCCGGCACGCCCATGCCCCTGGCGAGCCCGACGAAGTCGATCGTCGGATTGTCGATCTTGAGCATGTCGAGCGCACGCTTTCCCGGCTCGCCGGCGCCGACGCCGTCGAACTCGCCACGCAGGATCTGGTAGATGCGATTAGCGAACACAATCGTGACGACGTTGAGGCCTTCGCGCGCCTGCGTCCACAGCGATTGCAGCGTGTACATGGCGCTGCCGTCGCCGACCATGCAGATCACCTTGCGGTCCGGGCAGGCGATCGCAGCACCGGTCGCAACGGGGGTCGAATATCCGATCGAGCCGCCCAGATTCTGGATCCAGTCGTGCGGGGCGCCAGCCGCCATCACCGGAAAGAATGCCCGCCCCGTGGTGACGGATTCGTCGACCACGATGGCATTGTCCGGAATTGCCATGGCGATTGCGTGGGCAATCGACGCATGGGTCAGCGCTCCGGTCGGCTTGACGAGTTCGACCCCGGCCTGCGGCTTCACATCGGCCGGCTTGGCGCCGACCGCCGACGCCAGCGCCTCCAGCGCAGCTACCGAATTCTCGCCGCTCTGGGTCATGCGATGGACCTCGCAACCCTCGGGCTTCAGCATGCTGGGCTTGTTCGGATAGGCGAAAAACGCCACGGGATCGTTGGCTTCGACCAGCACGATGTGCCGAAAGCCCTTCAACGACGCTTGCGCCAGTTCGATCACGTACGGCACCCGGTCGATCGAAAACCGCCCGCGTCCGCGCGCCATCCTGGCACTGGCCAGCGGGCCCATCACCCTGCAGCCGGTCTTGCCGGCGATTTGCGCCGCCAGCGCCAACCCCTTCTCCGTTACCGCGCTGCCGGTCATCAACAGCAAGGTGTCTCCGCCGCCGCGCAGCACCTTCGCGGCGTTATCGACGGCCTGCGGGGAGTAGCTCTGACGCTGTGATTCCACCGGCACCTCGGCCACGCCGTCAGCCTCGTTCCACGCGGTATCGGCCGGCAGGACCAAGGTTGCGATCTGCGGCGGCGCCCCCCTGGCCGCGGCAATGGCGGCAGCGCCGTCGCCGGCGACCG
>Ga0310811_10010217_pt1 | contig 12122 bp, 7 predicted proteins | sample YCmetagenome_FD_207642 | JGI IMG/M metagenome (GOLD analysis project Ga0310811, IMG submission 207642) | Soil microbial communities from experimental microcosm in Duke University, North Carolina, United States - YC | ecosystem: Engineered > Artificial ecosystem > Soil microcosm > Unclassified ...
AGCAAAAATAGGCTCAGACGGTCGCGTCGAGGTCCATCACGCCCGGTTGCTTGCTGTTATTGGGGTACGAAAAACGTTTCCACACGGCCTGGGTCATGAACGACAAAACTCGAGGTGAGCATAATAGGTCCGCTTTCGGGTGCATAGCGACCGACCCGTTCCTTGGCGGGCCACGCTGAGTCGAACCGTCTTGCCATGATTCAAGCCGCCTGATCGAGGTGGCCATCATGCGCTACGAACTCACTGACCAAGAGCGGACTGCAATCAAGACCGATGCCCACGAGCTGCTTCGCCTCGCCCCGCAAGCAAAATCCGCATGCACCGCCTGCGACAAATCAACCCGACGGGCAAATCGGCAAAACCCTGTCCATCCCCTCGCGCAAAAAGATTCCGCTTCCGTCGTCGGGCAAATCAGTGATCCAAATCGGCCCGTCTCACCCGATAAGAGGGGCGTTGCGCACGTCACCAACGTTGCGGTGGGATGCGGTGGACGCGGGTGACGGCGAAGACGAACGCCTAAACGCGCGGACGGCGAAGTCGTGTGGTCCTGGCGCCCCGACGCTGGCGTCAAGCTCCCGAGAAGCACGCTTCTCGAGGGTGAAGGTGGCAAGAAAGCCCGGTTACCTGGGAGAGCGCGAAGTAAGCCGTAAACCACTGCGCAGGGAAAGCCGGCGTTGCTCCGGTTCACCTGTGGTCCTACCCCCGTGCTTTTTGTTGCACGGGGCCCACGGGTGCAATCGGCACCCGGCTTTCCCTGCGCCCTCTGCTTGATGAGAGGGAGCAAGGTTCACGCAAAGGTCGGGCACGCCGTGCCGCGAGGATGCGGGTCTGCGCCTTCACGGCTGTTTGACAATTGAATCAGACATCTCAACTCGTCATTGCGAGCGAAGCGAAGCAATCCATGTCTCGGTTTGCTGCGGCATGGATTGCTTCGTCGCTGCGCTCCTCGCAATGACGAAGCTCGACCGAGGACATAGCGCGCAGGTGGCGCACTAGCATCAGATCAGGCGGCGATAGACGCTGGCGATCGCCGCCGCCTCCGCATCGAGGCTGAATTTCTCTTCGACGCGCTTGCGCGCCCGCGCGCCCATTGCGCTGGCCGAAGCGACATCGCGCATCAGGGGCTCGAGTGCCGCGGCCAATGCGTCGGCATCACCGGTCGGCACGAGCACGCCGGTGATGCCGTCTTCGACCACAAGCTCGGCGGCGCCGGCACGCGCGGCAACAAGCGCCGCGCCTGACGCCATCGCCTCGATCAGCGTGAGCCCAAACCCTTCATTGCGTGAGGTGAAGGCGTAGATGGTCAGGCGCTGATACCAGCGCTGCACTTCCGCTATCTCCAATTCGCCGGTAATGACGATACGCGAGGTGAGCCCGGCCGCCTCGATCCGCTTCTTCAAATCGTTGGCAAAGCCCGTCTGTTCGGCCACGATCGCGCCGACCATCACGGCCGTGAAATCCGGATAGCGCGGCAGCAATTTGCACATCGTTTCCACAAAGACGTCGCTGCCCTTCTGCGCGCGGATGCGGCCGAAGCAGCCGATGGCATAGCGTCCCGGCAAACCGCTCTCGGCGAGCGCCGCTGCGCGATCGGCAGGCGGCGCATAGACGTCCGTGTCGACCCCGTGCGGTATGACGGTTGCCTCGCGCTTCAGATAGGACGCCGAGGCCTCCGAGGTCGCGATGATCGCATCCATCCGTGCCATCAGCCAGCGCGTGAGCCGCTTGTGATGCCGCTGGGCGGCGGAGGTGAATACCAGCTTCAGCGGCCAGCCGAGCGCGCGCAGCAACAGGCCGACGATCATCTCGTCATTGCGACGGGCATGCCAGATCAGGGGCGCCCGCCGGTGCCATAGCTTGATGAGATCACCGAACCCCATCCCCGCAATACCGTCGGGCCGGTAGGAGCCGAACCAGGCCGCGCGCACGAGCGTTGCGAGCTTCGGCGCGACCATGCGGTTGGTCGCCGTGACCCCCGAATAGCGCCGGTGCAGGTTCGGCACGATCACTTGCAGATCGTCTTGCAGGCCTTCTGGCAGATCGTCGGGCAATGCAGTCTCGGCCGGCACGAAAAAACTCCAATTTTCGGTATTTCCTATACGCAACATTAAGCATTGCTACCAGTTCGTCGGCACCGAAACCCGCTCTTCACCGTCATCCGGGTAGGCTCTCCAAAAAACGGGAGACGGGTAAGATCATGACGGTGCTTGTGACCGGCGGTGCCGGCTATATCGGAAGTCACACGGTTCACGCGCTGGTGGAAGCCGGCGAGCGTGTCGTCGTGATCGATAACCTCTCCACCGGATTTTCCGCCTTCCTGCCGGAAAGCGCGCCGCTGTTCATCGGCGACGCCGGCGACGAGAACCTCGTCGAGGGCGTGATACGACAGCATGACGTCGAAAGCATCATCCATTTCGCCGGCTCCGTGGTCGTGCCGGATTCGATGAGCGATCCGCTCGGCTATTATCGCAACAACACCATGACGACGCGGAGCCTGCTCAACGCTGCGGTGAAGGGTGGCGTCAACCGCTTCATCTTCTCCTCGACGGCCGCCGTCTACGGCAATCCGGAACAGGTGCCGGTGCCCGAGCATGCGCCGACGCGGCCGCTCTCGCCTTATGGCTCGTCGAAGCTGATGACCGAGATCATGCTGCATGATGTCGCCTCCGCCCACGGCATGAGCTATGTCGTGCTGCGCTATTTCAATGTCGCGGGCGCCGATCCCCTGGCGCGGATGGGGCTTGCCACCATCGGCGCGACGCATCTGCTCAAGATCGCGGTTGAAGCCGCAACCGGCCAGCGCGCCAAGATCGACGTGTTCGGCGCCGATTACCCGACGCCGGACGGAAGCTGCATCCGCGACTTCATCCATGTCAGCGATCTCGCGCAGGCGCATCGCGCAGGCCTGTCTTACTTGCGCGACGGCGGCCATTCGGTGACGCTGAACTGCGGCTATGGCCGCGGCTATTCCGTGCTCGAAACCATCGAGGCGGTGCGCCGCGTCTCCGGGCGCAATTTCGCGGTTCAATATGCGGCACGGCGGCCGGGTGACATCATGACCATGGTGGCCGACACCGGCCGTATCCGCGCGACGCTCGACTGGACGCCGCAATTCGACGATCTCGACACCATCGCGCGGCATGCGCTCGCCTGGGAGGAAAAGCTGTCCCAGGAGCGCCACGGCGAAATCCAGCACGCGGCTTCCGCCTAAATTTGTCCCCCACGCCAGCCCTTAATTGGGCTTGAAAAACCCTGCCATAGCGGGCAAGAGCGCTTAACGCGCGGGTGGCCGCGCGCGGGCTTTGCGGGACGTGGGATGGCCGAATTTCCGAGGAAAATCACCGACGACCCCTATGGGGCCGCGGTCCTGATTCGCCGCCTCGTGATGGAACAGGGCGCCGCTTACTGGCGGCGTTATCTCAGTGCGTTCCTGTTGATGGGGGTTGCGGCCGGCGCGACCTCGCTGTCGGCCTACATCCTCGGCGCTGCCATCAACAAGGCCTATGTCGACAAGAACGTCCCGGGGATTGCGCTCTATTCCGGCATCATCTTCGGCCTGTTCGTGATCCGCGGCATCGCGACCTATTTGCAGACCGTGACGCTGTCGCAGATCTCCAACGCAATCCTCGCCAACAACCAGCGCCGCCTGTTTGCCAAGCTGATGAGCGAGAGCATCGGTTTCTTCTCCACGCGGCATTCGTCGGAATTCCTGGCCCGGCTGACGCAGGGCGCGAACTCGGTCACGCAGGTGCTGACCCTGCTGATCAACGCCGTCGGACGCGATCTGTTGCTGCTGGCCGGCCTCGTTGTCGTGATGATCGTGCAGGACGCCTATATGGCGATCTTCGGCTTCTTGATCGCGCCGCCGGCCATGTTCGTGCTGCGCAAGCTGGTGAAGCGGATCAAGGGCCTCGCCTACAACCAGTTCATGGGCACCGCCGACATTCTCGAGACCATGCAGGAATCGCTGCAGGGCATCCGCACGGTCAAGGCGTTCACGCTCGAAGAGACCATGCGCGAGCGCATCAATGAGAGCATCGAGGCGGTCGAGCGCAACGCCAACAAGATGGCGCGAGTGTCGAACCGTTCGAGCCCGCTGATGGAAACGCTGGGCGGCCTCGCGGTCGCAGGCGGACTGATGTATGGCGGCTATGGCGTCGTCGCGCTGCATGCCACGCCCGGCCAGTTCTTCTCGTTCCTGACCGCGTTCCTGATGGCCTATGAGCCGGCCAAACGGCTGGCGCGGCTCAATATCGACCTGAACAGCAATCTGGTCGGCGCGCGCATGCTGCTCGAAATCGTCGACAGCCCGGCGAGCGAAATTGCCGATGACGACAAGCCGGCACTGAAGCTCATGGATTCGCACGTCGAGCTGCGCGATGTCAGCTTCGCCTATCGCCCGGGCGAGCCGGTGTTGAACCGGATGAGTTTCGTTGCCGAGCCGGGCAAGGTCACCGCACTGGTCGGCCCCTCCGGCGGCGGCAAGTCGACCGTGCTCGCGCTGCTGCTCCGCTTCTACGAAGTCACCCAGGGCGAGATCGTGATCGACGGCCAGGTCATCTCGAAAGTGTCGCGCCGCTCGCTTCGGCAGCAGACCGCCTATGTCGGCCAGGACGTTTATCTGTTCCGCGACACCATCCGGGCCAACATTGCCTTCGGCAGGCCGGGCGCAACCGAAGCCGAGATCATCGAGGCGGCGAAGGCGGCCTGCGCGCATGAGTTCATCATGGGCTTCCCGCTCGGCTATGACACGCCGGTCGGCGAGCATGGGACCCAGCTTTCCGGCGGCCAGCGCCAGCGCATCGCGGTGGCGCGCGCGCTGATCAAGGACGCGCCGATCATCCTGCTCGATGAGGCGACCGCCGCGCTCGATTCCGAGTCCGAAAAGCAGGTACAGGAGGCGATCGAGCATCTCTGCCAGAACCGCACCACCATCGTAATCGCGCATCGCCTGCACACCATCACCCACGCCGATACCATCCTGGTGGTGGAAGCAGGAGAGATCGTCGAGCGTGGCCGGCACGACGACCTGCTGCGCCGCGGCGGCCGTTATGCCTCGTTCTTCCGCCTGCAGCAGCGCGACGCCGCTGCTCCCACGCTGGCTTATTCGGCGAGCTCCTGAAAGCCGGAATGGGCAGCCGGTGTGCCGGCTGCTGCTGGTCTGGCACTACTTTTTGCCGACCGGTACGACTAGCCTCGGTCGGAACAACCGCGTAATACGGCTGCGATCTCCTTTGTAACCCCGCCGAGACCTTTCATGAACGCCACAGCCTTTGTCATTCCCGCGCCGCACCAGGCCTCCCTTCCGGTTGTCGGAGAATCGAAATCCTTTCCGGTGCGCCGCATCTGGTGCGTCGGCCGCAACTATCTCGAGCATATTCGCGAGATGGGCAATGACGAGCGGGCCCCGCCGTTTTTCTTCGCCAAGCATGCCGACATGCTCGAGCCCGACGGCGCCACCATCCCCTATCCGCCGCTGACCAAGGACATGCATCACGAGGTCGAACTGGTCGTCGCCATGAAGAGCGGCGGGCTGAACATTCCGACCGAAAAGGCGCTGGACCACGTCTACGGCTATGCGGTGGGCATCGATCTCACCCGACGCGACCTGCAGCAGGCCGCGCGCAAGAAGGAACGGCCGTGGGAGATCGGCAAGTCGTTCGACCATTCGGCGCCCTGCTCGGCGCTGCAGCCGGCTTCCAAGATCGGCCATCCTTCCAAGGGCAAAATCTGGCTCTCCGTGAACGGCACCGAACGGCAGAAGGGCGATCTCACCGAGCTGATCTGGAACATTCCCGAGATCATCTGGAAGCTGTCGCAGCAGGTCGAGATCGGCGCCGGAGACATCATCATGACCGGCACGCCGGCGGGTGTCGCGGCGCTGTCGCCGGGCGACAAGATCGAATGCGGCGTCGATGGCGTCGGCACGCTGAAGGTCGCGATCGGCAAACCGGTCTGATCCACGCGCTCCGCGCAAAACACGAAGGCCTCGGATTTGCATTCGGGGCCTTTTTGATTCCCTGAACATTGCCGATTTGACCAAGTCCCGACCAAGGCGGACCTGCACGGCATGCTGGTGCATCAATGATGGGAGTGAATGGAACGATAGCGCCGCACATTATGGACGACGATGCTGCCTTCGGTCGCCGCATAAGCCTGGCCGGCAGAGCTCGGCGCCGCGGCCCTACCTCCCCAGATCGGCGCGCCGCTGTTCAGAACGTCCCGATCGGGATGATAGAATGAGAACGCGCCGGGCTCCGAGATGGCGGCCTGGCGAACACAGGCGACGCCGCGAGCGGTAACAACAATGCGACCGCGACAGTGATGTTGAGCGAGGTCATGCGAACAGCTCCATTCCGGTTGGTTGGCCCAGAAGACAGCGAATAGGTATGACAATAAGCGTGCTTTCGCTGGCGATCGAATGACGGCTCAGTGATCGCCTGGATATTTTTCTTCAAAATCTTCGGTGACGCGCGCGAGATACTGTCGACCCGCGGCGTCGCATCCGATCCTCAGGAATACTGCATCACCCCGTCATCGACCTTGCCGAAACGCAGGGTGACGATGTCGAGCGCATAATTCTGGTAGAGCCGCCACGGCCGCTTCGAGCCTTGCTTCGGCATCTTCCCGACCGATCGCCGGACATAGCCGGACGAGAAATCGATCGACGGCATCGCCTCGATGCTGGCGTCGTCATTATGCGGCATGCATTGCCGGTAGTTGTGGCGGTCCATGTAGTTGATCAGCCGGCAGACATATTCGCAGGTGAGATCGCATTTCAGCGTCCAGGAGGCATTGGTGTAGCCGAACGACGATGCCAGGTTCGGCACGTCGGAATACATCATGCCCTTGTAGGTCAGCCTGCTCGGGAAATCGACCTCGCGGCCGTCGACGCTGACCTCAACGCCGCCCAGCACCTGCAGCACGAGGCCGGTCGCGGTGATGATGATGTCGGCCGGAAGCTCGCTGCCGTCCTTCAGCCGGATGCCGTTCTTGGTAAAGGTATCGATTTCCTGCGTGACGACCGACGCGCGGTTGTCCTTGATGACTTTGAACAGGTCGCCGTCGGGCACCAGGCAAAGGCGCTGGTCCCACGGATTGTAGCGCGGCGTGAAATGGGTCGCGATGTCGTACTCCGGGCCGAGCGCCATGCGGACGCCGCCCAGGATCAGCTGCTTGACCTTCGCCGGCTTGCGCCGGGCGAGCTGGAAGAAATACATCCCCCACAGCACGTTGCGCCAGCGGATCAGATGATAGGCGAGCTTGGCCGGCAGGTTGCGGCGGAGCTTGTTGGCGAGCGGGTCCTGCGCCGGGCGCGACACGACATAGGTCGGCGAGCGTTGCAGCATGGTGACGTGGCCCGCGGTCCTCGCCATCTCCGGCACCAGCGTCACCGCCGTCGCGCCCGAGCCGATCACGACAACCCGCTTGCCGGCATAGTCGAGATCCTCGGGCCATTTTTGCGGATGGATGATCTGGCCGGCGAAATTGGCAGTGCCGGCGAACTCCGGCGTGTAGCCTTCCTGGTATCGGTAGTAGCCGGCGCAGGAAAACAGGAAGTTGCAGGTGAAAGTGACGGTCTCGGTCACGCCCTCGCCGCTTGTGTATTCGGCTTGCACCGTCCAGCGCGCTTCGTTCGTCGACCACGACGCGCGTTTGACACGATGACGGAAGCGGATTTTCTGGTCGATGCCGTTCTCGGCCGCGGTCTCGCGGACATAGTTGAGAATGCGCGGACCGTCCGCGATCGCCTTGGGCTCCGTCCACGGCTTGAAGGAATAGCCGAGCGTGAACATGTCGCTGTCGGAGCGAATGCCGGGATAACGGAACAGGTCCCAGGTGCCACCGATTGCGTCGCGACCCTCGAGGATGACAAAGCTCTTGCCCGGGCACTTCGTCTGCAAATGGTAGCCCGCGCCGATCCCCGACAGGCCCGCGCCGATGATCAGCACGTCAAAGTGCTCTGCTACCATCTCGGTCTCCTCACGGCTTTTGCTGCCGTCTTGCCCCGATGACCAGTTAATCCGGCGGAGATCCGAAAAGCAATAAAGGAAAGCCCCGGATTGCTCCGGGGCTTTCCTAATAGCGGCCTTGGAAGTCCGCTCAGTAGCGGTAGTGGTCCGACTTGTACGGGCCTTCCTGCTTGACGCCGATGTAGTCGGCCTGGTCCTTGCGGAGCTCAGTCAGCTTCACGCCGATCTTGGCGAGGTGCAGGCGCGCCACCTTCTCGTCGAGCGATTTCGGCAGCACGTAGACCTTCTTCTCGTACTTGCCGTTCTTGTTGTTGGCGAACAGCTCGATCTGCGCCAGCGTCTGGTTGGTGAAGGAGGCCGACATCACGAACGACGGATGGCCCATGGCGTTGCCGAGGTTCACAAGGCGGCCCTCCGACAACAGGATGATGCGATGCTTGTCGGGAAATTCGATCTCGTCGACCTGGGGCTTGATGTTGGTCCACTTCAGATTGCGCAGAGAAGCGATCTGAATCTCGTTGTCGAAGTGACCGATGTTGCAGACGATGGCGCGATCCTTCATCGCGCGCATGTGCTCGATGGTGATGATGTCCTTGTTGCCGGTGGCGGTGACGAAGATGTCGGCGCGGGGCGCGGCGTCTTCCATGGTCACGACCTCGTAGCCTTCCATCGCCGCCTGCAGCGCGCAGATCGGATCGACTTCCGACACCATCACGCGGCAGCCGGCCTGGCGCAGCGAAGCCGCCGAGCCCTTGCCGACGTCGCCGAAGCCCGCGACCATCGCCACCTTGCCCGACAGCATCACGTCGGTGCCGCGGCGGATGCCGTCGACCAGCGATTCACGGCAGCCATAGAGGTTGTCGAACTTCGACTTGGTGACGCTGTCGTTGACGTTGATCGCCGGGAACAGCAGCGTGCCCTTGTTCGCCATCTCGTAAAGGCGGTGCACGCCGGTGGTGGTCTCTTCCGAGACGCCCTTGATGTTTTTCGCGATCTCGCCGAACCAGCCCTTCGGCTTCTCCTTCAGGAGGCGCTTGATCAGCGCGAAGAAGATTTCCTCTTCCTCCGAACCCGGCTTGTCGAGGAAGGCGGCATCGCCGTTCTCGGCGCGGACACCGGCATGCACCAGCATGGTGGCGTCGCCGCCGTCGTCGAGGATCATGTTGGGCGTGCCGCCGCCGTGCCAGTCGAACAGCTTGGCGGTGTAGTCCCAATATTCGGTAAGCGTCTCGCCCTTCACGGCGAACACCGGAATGCCGGCAGCCGCGATCGCCGCCGCGGCGTGGTCCTGCGTCGAATAGATGTTGCAGGAGACCCAGCGGATGTCAGCGCCGAGCGCGGCCAGCGTCTCGATCAGGACCGCGGTCTGGATCGTCATGTGCAGCGAGCCGGCGATGCGCGCGCCCTTCAGCGGCTGTTTCGGACCGAACTCCTCGCGCGTCGCCATCAAGCCCGGCATCTCGGTCTCGGCCAGCGAGATCTCCTTGCGGCCGAATTCGGCGAGCGCGATGTCCTTGACGATGTAATCGGTGAAGGCGGGCTTCTTGGCAGCGGCGGTCATGCGGTGGGTCCCTCAAAAAGCGTATTCCGAAAAGCGGCTGCTTTCCGGAATACGCGAAGACGATGACAATTGATCAGAACGCGCGCTTGAGCGCGTCGGCGAGATCGGTCCTCTCCCAGGAGAAGCCGCCGTCCTTCTCGGACGCGCGACCGAAGTGACCATAGGCCGCGGTGCGGCGGTAGATCGGCCGATTGAGCTTCAGCGTACGGCGGATGTTGGTCGGCGTCAGGCGGAACAGTTCCGGCAGCACCTTCTCGAGCTTCTTCTCATCCACCGTGCCGGTGCCGTGGGTATCGACCAGCAGCGACATCGGATCGGCGACGCCGATCGCATAGGCAACCTGGATGGTGCAGCGCTCGGCGAGGCCCGCCGCGACCACGTTCTTGGCGAGATAGCGCGCGGCATAGGCCGCCGAACGGTCGACCTTGGTCGGATCCTTGCCGGAGAAGGCGCCGCCGCCATGCGGAGCATAACCGCCATAGGTGTCAACGATGATCTTGCGTCCGGTGAGGCCGCAATCGCCGTCGGGACCGCCGACGACGAAATTGCCGGTCGGGTTGACCAGGAAATCGGAAGCCTTCTGCGGCATCCAGCCCTTGGGCAGCGCCGATTCCACCGCCGTCGAGATCATCTCCTTGATCAGGCCGGGCGTATATTTCTTGTTGTTGCGGCTTTTCTCATTGTGCTGGGTCGAAACCACGACCTTGGTGCAGCCGGTCGGCTTGCCGCCGACATATTTCACCGTCACCTGGCTCTTGGCGTCGGGCTGCAGGTCGGCGAGTTGGCCATTGCGGCGCTTCTCGGAAAGCACCTTGAGGACCTTGTGCGCGAAGTAGATCGGCGCCGGCATGTACGAGCCCTTCTCGTACACCTCGCTCTCGGTGCAGGCATAGCCGAACATCATGCCCTGGTCGCCGGCGCCCTCTTCCTCACCGCTCCTCTTTTTCTTTGCATCGACGCCCATGGCAATGTCCGGCGACTGGCCGTGCAGGAGCACCTCGACGTCGGCGCCATGATAGGAGAAGCCGTTCTGGTCGTAGCCGATATCCTTCACCACGCCGCGCGCGATGTCGGTGATCAGCTCGCGATCGACCACGGACTTGCCATGGATGGTGCGGAAGAGCTGGCCGCGACCTTCGCCGGCAACGACGATCTTGTTGGTCGTGCACAGCGTCTCGCAGCCGAGCCGGGTGTTGACGAGGCTGTCGTCGGCGATGCCGAGCTTGACGTCCTTTTCGATGAAGGCATCGAGGATCGCATCCGAAATCTGGTCCGAAACCTTGTCCGGATGGCCCTCGGAAACCGACTCGCTGGTGAACAGATAAGACTCGCGCATCAAGCAGACCCCTTTTTCCGCCTCCCAAGGGCGGCCCTTTCGAATGTGTGTTCCAACTTTCCCTGGGATGTCAGTCCCGCCGGCGCGAGATGACGTAGGATTCGTCGTAAAACCAAAGCCCGTTATGCCTTCGCAGAACCTCTCTGGCGGCATCGAGAGTGCGGCCGCTTTGAGCCATTTCCTCCGTCAACCGGTCGTCTTCGATCTGGGCGACGTAGACCGCCGCGTTCCACGCTGCAAAGGCCGTCGAGGTTCCAATCGAGCCCGTTACCTCGTTGGGCAGCGCTTCCATATCATACCGGAAGATCGAGCGGTTATCGGCATAAGCGTTAAAGTTCAAGTCCCGCCCAACCGATCCCAACTCGTATTTAACCGCGCGCAATAGCTCATGACGGCTCACGGAGAAAGGGTTTTCTCCGGGCCAGACGGCCTGGATGATCTCCATTCCCGGGTCCTGCCCGTGGGAGTGAATTCCGATCAAGCGCCCACCGGGGCGAAGTGCCCTCGCCAGTGGCGCAATGATGCGTTTGGCGCGGAAATTCACAGATGATTTGGCCCGATAGGGCTGGGACGCGATTACAAGGTCGAAATTGGCCTCGGTGCGGCCGGCGCGAGGGATGATCGAATCGAGCAGGAACCGGTGGTCCTCCCGATACAGCACCAGTGCCACCGGGCGCTCATAGATTGGCATACCGGTGCGGGATGACACGCTGGCGCGCCAGTTCTGCTCCAGAAACGGTCGCAAATCGGCGATCTGGGCCTCGAATTCGCCCGATGAGGCCCCCCTCAGCGGGACCTCATGCCAGATCATGCCCGCCGCCGCGGTCGGCGATTTCGGAGTGAGCCACGGCGCTTCTGCATAATGCATGTTGGTCAGGACGAAGACGGTCGCCGGGTGCTCGAACAGCCGGTCCGGCACCTTCTCCAGAACGAGCCGGACATCCTCCAGGCTCAACTCCTTGCCGGCGATATAGAACGGCATGTGCGGAAAGCGGCCGTGCATCAGCCGCATCACCCGTGCCAGCACCGTGCCGTCACCAACGCCAGCATCGAACACGCGAAGCGCTGGCGGCCGCGGGTGGATGCTGGAAAGCTCGAGCCCGATCCGCTCGGCGACTACCCGCTTCTCGCTGCAGGTATGCACAAACAGAAGGTATTTCTGGCGGTTCTCGAAGAAGCGAAAATTGCTGCGTGGGTCGCGCTTCTCTTCCCGTACCTGCAAGCCACGAGGAGGCGGCAGGGCGCCCGTGGA
>Ga0310811_10010218_pt1 | contig 12122 bp, 11 predicted proteins | sample YCmetagenome_FD_207642 | JGI IMG/M metagenome (GOLD analysis project Ga0310811, IMG submission 207642) | Soil microbial communities from experimental microcosm in Duke University, North Carolina, United States - YC | ecosystem: Engineered > Artificial ecosystem > Soil microcosm > Unclassified ...
ACATCCGACGAACAGAAGGACGCCGCTGATTGCGCCGTGCAGCCAATCTCGCGGCGGCCGTGCGGCGAAGCCCCAGAGCTTCGACAGCAGAAGAAGCACCGCGCCGCCCAGCACGGAACGGGTTCCCATCAGGAGAAAGGCCGGGATCGTTTGCAGGCCGACGGCGATCGCGAGGTAGGTGCCGCCCCACAGGAAGTAGATGGCGCCAAAGGCCATCGTGATCTTCCCTCGGTCCGCCCTGCCATACACCACGGCGCCCTCGCTTCGTCGACGACACTCCTGTCGTCAACGCACGAGCCGTCCGGAAGGGCATACGAAATGTCCTCCCCTCCCCTCTCCTCGCCTCTCCCCAAGGGGGAGAGGAATATGAGGATGAAGCTCCCTTTCATTCTCCTCGCCCCCGCGAGGGGGAGAGGCTGGGAGCGGGGGCGATGTCAAAAGACAGAGTCCGAAAAGCGCGAGACAATTACGGCGGTGCGGGAAATCCTCACGGCATCCGATGAGAGATATGGAAGGAGAAACGATGCGGAACGGAACGGCCGGCCGGACCTATGGGACCGTGAGCGCCGACAAGCGCAAGGAGATGACCGGCCTGGAATTCGTCCAGGGACTCGCGGACGGAACGCTGCCGCTCAACACCATCGCTGAGACGCTGGGCTACGACATCGTCGAGGCGGAAAATGGACGTGTCGTCATCACGGCTGAACCGAAGGATACGCATCTCAATCCATCAGGCACGGTGCATGGCGGCCTCACCGCCACGATGCTCGACAGCTGCATGGGGCTTGCCATCCAGTCGACACTGCCAAAGGGCGTGGGCTCAACGACGCTCGAATTCAAGATCTCGTTCGTGCGCCCGATCACGCCCCAGACCGGGCTGATCCAGGCCGAAGGCACAGTGATCAATTGCGGCCGCCGCGTCGGCACCGCCGAGGGCCGCGTGACCGACAAGGACGGCCGCCTCCTCGTCCACGGCACGACGACCTGTTTGATCTTCGAGAGTTGACAACCCCGCCCTCACCCTGAGGAGCGCGAAGCGCGTCTCGAAGGGTGGGCAACGGACATGGTGCTCGCTCCACCCTTCGAGACGCGCACTGCGTGCGCTCCTCAGGGTGAGGTAATCGACGAATCACGGCTGCGGGCGGAACACCCAGACGGCGGCCGGCTCGGTCCGCGTCGCGCGCACGCCGAGATAGAGACGGTCGTTGCCCGACGCGACCAAGCTCGGCACGAAGAGGGACGTGCTGGCGCCGGTGACGGTGGGCAGCCGCGCGATCCGCGCGTATCCTTCCTTGGCATCGAAGACATCGATGCTGCCCTCGCCGCAGCTTACATAGAGGCGCTGACGCCGGGCATCGACGGAAACGTCGTCGGCGTCATGGCAAGTGTCGATATCGATTGCCCGCGTGCCCGAATCGGTATCGAAGACCGAGAGCCGGGCGGGATTGCGGAAGGCGATCATCAGCCGGTGCCGGTCGGCGTCGAACGCCATCGGGAAGTTCGCATGCGCGCCGCCCATGTCCAGGATCGAGGTCTGCTCGCCGCGCGCGACATCGACGATGGCGATCTGGGTCGCGTCGGGAATATTGACGAAGAGCCGCGCGCCGGAGTCGTCGAACAGGAAACTCTCGGGGTGCCCCCACAGGAAGATCTCGCCCACTTTCCGGTGGCTGACCGGATCGATCATCGCCAGGGCTCCCCTGCTGTAGCCGATCACGATGCGATCGCGGCCGGGATCCAGGAGGACGTTGTCCGCATCGTCACCGAGCGAAATGGTGCCGGCCGGCGCGAAGTCGGGCCCCTGGTAGAGGCGCACCGAACCGTCACCGGCGTTGGCGACATAGAGCGTGCCGGTGGCGGCGTGGTATGCAATGCCGTGCGGCACGCGAAGGCCGGAGAGACGGCGGGCGACCCTGCCCTCCTTCAGGTCGACGATGGCGACGCTGTCATTGCCCTGCTCGGCCACGAACAGCCGCCCATGATCGGCGTCGAGGGCGAAATGATCGATGCGCCCGGCCACGGACCCGAGCGCAATCTTGCCCTCGAGGACCAGTGGCGGCGGTTCCGCGGCCCGGCCGATGCCGCCGATCGCAAGGCTGGCCAGCCCGGTCAACGCCAAGCCAGCCAGTATGGCCGCAAGCCTCATCGCTCACCCCCCGACGATGAGGACTACCGGCCAATCGCGGCGTCTATTCCGGTTTTTCTGATGTCGATTGCGTCAGCCCCCGACGATCAGGGCGAACTGCCCTGCCGGAGGCTGGGATCTTCCACAGCCGTGACGGGATAGCGATAAGGCCGGTACTTGGGATCGAGCAGATCGCGCCCCCAGCCGGGGAATTTGTCCTGCCACCCCTGCTGCGCCACGGGATCATCTTTGGAATTCGATGCCATTCTACGGAGCAGCGTATACGCGACTGAATTGCTGTTTTGGATTTGACCGCCACTCGCACTCACCCCGGATTCGAAAGCAGGGTCATCCGCTTTATAGTCGAAGTTCTGTTCGTTGATCGCTTTTAGTGCGTTCTTCGCGCTTTGCCACCTGCCGGTCCCCTCCTTATTTTGGACGATGTCTTCATAAGACCCATCGTCGACATGGCCCACGAGTGGCTGCCATCCCATCTTCGGCTTCACCGAGGCTCGAAATCCCATCAATCTGTCGCCGTCCTTGCCCATGACCTGTTCATTGCCCGTGTTCCTGCTATACGCCAGGCCGTGCAGTTCTTCGCGAAGATTTCCCTGCGGATCGACAAGCACAAAGTAGGCATGGCCACGAGGCCCTATCGGCAAATAGCGAAGCTCGATCTGCCACGGGCCATCCCCTTTGATCGGTTCCGGTAAAGGGCGATCGTTGTTCGCAGCAATATTCTCCTCTCCAGGCATTCCCCCGGATGGCTGGCCCGGATTCGGCGGCGGTGACGGCAGCGGGTTGGATGGCGCCCCAGTGAGGTCGCTGTAATTCAGGTCGTTCGGGTTAGGTATGCCGAGGTCTCTCCGTTGGGAGTCTCTTCGGTCTATTCATCTACGGCGTTGGGCATTGAATCGCCAATGCCTCGACACACTGTATTCAAGGGGGTCAATGCCGCGATGGCATCGAATTGGTGGCGCAATCTGCGAAGCCAGACCGATCACCGATGTTAGCTCGTATCTGCGGCGCTCGACGAGAATAAGCCTCGAGCGGTGCGATGATCACGGCGACTTTTTCAGCTGCACCGGAAGCCGCTTCCAGTAAGTGAGCGCCCTTATATCCGATCCCGGTCCGACATAGACCATCGTCGTGATCGTCCCCATGGCTTGCCGGCGCATGTCTATCTGGGGTTCCTCTACGTTTGCATAACCGGGCTCGTCGTTGGTACAGACTTGGCACGCCTTGCAGCTTGGCGGCTCTTTGCGTGAGACACATCGATAACCGGCGCGCTCGAGGATCATCACGACGATGTCTTCTGTGTTGGTTTGATTCGATGTCTTTCTCTTCTCTTGCTCGATATCCTCTCTGAGGCTCTTGGCCATCTCGGGGTATTCCGCCCACGTGTTGATCGGCGGACGATAGTTAAACGTCTGGCGATCCCAGACATAGAGGCGGGGCGCCTTGTATGGCGGGAAAGACGGTATGCCATAGCACCCGACAAGGCTCGCGGCCGTGGCCACCGCCAGGAGGGAAAGGGAATGCTTCGACCCGACCATTCGCCTCAGCCTTCGATGTGCCACGCAATCTAACCGGTCGCTCATTCCGTTCAACATACTCTCGGTTGTGATGCGCTACACGATCCCCCGCCTCAGGCGCGAGAGATCGACCGCGCGCGTCCATTGCTTCAGGACCGGCTGCGCGAAGGTGAGCGCGAAGGCGTCGGCGTCGTCGGGCGAGTAGCCGAGCTTGGCCTTCACCTGCTCCTTGGGCTCGAGCAGAAGCTGGTCGCCGCGGAAGCTGTAGGTGGTCTGCGTCAGCGCCGCGGCGAGCTCGGCAAGGCCGGGCGTGTTGCGGCCGGGCAGCGCGCCGCCCGCCTTGATCCATTCGACCGCCTCGAAATACATCTCCGCGCGCTTGTTGGCGTATTTGGCCGAGTTGGCCGATTGCGCGAAGCCGACGCCGATCGGCGAACGGCCAAGCAGGCGGAGATTGTCGATCCAGGCCGCGCCAAAGCCACCGGTGTCGTCGATGAACACCGCATCGGCCTCCCAGTCCCGCCAGGTGCGCGCCACAGCGCCCGCGCCCTGCGGGCCGTCGAGGTTGCGCAGCCGCACCGGCGGAAAGGCTCTTAGGCCCTGGCGCGGGAAGATCACCGAGGCGTCGTCGCCGAAGCGCGCGACATCGACGCCCAGCACGCGCGCGGCATCGCTGTAGGTCGTGGCCTCGTGGCGCCGCTCCATCGCATCGGCGATCTCGTCCGGCCCGATCAGCGCATTGAGCGAGCCCGGCGGGAAGCGGCCGAACACGTTCACCAGCACCCACGGGTTGTCGCGGCCGTATTTCTGGATCTGCTCGCGCGCCCACTCGGCTTTTACGCGCGGCGTGCGCCTGACATCATCAGGATCGGCGGTGATCTCGGTGAGATGCCACAGCGCGCGCTCCGAGGTGCAGGCGCGCCACAGCGGTCCTTCGAGATGCGTCGGGTTGCCGGCCTGCACGATGTGGCCCTCGACGCAGCTTGCGAGCGCGGCCTCGGCTGCGGCCATCACCGCATCGGGAATGCCACCCGATTCGTCCAGGATGAACAGGATGTAATCGGCATGCAGGCCCGCCAGCGCCTGGCCCTGCGTCTGGCTGTCGGCGCTGCGCGTCCACGAACGCGCCGACATCCACCAGGTCTCGGGATACTCGCGCGCGAAGATCCGGCTCTTGGTCCATTCGAACGTCTGGCGCAAAAGCGGCGAACGCTGGCGCCACTTCGCCATTTCGGCCCAGAGATTGTCGGCGAGATTGTCCGATGAGATCGAGGTGGCGGCGATCTTGGGCTGCGGCCGCGTCAGCAGGAAGTTCCACCCCAGCCACGCCTCGACCGCGGTCTTGCCCGGTCCCTTGCAGGCTTTCATCGCGAGCCGCTGGCGATGCGGGAAGGCGGCCAGCACCTCGTCCTGCCAGGCGTCGGGCGTGACGCCCAAGACCTCGCGCACGAACACCTGCGGCTTCTCGCGCCACAGCCGGATCTTGTCGGCCGCCCCTTCGGCGCGGCTCAGGGCAGGCCCTTCGGTTCGGCTCAAGGCATGGGCTTTCATTTGTCGGGCTCCGACTTCGGCTTGAAGCTGCCGATCACCAGCGCCTCCAGCGGGAAGGTGCCGGGCGCCTCGGTGTCGGGCTTGTCGCCCCACACGCGCGGCAGGACCTTCATGAGCAGCCACTTGCGCGTGTCGATGCGCAGCTTCGAACGCTGGATCGCCTCGGCGTCGGCGCGCGGCTTGCCCTTCTCGTCGACGTAGCTGTCGGCCGAGGCATCGTCGGCGATCTCGAGGATCTGGTCGGCGAGCGTCGCGTAGCCGATCTCACGCGCGCGCTTGAAGGCTGATGCAAAGGCCGGCCGGTCGATCACCCAGCCGCGCACCACCTCCTCGGCGGGCAGCGATCGGTCACGGCAGATGGCGCGCAGCGTTTCGCCCGCCGCGAGCCGCGTGCAGATCGCCGATGCGATTGCTGATGTGAACTGAACAGGTCGTCCCGGTTTGCGCTTCGCCATATCCGCGATATGCGGAAGTTGGGAAGCGCAGCGTCAAGAGGGACGAAAGCGTAACTGTGCGCAAAGTTGCCTTCGCGCCATAGCGACACTCTTCTGCGAACGGATCAGGACCCGCGCCGGGCCTCGGTGGTGAAGTTCATCGAGGTCAGCGCCGGCGGCGCGTAGGCCGTCGACTCGGCACGATCACCCGCCGGCGTCAGAACCTGCTCCATGGTGGAAGACAGCGCGCTGGTCGCGCAGAGGCCAGCGATGACCCAGATCGAAAAAATAGCGAAGAGACGCATGAGACACCCAATTTTCCCACCGGCTCCCGGAGCGAACCCCTTCGCTCTTTTCTGCCGGCACCCACATTAACGGCCGATGAGACCCCTCCCATCGGCACGGCCGTCGTATAGCCCAACGGCCGGTATTGATTGTGTCGTGAGCCGTCCTATTTTGTATCAATTGCAACACGAGGCGGGACAGCGAAGTCGCTATTTTTGCACCGCTGTCTCGATGTCGTTCTCGGCGTAGATCACCTCGGCCGACTCGAGCAGGTCCCACAACTGCTCGCGCGAACCCGCATCCGCCCGGGCGAGGACGACATGCACGCCGCCGTCCTGTGATGTCCAGGTCCGATACACCAGGGCGCGGCGGTCGAGCGGGTCGGACATCTTCTCGAAGGCAACGATCGGCTCGTCGCCGTTGATCATCTTGAGGGACACGAGCGCGCGATAGGCGCAGCGGACGTCGTTGCCCGGCACAAGGCAGGACGCGAGGCCGTCGGCTTCGGTCGGCACGTAGAAACTGAAAAGGAAGGCCGCGGGCATCTCGGCGCCGTTCATGACGCGGCGAACGATACCGTAGCTGCTCCGCTGCAGGGTTGGCGCCGCCTGCTCCGGGATCACGCTCCAGTCGGCCGGCATGCAGAGTTCGAGGTTGAGCTCGGGGAAGCGCGCGGGCTTCATCCCCGGCGTCGAGCGTACGATGTCGTCGCGTACCGCGATCTGCATGCCATGCGAATAGAGCGCGACGCGGTAGCGACCTTTGGTGAGACAGCTTTTCACGCCCCAATAAGAGCGAAGATAGGAGCGCTCCACCCTGACCGCGCCCGAACTCACGACGGTCGTCTCATCGTTCTGGCGCGGCACCGCAATCGGTCGAGAGAGTTCCTGCAGCGTCCGCCACGAGCCCCAGTCAGGCTCCAGCTTTGACCACACCAGCCACAGGTCGTCCGTTGCGGGATCGACGCCGCTTACCTGCACGACCAGACGGTTGGCGGTCGCCCTGGCGTCAAAATTGGCTTTCGGCAACGGATGTACCGTGGCCGGTAGTTTCGCATCGGCCTTTTTTACGAGCACGGTCTGCCGGATATCGGTGATGGCGCTGCCGAGGCCCGCGCAGTCAAACGTGCTATCGGCCGGCGGTTTGCCCTCTGCGCAGCGCAGCGACCACAGTATCTCGAGATCGGTAAGCGCCGACGCGCGCAAATCATCGTCCACTCCGACCTCGCGGCCGGCCTGGTAAGCCCTGCGCCCGTCGTCGAACTGGCCGCGCGCCAGCCGGACAAAACCAAGATTGAAGTTGAGCATCCCCTCCGTGTCGACGCGAGCCAGGATCTTGCCGCCCTTCACCAGGTCCAGCGCCTCCTGGGCGATCTTGTCTGCCAGCTTCAGGGCCTGTTCTTCATGCGCAATCAGGGCATTGAACGCGACGCGGAAAGAGAGCGAGTTGCGCTGGCCGGCGGAGAGATCGAGACGGCCCTGCTGCAGCAGGTCCTGCGCCTCGGCCAGTTCCGGTCTGCTGCGCACCTTGCTGCGCTCCGGCAGGCTTGTATAGGGTTCGATGAAGTCGAGTGAGCGCAGCAACGACTGGACGCTCGCAAGTTTCAGTCGCGCAAGAACAAAATCTCGGTTCAGCGCGACGGCGCAGCCAAGGTAGTGCTGTGCCCGCTCGAGGTCGATGTCGTCGGAATAATTGTCTCCCAGCGCCGTCCCGACCGAATAGAAGTAAGCGGCCAGCTCACGCCGCCTTTCCGGCCCGTCATGGACTGAATAGACGGCGGGACAGTTGTACTCCGACAGAACCGCATCGATCGCCCGAGGTGTCGTTCCCGCGAAGTTGGCCAGCCCAATCATCGGATAGGCCGACACCATGCTCGAACCGACGCCGACGCCCACGAACGCGATGCCGGCCGCCAGCAGCACATAGCCGCTGCGCGTCGGCTCCATGGCCAGCGCCTGGCCGAGAAAGTAGAGCGCGATGGCGAAGACCATGAGGCCGGCCAGCAGGCTGGAGGCGACGTTGCGCCAGGCGACGCTCTCGCCGCTCTCGAGGTCCCACAGGGCGAAGGCTTCGTAGGCGTTGCGGCTTCTCTTCTTGCGCTCGTAGTTCTCGAACCCGGCGCGCTCCTGCTCGTCCTGGGGCCGCGATTCGATCGCCGGCACGCGCGGGTACTGCCACAGCAGCCTATTGGGAAAGCGCGGATCGTCGTCGACGTTGAGGTCCTTCAGATCGATGACCTCATTGATATCGTCGAACTGCGGCTTGAAGGTGCGCAGCGCATTGGAATGGCGCGCCTCCTCGTCGTCGTGCCGACTCTTGATCGACTCGTCTGACCCCGAGAGCTGCCCTCGCTGGTTGGCGAGGCCCAGCCGGAAGCGACGCTCGATGCCGGCCGCGACCTCGCGGGCCAGATCGGTCTGAAGAGCGGAGAACTCAGCGGTGCGGATCACCATCTCCGCCGCCGAGTTGCGCGCGTCCTCCGCCGCGGCGTCGGCGCGCGTATTGGCAACGCTGTAGCCCCAGCCGACGGCGGCGCTCACAAACACGGTCACGGCGATCAGGACGATGGTGACGACGCCGAACCAATGCTCGAGGTGATGGCCCAGCACCGGCGCGCGCAACGCCGCGCGCTCGAAGATCACCTCCTCGGAATGGATCGAGCCTTCGCGCTTTTCCGGATGTATCCAGCCTTTGCGTTCGGCATAAGCCACCACGTAGTGCAACCCGAGCCATACCAGCGGCGTGGCAACCAGCCCGCCCAGCAGGTACGGCCAGGACGCCGTGTCGCCGCAGATGAGGACCACGGCGGGCGCCACGGCGCCTATCAACAGTCCGACCGCGAAGAAGCCCCATTTGAGGCGCCGCCACCGCGTCCTCACGCTCGCATCGGAGACCGTGAAGAAGGTGAGCGCGAGCACGAACAGGGCGACGCCGAGCGACGACATCCGTACATGCTCGTGCAGCGTCTCCAGCCGCTCACGGGTTTCGCACCAGATCTGCGACAGCTCCACGCCGTTCGATCGATGGCAGGCGTCGGCATGCGATGATGCCGCCTCCGCTTTTGCCTGGGCTGTGCTGCCCGCCGCCTGGAAGTGGACAAAGGTGCCGAAGCCCAGCTCGGCAAGCGTGCCCGCCACGCGCTTGTTCTCCTCGTCGGACGAGAGCTTCGTCGGCCCGAGATCCTCCCGGATCAGCTTGATGGCGCGAGCTGCAGCGAACTCCTCGTGCGCGCGCATGGCAAGCCAGGCCGCGTCTTCCGTGCGCTTCTCCTTTCGCGCCTGCGCCGCGCTCTTCATAAGCGCCCGCCCCTCCAGCCGTACGGCAGCCTGGCGCGCCCAAAGGGCTGCCGACGAAACGGTCTGGATACGCAGCCGCTGCCGCTCTCCGACTTCGATCAACTGGCCTTGTGCCAGCTTCCCGGCAATCACGACGGTGTCTTGTTCGGTCTTCGCCCCACGATAGGCGGTCACCGCACCCAGCACCGCGAAGATGATCATTGCCAGCACTGTCCACGTGCGCAGCCGGACCTTGCGCAGGGCCGGAAGCGGCCAGCGCCAAGGACTCCGCACGTGATGGCTGTCTCTCCCCCGCCCGGTCATGGTGTCCCCTCACCCGACCCCGCCATTGATCGCCAAAACCGGCGGTCTTTCAATACCTCGTCGGAGGGCGACCGGCGTCAGGCCGGCGCGGGTTCCTCGACCCGCCAGCGGGCGGCGGTCACGGAGGCTTCGAGGCTCAACCGTCCCACGATCTGCTCCAGCGCACCGCTGTTGGCCTCGGCGCCGGTGACGGAGGCGGTGACCTGCACGCGGTCGGTGCCGTCGATGTCGACGCTGTCGAGCTCGCGCAGGTGCAGGTTGCCGCTGTGGATGCCCTGGAACATCAAGGCCCGGATGTGGGCTTCCTCGCTGCCGCGGCAGACCACGCTCACGGCGTACTGCTGATCCGATTCAACGGTGGTGAGCGGCTGGCGGTTGATCAGCCCGACCAGCGGCCGCAGCAGCAGGTTCACGCCCACCACGCCGGTGGCCACGATCACCGCCGGCCAGACTGCCCCCGCGCCGGCGAACAGGCCAACCGCGGCCGAGCACCAGAGCGTGGCCGCGGTGTTGAGGCCGCGGACATTGAGCCCTTCCTTGAAGATCACGCCCGCACCCAGGAAGCCGATGCCCGACACCACCTGCGCCGCGATCCGCGTCGGGCTCGCCTCGCCCGGATAAAGGCCCGCGAACAGCACGAAGCTCGCCGCCCCCAGCGCCACCAAGGTGTTGGTCCTGAGTCCGGCAAGGCGTTGGCGCCACTGCCGTTCGATGCCGATGGCCGCCCCAAGCGCTATCGCGAGCGCCAGGTCGAGCGCGGTCTGCAGGTAGGTCTGGGTCATGCGCCCCAGCTACCCGGCCTGTGTTTCACTTATTTGTCATGACCGCGAAAGGGCGGCGGAACAGGGGAAGCCCGGACCACGATCGGCCGGGCTCCCAGTTCATTGGGGTCAGTGCGCTTGCCTGGTCGCGCGGCAGTGGGAGGGGTGGCCACGCGCCTACCGTCTATGCGGTCTCATCGTTATTGAGACCCGCCTGCGTTCGACGTTCAACCGCAACCGGGACTTTCTCTGTGGAGAAGCCGGGGACAACGTCTGTTTACGGTGAATTGTTAGCGACGCCCCTCAGCGATTGGCGTCGGATCGTTGCTGCAGGTTCGCCAGAAATTGCGAGGGCGCGGCGCTTGGCGGCGCATAGGCCGTCGCCTGGTTGCCGTCCCGCGCTCCAGCCGGAATGACGACCTGCTCCAGTGTGCCGGCGATCAGGCCGGTAACAATAAGGCCCGTGGTCAGCCAGATCGCGAAGATTGCAAAGGGACGCATGGTGCGGCCCTCAGTACGCGACGCCGGCGGCCGTCGCCGAAGCGACGCGTGCCAGCACCGGAATCACCAAGGTCGCCAGGGCGACCAACTGGACCATATGGAAGAGTGACAAGCCGGCCTGACCGGCCGGAGACACGCGGCCGCACGCGGGCGCGCGAACGAACAAAGCCATGAGACACCCCAAGTTTTGCGGCAGCCAAGGGCGAACCCCTTCGCCCTTGGCAGCCCCCTCCGCCCTGGCTTCCCGGCCCGGGCGAAACCCACACACCAATCTCAATCACGCTGCCGACCGGGACCCCTCCCGACCGACACCCGCTGTATATCCCAGTCGTCGGTAACATTTGTTTCGGCGTCGGGGTCGTTTGGTGTCATGCGCTTCAGCGGCCTGGGGATGAATTCGCCCTCACAACCATCGCGCGCAGGCCGCCTCAATGATGGCCGCCGCCGTGATGCCCTCCGCCGCCATGCCACCCACCACCATGCCATCCGCCACCATGGTGGTGATGATGGACATGCAGGAACGGATGGAAGTGATGGAAGCGGACCGGCCCGACCAGCACGGGCGTACAGCAATAAGGCCACCATGGGCCGAAGGCGGGTTCGTAGAAAGCGGGCGCCGAGGCGACGTTCGGCCCGACCGGTTCCGTGCAGGCTATCAGGACAGCCGGCAGGACGACCGATGCGAGGACAGCGAACCCGCGCATACCCTCGACATGGACGGGCTGGGTCGCAACGGCAAGCGCGCGAGCATGGGCCGAGCGGCGTCGCAAGCGATCGTGATCGCCTGCGATCCGCCCGTGAACCTCCCCGTGGACCTCGTCGCTCGGTTGCACGGCAAATTTGCTTTTTGAAGTAGTTTCAGAGAAGATGATCTCAATGATTTCACGTAGAAAGATAATCGGGGGATTTGTTGGGGGAGCGATGCCGGTCGCTCTGGCCGGCTGCGGCACGCGACGCCAGGCGGCCGCACCCACCTACACGGCCCCGGCCGGTAGCGTTTCTTCTTACTATGTGCCCGCCGAGCAGGAAGCCGATGAGGCGCCGTCGCATCCTGGGATACCGGCCTCGACGGCCGGGCTCGATGCGGTAATCGACATCAGCCACGGGGTCGAGGTTTCCGACTTCATCTCGGTCCGCAACAGCAACATCCTCGCCGTGGTGCACAAGGCGAGCGAAGGTGGCGACTGGTTCGACCCCTCCTACGGCTCGCGGCGCCAGCAAGCCGAAGCGGCGGGCATGTTGTGGGGCGCCTACCACTTCGGCACGCGCCAGTACTCGGGACGCGACCAGGCAAGGGCCTTCCTCTCCGCCGCGCAGCCCGGCCCCACGAC
>Ga0310811_10010219_pt1 | contig 12121 bp, 10 predicted proteins | sample YCmetagenome_FD_207642 | JGI IMG/M metagenome (GOLD analysis project Ga0310811, IMG submission 207642) | Soil microbial communities from experimental microcosm in Duke University, North Carolina, United States - YC | ecosystem: Engineered > Artificial ecosystem > Soil microcosm > Unclassified ...
GAAGAAAGATTCATCGCGCTTGCTAACGTGCGGGAGTCATCGCCGAGCGTCAAAGTCTCCGAGTCTGGAACGGCTGCAAGAATTTTACCGGCCGGCAATTCGAGATCAAAAAGCTCCGATAGATCACGAAATACCAACGTGTCGGAGTCCAGGTAGATCAACCGAGGCACATCCAGTAATTGTGGCAGCAATGTCCGACAATAAGTCATATGCGACTTGCCGGGCCCAAGTGTAGCATCGCGAAACAGCGATTCGTCCACCGCCACAAACTGCAGCCTGGCGACTTCGCCATAGCTCTCAACAAGCCGGCAAAGGGAGTTTTTCGACTCTTTGGAAATCCCGCCATCCAACACGTTTAAGTCCACTGGCCTTGTTGGGTCCAAGCAGCTCAGTGCGCTGGCCACCGCGCAATAAAGCCCGGGGAAGTAGCGCTCGTTACTGGCTAACGCGATAGCAACTGGTTCCATCAAATTCGCCTTAAGATAACCGGTCGCGACGGCACGCCGACAATGTTAAAGCAATCGATAGGACGCCGTTTTCCACGTCTCCTGAATTTTGACAGCATGTTTGTCGCAGAGCTGCTTTATGGGCTGGACATCCGGCCACATGTGGTCGTCGAGTATCATGATGCCGTTGGGACGAAGGATTGCATTACAGAGACCGAAGTCGATTGCAGGGCAGAGTTGTTCGTGTGAGCCATCGATGTATATGAGATCAAATGTGCGAGCATTCCTAATCAGATCGATTAATCCATCCCCGCTTGTGCGCTCAATGATCTCGACTTCGAGCCCAAGTTGAGCGTATAGGCGCATTGCGCACGCCTTTGTATTCTTGGTGACTGTTACTTGCTCAGCTTTTCGATACGGGCCGGCATCGCCTTCTACATACCCGGTTTCGAAATATGGGTCGAGCGATACTAACGAGCCTAGAACGCTGCGGTCGCGGAGGAGGCCCGCAATAAGTGACATGCTAAGACCCTGGCAGGAGCCAATCTCGAGGTATTGCACGGGTTGATTTGTTTGCGCAACTGCATCGACCGTCCGTACAAAACCCTCTGCTATCTCGGGACGCAGAGCATCACTGTAATAGTTCCAGGAGTCGCCATAAATAGCTGCGGCAGCCGTTTGTACCGCGGTCCGGACGCGTTCATCTCGTTCCAGGAGTGCAATATTGTATTGCGTTAACACCCCCCGCCGATAGAGCTCTCGTCCGGATGGTGGCAGACCGCGAAGCAGGCGAAAATTGTGAGCCATCGCCCACAGCTTTCGATACATCGCAAGGAGCGCTGGGGGCATTGCTTGTTTGATCTTCTCCTTCATTGGACCAGTTGCTTAAGGCAATAACTCGTGGGGCGTCTCCCGCGAATCGATTGCAGCGAGCTCCATCTCAACCATTTCCCGGACAAGCTCGCTAAAAGTCCCTCGAGGCTTCCACCCCAGTATCTTGCGAATCTTGTCCGAGCAACCGACGAGTCGGCCCGGTTCTGTCGGCCGATCAAATGCCGGATCATGCTTAACGTATTTCTGCCATGGAAGCTCAACAATAGCGAAAGCCGCTTCAACGAAATCACGCACCGAATGTAATTCGCCCGTTGCCACTACGTAATCATCGGCTGTGTGGTATTGGAGCATCAGCCACATCGCATGGACATAGTCCTGGGCACGACCCCAATCTCTTTGGCTCTCAATATTCCCAAGCAACAGTTCCGTCTCGAGATTCCGTGCGATTCGCGCAGCCGCGCGGGCGATCTTGCGCGTGACAAAGTTCTCTCCGCGCCGCGGCGATTCGTGATTGTAAAGAATGCCGTTGCAAACAAAAAGGCCGTACGATTCCCGATACACTTGTCCCAATTGTGTCGCAAAGGTTTTGGCGCATCCATACGGACTCGTAGGACGCATTGGGGTGGCCTCGGTTTGGGGAACTTCAGACGCATTGCCAAAAATTTCTGAAGTTGAAGCGTGATAAAATCGCACCGGTTGCGTCTGAGAGCGGATGATTTCGAGCAACCGAAGCGTTGCCATACCCGCTTCTTCGCAAGTCGATTCCGGAATCTCGAAGCTCAGGCCGACATGGCTTTGCCCGGCGAGATGATACAGTTCTGTAGGCTGAACATCGGCGATGATGCGACCCAAAGTGGCATTGTCCGCGAGATCCCCGTAATGGAGAAATAAGCGGCGTCCATAAATGCTTTCATCGCGCCGGAGATGCTCGATGCGCGATCGAAACAGGTTACTGGTGCGCCGCACAATGCCGTGCACCGTGTAATCTTTCTCCAGGAGCAATTCAGACAAATAGGAACCATCCTGGCCAGTGATTCCGGTAATCAGGGCAACTTTCTTGGATGCTGTCATCTAAGATCGAACTGTGTCTTACCAAGCCTCGTATTTATCAAAAGAGGAAATACTCAAGCTTTACTCGCTGTTCAAGAGTCAAACGTGAGATTAGCTTGATGGCGTAACAGACTCTCGAGCGATGAACAGCGAACCAGCCTCCGACGCCTTTCTGCAGCTGGATGTTGTCGGTTTTGTGAGCGCGACATATCCTCGACAAGAGATTGATGTTTCCGTTAATTCGATCGCCATAGGCGAACTGACGAAGCCGACGAACTTCGTCGAGTCCTCCCCCGACGATCTAAGGCGCAAACCAAACAGACCGAATAATCAGTAATCGCCCACTCGGTCGCATGACTAGTGTTAACTGCTAATCAGCCATGCGAAGATCGCAACTACTCGTTTTCACAACCTGCTACAATGAGCGCGAGAACATTGGCCGGCTGATCGATCAGATCATCCAAAACCTTCCTCACGCCGACATCCTGGTAGTGGACGACAATTCGCCCGATGGCACTTGGGAGATCATCCAGGAAAAAATGGCCACTTGTCCTCAGGTGGTAGGCGTGAAGCGTCCGCGTAAGCTTGGCATTGGAAGCGCGCACAAGTACGCGTTGTTCTATGCCATGCGTGAGGGTTACAAAACCCTTATCACGATGGACGCGGACTTGTCGCATGACCCAAAATACCTTCCAGAGCTGCTGAGCGCACACGGACCGGGAGTATTCGTAACCGGTTCACGATACTGCCCCGGCGGATCATGCGATTACAAGGGTTATCGGAACGTTATCAGCCGCCTTGGCAACTTCGCCGCCAGGCTGGCATTAAATATAAAGGTGAAAGAACTTACCACCTACTATCGCGTCTTCGATGTCGACAGCCTTCGATCTTTGCCGCTACATCGCGTCCACGCTGCGGGGTACAGCTATGGTGTACAGCTTATGTATTACTTAAGACACGCTGGCGTCGAAATACGAGAGGTACCCATTCATTTCACAGATCGGACCCGAGGCGCTTCTAAAATTCCGCGCGCACAAATCGTGCTCAGCGCGGTGGACTTGTTAAACCTCGCCGCCAAGCGCCTTCTCATTTTCCGCGATCTCGAACCGGATACGTTCGTTCACGATGCCTGTTCGAATTGCGGCGACCGTGTCCTGGCGATGAAACAGCGTGGCAGCCGAGATCCTAAGAATATAACCAGGACCACAGAAGATTCGCGCGCATACCAGTGCACCAGCGTTGGCAACCGCAGCTACCCGCCTGTTTACACCTGCCTTGCTTGCGGGCTAGAGCAGGTACCTGAAAGCCTCATGCCTGAGCGCTTGGAGCTGTTTTACAAGGATGTCGTAGATGACACATATCTGCTGAATATTGATGCTCGCACCCATACGTTCCAACGCGTCTTCGATCGAATCGAACCGTACCTGCCTCGAAAGCAACATCCACGTATGCTCGAGGTTGGTGCTTATTGCGGGCTGTTCCTAAAGGAGGCGGAGCGACGGGGTTGGAGCGCCCATGGAGTGGAACCGTCTACTTGGGCAGCCCGCTATGCTCGTGAAGTTAGCGGCGTTTGCGTCCACGAGGGTCCGTTGTCTGAGAATCTGGCCAAGCTCGATCGGAAATACGATGCGGTGGTTTCATGGGACGTCTTAGAACATGTCCGCGACCCGCTCGGGTTTTTGCGCGAGTGCGCCGGGTTCCTCGAAGCGGGGGGCATGTTTTGTTTCTCAACGCTAGATATCGACACGTGGCCGCCACGACTCCTTGGAAGACGCTGGCCATGGCTGATAGATATGCATATGTATTATTTCGATCGTCACGTTATGAAAGACATGCTTGCGCGGGCGGGACTGGAATTGTTGCGAACCGAGTCGTACACACATTACGCGCGGCTGTCTTACCTCATCACGGGAGCCATGCGGGTTCTTCCTCAAGCGATAGGCAGGTTACTTCGGCCACTCACGCGGCTTGTTCCCTCTGGAGTCCTAGTCCCCGTGGCTCTTGGCGACGTTAAGTTGTATATAGCACGTAAGACTGCAAACTAGTCGCCCCGGATATGACGCCGGTTCACTACGATCGTCCGAGGCAGCCGTCCGTCACACAGTTACTAACGTACCTCGAGAAGTTCGTAAGGACCGCCCGAAAAGATTATCGATGAAGTCCGAGCCCTGACCTGTTTAATGATTTCGTCTTGCGGTGGAGCAAAGGGGTCAAACGTGTGATTGAGCAGTATTAGCTTTGGTCCGGGCAAATCGATTACCGTTTCGATTCTCTTAAAGTTCATGATACCCGGCAGCGAAAATTCAACGGCCGCAAATGAAGGCCAGTATCGTGCCGCCAAGATTGTAGGCCCCTGCTGTTGGCGCTGATTTATGATGCGCACTAGTGAGGCTCGAGCAACACGCTCAGGGGTGGGCCTGAATAGTCCGTAGTCGGCTGATTGCACCAAGTTTCCGGCCCGTGAGAGACCGGGACTTAACAAGAGCATAGTCGAAAGGGCGAAGAGGAGTTTAGGCCACAACTCAAGGGTGAAAATAGGCACGCTCAAGAGAAAAGCTCCCATAGCTACTGCAATGACAAGATAGCGAGGCCATCCAATGGATAGCGTGGCCCAGTAAATCGCAGTAGCCGCGACCGAAAGAAGCAGACCAGCTGACAGTAAGATCCAATTCTTCGAGGTGGAGCGCCAATAAAGAAACACACCAAATGTGATCAAAGCGAGCAATCCGATAAGGTTCACACTAAAGTGATCATGAACGAGGGCGAGACGTTGTTGCACGAGAAGCAGGTTTCCATGGATGTTGCTTCCCACAAACTGCTGTCTAATGATGTAAAGGAGCTCCTGCCAGTTCGTCACAGTCCCATGTCCGCCGAGCTGGACGTTGCTTCGCATTCCAAACGTCCTAATAATGTGAAATAGCTCTTGCCAATTCGCCAGATATCCGTGTCCGCCGAGCTCGAATAATTTGTAGGCCTCAAAGGTTAAGGCGGGGACCAGGAAACCGATCAACAGCGCTGCGGCATATTTAAACAACTGGACATGCCGAAAGCCACCACGCATGCCTCTCACAATAAACACCGGGACAATCCCCATCGCTGGAATTACGGCGAGAAACTTCGTCTGGAACGCGCACCCAAGAGCGAGACCGCATAGCAATGACGATGTCGCCGAGAATCGCTCATTTGATATGAGCCAGTGTGCGAGGATAAGGAAGGCAACGGTAACAATTTCGCCGAGAAAGGCATACCAGTGCTCGAAGTGCAACGCAAGGGTACCGAGGAACGCGCTGCACATCACAGTAACTCCGAGAAGAAATGAAAGGCCATCAATTCTACGGCTAATGCGTGCGAGTACGAGAGTTAAGACACCGCCCCACATGAGAATGGCCGTTAACCCGGGCAACACCTCATTCTTTCCAAAGATTTTCAATGCGATTGCGCAAGGAACAATCAACGTAGGGCCCGTTGTCGAATACGGATCAAATAGAATAGGATGCGTAATTTCTTCTTCATGGAAAGGCAACGTCGTGGCATAGCCGAGTCCGCTTGCCAAAGACTTTGCGACATTGGAAAAAAAGGCATCGTCCGCGCAGCAAAGGCCATGGCTTTGATTCAACCCGATGCAGAACAGGATAAAGCTGAACCATAAAACGAACCCGATCACTCGCAGAGCTCTGTCGAGCTGATTCGTGCGAAGACTGGGCACGTCCGGAAGTTTGATCATGCATTTCCCTTGGTTGCCGCTAAGCGAAAGTTTTCGAGCCATAGCTCAACCAATTCGAGTTCTGCAGGTGGAAAGATGCTCGCGGCAACTAACGCTTCATAACAACGGTGGAGGTTGCCGCCAATCTGTGCTTCACCGCTACGCAGTTGTAACGGCGAAAGGACATTGGCGATTTCTTTGTTTCGCATATAACCCGGCACTTCGTCTGCGAAGTCACGCTCAAGATCGTGCTGATTACGATCCTGAAATACTTCAGGCGCGTGGAATGTAATTCCGTACCCAAGCTCCCAAAGACACCGCTGGGCAATAAAACTTTTCCAGATATCGCAAGTCCGAAACGAGCAGTAACTTGGAAGGTATAACAACGGATACGCTATCGGCCACCACCACGTGCTCTGGGTATTAAAAGGGCACCAGTTTTCAGCCTCAAGCATAACCGATGCGCCATCGTTGAACGCGAAATTTCGATCCAAGATTAGTCGCCATACTGCATCCACATCTGGCGAACCGTTGGCCAATCCCTGTTGGATCGGGCTACGCATCCCTGCAACTAATCTTGTTTCAGGTACGTCCGAGCGAATTTCTGACAGCGGGAAGCCGCGTGGCCAAATTAGCTCATTACTAAAGTACCGATATGCATTTACCCACCGTCTATTTGTCGGTTCGACGGAGCGAGCAGCAGACACGAACTCGGAACGAAGCTGCCATGAATCGAGAGGGCTGTTGTCGTCGTCGGTCTCATAAAGACAATCCGCCCCCGCGGCAATTGCATGAAGATAGGCAACATTTTTGCGACTGTAAGAGGCGACAGGCAATTTTCGTGCTAACTCGAACTCGCTCGTCTGCTGGTCCGTCAGCGACAGGAAATTAACGTGGCAGTCTTCGGCGAAACGCCGGCTCCGAAAGTGCGGTGGTCCTTTTTGATCGCCCGCAACAACAAGCAGGCCTCCACAATCTGCGAGCTTTTGAACGAGCTTAACAACCGCGCGTGTCGGTTTCTGAATTGTAGTGATTACAGTCGCAAACATTTTAGCTCGTCAGACTACGGAATTTAATGCTTCCAGAAATTGCTCCTGCAATCTAACTGGCGAAAATTCCGTTGCGTACGCGCGCCCTATTCGAGCACCGAGTTCCAGTTGCAAGGCTTTATCTCTCTTTAGATCCGCGAGCGCGGCAAGCAACGCGCGAGGGTCGGGATCGGTTACGCAAAGTGCCGCTCCGCTTTTTTTTGCCCACTGCACCACAGCAGACGTTTCCGGAGCCCAGATGACGACCGGGCGTCCGGCGCGCGAGTATTCGACAAGCTTTGTCGCGAAACAGGTTTCCGCGCGCCGCCGCTGTGCTGCATCAAAAAACATTACGACTAAGTACGCGTGAAACGAACCCAGCCAATCGTCAAAGCCTGCTCCGGCTTGGATGAAATCATGGAGCAGATTCCGCTGTCGCATTTCATCGGCTAACGCTTGCGGCCAGCGCGGCCGTCCTCTGAATTCGATACGAACGTCGGTCTGTTGGAGGGTTACGCGAACCAGATCGGCTAGCATATCGCTGTAATCAAACATGTTGCCCGTGTAGCCGACTCGAAAGTCATCCGCCGAATCGTTCGGCGTTGACGATCGGAGCGGCTCGGCATCAGGAATCGGAAATATAACGCGTGCATTGCGATGCGGACCTAGAGCTTTGAGCATTCCTTCGCTGATGCACAGGCTGACATCCGCAGAATGGTGAAGCTCTACAAAGCGCCGTTCCAGTTGCTTGCGTGCTGGAATATGAAGCGCGGCAATGTCGGGCCACCAGTCGTCAAATCGCACAATCAATGGCAGGCGGTGCCGCCTCGCGTAGCGCTGCGCCACCCAACAGCCGCTGCGGTATGCCACTGTCAAAACAACTGTCCGCGCCTGAGCGGCGGGCGCCGCAAGTCGCGTCTCTAATGGCAGTGCAGTGTGCATTAGAAAGTCGAAGTCGCCCGCCCATCGCCGCGCCGACGATTGCATTAGCCGCGGAACAATCTTCGAGCGGAAACGTCCATGGACAATCTCATGATGTTCAGCAGGCAAAATGTACAGTCGAATGCCGCGCCGGTTGACCAGGTGTCGATGCAGTGTGAGCCCTGCAGCCGTACCATTGTCAGGCCGAACCGATGAAATCAGGATCACATCAATTTGGTCCATTAACCAATTCGGTTATTTTCTGAACGAATATTTCCTGCAACCGATCGGGATTGAAGAGGGTTTGATGGAGTTGCAGCGCCTCACTGGAGAGCTTCTTCCTTAACTCTGAATCTGCGGCAATTTGGCGACAAACCGAAACTATGGCGTCCGCATCACTAGTCGAGACAACCACAGCTCCGCCGTGCTTTCTAGCTACATGAACGGGTGTGCAGTACTCTGGCCCCCATAGGATCACAGGTTTCCCGAATGCGACGTAATCCAGAAATTTTGTCCTGAAACTCGTGCGCATGAACAGCTCGTCTTCCTTGTCGAAACTCATCACAACCAGGAGGGCATCGGCGCTGGCTAGCACCTCCGCGGCTTCTTCTGGTGGTTTGAAGCCAAGATAGGCGCCTGTCGCCCACGCACGTTCAAGAAGTTGCTTTGGCCAGTCCGCATTCGGTCCTACTACAATTATTTCCAAGTCGGTTGTCGCTTCGAATTTTTCGATTAGCGAGCACAACATTCGTCCGTAGAAACTGTCAACTGCTCCACCCACATAGACCAGTCGGAATTTCCTATTGGATAACAGCCGGGAGTTTTCCGTGGGCACCCGATGCTTTCCAGGCATGGGATAAATCACATGGCTATTGGGATGCGGGCCTAGCATTTCCTGCATGCCATCGCCGGTGCAAAAAGCCAGATCGCATGCAGCGTAAAGTTCTCGGTAACGCCGGCTCAAGATTCCTCGCGTCGATTTGTGTCCATAGTGGCCTTCTGTCATGGGAAACCAGTCGAGAAAAAGCCCTGCCAGCGGTAAACTATGCCGTTGCGCCGTTTTTCGAGCGATATGACACAACCCACTCTCTGCAAGAGTGAGGATTATGTCCGGTTTGAATCGTTGCACCGCTTGCTCCAACGCTCTCTTCGCCGTAAGCGGCCAGATTAAATTTTCATAGTCGGTGATCCATGCCGCCAATCGAGGACCGAATCGGCTCTTTTTTAATCGCTGAACGAAATATGGCAGTCGCAGTTGTGTGTCTATCAACAGTCCCTCCGCAAAATCAGCATTGCTCGCGACGTGCAATTCGAACGGGCTTTGCTCAACGAGGTGTCGGTGCATGACGACGCGCACACCGAAATCGTTTTTGGGAGGCACAATGCTCACCAATAAGACGCGAGGTTTTGCTATCATCGAGGACTAGAGGAGTTGTCGTGCTTCTGAACCCAGAATACCTTCGCAACAACGCTTTCCATTCGGCAATTCACAAAGCGAAAAAGCCGGTCACCGACCGTCGACTGACCGTAAAGCGTCCTTCAAAGCTTCCAAGTACGACCTGCCATACCGTTGATCGGGCTCGAGATGATTGCCTTCTGCCCACTCATTCCATGCATTAAGGAACAATATGCGTGGCCTGTTCGCTGACTTCACCAGTTTTGCAAGCGTCGCGACCAGCCATTGATGGAAAAGCCTCGGTGACGATCCGATAAACACGATTGGATTTCGCCGACGCCGAGGAGAGTTGTCCCACGACGGAGTAACACAGGGAAACCGCAGATAATCTGGTTGAATCCGTCTGCTCATGGAGCTGACAAGATGACGATAATTTTGCACGTTGATATTGTTGTCTAAGATTTTTCGGCGAAGAAAAAAACGAAGATCGCTCCATCGCCATTGGGTAAGCTTAAGCCGGCGCAAGCTCAGAAGCGTCCCAAGATTTGGGAACTCGGGCTGAAATTCCACTGCCGCATCAAGTCCAACTTCACTTGGAGGCAATACATCGTTACCTGTGTCGATGCGACACAGGAAAACCTCGCCTATTCCCAAACGGCGACATTCCTCACGCCAGATGGCCGTCGTCTTTCGAATGTCCGGCAGCTGATGCGCGCGATAGATAATGAACAGCGGCTTATTCTCGACTCTGATATAACGAGGGTCGGCAAAAGCGCGAGCCAGCCAGCGAATGTGCGCAAGATCATCCTGCTCCGAGTAGGTTTGCTCCATCAAAATCTCGGATTCGCCTCCATCCCAAACGCGTGTCCAATTCTCGTTAGCCCAGCAAAGACAAAACGGAAAATTTGGACGCCCTGACGTTAGCATCTCATCGAACGGTCGATGGAGAAGCCGCTTGCCTCCGAACCAATAGTGATAATAGCAGAACCCGGTAACACCATACTCCCGGGCCAGGTCCGCCTGCGCTTCGCGCGATTCCGCAACACGAAGATCGTAAAAGCCGAGATCGGCGGGTAGGTGCGGCTGGTAGTGGCCGCGAAAAAGCGGACGTGCTTTGGTGACATTCGTCCACTCGGTAAATCCTTTTCCCCACCACGCATCATTTTCAGGAGTGGGATGGAACTGGGGAAGATAAAAGGCAATAACTTGCGGGGCGTCTCCCCCAGTTAACGATTCAAGCATCGTGTTTAAAATCTTCTAATGCAGACTTTAGCTCCTTCAGGTATCCCCTGCCCCAGTTTTGGTCAGGTTCCAAGTGATTGCCTTCGGCCCACTCGTTCCAGGCGTTGATGAAGATCAGATTATCCTGTCGAACAGAAGATTTCTTCCAATCGGCAAGACTCCGCCGCAATTCTCTTCCAAAAGAAGTGGGATCCGCTCCGACACAGATGCTTCCAAATTCCCCACGGCGAGGGCTGTTGTCCCAGCCTACCAAAACACAGGGTATTTGAGGGAAGTCACGGAGGCAGGGAGTCATCCTGCGCCGTGCTTTTATGTACTCATACAACTTTATGCGGCTGCTGAGCACGCCCAGCTTCAAGTTCCGAGCGATGCGACCTATTGAGGGACGGTCATCCACCGCTCCGGGGAGCATGCCGAGCTGCGGCTCAAAGTGCAGTGTCGTATCGAATCCGAGTTTTCTATCGTCTTCATCCGGATGGCCTGCGTCTAACGCAACCAGATATGGCTCATGCCCGGTAGCCTGACGTGTGGCATTCTTCAAGAAGGTGGTGAAACGAATCGGATCCGGGTGACGATCCGGACGATACAGAAGAAAAACCGGGCGATTATCGACTTTAATGTACCGCTCGTCACAAAACACAGAGCTTAAATACTCGCTGTGGGCTTCGTCATCTTCGCGTGAGTAAGTTTGCGGAATTAAAACGTCTTGCCCTTCACCGAGCCAACGACGGGTCCACGGCTCATTCGCCCAGCAAAGACAAAATGGAAATTTTGGCGTGCCGGATTCGAGAACTTCTTGAAATGGCCGTTCGAGGAGCCGGCGACCGTGAAACCAGTAATGATAATAGCAAAATCCCGAAATCCCGTGTTCACGTGCAAGCTCAGCTTGAGCTTCGCGTGTTTCGGGCAGCCGAAGATCGTAGAAACCGAGATCCGCTGGCAAATGCGGCTGATAGTGCCTGCGAAACAGCGGACGTGCTTTCGTGACGTTCGTCCACTCAGTAAACCCTTTGCCCCACCAGGCGTCGTTTTCCGGGATCGGATGAAACTGTGGCAAATAAAAGGCAATCGCGCGTACAGATTCCTCAGTCATCTACTTAACAGGTTTTTGCTGAACGAAGACTTCGGGAAACTGACCGTCAATGCCCAGTGAACGGTCTCGAATAGTATGGATAATCACGGGGAATTTGCCCCATTCCTGCAGTAGAAAAGGAAACTCGACGCCCCATTCAGTGAAAACCAATGATCCGCTTTCATCTATCGGGTTGCCATGATAATCGGGTTTTTCCAAATGCTGGATGACACCGTCTTTCATCACAGCTCGAACCAACGTTTTATTCCAGCGGACCCATGGAACCGTAAAGATATGTGCTCCTCCCGGCTTCAAGGTTCGCATGATTTCCTGGACTGCCGGCGCTACATCCGGCAAATGTTCGAAGACATCGGAAGTGACAACCAAATCAAACGATTCATTTTCGAATGTTTGGGCCATGAGATCTTC
>Ga0310811_10010220_pt1 | contig 12121 bp, 18 predicted proteins | sample YCmetagenome_FD_207642 | JGI IMG/M metagenome (GOLD analysis project Ga0310811, IMG submission 207642) | Soil microbial communities from experimental microcosm in Duke University, North Carolina, United States - YC | ecosystem: Engineered > Artificial ecosystem > Soil microcosm > Unclassified ...
TTAATAAATCCTATTATCTATGAATGTGCCGTTATGTCTAATCATTTGAGACTAAACCCCACCTTGTACGCCCGCACCCGTAATAATTTACCGAGATGAGTTGTTGGAATGGGCTATTGTGATGTCTGATCATCTACAGAGTCCGAAATAGGTCAGCGATAGGAGCATAACTGCCGACATATTCTAAAATTGCAAGAATCACGGTCAAGACTTATTTGAGCTCGCCAACTGGTGGAAGAAGCATGACTGATGACCCCAAAAGTATAATAAAGGGGATTCTTCTTCGAAAAATGGGTGACTCGATTCGAGTCATTTCCGTGGAAGTTGGGTGAACTAGTGTTGCGGGCGCCGCTGGCCTTAGAACGAGGTTAGTTGATGTCTCTTACCATGGGCGTAAATGTATTCCAGGAGGGGTTTGTAATCGGAAATAACGAGGTAAGAGTAATGGTATTGGCCGCGACGGTTGTAGGGACGGTGACTATTGGACAAGCGATTAACCAAGTTGGGTCACTTGGTCAACGGGCAGTCGGGTATGCCGGTGAGGCGTAGGCCCTATCCTAGTACACGTCTCGCTCATCATCCAGAACAACCTGAGGTAACTTCGCAGTTGCCGATCCTCGTGTGCTTATTGGATTTGGCTCGGAAAATAAATCATGTATTCCTCCGATGGTAGGCGCAAGGACATGAACTATGTTCATCGAACAAGATGTTACGGAGGTCCGTTCATACGATTCACCGATGTCATGAATGTAAATGATCTATGATCCCCATCATCGGGATGATCGTTGAGCGTGGACGGTGGTGCTGATCTACCGGCAAACGCCGTCGGCACTTTGCGTAGCTACCAACTTGGTTTCACGAGTGGCGAGAACATTCAACGCTGCAACGATGAGCGTTAAAAAATATTTACAAGCGCAGAGATTGCTTTCTCGCCAGGTTCCCCTTCCAAGATTCGTCGGGGGATTTGAACTTAGTCCCCACACATGATGAGATGTCTATTGTAAGCCCAGTACTTCTCTGACATACGTACCTATCTAGCTGATCTCCGTGACGCCGTCAAGCACTATTGCCATTGAACGTGTAAATCGAGAGCTTTCCTCTGCGTCGTATCTTCGAATCACCGAGGACCTCATGAGTCTTTCGCTGATCGCGAATAACATTCCCCGCTTTCACACCTTTATGATGAAACCCCATTTCACAAACCTATTTTTATCCAACAGGCGTGTCATGATATTGCGAAAATGGTGTGGCCGGGAGCTTCTTATAGAAAACACTTGCATTCTTCAAAAAATTGTCACCGTCCTGCGTGACAAAATCCAACCCGTATAATGGACCTTATCTCCCATCGTGGGTGTCAGAAATATCACATTGCGGCTTGCATCCCGATTCCCGAAGGTTATAATGAGGTCGTCGGTAGACATGCCCCCATGACCATCCACGTCAGGATCGAAGTTGGAAGCCGTCCAGGTATTTAAATCTCGTCATCTGAGAAGAATCAATGCCCACGCGATACCATGTCTTTCCCTTCATCTGACCAGGAGAAACATCAACCGTCTGTCGGAGAAAACGCTGATATTCACCATGAGCAGATAAAACAACAATTCGACTTAGATCCAGCAGATATCGCTGCTCATGCTCCGTTGCTGCGTGGTCGTAAGCTAACAGCTGCTGTGGCGTTTGTAGCAGGAACTGGGTTCACACTCTTTGGGTACGTTGAGTAGCTAATAATTGAATATTCTCGTCATTTTGCGATCTAGATATGACCAAGGTGTCATGTCGTCACTGCTTACGGGTAATCAGGTAACATGTGTTCCATCAAACCCCGCTTGGAAATGTTCATATCTCATTGTACCAGTTCGAGGCTTCCTTCCCTGAAGTCGTAGTAGAAGCCAGTCACCCTGATCACGCCACTCTTCAGAGCTTCACAATCGCCATTTACGTGTGTTTTCACCATTTGTATATCGTCTTTTGTGCTCACACCGTGCAGGAAGTAGGCTGTCTCTTTGGTGCCCTGTCCAATCTTTGGGTGGGAGACAAGCTTGGTCGTCGAAGGACAATTGTTGTAGGAGGCAGCATAATGATAGCCGGTAACCGAATTGTCTGTGGCCCGTTAAGAGCACGGGCTGAATTCCTTGCAGGGGCAATTCTGCAAACTACTGCGTTTTCTTTTCCACACCTGATTGTAGCTCGTATCGTCACAGGCTACGGAAATGGTCTCATAGTCAGTAATATCCCTACTCACGTCCAAAGTCCTGCTAAGAAAAATGTTTGTAGACATCGACGGTCCCAACATATCACGCGGAGCTCTCCCCATCCGCAAAAAGGGGCCGAATGTACGTTGCAAATAGCATCAAAAGGAAAAGAGCCAGATTTTTTCTAGGATAATGATGGAGGGGACTTTGATCGTAGTTGGAGTAACCATTGCGTGAGTGTGCTTTGCATCAATCTTTTTGAAATTGACGGCTGGCTTCCAGCTATGTGGGCGGGTCATTATTTTATTAGCTCACTGTTGCTGACAACTTTCTTTAGTTAGTTGATTTAGCGCTGTATGTTTCAGTTTCATCATCAATTAAGCTTGATCTAGCCAATGACAACGATCAAATCAGATTCTTCGTGAATTGGTCATCTGCTCAGTGGAGAGTTCCGATAGCGCTGCAGCTGGTGTTTGAAATCATTATGGTGACATGCATCGGATTCGTGAGTTTTCTTTTTCCCTATACTGTGCATACTTGTACTAACATATTCGTTTTGGCACACTACACAAGCTTCCCGAGTCACCGAGGTGGTGAGTTCTCGTCATTCTCCGTGATTTTCGTGAAACTGATCAGAAACCCAGGTTGGTAAAGCGTGGTCGGAATGCAGAAGCGATGGCTGTTATATCCGCAATGGAAGACAAACCTCCCATTGATCCAGAGGTTCAGCGCACTTACTACGGTATTCGTGAAGCTGTTGCTGTCGAAACATCTAGTCAAGGTTCACTACGTGAACTCACTACCGGGGGTCGCAGTCAAAATTTCAGACGAACAGTCATCGCCGTAGTGTTTATGGTTATGCAGCAACTGACCGGCATCAACCTCGTTACCTTGTGAGTATTTCAGTCCCCTGGTGCCGACCTGCTGTAATCTAAAAATGCATTTATGTCAACAGTTATGCTGTATGTCATGTGGCCACGTGGTCTGCTGCGACGATACTGATATCATGCAGACTATTGTATTCCAGCGTCTTGGTCTCTCCGATGTCAACGCACGGATTACCTCTGTGGCTAATGGCGCAGAATATGTTCTTGCTTCTATTGCTGCTTATTATACCATAGACTATGTAGGCAGACGTCAACTCATGCTGATTGGAGCCATCGGTCAATGCATCGTGATGCTGCTCTTGGCTGTATTAGGATATATCAACAATACACCAGCGCAGATCGTGAGCGTGGTTCTTTTGTTCGGCTTCAATACTTTCTTTGCTTTTGGGTGGCTTGGATTGGCCTGGTTGTACGTGAGTACAGCAACGGCTGCTTTAATCTTTTCGCTGATCTGACATTTTCATTTCTTATATTCCAGTGCGCTGAGATTGCCGGACTCAGAACTCGCGCGCCGACAAATGCGCTAAGCACAGGTTTGTCAATGTCGTACGCCAAGACATTGAGACAAATCTACTTACTTATTTTTTTCTAGCGTCAAACTGGACCTTCAACTTCGTCGTGGTGATGCTCGTCGGCCCAGCTTTCAACAATATCTCCTGGCGAACCTACATCGTGTTCGCGGTCCTGAACGCAGCCATTGTTCCAGTTGTTTACTTTTTCTTCCCCGAAACTGGCGGTCGGTCTTTAGAAGGTAGGTTTTACATTGTCTTCTGTCCGGGACTGGCTCTTGACTAATTCTGTCACGCAAGACCTCGACGTCGTGTTTGCGTTGGCGTACATAACTGGTGAAGATCCTGTCAAGGTCTCACTTCGGAAAGACGTCCCGCTTGCTGGATCACGAGAGGCGGACGAGATTCTTGGAGTTAGCCCAGGCGTTCAATATCACCCTTCGGAAAAGCCTCTGATGCCATCCTCTTGCACTTGATTATATATATTTCGTGGTTATCGATGTCAGGATTGGACCAAGTGGTCAGCTTGAAGAAAAATACTACTGACTGACAACGTACCGAGTTAGTAAAGTTTACGGGCACGTGACCTGTATGACAGTGACATCGAGTCTGACCCTGAGAGTCTGAGACAGTACGTTCATGTTTGCCCTTGCAGCTTGCAATGCGAGGCGACTAGTTGCGAGTCTGAGCCATGACTCTCAAACTTGGTGTTTTCAAGTGTTATTCAGGTATCCTCCGAGGCTTGACTAAACTCTTCCTTGATAATATAATACGTCACGGGATAGTGGCCGATCGATTGAATCATCCCACTTCAAGTCAAGTCCAAACCTACCATTATCCTGATTGCACATTTCATCCTCACCCGCCGTCTGTATCGAATAGCATGTTCTTTCGGACCTGGTTTATGAAAGATGCAATTATGATGAAGTATTTCATCGCTGACATTCCCGGCCCCCTCACTCGCTTTCCCCACACCGCTATACTACTACGCCAATACACTGCAACCTCCCCCGCTACGGCGGCCATTAATCACAACAGTATTGGGTCATCACGATACCATTTAAGGTGCAACCTTGGGTGTCTGCGACATATCCCGGGCACGTTTTTCCACAATCAGCCCAAGTGCACGATATGGCAGCCACAGCATCTGAGCCGGGCGTGGCTAGTGCGCCAAGTGGACTGATGGCTGTTAATGCCAGGAGAATAGTTGATAAGATGCCACGGTTCATCTAGACCATCACTGTCATAAGTTGGATCTATGGGTTGGTCACTGGACTCTTACCGTCAAAAAGTGCGAGGTTGCTAGTGTAATCAAGCTAAAGCGCAGGTCTGTTTTCTGTTCTGTTGTTCGTCAGCTCTGCGCTCACCCACTTTATAGCTGCTGCTCGTCAAAATATTAAATCCTAAGTTTAAACTCAGCATTCATGCCAGCATCATGATGAGCATACAGATTCTATGATACTAGCTGTCACCACATACTTTTATACATGACGGCGATGGTACACCGCTTGATCCAGTTGCGGGTTCCTTGACAGCGTGATAGATGATGGTTTGCTTTGTCGCTAGTGCACTCACCAGAGTAGGGCCGAGCGCCGGCAAAAAATAATGTTCAACAAGTAAGATTTCACGATCCGCTATTTGCAGTATCGTGACACCTCTACGTAGACACCAAACATGCGCGAATCTGGTCTGTTGTTATTAAAGCAGCTGTGGTGAAGCTTGGGGTGTGCAGCCTCTCTACTTGCATTCCGAAAAGGGCATCCCATGCAAGTCTGGATATTATCCTATTCGTCGCTAGTGCAGCCCCTTCTTTGAAGTACGAGGCTACACCTGCAATGACCAGAAGTGCCAACGCATCCAAGGGCAGAATGGGAATCAGCAACTCCGGTATGTCATTTCCCAGCTTGAGAAGTACCCTAAACGTCCCTGGGTTCTCCATCGGCGTTTGGTCAGCTATGGATGGGGATGGATAAACACTCGGTCGGAAAACGTTTGGGTGCAGATTTATTTTTCCATCCTCTAATTTATACGCGCATAGTCGCTGGCACAGCTGACCGAAAAGTCCTTCGCCTCCATATATCATGTGATTGTGTGTGACGCCAATGTCACGGAGGGACTGAGAAAAGGTAGGGCTGAGTTCATGCATGCCCGAAACCATGGAGGTGCACAAACGTGCAGAGTCTATAACGAGTTCAAGACGTTGAAGAGCGTAAAGACTTGCAGTAGCGATAATGAAGGTGAATAGCACCTTGGATATGGGAAAGGGAATAAGCAGTCGAGGGATTATAGAAGATCCGCTGATCCGCTGGAGAAAGCCCTGCATTTGGCATGCTTGCCGTTTAACTCCTCGGCCAATCCACTACATAAATGCAAAATAACCCTAGGTTGATTGATCATCCGAGCGTCTGCAGAACCAACAGCTGCTAAGGTACTGACCTTAGTAACATACAGTGACCATCTCCGGTGCCGACGATATCCACAACCAAGATACAAGTCACCATTTGCGGTGGCTGCGTGTAATGCACGCACCACTTAAACTTCAGTGTATCAACAAAGCTCGAGCATCTCCGTTATAATATAGCATCGCGCGAATTCTCGTGCAGCAAACGCACTTCTTGGATTTGCCTTCAGAAACAATTCGTGTACGCCTGAGTACTGGTGGATGGAGGGTATGGATATCGTAAATTATATTCCATATTACCGGTATCGACGAATAAGGAGTAAACGTTGTCTTGTTTCGAGGGTCCATCCGTATGGTGGGGTTAGTGTTGTTTGCAGAACTAGGGAGTTTTGCCAACCGATTCGGCCAAACTGGTTGTGGTTGTTAATCGCAATGACTAGGGTGACGGATGGGACGAGACAACATAGCATATAGTTAGGCGCCTGGTGTTTTGCCCTCAGTAGTAGTTAAGCTGCAGTGGGAATGATTGAACGGTGCCGAGTCCGACAGTACCCGCCCGGCGCCGATAGCCCGATATTCAAATTACGCACCTCTTCTTTACTTCCGACCTAGCTCAACGACAAACATCACGGTCCGGTTGATATCTACCATGGCAGGGTCCAGCGTCGAGATTGCTGTCTCCATCTTCTCATCATTTAACCACATCACTTTAGCCTGCGTATAAAGTGAAGACTTCTCGTTTCGTTTCTTTGATTTGCCGAGAACCTCGTGAACCCTGACTTCGATGCTGGTCGCCCTCACTAACATCCCCAGGTGTTGCACATTCATGACATTCCACCAGATATATTCCAGCGCTATATTCAAACCTATTTTTATGCAAGAAATGGAACTGGGAGCTTTTTAAAGAAAACACATCGACCCTTCAGGACATCATCACCGTTCTGCATCACAGAATCCGACCTGTACAATTCGATAATCGACCTTATCTCCAATCACGAACGACACAATTTTTTGGCCTCCGCAGCTGCGTCCTGATCCCCAAAAGTTACGATATGGGCTCCCATTTGTCAGGATCGAAGTTGGAAGCCCAACTTGAAGTATTTAAGTCTTGTCCTTCGACAATAAGAATGATACCTACGTAGTACTATGTCCCTTCCTCTATCTGATCAGGAGAAACATCTGCCATTTATTACAGAAAAAACTGTTGCTGACCATGAGCAGATAAATCAACAAGTCGACTTGGATCCAGCAGATATCGCTGTTCATGCTCCGTCACTACGCGGTCGCAAGCTAACGTCTGCAGTGGCATTTGTGGCAGGAACTGGATTCACACTCCTTGGGTGCGTTAAGAAGGGACTGACAATTGAAATCTTCTCATTTTGCGACTCAGGTATGACCAAGGTGTCATGTCGTCACTAATTACGGGTAATCAGGTAACGTGTGTTCGGTTAAACCTCGCATGGAAATATTCATATCTCATTGTACCAGTTTGAAGCTTCCTTCCCTGAAGTCGTAGTGGAGGCCAGTCATCCGAATCACGCAACTCTTCAGAGTTTCACAATTGCCATTTATGTGTGCTGTCACCTTTTGTACGTCGTCTTTTGTGCTTATATCATACAGGAAGTGGGCTGTCTCTTTGGTGCTCTGTCCAATCTCTGGGTGGGAGATAAGCTTGGTCGCCGTAGAACAATTGCTTTAGGAGGCAGCATAATGATGATCGGCAGGCGAATTATTTCGTGTTAAGAGTACCAGCTGAATTCTTTATAGGGGCAGTTCTGCAAATAACTGCGTTTTCTTTCGCACAGTTGATTTTTTCTCGTATCCTCACAGGTTACGGAAATGGTTTGATAGTCAGTGGTACCTATTCATAGTTCTGAAGTCCTGCTGAAACAAGTCTGTAGACATCGACGGTGCCGACATATCATGCGGAGCTCTCCCCTTCCGCAAAGAGAGGTCGAATGTGTGTCATTCATACGCAATGCTTCAAAAGACTCACAATTATTCTAGGATCATGATGGAGGGGACTCTGATCGTGGTTGGAGTATCCATTGCGTGAGTGCGCTATTGTATCGATTTATTGAATTAAATTAATCGCTGTCTTACAGCTATGTACGCGAGTCATCATTTTCATTTGTTTATTTTTTGCTGACATGGTACTTCAGTGGATTGATTTAGCACTGTATGTTTCAGTGTCATACCCGAGTTAAGCTGTCTGACTGATGGTAACGGATCAAATCAGATTCTTCGTGGATTGGTCATCTGCTCAGTGGAGAGTTCCGATAGCTCTGCAGTTGGTGTTTGAAATTATCGTGGTGACATGCATCGGATTCGTGAGTTCTGTTTCTCCCCCAAAATGTGCATACTAGTACTGACAAATTCGATTTGGCACGCTATACAAGCTTCCTGAGTCACCAAGGTGGTGAGTTCTCATCATTCTCTATGATTTTTGCGAAACTAATCAGAACTTTAGGTTGGTAAAGCATGGTCGGAATGCAGAAGCTATGGCTGTTATATCCGCGATGGAAGACAAACCTCCTACTGATCCAGAAGTTCAGCGCACTTACTACGGTATTCGTGAAGCTGTTGCTGTCGAAACATCTAGTCAGGGTTCAATACGTGAACTCACTACCGGAGGTCGCAGTCAAAACTTTAGACGAACAGCCATTGCTGTGGTATGTCAAATGATGCAGCAGCTGACCGGAATCAACCTTGTTACCTAGTGGGTATTTCAGTCTCCTGATGTGCCTTGTGATCTAAAAATGCACTTTCAACAGTTACGCCGTATGTCATACAACCACATGGCCTATCATGATAGTGCTGATGTCACGCAGACTATTTTATTCCAGCGTCTTGGTCTCTCCGATGTCAACGCGCGGATTACCTCTGCTGCCAATGGCACAGAGTATTTTCTTGCTTCTTTTATTGCTTATTATGCGATAGACTATGTTGGCCGGCGCCAACTCATGCTGATTGGAACCATCGGTCAATGCATCGTGATGCTACTCTTAGCTATCTTAGGATATATTAACAATGGGCCAGCGCAGATTGCAAGCGTAGTCATGTTATTCGGCTTCAACACGTTTTTTGCCATTGGGTGGCTTGGAATGGCCTGGTTATACGTGAGTACAGCAACGGCAGTTTTAATCATTTTGATTTTTCGGTGATCTGATATCCTTTGCCGATTTCTAGTGTGCTGAGCTTGCTGGGCTCAGAACCCGTGCACCAACAAATGCACTAAGCACAGGTTTGTCACTCTTGTACGTCAAGAAATGACAAGTATACTTACATATCGTTTTCCCAGCGTCAAACTGGACTTTCAACTTCGTCGTCGTGATGGTCGTTGGCCCATCTTTTAACAACATCTCCTGGAGAACATACATTGTTTTCGCAGCATTGAATGCAGCCATTGTTCCAGTTGTTTACTTTTTCTTCCCCGAAACTGGCGGTCGGTCTTTAGAAGGTAAGCCTAGCATGTTTTCTGCGCAGTTCCTGGTTAATTTTATCATGGAAGACCTCGATGTTGTGTTTGCGTTGGCGCACATTACTGGCGAAGATCCTGTCAAGGTTTCACTCCGGAAAGACGTCCCCCTTGCTGGATCGCAAGAGGCGGACGAGATTCTTGGTGTCAGCACAGGCGTTCAATACCATGACGCGGCAAAACCTTTGACGTCATTGTCGTTATCGAGTGAAACAAGGACACCGGTCTAGTTGCGATTACTGTTGATTACGATTGAATTTGGGTGTGAGTGTGTCAGTAACTTTTGAAATGCATAGAGAAGTATATGTATGCATCAAGTACAGTGGCCCGAGCTAGGATGGAGGGGCGAGTCGACTCAGTCGAGTTTTTTGCGTATGTATTTTGTAGCCATCAATACAAGCGATCTGAACTTAATCGTGACACAACGTCTCTTCGCGTCCAAATTGCGTCTGTCATGATTTCGAACCACAGCTGGCTGATCTTAGTGATCTAGCAGGACGTTGTACGTCCTCAACATCATACGATGCGGACGCTTTTCACCCTTCTTCTCCACCTCACACGACGATCATACGGCACCATTATTATGTAGAATACTTATTTCGTCTCACATCCATCGAGTGTTTGCTTGTGCATTTGTACTGATTTACTCCTTGCTAGTGTATAGCGCATAATTACGCACTTCACAGGGACAAATCCCCACAATCCCATCATCCAACTTGGAGATGCGCTTGTTGACTGCAACCATATCGAATCTTTCGAAATGCAACCCAAACGTACGGGAGCCAACATCGTTTTCAAATGTCAAATTCGAAAAAGGAGATAGATAGTATTGACAGGTTTGATTTGGAAGACATCGTGGTTGAGGGATATGATCCTCACCCAACTATTGCGAAGATAAGTGTGTAAATATATCATGTGTTGCCCGGCTGCTACTCAATTGTAATATCAGGTTACTCGCCGTTGCAGTAACGAAGTGTACAACGCATCATCGACAGCTTCGATCGGGATGTCTGTGCTTCATAATGAAGGGACTAGGCTGAGGCATAAATGCATAAGGAACAAACTGTTGGGTATCATATCAGCTCGAAACTCCATGCGATTACAATACACGACCAACTTATGCGATGTCTTCGTTTGTTTCGAACTGATATACCAGTCTCGACGGCCCTCCACTTTGATCTGGTTCAAGAAGGCGTGGTTCTCCCCTGACCCCCTCACTTGGTCTTTCTTCGAGACAAATAAAAGACAGGCATCGCAAGTATGAATTAGATAACGCTCCCCGCGGCGCATGGGTTCGGAAGTTGGTGGCTTAGGGTGTCGGTAATTGATCAAGAAGAGGTATAAGCGGATAAATCGATAATTGAATACCACCGTGATGTCGATGTCTCCCGCATCTCTGCGATGATATCCATCAATCTCACCTAAGCATCACGAATGTAATGCGCACTACACAAACGTACCAGCACTCGCTTCAGCTTCCTTCATACCAAGGTAGACGGTCTCCAGACCAAAGTTGCACCAATTTCTTCACATAAATGACCACGCCGGACCGTCCTTGATCCAATGTTTCAGAACGGATGCCTAGTGGCGGGTGGGCGCAAAGGACGGAATATCTATATGCTTGGACTTAGACAGAAAAGACTGCGAGGTGGGCAGGAGCAAGAAGCGCTGAGCCACCTCGCTTGTTTGCGCTTAGACTATATTCTACACAAACCTTGTGCCTCGGTTTGCTTAGAAAACCAACAAGCTATTCAATGATGTCAGTTTCGAAGATAATATGTAAAGCTTTCAGATGTTTTTACAATCAAGATAAACCGGTTCCTGTGATGAACTTCATCTCGTGATAACAAGATTCATGGTAAATAAATAAATCACATAAAATTTTGAGCCTTCTTCCCTTTGACCGTACTCCTCTTAGCTTTCTGGCTCTGGGTCTTCGGCTTACTAGCCTGGAACAACTTATCAGCGGCGACCTCATCCTCATCCTTTACTTTCTTCTTCTCATCGTCAGACACATCGACAATTTCGTCATCCAACTGAAACAAATGTTAGTGCACGGTAACGATCATGCTTGGGATACTCACATCAAAAACGTCTTCTAGATCGGGCGCAGGACCTCCTGAAAGTTTCTTGGGGACTTTGCCGAGGTCCGTTGCTTTGTGGAAGGGTATTGGATGATCCGTGCTGTTATACCTGGGCTTGCCATTAGCGACAATCAGACGCAGTTGATTGGTGAGCCTTACTTCTTAGTAAATGATGTCTTGGTCGCAGGTTTGATGAGCTTGTTGACGACATCATCTTTCTGCGTGTCCACGCCGAGTTCGACAACCGTGTCCCAATCTTCACGAGAAAGGTAATACTCGTCCATCCGTTCAATGACGTCGTCGACAGCGGCCTATGAAAGACGTGATAAATAGCGAGGAAGAAGAGTAAGGGACAAGACTCACAGCGCCCTGATCTATCAGTGGCTTAACGAGGTGAGGGAATAGTGCAGGGATGTACGACTGTCGGATCTCATGCTTGTCCCCGGAAACTTTGAGTCGCATTCGAACCTGCACGTCTCCCAGTTGTCGATTGAGTTTATTCTGTTTCGAATTTTGTCCTAGCCACCTGTGCGAGTATCATATGAATGATGTGTGTAGTGATCTGGAGGG
>Ga0310811_10010221_pt1 | contig 12119 bp, 10 predicted proteins | sample YCmetagenome_FD_207642 | JGI IMG/M metagenome (GOLD analysis project Ga0310811, IMG submission 207642) | Soil microbial communities from experimental microcosm in Duke University, North Carolina, United States - YC | ecosystem: Engineered > Artificial ecosystem > Soil microcosm > Unclassified ...
CGGCGCCTGTTGTTTTTAGGGGAGCGCATGGACCAGGGGTCCCAAGGCATAGACCAGAGGCAGCGCACTAGCGATCTACATAGCTTAGAGGCAGCCATCGGAGATTCCCTTAGCTTAGTCAGCCACTGACATAGGCAGTCGGCTCTGTTCATAGTGTAGAATCGCATCATCCATCCACAGCAGAGTTCATTCTCATTGTCTTAGCACTAGTACAATGTCCTGAAATCCAAGTTCCAGACATTGAGTCCTGAAGCCTGAGTGCCAGATATCCAGTTGTTCCTGATTTTATCGAGTTCCAGATATCATGTCCCAAAACCCAAGTTTCAGATATCGAGTCCTGAATTCTTTGTCTGTCTGTTGAGTGCCAGATATCAAGTCCCGGCACCCGAGTTCCAGACATTGAGTCCCACATCTCATATGCCAAATATCGAGTTCCAGTCCTGAAACCCGAATTCCAGATATCGAGTCCCAAATCCCATATGCTGAATATCAAGTCCAGAAGCCATTGTCTGGCTATCGAGTTCCAGATATCAAGTCCTGAAGATATCAAGTGCTGGCACCTGAGTTCCAGATATTGAGTCCCACATCCCATATGCCGAATATCAGGTTCCAGATATCAAGTCCCAAAACCCGAGTTCCAGGTAGGCTGAATATCGAGTTCCCAATATTAAGTCCTGAAACCCGAGTACCAGATATTAAGTCCCAATTCCCATATGACAAATATCGAGATCCAGATATTAAGTCCCAAAGCCCAAGTGCCAGAGATGCAGTTTGAATCCCATATGCTGAATATCAAATCCCAAATCCCTATCGAGTTCCAGATATTAAGTCCTGAAACCCGAGTTCCAGGCATCAAGTCCCGATTCCTATATGCCAAATATCGAGTTCCCAATATTAAGTGCTGAAGCCCGAGTTCCAGATATCGAGTCCCAATTCCCATATGACGAATATCGAGTTCCAGATATTAAGTCTCGAAACCCGAGTTTCAGAGATCCAGTTTGAATCCCATATGCTGAATATGAAGTCCCAAATCCCTTGTCTGGCCATTGAGTTCCAGAAATCTAGTCCTGAAACCTGAGTTTCAGATATGGTGTCCCAAATCCTATATGCCGACTATTGAGTCCAGAAGCCCTTGTCTAGCTATCGAGTTCCGGATATCAAGTCCCGATACCTGAGTGCCAGATATCAGGATCAAGTCATGACACCCATGTTCCAGATATGGAGTCCTGCAGCTGAGTTCCCAATTTCAAGTTTCGATGCCCGAGTTCTGGCTATCGAGTTCCATTCCCATATCCCAAGTGTCTAATCCTGATTCCTGTGATCTGGATATTATGCCCCGGATATCATGTTCTGAATTTGGAGTCCTGCATCCCATATTGAGAGCTGGACATTGAGCTCCGAATATTGAGTTCTGGACATCGACTATCCTGTTCTGGACAGGTTGGTGCTGGATGCTTTATTACTGGTATTCCTGAGTAAGTCCTAACAAGTGTAACTACACTTTCTACTTGTTTTATCATTTACACCTTGGTGAATGTGTCACATTGACCCTAGCCCATCCACATGGGGGAACCCCGGCATAAATATGAACAGAGTCCCTCATATACCATGCCCATGCAATGCAATCCCCTTCCACTTCATGAACCCCATGTCTCACAATCCTTCCGGAAAATGCAATCATGCATCTGGAATTATATCCAAACTCCAGCTGAAGGCTTGGCATACTCATCCGGGCATGAAAATAATTCCTCACGCTCGTGAGAATATCGAAGCATTCAGGAATGGATAAATGATCTCGATGATTGGGGGTTTGCCGATTGGAAATGATGGAGAGGGTGTTAAACACCAATGCCCAGTACTGGAGGGTCTCTGACATCTTTGGCAGTTCCTTGCCTTCTGCCTTTTGTCTGAGGCTTGCAACCCTGCCCAGTACTGCTCTGGATGCATCACCCTGAGTGCCGCTGATGCAATGGCTGCTGGCCTTGCTATGGATTTCAGGATTTTCTCAGAGGATGGTCCCTTCAACGATGCAGATACTTCCGGATCCAACAGGTTCTATGAAATTGGTGAGTTTAATTAACGACATCACCATTTCATCAGATCCTACCTCGTGCCCCTGTTGATACCATGCCGGAGATAAATTGATGCATCCGGGAGTTATGCCTACATGTTCTGAGCTTTGTTTGAACCACTCTTGACTTGTTCGCCAATTGCTATCAACCTTTACACTTTTTTCAAGACTTGGAGAAAGAAAATCAGAGGCTGCCCACATTTCCTTCTGTAGGTACCATTTGATATTCAATATCCATCAAGTCAAAATATAATTTACACATGGGAGGTACCATGCAATGATGGCACCATATACATCAACAATTGTGGCTGGTTTGTCAATCAACATTGTACCCTCATGGCCAGGAGGACACCTCTGAAGCAACTTCTCCTCTCTTTGTGGTCAGAACCTCCAGCTGGCATCTTGCATCTTGTAGGGCAACACAAGCTTCACACGCCAGTTTTCACAATCTACAAGACAACTCAAGCACCATTAAAGTCCATTTCAAGAGAGCACCTGCTGCTCCTGAAACTGAGTAATCTTCACTCAATTTTCGGTAGTCATAACATGGCATCTCGTAGGGCAACACAAGCTTCACACACCGGTTTTCACATTCTGCAAGACAACTCAGTAACTTTAAATTTTTACCTCCCCTGATTTGAATGATATATAACCACATCAGCTCCATCATGTCAACATTTATGATACACCTGGGCCAACCCATCTATATTATATACCACCCTCGGCCCACCTGTCTAATATTATATTCTATATGCCACCCTCAGCCCACCCATCTAATATTATATTTTATATAACACCCAGCCCACCCGTCTAATGTAATGTGTGTCTGGGCCCACCCTCATATGTGATAACAAATACCCTTGGCATACTCATCTATCTGATTCACATCTACCTTGGTACACCCATATACATTATATTCAACTACCTTGGCCCATCCGTCTATAGAATATTCATGTCCATTGGCCCACTCATCTACTCTATGTATTCCGGACATCGGCCCACCCGCCTCCATCGGGAATAATATTCCTCCGGCCCATCCATCATAGTTGAGGATATACCCAGATGGGCCCACCCATCTCCATTGGTAATGATATCCTCCTGGCCCACCTGTCTCCATCAGCAATAATATCCCTCCTGGCCCATCTGTCATAGTCAAGGATACTTTTATCATGGGCCCATGGTCCTCTGGCTGTATTGGACAGGATATTATGCATGTCCGCTCACTCGTATAATACAGAGATAGGTCACTGTAATATGTGTGGTAGTTGTCAGGTCTTTGAATACCTTGCACATGTAGGTAGACACTGTGATTAGCTTGTGCATTGGCATGCTAATAGTGGAATCCAACATGTGGTCAACTACGCACTTATCCGTGTCCTTGTCTTCCAGCAGGAAAACATATCTGTACTGCATGGATGATTGGTTGGCAGGAGGTTCATCGGGGATAGTCGCATTGCATGAAGAAGAAGAACAAACGGTATCCTGTGCGGATGAAGATCCCGCAGGCATTATTAATACCATCCCATTGTTGGGCACGCTGTTGGACTTTAATCCCACCGCTTTAACCTGCAGGGAGGTGACTTTTTCTACCATGTCTGCAACCCTTGACGTTGATCCAGGTTTTGTATGCACTGGTATGTTAACTCCTTTGAACTGCACACTCTTTCCCTTATCCTTGCGGTTAGTGCAACCCACTTTTACTGCTGCAAATGCTTCTTGTGCTCGGTTTTCTTCCATATCCAATTGCATCAGTTCTTTGTCATCAGAGTTGTCTTCTAGCGTGTCAGCGCACATGTGCATGAACGCACAAGGTTTGATATCTAGTGCTACTTGGGTGGTAGGTTCAGTGCAACAGTACATGTTACCGAGGACCATAGTGTTAGTGCCTGTAGCAGGTCCATTGTGCAAAAAGTTGTCTATGTGCTACTTAAAGTTGCCTTCCTTTTGTCTCCCAGGAATTCCTCTACCATCGGGCATAGAGATCTTGTTGGTGTCGGTGACCGTAATCTTCCCGTCTCTTGCATACTCATTGCACGTCGCACAATTCCTTGTGATATGGCTTCCTCCGCAAAAGTAGCATCCGCTGAATTGCATCTGACTATACTCCATCTTAATAACTGTCCCAGTGCTGGGTTGCTGCATAACAGGTTGCTGAGTTTTCACAGTGACAGTGCTGGCGGGTTATGCAACACCTTCTCACTGACCTGCAAATTCATCTCAAAGCTACCTTTTCACTCAGTCCTGAGCAACGAGTGAGCAATTCTCCCGCACCATCTTTATTCAAAAGTCTAACATAGTACATACTCATAGACAAACATATGAATTGTTGCCAGTGATCTTATCTTTGATGCTAACAGGATCACTTTTATATTGCTTCACTTTGACGTTGTGGTAAGTCCCAGGTTATCATACAGTACTGTATGTTTATTGTTTAATACACAAAAATGTTTGCATGAATATTGCGATGCATTCAAACTCACTAATATATATGGCAATCCAGCTAGAGAGCACTATTTGATTGCTTTTATCAAACACCAGTGTTTGAGTATTCGGAATTCCTTTTGCAAGCTGCTATGTACAACACTTATAATATCTATTGGGTTCTCAACTAATAGGCCTCAATTCAGATCCGTGACAGTGTCATTGGTGATCATACCAGTACACTCTCAGACTTCATATATGATGGTTCAACTCACTTTCATCATGCAGGTGGTAATTCAAACCTTGGACATGCAACCCGTGCCCGATTGGCCATTTTAGTATGGTGTTTCTTCACTCTACTACCACAAATTTGTCTTATTGTGTTGCACATTACAGCGTCACTTTGCATATGAACATCCTGATCTGCTTGATCATGCAGAAGATGAATACAAAACTTCAACTGTGACCACAGAAGACAATGGTAGTATTGGTCCTGATTCTTTTGTTAGTGAATCAACAAGGAAGAAGCAAAAATGTGGTCACACTGGGCGCACTGCGAAAGACAAGGACTTCTGGAGCAAGGTCAAGATGTGGTTTGAAGCCAGACAGAAACAATAGGGAGATTCATGGGGTTCACCAGGCTGGTCTGCATATGTTTTTGTTCTTGTCTGGTTGATTATTTTAGAACTGACCTATCCTTAGGTACATTGCATGTACCATCAAGCTAGATGTACAGTGTTATCAGTGACAGATTGTTCAAAATCCACTCATGGTCGATGTTGCAGTTCCAGAGGCTTACAGATCATGCACTAATTCTCCCGCTACTGCCGATTTGAACCAGAATGCCTTGGGAAATATGGATGACCTTTCGAGGCTTGCCATTTGAGGGCTTGCAGCTGTAGCACATATCTTAAAGACTAACACATTCATTATTACAATTTTCAATTTTGACTGATATTATCACTGTGATAATAGGTCTCTACACCCTTATACTAATAGACCCACACATGTGTTGCAAGCTCAATTTTAGTACCCTGACAATAGAATTCTAACCATTTTAATATCAATTATGCGTGCATTCTGAGGTTGGCTTGATGGATGTGTCCCAAGTCAAGAACAAATAATATTCAGGTTCTTATAATAGATATGAATGTACTGTTAGAAGCTAATAACTAGTACTGCATACATCTGAGCATGAAGGTTAATACTACATAGAGACTGTGTAGTGCTACTCTTGGAATGAAGATCAATGCTACACAATGACTCATACTGCATTAATCTCAGCATGAGAATCAACACTACATGGTGACTTGTATTGTGCTAGTCTCAGCATGAAGGCAAATGCTACTTAATACTATTAGCCTTTCTTTTTGGGCAATCATGTTCTCGAACAGCCTGTAATCAGGTTGCGGTCGCCCACATCCACCGGGTAAAATGATATCATTGCTGGCAGCTATAGTCAAAACTGTCCTCAGGTTCAAAACTACATCACCCATGGGACAACACTACAATAAAGTGAGTTTTGCCATTGCACTTGGCATTGCACTTTATATTCAATTGTACAGAAACCAGTGGATCCTTTTTGCACTCAATTGCTTCTAGTACCATCCTAACTACAAGATTTATAGGCCAACCGTCGGTGAACCTGGGTGTCTGGGTGTGTACCCAAGACATACTATCATTCCACCGGAAGTGCACAATTTGCACTTATTGCTGAATAGCAACACAACAACAACACATATTCGTATCGGATCTACTGTAGTGTATACCTTATGTCTCTACGCATTATGCCCAACAAGAATTTTTTCATTTAGTTGCGAGCTTGTTGCAGCGGCAGCACTGGAAGTTGACATGTCGAAAAAGCAATAGATATGCTCAATTTCATCACACTATGTCACGCGCGGCACTTCGGCTAATACACAATGATATCCAAAGTCCGGTGTTCCACACTGTTCATAACTTCAATAACGAGCTCAAAATCAAATTTAATTGAGAGAATAATACCTAGTGATAAAAACTAGGCTTTTAGTTTAACCCCCACTCCATGTATTGATTGCATCCTTGATACGTTTTTCGCGATCCTCATGTGTGAGAGAAGGTTGTGAATATGGTGAAGGGCGGTTGCGAAAAACTAGAGCTGTCCTCGGCATTGGTTGACTGTCCTTGTAGTGTAACAGTGTCCTCTGATGTCTTCAAAGGAACAGATGCTTGTGTGTGCTGATTCTGCCGAATGCAAATCAAACGGAGACTCAACCAAGCTGAGAGTGCGATTTCCAAATGTAGCCTGACCGTCACGCTTTGCTCATGAATCGTGAATAGCACACTGTGGTGGTGTTCTATTGACATAGGAACACTTGGAGTAGATTCAGCATGGTGTATTTTATATATGTTGAAGTTCTTATGTTGATAGGTTAATGGGATCTGGGTGGATCTTGGATTTAGTGTCCAAAAATCACTCATTTTGGGTACACTCGCACAATGTTTCGTCTTGGGAAGGCTTCACAGCACCTATTTTAAATATTTAACTTGGCAGTCTTATTTAATATATGCTAATACTTGTTCTCCAGCTGTTCCGAATGAATTATATATAAAGTTGTGAGCCCTGGAGTGCATTGTGCATTACCCGTCCATTGTGCATTCCGGGTCAAACGATAGTATTCTGAGACAAACCGAGCATTATTTCGTGATAATTTTATGCCCGTGAGAGCGTTCACATTAAACGTTTTCAAGGTCTGGTGTGGTCACAGTGCCAAAACCATCAACTATCGGACGAAACCGGTCAGTTACCGAGCGGGCAGAAGTTTGCCTCCGACAATTCTGATACCAATTTGCACAGTCGTGTTATTTGTCAACTCCTCTACCGCACTCCATGGTATATACATGCGCTAATTGCAACACTGTCTATCAAGACAAGAATCGTTACAGCAGTCACCGCAGGAAATGTATACCGGTCGCCAGTTTCAATGATCCGGAATCAGGCCAAACAGTCACTGTGCATAGAAATGCGGACGGGGTATTTTTATGCTACTGTTCTAGAGAAGGTTGTCCAAAAAAATCTGGTTTTGCCACTGTGGACAGCTTGAGGTCTCATATCGTAAAAAGTGGCTCCCGATGGGTTGGTGGTCCAAACGTAGGATGGCCGGATCTCTATATGAAACATTGCTGACCTGCCTGATTCGACAGCCAAATGATGCAAATGACACAAGCATCGGTCATGGTCAGCTTGTTGTAGGCGTATTTTTATTGTAATGATGTTCACTTTCACTAATGTTTTAAGCTGCAGTCCAATATATCCTTGCTGCCGGAACGTGGCGATCAACGCACGGTGAATTTGCCAGATTCGAATCCAATGGAGGCAAGTGAATAATTTCAATGAGGTATTCTATTCCTTACTAATGTCATCGCGTACAATAGGATGTAATCCTGTCTTCTCCTACATTCATAGAATCTGATCCGGCAACTATTGTGAGTCACAATCGATGCTTCAGACATCATTTCATACACATATTCATGTTGTTATCTCAAAGCCGGCAGTAAATGCTAGTACTAGTGAACAAATTCGGTCAGCTTCACCTCCTGATGCAAGGATGTCCATATCAATAGAGGAGACAGCCGAGAATCTGTGTGATTCCCTGCATACGCATGACTCACAGAATGGATTCGGTATACCACGGCAGGAAAACACACCGGAGACTATGCATGGCTGTCGGGATGCATCCGAAATGCTGGAAGGGACACAGGGACTGATTCGCAATGCATATCTTCAAACGCTTAACCTGGTGGTGAATGAACAGTTCCGCTTCCTCTGCTGTGAGCTCTGTCAAACGGCCGTCCTTGTCGAGCAGGCTCACAGTCACACTCGAAAACATCAAGGTTTCAAGTTCGACCTGATTCTATTTCGGGAGGCCATAGTGGAAACAGGAGTTGTAGACCGCTTCCCTAGCGTGTCGTCGGGGATATCGCCCATGCATGGATTATTAATCCAAGATGCCTTTGCATGTTGCCATTGCGATAAAGTTTTGTTGTCAGAAAAGAAGATAAGAGAGCACTATTCCTTGAAGCACAAGGACGTTCCGATAACTCGTGCATGGAGGCCTTGCAGGGCTCAGCGTTTCCAAACCGGAGGTGGACAATCGGGACATCAACTGTTGTGGGAAGTTGATGATTCACATATGGATGTCACGACGTCTTTGGACAGCATAATTATGGACGTTCTGAACAAGATAAGCGAGGAGCTTATCGTTCCACAAATACCGCAGGACGATCGCATGATTAGTCCGTGGCTGCTCACCACGCGGTGGCATGAACATATAGGGAGTCACCCGATTGAGGCTCTGCGACAAATGGTCGCACTGCCTCATGATAAGGAGGACCTGCACAAGCTGAAAACCTCGGTTGAAGTATATTTCGCGAAGGCTCTGGCCTTAATTCCTACCGCAGATGAGCTTACTCTGCAACGACTCAACTCTCCTGATCCTGTCAAATCGTGAGCGTCTCCAGTGCAACCTAGATAAAATGACCAGCTGCTGATCTATATGAATTTTCATAGTGGTATATCCAATACCCCGTTTCACAAGCACCAGAACAAGGAGACTATGCAACATTACTTGATCCCTATGGTCGCACTTCTTGCAATGCTGATACGCAGCCACCCTGATGAGCCGTATCATATTCCAATGCCGAACTATCTGGAAACGCTCGTGGACAGCCTGGATCTTAGCGTCGCCCAAGATTCTTCATCTTCTTCAGTAGAAATAAGTGACAACATCCATCGCATCTTTATGTATCTCTGGCAAACGAAATGGGAACGTACCGATGACAATCGCATTCCAGATCCCACGGAACGGTGCCTGGCACTGCTCACCCTGAAACAGGACGGGTCCTTCAAAGAGCCAAAGGATGTTACCGGAATCATAGCCAAGGACGAATACTGTATGCGGCTAGCCTTTCTCACCGAGATCAAGAATAGAGTCGCCGCTGGAGATGCAGCAGATGAATCCGTTGCATTCGATGATCTTCAATTATATCTCACAGAAAAGACTCACTTTACATTCGCTGGGCTTCGCTCCCTACAACACCGCGCCTCAGCGCTCGCATACGACACCATGAGCCTCCCTCATATATTCTGGACCGATGATTCTACATTTCGCACGATGCTCTACAAAGGCAATCGGATAGACCTGGATGATGTTTGCAAGATGTTTTCCGAGACGGAAGCAAAACTTGTGGATGCATGGGAGAGTTCGGTGTTGAAGGGTATACCAATCAGGATAGCCTATGATTCCATCGCGGACGACTTGACGAACAAAGATGTTGGATATTCATTTCTTTCGGATCCACGAAACCATTGCTTCACCAGAAGGGATCGATTGCTGCATGCATTCTTTACGAACAAAACGATATTTTCTCACTTTGCGGTGGTCCGGCAGGGAGAAATTATATGGAATCGAGCCGCCCTGAGACAATGGCTGCAGGACTATGCCGATTTCCACAGTCTTCTACTCCTCCGATGTGAGATGTTGAGTGGAGCACCTGGACGTGGAACGGAACTAACCGCAATGACGTATCGCAATACCCGTACCCGAACAACCCGCAATTTGGTCATCTTGGGCAAACACATCACTATACTATGCCTTTATTCAAAGACAGGCGCGCTCACCGGCAAGGACAGGCTGATACCCCACAGCTTGGACGCTGTAACTGGCGACATTCTCATCCAAGATCTAGCTCTGTCCAGGCCGTTTGCCGAATTTGCCGCGTCAATCTGCTTTCCCAATCACGCAAATATCATTGAGCTATATCGCCAGCATGTGTTCATACGATTCGACAGATTGTTCAACTCAAGTGACTTATCGTCTGTCATGACACAGCACAGTCTCCCGTTCCTAAATTATAATTTGACCATCAATTCCTGGCGACACATACAGACCGCATGGAAGCGAAAGTTTCGGTGCTCCACGGACGACGTGATAGAAGAGGGTACGGATGACACGATAGAGGCACTGCAGGCTGGCCATTCCCGCGCAACGGAGAATCGGATTTATGGCCTGAGTGTACAGGCATTAGCTGGTGCAGCAGAGGACGTCTTACCATTATTCCTGAGCGCTAGTACGACATGGCAGATCCGGTGCAAGACATCCCCAGGTGGTACACTTCTCCCATATACCATTACCCGCTCCAGTCAAGGTACATTGGCACCATCAACGACTACAAACCCCACTTGGCATAGTGGGGAAACCCATCGTATGACAGCAGGGATAGGCACGGAACATATTGCCCGTACGGTCTGCCAGCAGCTCATTCCAGCCCTAACTATGGTGATCAAAGCGGCCGTCAACGATGCGCTCACCGGCCTTCCCAACTCCAATTGTCGTCGTGTTGCCCAATTATCGGATCCGGCTGATAGGGGAGATAAAGCGAGATGTGATCCAGTCGAAAGCCCTCAATCCGATACATTTCGCAACGAAGGCTTCGAGACACAGGGGAGGTTGCTCACGCACCACGCAATTCCGGTCAGTGCTCGCCGTAAGTGCCAATTCCAAGTCATTCTAGATCATGGGTTTTGATAGTTACATAATGATAGTCTGCGGCGCAGATGGATTGATTGAAGTTGATCCAAGCTCAGATAATACCCCCGATGCGGCGTTACAGGCCATGAAACGATTGTTGCAAGATGAAACGGTCTCTTGGGCGTCAATGCAGCAGCAGGAAGCAATGGCTGCTGTTTTAGAGAAGAAAACGGATGTTGTGGCGATCCTTCGAACTGGCGGAGGAAAGTCCATGCTCGCCATTATTCCTAGCATACTGGAGCGAAATTCTGCCACAGTTCTAATTCTTCCACTTAACTCTTTGATGATCGACTTCGAGCAGCGACTCAACAGAATGGGTGTCCCATTTCAGATATATGGTCGCAGCAATGACAACGGCACACTTAACGTCAGAGACAACCTGATTTTAGTGACAGCCGACAAGTGTCGCACAGATGGCTGGCGAGAGGCCATAGCAGTTCTCAATGCGAAGAAGCCCATATCGCGATTCGTATATGATGAGGCTCATCTCCCTTTAATTGCCAGTGATTATCGCAAGGCGTTAGATCACGTGTATGAGGTTCGCAGTGTTGGCGTGCAGATCGTGCTTCTGACAGGCACCATGCCACACTCTTCCGAGGCAGATCTGAAGAAATCATTCAACTTGGGCACCACCACGATCGTCAGGCAGTGCACAAATCGAGAAGAGCTCACATATATTCTTGAGAAATTGCCGCACACCGACCTCATTCACAGAGCATTTTGCATCGTAGAGGAGGAGAAAGAGACTTGGCGGGACTGCGACAGAGCCCTCGTGTTTGTCGCCACTCTGGAGCAAGGCCAAAATGTGGCGTCCAAATTTCAATGTCCCTTCTATAACGGGAACAAGGAGCTGATGACGGACGAGGATCGCCGAAATGCATATCACTCGTGGGTGGCGGGGATTAGCAAGGTCATGGTGGCCACTAGCGCCTTCAGTACAGGCAATGACTACCCTCATGTCCGTCTCACTGTGCATCTGGACAGGCCCTTTGAGATGTTGGAATTCATTCAAGGGCAAGGCCGAGCTGGCAGAGATGGTTTTCGAGCAAAATGCTATA
>Ga0310811_10010222_pt1 | contig 12119 bp, 12 predicted proteins | sample YCmetagenome_FD_207642 | JGI IMG/M metagenome (GOLD analysis project Ga0310811, IMG submission 207642) | Soil microbial communities from experimental microcosm in Duke University, North Carolina, United States - YC | ecosystem: Engineered > Artificial ecosystem > Soil microcosm > Unclassified ...
GAATCGAGGCCGGTAGCCAGCCTGACCACCTGCCGGTTGCCGGACTGGCAGAGCAGCAGGCGCCCGTCCTTGTCCAGCGTAAGGCCATTGCTGCCATTCTCGCCATCGCGGAAAGCAGTATCCGTATATCCGGAAGGACTGAGATAGACCGTGGGGCTGTCCTTCCCGTCCCATTTATACACTTTGTTCTCCTTCACCGCGGAGAACAGGAGCATGTTCTGCGCCGGCACCCAGACCGGACCCTCGCACCACTTATAGTGACGACCGATGATGGACAGCTGTGCGTTGGTGTCTATCACGTTGGTAGCGCCGCTGTCATAGAGGATGACCTTACCCAGGGGCTTGTTGCCTTCCGTCTCCGATGCTGAGCCGGAGGCTGGTCCCGGTTCGGGTGAGCCGCAGCCAAAGGCAAGCGCCAGCGCGGCCCAGAAGAGTGCTTTTTTCATGCTATCTAAGGTACAACCGAACATCGACCGTATCACAACCGGACAGTTATTTTGTCATTCCAGGGTTTAACCAGCTGACTATCAGCCCGCTGACAATCCGGCACCCAAATGGTGGATGTATCCCCTGAAATCTTCCCCTCATGTTCCGCAACTATTTCAAAACAGCCATCCGCAATCTACTGGCCAATAAGGTCTATTCCATCATCACGGTAGCAGGTCTGGGTGTAGGCATCGCCGTGTGTCTGGTCATCTTTATCTTTATCCGTTATGAGCAGAGCTACGATAATTTTCATCGCAGCAGCGCGAGGATCTACCGGATCCTGACGCGCGGCGACAGGACGGGTGAAAACGAGAATCCCACCGCCGCGGTCCCCTTCCCATTGCCGACCGCAATGGAGAACGACCTTCCGGACTGGAAGACGACGGGAATATTCTTCCTGGACAACGTGCAGTTCGCGGCAATGGGTAAGGACGGCCGGCCCGAGAAGAAATTCAAGGAAAAAGATGGCATCTATATGGTCGAGCCTTCGTTCTTTACCATCTTCGACTACCCCTGGCTGGCGGGAGATCCGGTGAAGTCGCTTTCGGACCGGAAGTCGATCGTCCTTACCCGGTCGATGGCCAATAAATATTTCGGGGAGTGGCAAAAGGCGATGGGCCGTACGGTACGATTTGGGGCCAATGCACTGTTCAACGTCACCGGCATACTGGAAGATTTTCCGGCGAATACCGATATCCGGATAAAAGCGGCGCTCCCTTATGCCTCCGGCAATTTCTCGTCCAACAAGGACTGGTGGACGATCAACGGATCGCACGGGACGTATGTCCTCCTGCCGAACGGTCTTAGCGTAGCCAAAGCCAACCAGCAGCTGAAGACCCTGTCAAAAAAATACCGGACTCCTGACAACAAGAATATCCAGGTCCTGCAGTCGATGGCGGAGGTACATTTCGATGCTGTTGCGGGCAACTACAGCGGGAAGACCATTACCGCGGACCGCATTCGTACGCTGTGGATAATAGCGGGTTTTATACTGCTGATCGCCTGCGTCAACTTCATCAATATCTCGACCGCGCAGGCCGTCAACAGAGCCAAAGAAGTAGGCGTTCGGAAAGTATTGGGAGGCAGACGCGGGCAACTGACCCTTCAGTTCATTCTCGAGGCATTCCTGCTGGTCATCAGCAGCGTATTGCTTGCTTCGGTACTGACGGGCGGATTGCTCACGCCGATCAGCAGGATGCTGGATATTCCGGTCAATTTCGGAGTGCTCAGGGAGGCGCCGGTCCTTTTGTTCCTTGTCGTCGTCACCGCGGCTGTCACGCTGCTGGCAGGGTTCTATCCCGCACTGGTGCTGTCTTCCTTTAACCCCATCACCGCGCTGAAAACGAAACTGGCCGCAAGAAGCGCCGGGGGGATCACACTCAGAAGGGGACTGGTCGTGCTGCAGTTCGTCATCGCGCAGGCGCTGATCATCGGAACGCTACTGATGATCCGGCAGATGGACTATTTCCAGAGCATACCCATGGGTTTCAACAAGGAAGCGCTGGTAACGGTTCCCTTCCCCGGTGACAGCGCCAGCCGGAGCAGGATCCACTATCTGCGGGACCAGCTGGTTGCGATCAAAGGCGTCCGGCAGGTCAGCTTTAACAATACTTCGCCCGCCGACCAGGACAACTGGTGGACGGGTTTCCGATTCGATCACGCTGAGAAGGATACCAAATTTCCATCGATCAGCAAATCACCGCCACTGATTCGGTAAAGGAGTTCCTGGTGAACGAGACGCTGGTCAAAAAGCTGGGGTTCTCCAATCCCCACGACGTACTCAACAAGGAGATCAATCTGTGGAACGGTTTTGCCAAAGGACCCATCGTCGGCGTGGTGAAGGATTTTCATCAGTCCTCGCTGAGGGATTCGCTGTCTCCCGTGTTTATGCTGAACTTTGCGAAGGGCTTCAATGCGGCGGGTATCCGCCTCGCCGGGTCGGATGTTCCGGGCACGCTGCATTCGATAGAACGACTCTGGGCGAGTACTTATCCTGACTTTGTATACGAATACCAGTTCCTCGATGAAAAGATCGCGGACTTTTATAAGGAGGAGGCCCGGCTTTCCGGTTTCTATAAGGTCTTCGCTCTGATCGCCATTTTCCTCAGCTGTCTGGGTCTGTATGGCCTCGCGTCCTTTATGGCGACGCAGCGGCTGAAGGAGGTGGGCATACGAAAGGTGCTGGGGGCAACGGCGGCGAATATCGTCTATCTGTTCTCGAAAGAATTCGTGGCGCTGGTGGCTATTGCGTTCCTTCTCTCCACTCCTATCGCCTGGTATTTTGTACACCAGTGGTTGCTGCAGTACGTTTACAGGATCTCTATCAGCGGATGGATCTTTGTGTTTGGAGGCGCGCTGGCCTTGCTTGTAGCGCTGGCAACCGTGAGTTTTCAGGCATTCCGGGCCGCGGCTGTGAATCCGGTGAAGAACCTCAGGACGGAGTAATTATTTTCAGCAGGCCGGCAGCTTCTGCCTTTTGTGGATCCAGCCGAAGCGCATTTGTTAGTTGTTCCTCGGCCTCACGGTCTTTCTTTTGCGCGTGCAGCACTATGGCCAGCTGGTAGCGCAGATAGGAAGAATTGGGGTATTCGAGACGGCTTTCGTCCGGGCGCGAATAGCAGTTGATTGCCCGTGAGCAGGAAGGATAAGAGCAGGTATTTCATGGACAAAAGTTAAGCAAATTAACCGGGTTGGGTTTGTCGGGTTGTTCGCTCGGCGCGTCTGATCATTCTCGTAACCAGTGCCAGCGTCAGCGGCAGCACCGCGGGGTCGAAAAGACGCGGGACGACCAGCAGATAGACGACCAGCAGGGCCAATACGGGGAGATAGTATTTTTTCAGCTGTGGCCGGAAGAGCAGAAGGAGGTTCAGGGGAGAGGCCCAGAGGAGATTGAGGTTGAATCGCGATATCCTATGGTCCGTCATCGTCCAGAGAAAGAGCAGGACGAGGCCGGCGAGGCCGGTGATGCCGAAGATGATAATATCGGGCGCCCTGAAATGCCGCCTGTATCGGACTTCCGCGAAGAGGGTCAGGGCGTAAAGAACAAAGAGTATCCAGCAGATGGTCAGCGGAGCCGTCCAGTCGATCGGAGCCTTTACCGCGGGCTTGCTGAAATCGTAAACGATCGTTGTGTCGACGAGCTTTGTCCTGGACTGCGCGAGTGCATCGAACAAATTGACGGGCAGGAACAGCTGCTGGTTTGTGTCGGGATATTTGTCGGCGGGAAGACCGGTGCAGATGTCGATGCCAAAACCGGTCCACGCGTTATAGGAGAACCCTTCGCCGAACTGTTGTCTGAAACTTTTCCGCGGCGTCTGCGGAGCGATCACCCACCGGTTGCCGTATATTTTCTGAAGCCCGTCGCGGATCCGCGTCGAACAGTTATCGTATAGAAAGTCGTATTTGTAGTGGCTGTTTGGCGGTTTCAGGTTGTCCAGCAGCCTGTCCCATATCTGCTGTTTTTCCTGCGGTGTCATGTCCAGCACCTGTTCCCAAACGATACGGTTGTCGTCCTGGTATTCCGGGAGAAAGTCCGCGAAGGAGCCTGCACTCAGAGAATACGTCATTCGGCCCGAGAGGAATTTCTGAAAGAATTTGGGGTCGTCGGCGTCGAAAGTGCCGAAGTTGAACACGGCGTCGACGCCGGTGACGGAGTCGCGTACGCGGATGGCGCTGTGTCCGAAGATGGCATAGGATTCCGTGCCTGGGCTGCAGGTCAGGACGCTGACCTTGCTGAAGGGCGACAGGGAGGTATTGGTTGCACTTGCGCTGAGAAAGAAAAATAGCACTACCAGGGTCAGGGAGCGTTTCATGGCGTCCAAAGTACACCCGTGCTTTGAATTTCACAAACAATGGATTGAATTTAATAAATGCATCATTTGCAGAGTCGCCAATTTTGTGTTGTAAAAAAACTTCAAAATGGAAAACAAGACTAAGATAGCCCTGGTCACCGGCGGCAGCCGCGGACTGGGAAAGGACATGGCGCTCAGACTCGCCGAAAAAGGGATCGACGTAGTTATCACCTACCATACAAAGAAAGAGGAAGCGCTGGACGTCGTGGCTCAGATCGAAAAGGCCGGGCGCAGGGCTGCTGCGTTGCAGCTGGACACCGGTGAGACCTCCGGCTTCGGAGCGTTCGCCGAAAGTTTTGGAAACGTTCTGAAAAGCAAATTTAGTGCGGAAAGATTTGATTACCTGATCAACAATGCCGGCGTCGGCGGGCATGCCCTCATTGGTGAAGTGACCGAAGCCCACTTCGACACACTTGTGAACGTCCATTTCAAGGGTACAATCTTCCTTACGCAGAAGATGCTTCCCATCATGAACGACGGCGGTGGAGTCATCAACCTTTCTACCGGGCTGACCCGCATTACGATTCCAGGAGTATCTGTCTATGCAGGTGTGAAGGCGGCTATCGAATCTTCTTCTAGGATACTCGCGGCAGAGCTGGGACCAAGGAAAATACGCGTCAATATAGTAGCTCCCGGTGCGATACAAACAGATTTCTCCGGCGGCATAGTAAGGGACAACCCCGAAGTCAACAAGCGCGTCACCGCCGCCACCGCCCTGGGACGACCGGGTCTGCCGGAAGATATTGGCGGCGTCGTAGCTTTTCTGTGTACCGATGATGCACGCTGGATAAATGCCCAGCGAATCGAAGTATCCGGCGGGCAGAGCCTGTAAAATTCATAAATTTGAATATGCCCAAAAGCAGTTCGCTGGAAGAATTTTACCGGAAGGCCTCCGCTACGCTCCCGCCGGGGATCAGCAAGGAGATCGGCCATTTCAATGTGTTCGAGACGGAGAAACTGTTCAACAGGGAAACGGGCTCCCGCATCATGCCGTATAACAGACGGTCCTATTACAAGATCAGTCTGGTGCAGGGCAGGAACAAGGCCGAGTTCGCGGACAAGGTCATCGACATCAGGGAAAGCGCTCTTCTCTTTGCTACGCCGAAGATCCCCTATCACTGGGTACCCCAGGACAATATCCAGGGAGGGATGTTCTGTATCTTCACCGCGGATTTTTTGTCGAAGAACAAGGCGGGTATCGAGCTCGACGACCTGCCCATCTTTCAGCCCGGCCAACTGCCCGTCTTTCAACTGGACAAGACCGCTACGGAGGAACTCGAATATATCTTCCGGAAGATGCTTAAAGAGCTGGAGGGCGACTATCTCTACAAATACGATCTTCTCCGCAACCTGGTGATGGAGCTGATCCACTACGGGCAGAAGCTGCAGCCCCTGTCCGCACTGAAGTCGACCCAGAATGCGGCGGAGCGGATCTCGTCTCTCTTTATCGAACTGCTCGAACGGCAGTTCCCGATAGACTCGATGCACCAGCGGCTGTCGCTGCGTTCCGCGAAGGACTATGCCGACAGGTTGAACGTCCACGTCAACCACCTTAACAAGGTATTGAAGGAGGTCACCGGACAAACTACCACCGAGATCATCGGCAAGCGGGTGACGCAGGAGGCGAAGATCCTGCTGAAGCAGACGGACTGGAATATCTCGGAGATCGCGTTTACGCTGGGGTTCGACGATCTGGCGAATTTTTCGAGCTTTTTTAAGAAGCACACGGAGCAGACGCCGATGGCGTTTCGCTCATAAGCAACAGGGCCTGCAGCAGTGAAAGAATGATGTAGATGCCGACCCGCAGGTAGTTGTAGTTCGGCCACCGCCGTGTTTCGGCCGTTCGGCCGCCGGTGGTCGGGCCCGGGACTGTGGTTGACCGGCTATTTGGCCGCGGTCTCCCTCTTGAAGACGCAAAGGAAGAGGTTGTGTTTCCCCTGTGTTTCGAAATTTTCGGGATAGCTGTCGCCGGAGAGGTTATAGCAGACCGTCAGCTCGTCCTTGTCGTATTTGTATCGGGCGGTAAAATGTTTGCCGATGTTCACGCCTTCCTTTCCATAGATGTCCATTTTGTCGTCCTGGTATTTTACGACCCCTTTGTCAACGCTCTCGGCGACAAAAGTATAGTTGCTGTCGCTGATGATCAGCTTTTGCTTTTCAAAAGCGGTGGAAGGCAGGATGGTGCCGCCTATTTCCTGTTTGACGGGAATCCAGGTCCCGTCGAGCCTGGCGGCTGTTATGGATGTCATAGTAAAGGTGATCAATGTCAGGAGTAATTGTAGCATGGCGTTAGGTTTCTTAAAGTTAGGACGGTCCGGGAAATATTCCTAATCATATCATTTCCTTTAAAAAGATCTCTTTGATCTTTCCGATCTCCGCGCTGTACATGGTCTTTTTGCGGGAGCCGAAATAGAGGGTATTCTCGATGGGGTTATTGCCTTCCCATATATGCCTGATATTGCCGGCGGCCATCTCCTTTTTGGAAAGAAAATCCGGGACGACGGCCACGCCGGAGCCCTTGCTGAGGCAGCGGATGATCGAACTCAGATTGGGAACGATGAAATTGGGTTTGAAGTCGGGGCGGATGCCGAAATTGGTGTGCCAAAAACGTCGCAGGCCCTCCATGTCGCCCGCGGTGCCGTACCAGGTCTGTTTTTTCAGCCATTCGTGGATGGCACAGTTGTCTTTGCTCTTAATGAGCCGCTGGATGGTGCGGATGTCGGTCTTTGAGCCGCCGATGACCACGATCCGCTCTTTGAAGAAGGGCTCGTATTCCAGGCCTTTCTGATCCCCCTTTTGCGGGGTAATGATCATGTCGAGGACGCCGGAGTCAAGGTCGTCGAGCATTTCGGGGTATTCCCCAAATTTTATGATGACGTTGAACGGCAGCGACGGGAGATAGGACTCCAGCGTGAACTGGAAGGTCTCGAAGCACATCCCGATGCTGATCGTCGGCCGCTCCGCCTCGGCGCTTTTGTGAAAATGCTGTTCCGCCTCTTCCAGCTTGCCGATGGCCTCCTGTATATAGTTGTAGAGGATCTTGCCGCGCTCGGTCGACACCATCCGCCGGGACGACCGGTCGAAGAGTTTGTATCCAACGTAGTTCTCCAGCGAGCTTAGATGAAGGCTTACGCCCGGTTGTGAAACATACAGCGCTTCCGCTGCGCCGGTGAGGCTGCCCGTCTCGTAGATCGCTTTAAAGGTGCGAAACCATTCCAGATTGACCATTTTCTATCTATTATAATTATGATACAAATGTATAACTTATCCTATTTTACTGTTAGATGGCCAGGGTCTAATTTTGTGTCATTCAAAAAATAATCAACAATGGAAAGGATATTCATCATCAACGGAGGGCAGGTATTCGAACACTCCGGAGGCCGTTTCAACAGGACCCTGTTCGAAGCAACTAAACAATATTTTTCCTCACGCCCGGGCTACGAGGTCCGGTCAACCGACATCAACGAGCCCTATGAGGCGGAGAAGGAAGTCGAAAATTATGTCTGGGCCGACACCATCATCTATCACACGCCGATATGGTGGTTTCAGGTGCCGTATGGCCTGAAGAAATATATCGACGAGGTGTTCAGCGCAGGGCACCAGAGGGGCATCTATCTGAGCGACGGCCGGTCGTCGAAGAACCCGGCGATCAACTATGGCACCGGGGGGTCGCTTCATGGGAGGAGGTATATGGTGACGAGTTCGTGGAATGCGCCCGATACGGCGTTTACTCTGCCTGGCGAATTCTTCAACGGGCGGAGTGTCGACGACGGTGTGTTGTATGGGTTTCACCGGATGAATGCTTTTACGGGGATGCAGCCGCTGGAGGGAATCCATTTTCACGACGTGGAGAAGAACCCGCAGGTCGTGAGGGATCTGCAGCGATATGAGGAGCACCTGGACAGGGTGTTTGTCCCTTGGCAGAGCGTGTGTGCCGGCGAAAGGGCCTAGAAGAGGCGACGTTTGATGCGGGACCACCTGTTCGTTCTAATATCAAGGTGGTATATGGTCTCGGAATTTCTTATGCCAGCCCGCACCCATGTCGTGATCGTTCGCCGGCGGCGGTCGATCACTCTGGGGAAACTGTACACACTGTCGGTCAGATAACGATCGGGGACGAATTTTTTATCCTTTGTCTGGATGTAGAAGGTATAGTCGGTTCCTCCGTTATTGTTTGTCGTCTTGACGGCAAGGTCTTCGCGGGAGTCGAAGTTCAGGTCGGCAACGATGATATCTCCGAAGTCGTTGTCGATGATCTCTCTTTTGATATTCTTTCCGGTGCTGTACGATCTGACCATGCGGCAGTGCGAGTAGTCTTCGGCGTAAAACTCCCAGTTAGATACCGTTATCTCCTGCAGGGATTTCCCCGTGGCCTTGTCGACAATCCTGATGCTGATCCGGACGGAGTCATTGGCCTCGTCGAGGTGTTTTCTTTTGACCGTACTGACGAACGTCAGGGTCTTTGAAAGGTCCGTGTGGACGCAGGTCTGGCTGCTGGCGCATGACGCGACAAGCAAGAGCAGGGCGATGCCGGGGAGGGGTTTCATAAATGGTCTATTCAATATTAACGATATCGTCCGTAACCTTTGGGAAGAGGGTGAAGATCTTTGCGTCGTGTCCGGGGATGATGTACCGGGTACTGGTAGCGAGGGTCTTCATTCTTCGTATGGCGTTGACATAACCGGTCGTGTCGGGTGTGCCGCCTTCCGACGGCGGGCTGAGGTGTTCGAGGGATGAGCCAGACCATGAAGTTGATGCTGACGCTATCGTTCTCCGGGCCGCCAGGGGCCCAGGACGCGATCGGAAAGTGGTAGCCGGCGGAGGCGAATCTGACCGCGTGCCGCATGTTTTTCGATATAGATAACGCTATAAGGCCAGCTCCGGGAAACTACGCTCCGGCCCTGAAGATTACGGCTTTCGAAATGTCCGTTTCGCCTCTCAATTGGTCTATTCCGCGGGTTTCTTCATTGCCGCCGGCCGGCGCGGGGATAACTTTACACTACAAAATCCGAAAGAGCATGAATTATAGTCGCCGTCATTTTTTGAGTTCCGCAGCAGTATTGATGAGCGCTGCCGATCTCGCGATGTCCGTATCGGCAAAAGCAGCATCCGTCCGGGAAACAACTACAGCAAATATGAACAGTCATTTGTCACTGGGCCCTATCAGGCAGATCGATGCGGGCGTCCTCAACGTCGGCTACGCCGAGGCCGGGCCGGCCAATGGGCCCGCGGTAATTCTTCTGCACGGCTGGCCCTACGATATATATAGTTTTGCAGAAGTCGCGCCGCTGCTGGCGGCGGCTGGTTACAGGGTGATCATACCCTGGCTGCGGGGCTATGGTACGACGAAATTCCTTTCCGCCGACACGATGCGCAACGGTCAGCCGGCCGCGATTGGCGAAGATATGATCCACCTGATGGATGCGCTGAAGATCGACAGGGCGATACTGGCGGGATTCGACTGGGGCGCGCGCACGGCCAATGTGGTCGCCGCGCTGTGGCCTGAGCGGGTGAGGGCGATGGTCTCCGTGAGCGGCTATCTGATCGGCAACCGGGACGCCGCGAAGGCTCCGCTGCCGCCGGCCGCCGAACTGCAGTGGTGGTATCAGTTCTATTTCGCTACAGACCGGGGCAAGGCCGGATATGAAAAGAACCGCGGCGACTTCAACAAGCTGATCTGGAAGCTGGCTTCGCCGCAGTGGAAATTCGACGACGCGGAGTTTGCGCGCAGCGCTGCATCCTTCGACAACCCGGACCACGTGGATATCGTGATCCATAATTACCGCTGGCGGCTGGGTCTGGCGGAGGGGGAGGCGAAGTATGACGCCCTCGAAAAAAAGCTCGGCCAGCTGCCGGTGATCGCGGCGCCGACGATCACGCTGGAAGGGGATGCCAACGGCGCACCCCACCCGCCCGAAAACTCATACGCCAGGTTTTTCTCCGGGAAATATGTCCACAGAACTATCACGGGAGGCATAGGGCATAACCTGCCTCAGGAGGCGCCAAAAGCATTTGCCGACGCCGTCATCGAGGTCGCCGGCTATGCCAAATGAGGCCGCTAATCTTCGTTGAGGATCCCGACGGATTCCGGGGGATCCGGGTTTTAGGTGAATAGGAAGAGCGGGGGTCAGCGATTCTCGAGCCAGTCGAGAAAGATCCTCGCTCTTTCCTTCGAAACCAGCAGCTTCTCTGCAAACGGCACGGTCGCTTTTACCAGCAGTTTGCGGGCAAAATAGTGCTCGACCTCTTTGATCGCACTGAAATTGATCAGAAATTTCCTGTTGAGCCGGAAGAACTGCTGTTCCGACAGGAGGTGCTGTACCTGCTCGAGCGAGTAGTTGACCGAGTGTTCCTGCTTGTCGAAGCTGACGATCACGGTCGATTCATACTTGATGTAAAAAAAAGCGATGTTTTCGGTGGGCACCGTAATGTACTTGGTCCCCTTAAAGACCAGAAAACTTCGCTTGCCGATGCCGGCGAATGGCTGCAGGATTTCGGTTGCTGTGGATTGATAGTTCATACTATTTGTTTATGAGTGTAGTCAGGCGTGATACAGCCGGCTGATCGTCTCTCTCGAGACGCCCAGATAGGCCGCGATCAGGTGTTTGGGTACGACGTTGTGCAGCTGCGGATACTGGGCGATCAGTTCTTCGTAGCGATGTCTGGTGTTGTTGCTCATAAAGGACAGCAGTCTTTTCTGGGCAGCCACATAGTCCCTGTTGATGCGCCAGCGGAAGAACAGCTCCAGCTGGCTGATCTCGCTGCACAGCTCTTCCCTGTCCCCGCTGGAGAGGCAGAGTATTTCCACGTCCGTGATGCAGTCGAGGCTGGTCGTGGCCCTTGTGCCGTCGTACAGCGCGTTGTAGTCGGAGGCCCAGGAGGCCGGTGTGGCGAACTGCAGCACGAACATTTTCAGGTCTTCGCTGATGTAAAACGACTTCAGGTAGCCTTCGAGCACAAAGTATTCGCAGCTGACCTTGTCGCCTTCCCGGATGATCGTCTGGCCTTTCCGGTAGCGCTGTGGCCTGAAATGCGAAAAGAAATAGTCGAACTGATCATCCGTAAGGGATACGATCTTCGAGACGTGGTCCCGGAGGGTCCTTTTTGCCCTCGTGTCCTCCCTCGTCAGAACGGTATTTGCTGCCATGGGTCTGTCCTTATTGAATGTTAAAAAATGCGTTGCCGTTGATCCTCTCCAGCCAGCCGAAAATAAAATCCGCGTCTTCGCGCCATGCCGGATAGCCGAAGACCAGGTGGTTGCGTTCTTTAAATTCTTTATAGTGGGCGATCGAATTTCTTATCCTGTACTTTTTGTAGTTCCTGTAGTTGAGCTCGGCCGGAATAAGACGGTCCCTGCCACCCGAGGTGAACAGCAACGGCGGGTGGGCATTGCCGAAATCGATCCTGGCCACGGACCGGAAAATATCCAGCATGATCTGTCTGGACTCCGGTATCGCGTACTGGTAGTACAGCTCTTTCCGCTGTTCGAAACTCATCTCGTTGGCGATCGTATACCTCCATGTTTCAAAGGATATCATATATGATCTCTTTCTGGAGCTGAACAACCCCGCCGCCTTCCATACGGTCTTGAGAAAGGAGAGCTTGTAGCCCAGGCCCGGGGGAGGGAAGGAATGCATAGCGACGCCTGCTATTCCCAGCCCGCGCTGCAGCAGCAACTGGACGATAAGCCCCCCGAGCGAGTGGCCGATGAGTATCGGCCTTTCCGGAAGAGCGTTGATGATCGTCGTGAAATAGTCGAGTAGATCGACCAGTCTGGTCGTT